>Ga0185342_1000010_pt1 | contig 168696 bp, 146 predicted proteins | sample ConPoolayeEmetaG_FD_128045 | JGI IMG/M metagenome (GOLD analysis project Ga0185342, IMG submission 128045) | Hot spring microbial mat communities from California, USA to study Microbial Dark Matter (Phase II) - Cone Pool mat layer E metaG... ... | reverse complement strand
GAATTTTGCCGCAAAAGCCCCTTTTCCAAGTTTCCCGTGCGCTAACCGCCTATTTGCCCAAAACGGACATGTTCGAACCGCCGAAATTTGGCTTAGATAACACGCAAGCCACCCATAAATTGGATGGCTTGTGTGCTAAGCTCCGGGACCTGGATTCGAACCAGGATACCAGGCTCCAAAGGCCTGTGTCCTACCATTAGACGATCCCGGAATAAAATTAAAGAAAAGGTCTAACTTGACCTTCGTATTGTAATTAATATTCGGCAATTGTCAATTAACTTTTTAAACTAGACCTTTAGATAACGAGTGATGGCTATACCTGAACTAAAAGCACTTAATACTAAGGCGAAGGCAAATTGCAAGCCGAAAATCCTCCAAAAATAACTATTGAAATACTGAACTAGATCCAAATTGTAGCCCTCAAAAAAATTATTCACCTGCGGCGCTACTACGCCCAAAAGAGGATACATGATGACCATGCAAATGATCACTGCCAAAACCGCGTAAAACAAACTTTCCACCAGAAACGGAGCCCTAACAAACCAATTGCTGGCACCGACCAGTTTCATAATACCGATTTCCTCCCGATGAGTGTAGATGTTTATTCTGATAGTGTTAAAAATGATCAAGACGGCGATTATTATAAAAACCACGCTGATAATTATACCGATTCTTTGAATGCGATCGGAAAGATCATTGAGTTTGTCGATAACTTCTTTGTTATCCTCATAATTTTTGTCCTGGATAAGATCGTCATAAGCCGGATCCTCAAGAAAAGTCATAATTCGCGGATAATATTCTATGGATTTGGCTTTGACTACTAAAGTCGCACCGAGCGGATTTGTCTCTAATTGTTCCAAAGACTCGAGTATAAGCGGGTCGTTAGCGTGCTGCTTTTTGAAATTATCCAAAGCCTCGTTTCTGGAAATATAATTGACCGATTCCACTTCTGACAGGCTTTCCAGCCGGTAACGAGCGTTGAGAATTTCACTCTCCGAGACTGTGGACTTGAAATAAACCGAGACGTCCACTTTATCCTCCACCGAAGCGATAGCTTTGCTGGCCACCACGTTGAGGCCTGCCACCACCGAGATGGAAAAAATCGTCAAGACCAAAATAATAATCGTGACTATCGACAGCCAAAAATTTCTGAAAAAACCTTGCAAAGCGAATTTGATTGTCCGTAACAAAAAAACCAACATATTATAAAATATATTTTCCGCTGGATTGATCGGAAATAATCATGCCGTGATCAAGAGTGATGACGCGGCGCCTAAGTGAATTAACTATTTCACGGTTGTGCGTAACCAGGACCACTGTCGTCCCGAATTCGTTTATTTTGCGCAAGAGATTTATAATTTCCTGAGTATTTATAGAATCCAAATTACCGGTCGGCTCATCAGCCACCAATATTTTTGGGCGATGCACCAAAGCCCGGGCAATAACCGCCCGCTGCTGTTCGCCACCGGAGAGCTGCTTGGGAAAACGATCCTTTTTATTTTCCAAACCCACGATTTTTAAAACCTGCGGCACAACCTGCTGAATCCTCTTAAGATTAACTCCGGCCACTTCTAGTCCGAAAGCTACATTTTCAAAAATGGTCTTGCGTGGCAACAGTTTAAAATCTTGAAAAACCACTCCAATCTGTCGTCGAAGAATGGGGATCTCCCGCTGTTTAATATTAGTAATATCCCAGTCGCCGATAATTACCCGTCCCTTAGTCGGTCTCTCCTCAGCAATAATCAAACGAATCAGAGTGGTCTTACCCGTACCTGATTGGCCGACCACTGAAACAAACTCCCCGGCCTCAATATGTAAACTGACATTTTTTAGGGCGTAGGTGTCTGGTTCGTATATTTTCGAAACGTTTTTTAGAGTTATCATGTTATTATGGTTTTAGCCACGATGACCACTATTCATATTTTAACGCATCAATTGGATTAAGTCGAGCCGCCCGAATGGCTGGCGCCACCCCAAAAAACACACCAATGACTATGGTAAAAGCGCAAGCCATAAGGATTGAATTGAGATCAATGACTGGAGTAAACCCGAATCTTACTTCCATAATAGTCTTGCCGATATAAGCCAAGCCGACACCTATGACCCCGCCCAAAAATGTTAATAATACTGCCTCAACAAGAAATTGCGCCAGTATATCAAAAGCAGATGCTCCGACTGCCTTCCGTAAACCAATCTCCTTGGTACGTTCAGTTACGGCCACTAACATAATGTTCATAACACCTATTCCGCCGACAATCAAAGAAATAGCGGCAATACCACCAAGCATAGTAGTGAGCACGCTAAAAATCTGATCCAGCATATTTAACAGGTCGTCCTGAGTAAGAACGCTAAAATCCTTGACACCCTCATGGTTTATCAACAGCTGATCTTTTATCTTTTGTTTCAATGTGTTCACTTGACCGGTTTCCGCATCAAGAGCGCTAACCGCTATCCTAAAAATTTCCTTTGATTTATTAATCTCCTGAGCGGTAGTCAAGGGGATAATTACTAGACCAGAGAATTCATTCCTCCCGGTCAAACTACCTGATTCAACAGCCTGCTTGATTCCTATTATTTTAAATTCTTCCCTGCCAATAAAGATTGATCTGCCTAGAACGTCCTGATTAGTTTCATTAGGAAATAATTTATCTTTAACACCAGAAAAAATTACCGCCACTCTCGCCTTTTGGTCATACTCACTCTGAGTAAACATTCGCCCATATGACTGTCCGGAAGAAACGCTGCCTGAAAAAACATCCTCAATCTGATCAGTGGAACCAAAAACCATCATCTGCGCTCCCTGCTGCATCAGTGGATTAAACTGGGCCTGGGATTCATCTAGCTTGTTTTGAGCTATCTGCTCGTTAGGTATTTGCGGCAATTCATTGCTGACAGGATAACCAACTAGGGTTATCGGCACAACCGCCTTGACATTGTCTAATCCTTTAATAGATTCAACATCCGCTTCAGTAAGCGTACTGCTGCCAATCGCCGCCGCGGCTGACCCCTGCTCACCAAAAGACCCCGGTATGATAAATAATATATTTGATCCCAAGCCCTGGATTTGGCTAGTAACCTGGGACTTGACTCCCTGACCAATACCTATGAGCAAAACGATTGAAAAAACGCCAATAATCACGCCCAGCATGGTTAAAAATGACCTGATCTTTCTGGACCAAATTGACTGCAGGGCCAATTTAAAATTTTCAAAAAATTTATACATATATATTAAGCGATAATTTTACCATCATGAATTTTTACAAGACGACCCGCATATTCGGTTACTTTTAAATCATGAGTAACCATTACAATTGTAGTCCCTTTTTTATTTAATTCCTTGAGCAATTCCATAACCTGCTGACCGCTTTTGCTGTCCAAATTGCCTGTCGGTTCGTCAGCCAAGATAACTAAGGGCTCGTTGACCAAAGAACGGGCGATGGCAACTCGTTGCTGCTCTCCGCCAGAAAGCATGGATGGTTTGTATTTAAGCCGCATCTCCAGTCCCACACGCGCCAAAGCTGCTTTAGCTTTGAGATGCCTATCCTTGGGTCTGACGCTTTTATATATGAGAGGCAGCTCAACATTGGCCAAAGCTGATCGACGTGGTAATAAATTGAAATTTTGGAAAATAAAACCTATCTTATTGCGCCTAACCTGAACAAGTTCGCCTGAGCTTTTTTTTGAAACTTCCTCTCCATTAAAAAAATACTGACCAGCTGTCGGCTTATCCAAACAACCGATAATATTCATTAACGTAGATTTACCAGAACCTGAAGCTCCCATAATTGCCACAAATTCTCCTTTACTCACTGATAAATTGACTTGATCGAGCGCTTTAAACTCATTTGGCCTGCCCAGCCAGTAAGCTTTCGTAATATTTTTTAATTCAAGCAACGGCATATTTCTTTAAAAACGATTAAGGGCAAAATTTAGTAAATCGTTCATTTCCTGAATCCTCTGTTTTGGAGTGGCTGCGCCCATAACCACAACAATTACATCTTTTCCCACTCCTTCACCATTCTTACGAGCTTTGACCATTAGACAATAACCAGCCTCGTCTAAATAACCAGTTTTCATACCGGTTAGCCGCAATGGACTATCAAACATTTCCGGAGCGGTATTTTTAATAACATGCGGCTGACCGGTATTAATGGTGGTAAAGCTGTACGACCGACTCATGGTGGCCTGGAATACCTGAAAATTATTCAAGACATGCTTGGCCATCAAGGCCGCTTCGTAAACAGTGGAAACGTTGGCCGGATCAAGACCAGAAACATCCACAAAATGTGTGTGCTTTAATCCCCATTGCGCGGCTTTATCGTTCATTTTCTGAACAAATTCTTCCCGTGATAAACCAGTTGAGCGGACTAAAGCGTTGGCGGCGTTGTTTGCCGATCCAGTCAGCATGGTAAAGAATAAATCTTTCGTAGTCATGGTTTCACCGGGAGAAACGTATAATTTAGAACCAATGGCGTTATCCTCCGAGCTGTAAGTCACAATTTTATCCAAAGGCGTTTGCGTCTCCAAAAAAACCGCCGCGGTCATTAGTTTGGTTAGACTAGCCAAAGGTAAAACCGTGTCAAAATTTTTTGAATAAATAATATCTTTTAGCCTTTCGCCCTCCGAAAGCTTAATAGCCACAACCGCTTTTGACTGCGGGCGCGGTTCTGTAACGCTATTGGACACGGGTTGCGGCTGGACAGTATCAGCGCCTAGAACTTTCACCCCGTTATCTAGGGGGGTGACCTGAACGCGAACCAATCCTTTCCATGACTCCTCCAGCCGCTGAAAAGCCGGCAAAGTCAAATCAATTACCCGACCCGCTCCAAAAGGACCCTTAGAAACAACTTCAACATCTACTGTTTTATTATTATCAATATTCCTAACTTTTAATTTGGTGCCCAAAGGATAATTATTGGTAGCCGCGCCGTACTGGTATTTACTGCTGCGATACCAACTGGCTACGCCCTCAAGCTCGCTCTGATCCTCAAAAACGGCCACATGCGAAAAGGGCAGATGCGCAAAAGCCCGAACATACCTGCCCTGGTAATCAACCGAGGAATTCAGCGAAAACCAGCCATGTTTATTGCCGTCATAATAATATATTTTTTTGCGAAAATAATTATCTGAATTAAAACGGATGGCCAGAACCAAAGACCGACCGAAGAGTAAAGGCGATTTATTCTCCCTGTCAACACGCACAATATCGTAAATATAATAGTCGCTTACCAGTTTCAATCCCTTTGGCTGCGGAAGTTCTGCGCCATTAAATTTTTTCATCTCCACAGTTATTGGCTCAAGCGCCGCACCTGCAAAAAATGCAACTTTAAAATCTTGGTTATTGAACGTCGCTGTATAACCCTTTTCAATAGTCGACTGTCCAAGTGTTAAAAAAAGACTACGATTAGTATCTTGCGCGCTGACTGAAAAACCGGAAAAAACCACTATTAAAGTTAAAAATACTACTATTAGTTTGCGTCTTTTCATAAATAATATTATTATCTATACTGACCCTAGACAGTAACCTACAAAGGCCATTAACATAAATTTATCCGCGGGTATAGCACACCGGTAGGGCGACCCACCCATCTTAACTATCGCTAAGATAGCCGGGGTAAGTATATTCTTAGGACTTAATGATACAACAATCTAGTCTACTACCACCTATCTTTTCGTGGGCGGATATAGTATAGCGGTAGTACGTGACCTTCCCAAGGTCGAAGTACGGGTTCGACTCCCGTTATCCGCTTAGACAAGGATGAATAGTTGCCCAAGTCCAGTGTCCACAAAAAACTTTTTTGCCATAAAGGCTGCTAGATTCTCAAAATCAATAGTATACTCATATGAAATCCCGCCAACTGGCGGGACAGTTGCCCGCTCAAGATACGCCAGCGTAGTTCAGCTTGACCCCGCCTGACTTGCCAACGTAGCTCAATTGGCAGAGCAATCCCTTCGTAAGGGATAGGTTGTCGGTTCAACTCCGACCGTTGGCTTTTGGAAATCAGGCGGGATCAAGTAAAGCAATGCTGAAGCCCTCCTGAACGGAGTGAAGGATCTAATACAGGTCGTCATCGGATGGTTTTGCACCCAGGGGCATCCGCCTCTGGCGGAGACTCTAATGGCTGGCTCTGACAAAATACATCAGCAAACCCTATTGGCTAGTAGTATTGGTATTATTCGCAGTATTTGTATTGGTACTGGTATCAGTATTGGCCTGGGAATCAGATTCTGAATCAGTTGGCGCTTGGCCAGTAGTCAAACCACTATTAAACAGCTCGTTATTGCTGCATGTTTCGGCTTTGGCCAAAACCAAACCGCACTCACTTTTCCATTCCAAACCGGAGGCAAAAACTCTGATTTTATCTTTAGCTAACTCCTGGTTTATCCAGTCATCAATGTCCTTGACTTTTATCAGAATATGTTCGGCATGAAGCTGTTCGGGAGTGTCACCGCTGGCAGCCACCTTTTCTAGAAGCTTGATAATATGAAAACCATATTGGGTTCTAACTAAACTGGAAGTCTGACCCGGTTCCAAAGCAAAAGCCGCGTCTTCAAACTCCTTGACCATTTCCCCTTTACCAAAAAAGCCCAAATCACCGCCGGACGAAGCGGTCACGTCCTCGCTGTAAAGTTTAGCCAGATCTTCAAAATTTTCACCGCCCTGTAATTTTGTCAGTACTTCCTCGGCCCTGGCTTTAGCGTCAGCATTAATTGTATCATCCTGGGATATATACTGCTGAACCTTGTTTCTGATCAAATATGGCTGAAGCACTTTATTCTTGAACTGCGCCGGTGTCCAGCTATATAGGGACAAGAGTGTCTTTTCGACTGTAGCTGCGTCTCCTGCCTGGCTTACGATGTTGTTATACTCGGCTTCAATCTCATCGGCACTGACTGTAATTTTGTATTCCTTGGCTTTGTTGGCTAGAAATTTTTCCCTGATCATTCGGGATAGAACGCTTTTCTTCAAATAGTCGTCAGTGGGCTTAGTCATGCTGCCGGGATTTTGTTGTTCCTGAGCATCATAAAAAAACTTCAGTGTTTCTAAATCATCTAAATAATCTGTAAAACGCAATCCTTGAAAATTTACCATGACTATAGGATAGCCAATAGCTCTGGCCAAACTTTTGGTAAAATCATTTTCCCAATTAAACTTATATATACCCAAACCAACAACCACCAAACCGACCACCACAATAACTACTAGAGTCGCCACCGCGCCGAGAAATACTCTCAAATAAACGCTTTGTTTAAAAAAATTTGACCCATCTTTTTTATCTCCAGAATCATTGTCTTTGATAGGCTGGCTGACCGAGACAGGTTTGGACATCTCAAGCCTTGGCTTGTCGGCAATTTTCTTTGCCGTTGAAAAGGTCGCCGAATTGCCATTTTCCTTTTTTTGCATAAAAAAATTTATTAACAATTAGCTAGATATTATATCTTTTTCATCGGAAAAAAAATAATTCCACCACCGTTGAGGGTTGGATATTTTTTCCTGTGTGGCCCCTGACTCCTGTTGAGTAGCCACGGTCTGATCACTAAAACTACTGGAACCTTTTGTGGACTCTCCCAAAACAACAATTACCGACTCCCCCGGTTTTTGCAGCCCGAGCTTGAGGCGCGCCTGTTCTTCTTTGTAGGACTCACTGTTCAACTGGGAAATCAGACTGTTTAAGTCTTTATTACTTTTCTCTAATCTAGCCACGTCTGACTGAAGTCTTTCGATTTCCGAACGTATCTGGTAGCGTCTTACCATCTCCTTGGTTAACGCGGCGGAAATAAGCACCAACACTAATACCTCAAAAACCAAAACAAATTTTGATTGAAATAATCTTTGAAAAAATGACTTTTTTTCTTTTATCATTGTTTTCCGAAATAAATTTGAGTACATTAACCGTACCACATTTATTTAAATACGTCAACCATCAAAAAAAATTTCATCCGACCAATAATAAAAATAAGAAAAATCAGAGGTAAAATGAAAGTTACGAAGTAAACACAAAAAATACTAACGGCAATAAGGTCAGGCCTCAATTCAATAAAAATAAAACAATAGCGAAAATCTGCGTCACACGAACCTTTTGTCCCATAATTAAATCATTATGACCTTTACTAATTAGCAGCCTTTACATCACAAACGTCTTTGGCGGGGGAAGAAGGAATTGAACCCTCATCTACGGTTTTGGAGACCGTCATACTAACCGTTGTACTATTCCCCCACCAAAGCCGCTCGAAATTGTCAGCAGGCTTGGCCCGGCTATGTCTGGCCGAAACTGGAACAACTGCTTATTTTGTTTCCTTGTGCACGCTGTGCTTCTTGCACCATTTACAGAACTTCTTGAGCTCTAAACGCATTTTAATAGTTTTCTTATTTTTTGTGGAGTGATAATTGATACGATGACAATTAGTACACTCAAGCTTGATGAGATTTTCTTGCGACATAAGTTTATTGTTTATCACTGATAATTAATAGTTTTTCAGATTAGCTAATGGTCGGATTTGAACCGACAACTTACTGCTTGCCCGCCTGCCGATCGCCTGGAGCCGAGGAGAGGAATCGAACCTCCAACCTATGGTTTACAAAACCATTGCTCTACCGTTAAGCTACCTCGGCGCTCGGCGACTGACGGGCAGGCAAAACAGTTGCTCTACCACTCTAGCTACGTTAGCTCGGGCTTAAGACAGGGTGACACAAGCTACATCGACGTATGGCGCCAAAACTGACGCAAAACAATTGCTCTTCGTGGGACCAACAACCTACCCATAGACCGAAATCGTGATGCTCGCCTCAGCTCCTCATCAAATAAAACGGTTTACTTCACTCCTGGTCACGGCCCACTGAGCCAAGATGTGTCAATAGCTATGGCTGGGCAGACTGAGTAAAATTAACACAATAAACCCCACAGTAATAATAGACTAACAAAAAGACCGATAAAAATCAAGGATAAATTAGACAAATTACCCTCATTGACAAAACACACTAAAATACTTAAAGTATACTGGCTATAAGTATTTCGCACTTTAACAAATAATATAAAATATGGAGGGAAAATGTACCGTCATTATACACTACCGAACGGACTGAATGTCTTTTTGATGCCACGCCAGAATACTTCCGATGTGGCATTTGTCGTTGGTGGCAAGCTAGGTAGCCGATATGAGACCGAAAAAAACAACGGCCATCTTCACCTCATGGAGCATGCCGTGCTTGAAGGCTCAAGATCATATCCTGATAAACAGAAATTACAAATGGTACTGGATTACATGGCTGGCAACATCAACGCTGAAATCGGGAAAGACCTAATCATGTTTTATCTTATTACTGCCGCTTCACATCTTAAAAGAGGTTTTAGCTTAATTACGGATTCCATTCTCACCCCCTTTCTCGACCCTGCAAAAATCCACAAAGAAAAGCGGGCAGTAATTGAGGAGTTAATGGGTTTTCAAGACGATAATGAATCATTAGCTGACTGGCTGGCCGATCAACTGGTTTTCCAAGGACATCCACTTGCTAACGATCCACTCGGTTCTGAAAAGAATATCAGACAAACCTCGGTCTCTCAAGTAGAAAAAGCTTGGAAACGACTAATAAATCCCCAGCGCCTAGCAGTGGCGGTAGTCGGCAAATTTACACTTGACGATATGAAGCACAGGATTGAAGATAAGTTCGGAGAATTAAAACCGCGAAATTTTCCGAAACCAACCCGATTTCTTCTGACGCAATCTGAGCGTCGCCTAGAAATCATAAAAAAGGACTGCGAGCAAGTATACTTCCAAATCGTCTTTCCAACTTTCAACGGCGACAACAAAGACTACTTCACCCTCAGCGTGTTGAATAATATACTCGGCGGGCGTTACAGCTCGAGAATATACCACGAAGCCAGAGGAAGTCGAGGATTGGTCTATCATATCGACTCAGCGATGTGGCATTATGAAGACATAGGCTGTCTGCAAATAATCTCATCCTGCCAGCCAAAATCACTTCTTGAAGTTGTCGAGTTAGTGATGAAAGAACTGCGTCGCTTGAAAACCGAAAAGGTCACCAAAGAAAAAATCCAGATAGACGACAACCTGACAATAACGCAATTGGACGTCAGCAAAAATTATCTGCGGGGATGGTCAGCCAGAAAATTCAGGGACGATTTATATACTGCCAAGTTTTATGTGTCTCAAATACTGCGCTATGGTCGCATTGTCCCCGTCCAAACTTACAAAACTGCCATCAATCGCGTGACCGCGACTATGATCCAAAGACTTGCCCAACGACTGTTTGTCACTGAAAAGATAAACATGGCCATGGTCGGCCCTATTTACGATAACCTCAAAAAAGAAATTGAAACAAAACTTGTTATTTAATTACCCAAGGCAAGCATCATGCTTGCCTTTTTTATCTACAAAAAATGTGGCTTTACAACCACGCTCGAATCTTTTTTAGCAAAAATTCTTGAAAAAATCAAATTCGCTCCGCCCCGCCGCAATACCATAAAAAACGGCACTGCCTCGCAGAAAAATTGCCTTTGCGGTATTCGAAGCCGATGTTCTTTTTCATGTTGTCATTTACCTCCGCTCTCATAAGAGCAAAGAAAAAGGGATTACGATATCCTTTGACAACGCAACCCCAGTGGAAAGAGCTTAGGGAGTCCAAATCACATGGAGTTCCTCCTCGTCGAAGGTTAAGAACCACAGGCTTCGGTAATTCTCCCAAACAAGCGGTCTCATGCTTGTCTGCCCGAAGATTCGTTCGAGAATCTGCCGGGTGTTCAGATAGTAATCGAGTCGATGCGCCTCAGGATTCCGCAAGGTTGCTTGGTGATACTTATGCAACTGTAATGTATTGATGGTAGGGAATTTATTTATACGTTCCCTAAGGCAGTTGAAGTGATACTCCATCACTCGCAACGACTCCATCCCCACGATGTAAGAGAAGTTCACTTCGTACCCCAAGCTCTGGGCGAAATCCATTGACTCGCAAGCATCCTGCAGACTGAGTGCGTTCCTGTCTTTTCTTAACAGTTCGCGGCGTTCGAATGTCTCCAGAGAGAAGCAGATGCCGAACGGTTGAATCTCGGTAATGCTTTTCAGCTGTTCTTGCGTCGTGACTTGCGAGCCGAGGTAGAAGATTCTGCCGGCGAATTGATACTCGCTCAGCATTTTTAAGGACTCGCAAAAACCGACAGACCGCTTCGCCGCTCTCGTAACATCCGGTCACAATCGATACTTGGATCAGATGAGACAAGTCAGTCAAGCCGTACTTGGCCATCCAATTCTCGAAGAATTCCCTGAGATCAGAACCGGTCTTGAGACGTTTCCTGTCATAGGGAATTTGGTACGCCGTGTAGCAGAACTGACAGCCGTGGCACGATGTTCGAGAATTTGGGTTGATATTCAGCGACGTCCCTTTTCTGCGCGGGTAATGGGAATCGCAGATGTCCTCAGTTGGCCCGATTGCCTGACCAATAACTGTATTCTGCAAGAACAGAACGTTATCGATGATGGCAAATGGACTGTCTTGGTTCACTGACAAGGCGAAGTAGTAGTCAAGTTCGCCTCGTTGCTTGGCATACTCGAACAGCTTGCTGTCAGCCAGCCGAAAAGCCATCCGCATTCTGTTGTAATCGCACTCAAGGTTAACGCCGTTAATGTTGAGGGCGATGAAAAGAACGTCTTCCAGAGGTATGTGATAACGCTCTGCAAGACGGGCCACAGACTCTATGGTGAGCATCACTTACCTCCTTTTGGATTGGCGATGGCGTGAAGAAAACCGCTTTTCTTCTTGCAGACGATCAGAGTAGTGAGAACGGGCACAGCAATCGTGCCATGCTGTCCCACAATCTCCGAAATCCGCGCGAAGAATTTCTTGCGTTGCTTCTCAGGCACTTCTACGATCTTGGGGAAAGTGTTGAGGAGTTTTGGGTACGTCTCGGCGTTATAGTTGTACGCCGTGTAGTACTTGTGCAAGGCGACGGTATAAAACATGGAGTTTTGAACCACTTCCTGCTCCCGACGGTGGAGCTTGGCGAGTACTTCTTCATTCACCTCCTCAACGGATGACTCGTCAGGATAAGCGTCTGGAAGGTACTCGCTGTAAGCTTTGTTCACCTCGGCGGTCACAGCCGAGTCCGAAAGAAAGAAGCTGTTCCAGACGAGCACCAGACTACCGGCGTCATCCAAGAGACCAAGAACCTTGCGGTGCTTGATACCTTCGTCAATCCAGTGGTAGGCCGTGAACGCCAAAATTGCGTCGAAACGATCCGACGACTCAAAACTCTCAAAGGCTACTTCCAGAATCTCAACGTTCTGCAGTCCCTCGGTCTGTTTTCTAGCGATTGCCGCGAGATGACTGCCAGGTTCGATGGCTACGACCTTACCGCCGAGTTTGGCAAGTTCAACCGTAGCGATACCGCTGCCAGCACCAATCTCGAGAAGTCGCGATGCTCTGTCGAGACCACACAGTTCCTTGATATCCGCGTAGAGTTGTGCAGGATATCCGGGACGAACCGAATGGTAAGTCTCGGCGAACACGTCGAATGACGCGTTAAAGATGGTTTTGCCTTTGAACATCATAATTATTCTCCTTGTGTTTGCCGTGTGAAGAATAGCCTAAATCTGCTCTTAATCGCGGCGAGTTCTAATGGACGGCGGAAATCGCGACGGCCGCCAAGTTCAATCTTTGTAAGAATGAACCCGGGGCCTCGTCCGAATTCCATTATAGCACGCTTCAGACTGTTTTGGCTATCTATCGTTCGCACATATTGATAGCCAGTTTCGCTCGCTAGCGCGTCAAGCTTGGCAGTATTGGACATTGATTGTTCCTCGCTGCACGAAGCATAAGCTCCGTTATCGAGAACAATATGAAGCAAGTTTGTCGGCTGCTTGTTCCCGACAGTGACAATGGAGCCGAGGTTCATGAGGAGACTCGCGTCTCCGTCAATCACCACAACTCGTTTTGTTGGTTGGGCCATAGCAAGCCCGAGTCCAATTGAAGACACGAGCCCCATAGAACCGGGGACATAGATGTTCCTCTCCGAATCGAATTTCTCGAAGATTTCTCGAGAGATCAATCCGGTGGTGGAAACAACCGCGTCTTGTGCGCTAATCGTTGTCATGATGACTTCGATTGCTTCTTGTCTGTTCATTGGTGCCACCCCCTTTTGAGAAGAAGGAAGGTCGGAAGCTCTGCCTTGCGCATTGTCTCAAACAGCGACCGCGTGAGATTTTCCAGATTTTGATTTTCGAAAACCTCAAATGGGAGACTGAATGATTCGAGTAGACGTTCGGTTGCCTGACCAGTGGTCAGGTGCTGCACGGCGTCTTCCCCTTCGCAACCCCGATAGGACACTACGAAAAAGATCGGCATCCTGTAGGGAACAAGAAGAGACGCAATGTCGTTTGAAGCGGAGAAAAGACCGGAATTCTGCATATAGACCACCGGAATTTTTCCGCCAAAGTACGCGCCGGCGATTAGGCCGACTGCTTCCGATTCTCGGTTGGCAACCACGTGGAGCACCGCGGCATCATCTTCGAAATTCTTGATAATGTGCCGCAGAACACCGCACGGGACTCCGGATGCGAAATTCACGCCGAGCTTACGGAAAACTCCGTGAAGCAAATCGGCTTTCTCGCTCCGGTCGCCAGCCAAGGCATTGAAGACACCCTTGTCGCTTTGGTTCATAGCTAGTTACCTCCAGTTATTATTTTGTCAAAGAGCGATATTTCGCATCCTTGAGACCATCCCAAGGAATACATTACCTTGGCACTTATTGGTGTTTTTGTAAAGCCCGACCGCGCCTTTTTGGCGAGCGGGCAAAAAATTTCCTCCCCTGAAACCCCTCCATTTTTTGCCCGCTCGTTTTTAGAATTTAAAATCACGAAAAATTATTTTTCCAGTATAATTCCCCCGTGATAAACTAATCTATATACCAGTTTTCCTTTGTAAGAAATTTTTTCTTCTCCCTCAAATTTTTCTACTGTTCCTTTTATTTTGTTAAGATATTGAAAATTATCTTTTTTAAATCTTCGAGGGCCTCTAAATGGTTTATCCTTAGGAATTTTTTTAAGGACTCTTGGAGAAATTGATAAATCTGCTTTGGAGGAATACTTTTAGAAATTGCCCTGCCATAATAATTCATTCCCCAAACGATTTTTCCGTTTTGAAAAACAACCTCTTGACCTACAAAGGGATTAAAACCGAAATATCTGTCTCTATATCTGAATTCTTTTTCTTTAAACTCAAATTTTTTATTTCCATCTGGAAGAAGATTTTCTCCACCTTCACCGCTCGAGGCATAAGTGTTAATTTTTGCACTCTCTAAAAATTTACTTAATTGGTTTATATTCATAATAATCGTACTTATTCTATTTACACTGTATCAAATATTATCAACGTTGTAAAGAAAAAAGCCGCTAATTTTTTGAAAATCAGCGGCATAAATGTACTTTCTCCTTATGTCTCAATGTCGGTAGAATCCCTTTATCGGTATTTTGAATTTTTCGCTTAGCGTTCTCAATTCTCTTTCAATCTGTTCCCAATATGTTCTGGGAAATCTAGATTGATAAAGAGATAACAAATGGGGATATTTGCTTCCGAGAAGATTTCGTATATTCTCCCAATTTCCGCATTTGAGATTCAAACTCTCTGCCATTACAAAATCAACTTTACCTTGAATAGCTATGAAAATAGCTTCGAGGTTAGTCAGCTCAGGCAGAATTGGTCCAACAAAAGCATAGGTAGTAATACCGCTTCGGCGAAGAGTCTCGAGCGCTTCTATCCTTCGTTTGGGTGTGGAAGAACGAAGCTCAAAGTTACGAGCAATTGCTTGTTCTGTTGTTGTAATAGTTAGGCCCACTTCACATTGACTGAACTGTTTAAACAAGTCTAAATCTCGCACTACAAGATTAGATTTAGTTAAGACGGAAACCGGAAAATCGTGCTGAAGCAAGATTTCCAGAATTGCCCTAGTGAGACGAAACTTCTGCTCAACTGGTTGATAGGCATCAGTAACACTTCCTAAAAGCACTGCGCCTCTTTTTGGTTTTTTGGCTAACTCTTTTGCTAAAACTTCAGAAGCATTTATCTTAACATCAAGAAAATGCCCCCATGGTTCGTCATGCATCGTAAACCTTTTCATGAAACGAGCATAACAGTAAACACAAGCGTGTAGACAACCGACATAGGGATTGATGCAGTAATCTGCTTCCGGTAGTCTGCTTTTGGTTAAAAGAGTTTTGCATTGTATGGTATTGATTTTCATATTATTTTGCCTTCCCTTTATTGCCTTTTTGGATATGGGCAATTGTCCGACAAAAATTCGTCCTTTTACAATATTCTGGAATTTTTAGTGCTCTTTCCAGAATTTCATCTAAGTCATCTTCCGGCAGTTTGCCAAGACGAAATTCTGGATAAGGACGGCAATTATCATCGATCGCCCAAGCGCAAGCTACTACGTGTCCGTCAGGAAGAATGCCGATTGAATCTACTACCGCAGGACATTTTACGGTTCCTTCCAATATTCTGAGTGAGTGCTGGAAGAAAATCTTTGTAAAACCGTGCAATCCTCGTAAAAACTTCATTGCTTTTAGATATTCTTGATTAGACGGAGTAAATTCTGCAAGTTTAGCAGCTCTTCCTACCGAATAAAATCTTAACAACTCCCATTCCGAAATACCATTTTCACACAGCCAACGATGCACACTTTCAAGATTTTTCTCGGTTATTGTAGAGGGATAAAGAACCGTAACTGCTCTTGTCTTTATTCCCGCGGCAATACACTTTTTCATTGCAACCATTGACGCGAGGTTATATCCGCGAGGACGAAAAGGATTTTCTATCTCCAGCAGATTGTCTAATGTAAACTCTACTACGCTAATCTTCTTTAGAAGTTCAAGTTTGGCGTCAGTAATTTTACTACCCGTCATACTAACACCAATTTTTCTAGATGGCAACCAACGAGTAGCTTGTTCCACTACCCGAAAATCCTCATCATAATATAGAGGATCGCCACCGGAAAAATCAATCTCGAAATCTTTGTCAGCTAAGATTTTTAACACTGCTAATTTTTCAGCCAAAGTAAGTTCCTCGCCTTTTTCTTTTGCGCCCGATTGAACAAGATATTCGGTTGTATTACAAACATGAAATCCAGAAACACAACAAATCGCACAGTCCCAAGGGCATGCTCTTGTTAAATTCCATATCACGTCCATTTTTCTTTCCTCCTTTTAAGTTTTCAAGGTGCATTTTCAATCCCAGTTATTGTTTTGCCAAAGAGCGATATTTCGCATCCTTGAGACCATCCCAAGGAATATATTACCTTAACAACTTATTGGTGTTTTTGCCCAGCCCGGCCACAATTTTGGCGAGCGGGCAAAAATTGGGGGGGGTTGAGAGGGAACTTTTTGCCCACGAGCCGCAAGCGAAAGCCGCTCTGTTTGTTAGAACAAAGTTGAGCAGAGAAAATTGCTTTTACATTTTTTGTTTTTGCGCACGCCCACTTTCTCTTTAGCAAGGAAGGGGGTTGCTTGAAGCGTAGCCCCGCCACAGGCGGGGCGCGGAAGCGTCCGTGACGGAAGTTTTCAGTAATTTTTGTTAAAATGGGTTTGAGCGGAGTTGTATAAATACATTTTTTTTGTAGATAAAAAAATGGGTGGAGTAGGATTCGAACCTACGAAGCCCGAAGGCAGCAGATTTACAGTCTGCTCCAGTTGACCACTTTGGTATCCACCCAAATATATTGGTTATTAGGTTATTAATGGAGCCGTTGGCCGGAGTTGAACCGGCGACCTACTCCTTACCATGGAGTTGCTCTACCAACTGAGCTACAACGGCAAAGGCAACGAAGCCAACCATTCACCATGCCAACCCTGAATCTAAAGAAATATAATAAAACAAAAACTACAAACTGTCAATCTCTTTTCTAATATCTTTTATTTTCTCATTGGCTGGATTAACTTTAACCAATTTATCCAAATACTCCTCGGCCGTTTTTTTGTCTCGAGCTTTTATGGAAGCGCTAATAACGGAATCAAGGTATTTTGGATTATTAGGTTCAAGCTTAACCGCCTCTTTAAACGAATTGATAGCCTTGGTCATTTCGCCCATTGCTACATAAACCTCGCCTAAATCCATATGATAAACTGCCACTTGGTTATTTAAGGAAATTGATTTTAAATAATCCCGCTCGGCTTCCTGATAGTCCCCTGCCTGCGAAGCCATCTGTCCCAAATGTTTGTACGACTGATCATCGGAGGAGTTCAATTTCAAAATAAACTGATAAGTTTCTTTAGCGTGAATAAAATCCTTAGAAGCGGTATAAACCCTGGCCAAACCCTTATAAGCCTCAATAAATTTAGGATCAAGACTGATGGCTTCGATGTATTTTCCTTCAGCTTCCTTGTATTTTTCTTCGGCCAAGAATTTTTCTGCTTCTCCCAGAATTATCTGTTTCTTTTTTTTGACATCAGCCTGACTTTCGGGTTCCTGCTCCTTAACCTTCTGTTGATACTGCCTTTCCAAATTTTCGACAAATTTCCTGAGCCTGTCTAAAATGCCACCTTTCGATTCGGCCTGAGTGTCCTTGCTGAAAATTTTCTTAAAAGACACCAGTGACAATTTCCTCTTTAATCTTTCTTCAATTAAAACCTGCTTAACTCTTTCGTTTTTATGTCTAATAAGTTTATCAACATTGATAGCGGCGATTATAGGGAATTTACGGATTAAAATAGCTATCACCGTTATCAGGCACAAAACTAAAACCGCAATGGCGATATAGTCAATTATCATATCCTTTTTATCTCTTTTAGAGGGACCTCAACTTGGGCATCATCGATTCTGACCCCCACCGTATGCTTAATTATATTGCACGAGGTTACCACTCCTTCGCCCTGCCGCGTCTTTACACGGCTATCTATAGCCGGAAAAGCTTTTAATTCCTTCTGATAAAAATCAGCTTCATAAGCCAAGCAGCACATCAATCGTCCGCAACTGCCTGATATCCGTTCGCTGCCACGACCATGGACAAACTGTATTTTGGCTAAATCCGTGGTAACATTCCCCAACGAATGTAAAAAACTCTTACAGCACAAAGGACGACCACACGGTCCAATACCACCGGCTCGTTTAGCTTCGTCACGAATACCAATCTGCTGTAATCTGATTGATTTCTGAAAAACCCTGGCTAAATCCTTAACTAATTCACGAAAATCCACTCGGCCATCGGCCGTAAAGACAAAAGTAAGTCTGCCGCCGTCAAAAGACAAATGACTATCCACCAATTTCATTGGTAGCTGATGCTTTTTTACCAATTCACGAGCACGTTCTAGCATCTCCATTTTTTTTTCCTCTTGTCGCCTTACTTTATTCAAGTCTTCCACTTCAGCGCGTCTGACAATTGGAGCCAAAGGTGCGTCAAGACTGCCCTCATCGACTTCGGAAAATGATACAACCCGGCCGATTTCCAAGCCGCCTTCGGTTTTTATCAAAACATAATCACCAATGGCTAATTCAATGTCCTGGCCATCGAAATGGTAAACCTCATCCCAGGAATGAAATTGTACGCCGACTGCCCGTTTTATCATAGGGACATACGCTTAATTTCGCGAATTTGGATATTTTCACCGAATTTTAAAACCTGTGCCTGAATCAGCTGCTCTACGGTTTTGTCATCATCCTTAATAAATACTTGCTTTAAAAGACAATTTTCGCTGAAAAATTTCTGAATCTTTCCGGTGATTATTTTTTCCCAAATTTTCTCCGGCTTGCCCTCGTTTTTTAACTGAACTCGATAAATTTCTTTTTCATGTTCAATAATATCAGTCGGAACATTTTCCGGTGAAATATATTGAGGATCGGTCGCAGCCACCTGCATTGCCAAATCATGAGCCAGGGTTTTAAAATCCTCGGTCTTGGCCACAAAATCGCTTTCACAGGTCAGGGCCACCAAGGCGGCAACTTTGGCATTGGCATGAATATAACAACCAATGACGCCTTCATTGGTCTTGCGACTTTGTTTACTCAAAGCGATTTTCTGGCCACGCTTTTTTAGCCAGTTGATGGCTTTATCGTAATCACCGCCACTTTCTTGTAAAGCTTTTTTGGCGTCCATGACGCCCGCCCCCGTCTCTGAACGTAATTTTTGAATGTCTTGTGTAGTAATTTCCATTTTATTTTTTCTCCTTATTATCCACGAGTGGATCCTGCTTAACGAATTTTAATTGAGCTGATTTTACTGTTTCGGCAATAATGGCCATCAAATAACTAATTGATTTAATAGCGTCATCATTAGCAGGTATAGGATAATCAACCAAATCAGGATTACAATTAGTATCCACAATAGCTATAATTGGAATCTTTTTCTTGCGAGCTTCACTGACCGCCGTCTTTTCTTTTTTTAAATCGATAATAAAAACAGCTTGGGGCAATGAGGTCATATTCTCTATACCGCCGACCATTCTTTCAAGCTCGGCTATTTCTTTGTCGAATTTCAGTCTTTCCAATTTGGTATATTTTTCCAATTCGCCTTTTTCTCTATTCTTGCGTAATTCTTTTAACCGAGCTGGAAGTTTGGTAATTGTCTCAAAGTTTGTCAGACAACCGCCGATCCAATGTTCACAGACATAAGGCATTCTCAAATCAATGGCGATTTTTTTAACCACGTTCTGAGCCTGCCGTTTGGTGGCCACAAACAGAATCTTTCCTCCTTTTTGAACAATCTCCGAAATAAAATTACAGGCCTCCTGTAATTTCTCGAGGGTTTTTTCCAGATCAATTATATGTACACCCGATCTGGTGGTGTAGATGTACTGTTTCATTTTAGGATGCCAGCGCTGTTTCTGATGGCCAAAATGAACGCCGCTTTTCAGCATTTCCAACAAAGAGATGATGGGCATTTTAATTTTCCTTTTTTCCTCTGTTTTCGTCTTTCTGCTGGCCGACCCCCGGTCTTTTTGAAAAAACCTTGGGCAAGGGAGCCATTAGTCGGAAAACATGAGAGATTAATAATAAATTTACCTAATTTTAGGTGTCATGATGATTGTACCGTAAACCAACAAAAATGACAAGGGCTTATTACTGAAAAACCACGGTCATTTTATCGTCAGAAATATGGCCTAAATAACTGCCAAAAAACTTGCCAAACTTTAAACTTCTTGCTAAACTATATATTGATTATGAAAAAAGACACCCATCCTCAATATTTTAAAGATGCCAAAGTCATCTGCGCCTGCGGCAACACTTTCACCACGGGATCGACTCTCCAAGAAATCCATGTGGAAATTTGTTCTGCCTGCCACCCTTTTTATACCGGCAAGCAGAAATTAGTTGATAATCGCGGCCGCGTGGAAAGGTTCAAGAGACTTCAGGAGAAAAAATCAAAGCTGTCTCTTCATAAAAAAGAAAAAGCAAAAAACTCAAAATAGAGAAAGATACAGCTATCCCTGATTATTTCAATCTAGGGATTTTATATGCTTCCCTCCATGAAGATTAACCGAGATGACCTCCAAAAAAAATACGAGCGGCTTGAACGGGATTTACAAAATCCCGAAGTTTTGGTTAATCCAGAAAAACTAAAAAAAATATCCAAAGAATATAGTAATCTCTCCCAAACTCTGGATAACTTAAAATCTCTAGACAGCGTCAATCAATCTTTAGCCGAGGCCGAAACTTCCCTAAAAAATGAAAAAGATCAAGAGCTACGCCAACTCATTAAAGAGGAAATCGCCGACTTGACCAAGCGGCGAAACGATTTGGAGCAAACTTTAAACGCCGTGATGTCCCAGCCAAACCCACTGGATGCCAAGGACATTATTGTTGAAATTCGTGCAGGGGCTGGCGGCGATGAAGCGGCGCTTTTTGCCGCAGAACTGTTTCGGATGTATTCGCGCTACGCCGAGCGACAACGATGGCAGACGCACCTTATAAGCTCAAGTCAAAACGGCCTTGGAGGTCTAAAAGAGGTAATATTCGAAATAATCGGCTCAAATGTTTTCAGTAATTTAAAATACGAAAGTGGCGTGCACCGAGTTCAACGAATCCCAGCCACAGAAAAAAGCGGCCGAATCCATACTTCAACCGCGACAGTCGCGGTTATGCCCAAGGCTGATGAAGTTGACTTAATCATCAAGCCGGAAGAACTGGACATCCAAGCTACCACCTCGTCTGGACACGGTGGGCAATCCGTCAATACGACCTACTCTGCCATCCGCATCATTCATAAACCTACTGGCCTAATCGTCACCTGCCAGGACGAACGTTCGCAAAAACAAAATAAAGAAAAAGCCCTGCAGGTATTGCGCTCGCGTTTATTAGCTTTAGCTGAAGAAAAAAAACGAAAAGAAAATTCCGAAACACGAAAAGGCCAAATAGGCACCGGGGATCGTTCAGAAAAAATCAGAACTTATAATTACCCGCAAGACAGGTTGACTGACCATCGTCTCAAACAGAGCTGGCACAATATCCAAAATATTCTTGACGGCAATTTGGATCAAGTGATAGAATCATTGAAAACAGCAGATCAACAATTAAAATAATTTTTATTTCGGACGAGATGGAGGGTCTATGGCATCTCAGCTCACGCGAGAACAAAAAAAATTGATCCGGAGTCTGGCCAAAAGATTTTTAAAAAAAGACAATCACCAGTCCATTCTAGAAGACATGGCAAATCGCTTTCCGCCAAAACAAAAATACGAAGACGATCCCTGGGGCCTGTTTCTTCATAATCTGTACACTCTATCCCCAAACAAAACGACATTTAAACGCAAAATCGCCGTGGTCAACAGACTTATAAAAAAATAATTTACACCTACCATCCGCCAATGAGTCCGGATGGTTTTTTATAAATAAACCGTTACAATATAACCATGACTATCCAGCAGGCATTATTATCAGCCAGACAAAAACTGAAAGAAGTGAAAAACACCTCACCTCATCTTGAGGCCGAAGTTCTACTGTCTTTTGTTTTAAATAAGTCAAAATCCTACCTCTTAACGAACCAACAAAAAAAACTATCACCCGAACAGCAAAAAAAATTCTTAAACCTTATAAACCGCCGGCGGCATGATATTCCAATGGCCTATTTAACTGGACGCAAGGAATTTTATGGACTTGATTTTTCAATCAATGATAACGTGCTCATCCCCCGGCCGGAAACAGAATCACTTGTTGAAGAAACCATAAAAATTGCCAGACAATTGGGCCAAGGCCATGCGCCAAAGACCATCTGCGACATCGGTACTGGCTCAGGCTGCATCGCCATCACCCTGGCTAAATACTTACCCGAGGTAAAAATTTTTGCCACTGATATTTCAAAAAAGGCCCTGATTCTGGCCAAGAAGAACGCAAAAACTCTAAAAGTTGTAAAAAAGATAAATTTTCTTGAGGGTGACCTGCTCCAACCGCTAATTTTAAAAAAAATAAAATGCGACATTATCACTGCCAATTTACCATATCTTACCCGCGACGAACTACCGGGGGTCCGACACGAACCAAAAACCGCCTTGTTTGGCGGTAAAATGGGCATTGAATTAATTGAACGATTGCTTATTCAATCTCCTGAAGTTTTGAACCCGGGTGGTGTAATTTTGCTGGAAATTTCCCCGACTCAAAGAAAGCTGGTTGATTTTATCGTCGAGCAACAACTACCGGAAAAGAAAGTTGTGTTTATTAAAGATTTATCTGAAAAAGACAGAGTAGCGAAAGTGCAATAAAAAACGAAGCTGGAGATTAAGCTCCGTCTGTATTGTTTAGTCTTCTACTAGTAGTAAAATGAGAAGAATGTACTTTTTTGCCTAAATCCCCTCTTTCAATTCCGCCCTAATAACACCTAAAATTAGCGTCAAGAGTAGTTATCCACAGTGAACCACGCAGGGTGCGTTGTGCCAAAAGAGTAAATATATATGGCACTGGATAAAAAAAGAGGTTATCCTCAATGGAATAACCCCAATAATTCACGAAATTTAAGAACTATTTTTCTACCTTAATAAACTTAATAAAGTTTATGGATATCAACGATTTTCTCGGTCAAATTATCCGTAAACTCTTTGATGTCCTCGAAATGATTAACCAAGAGTTCACCCTTATAAGCCTTGTCCAGAGCAACTTTCAAATCGTCTAATGTCAGGAAAGATTCCCGACCATCAATGATCTGCTGGTTAACCGCCAGTAGTGAGATGGCCTCATCAACAATCCCCCCCAAGATCATGACGCCATTCAGGACATGCTGCAAACCGAAGATTCTTTCAGAAATACCTTTTGCCTCCTGCCAATAAGTTTGTACATACCATCACGGTTAGAAAACAACTCGTCACACACCTGTTTGATCAAATCTTCATGGCGAACCGGCCTGATCTCTGGAGGAGTCATTTTCATTATTATTTTCATCTCACTGATGAAATTTTCCAAAAGAATACACCAGCCAATAACAAAACAGGCCGCCCTGACCCAATAATTTCCGAATCAAAACAAAAAAGCCGTAATGCACTACGGGCATTTCAGTGTTTTATTTTCTAAAAAAATTAGTGATAGGTCACGGACTGATTTTTGGGCACGACATGAATCCAAGTATTACCCCGATTCAACTCAACTTCCCGACCCTGACTATCATAAAACAAGGTCCGGTCGGTGCGTGAACTTTTTTTCCAGACTCCGTTGATCACCTGACCATCGCGGAAAATCCAAGCCTGCCCCTCACCCCCGACATAAATATCCAGCCGTCCCTTACCGCCGTCCAACCTAGGCTCCTCGACCATTTGGACTATGACGTTTTTAACTTCGATTTGCTGGCCTGAATTTTTATCAAGATGCGGCTGATCTGCGTTAAAACGCAAATAAACATTGTTTTGTTTATTGTAGCGAAAATCAACTTTGTAAGTTTTTCCAGTGGAAAAATTAAAACTGGCCGTTTTCCCGTCGTCACCTCTTTTATCTAAAGCTGCATCGTCTTTGAACAGCCAAGATCGGAAACTGGCCTGCTTGTCCCATAACCCTTTATTGTTGAGCGCTAAAAACATTTTATCCGAAGAAGTAACCAAATTGTGAGGCGCGCTTTTTGTTTTATCACGCCAAAAGTATCCGGCATCGCCGGATAGTGCTTCCAGATCATTTATATCCGGATTCTCTCTGATAACCGTCAGAGCTTTGGGACTACCGCCAGCGTGGACGTACAAAGCGCCGTACTCTGAGACCCACTCCAAATAATAAGGGCGCGCTGAACGAACCGGCATAATCTCCGGAATATTGGCCAAGGGATCAAAAACCGCCATAAACCTTGTTGAACCACCTTCAACCAAAGCTTCATAAACCACACTGGCTTGCGACAGTCCGCTCTGCGGTCTAACCGACAAAAGATTCTCAATCATAACTGAGTATGGCCAAAGTTTTGTCTTGCTCCTATCGACTTTCATTCCGTCCAGCAGACGTTCGTCATTGAAGGTAGCTATCTCTGGCTGGTTATTATTAGCCGCGATCAAGCTGACTGCTGCGCCATTGTGAAAAAAGGAATTTAAATTCAACCAGATCGAAAGGCCATAGGCATAAAAAAAACTCCAGGCAAAAATTGTCGAAGCGGCAAATAACAAAGCAATCCACCAAATAGTTTTATCGTGTTCAAAAACTTTTTGCCAAACTAAAACAGGCTGATTTTGTTTTTTCATTTTTATTTTTAAACTAACGACTAATTATAAACTATGTCACGGTCAGTCGGAACTATTTCAATCCAAGTTGTACCGGCGTTAAATTGAATTTCTCTACCCTGAGTGTCAAAAAAAATGGTTCTTTTTTCCCGGGCTGATTTCTCCCAGCGACCGACAGTAGCCACGCCGTCACGAAAAATTATAGCCTCTCCTTGGCCGACAGTATCCATGGCTAGCCGCTCAGCGTCAGCCAAACGGGTTTTGACTTTTTGCACCACAACATTCTTGGCTCTGATCTCGGCCTCATCCTTATCCTTATGAATCTGACCAGCCAAATATCGCAGATAATCATTCTTTTCCTTGTCGTATTTATACTCCACTTTATAGTTGAAGGACGAAAAATCTATGACAACGCTTTTATCGACAGTTGGCCGGTCGACCAAAGCCGCGTCATCTTTGAATTTCCAACTCGTATATTTAGCGGGCATCTCGGGGTTTTTGTCACGCAAACCATAAGCCAAAAGCTCGCTGGACGTATATAAATTGTGGGGTGCCTGGCGGTTTGAATCTCGCCAAAAATTCGGAGAATTGTAGAATTGATTCAAATCAAGAACATTGTATGTTTTAATATTGGCAATAGCCTCGGGACTGCCGCCGACATGAACGTACATGGCATTGTATTCTAGGGCCCAATCTAAATAATACGGTCGGGCCGAACGCACCGGTCCAATCTCCTTAACATTAACATTACCAGCATAAACAGCCATAAATCTGGTAATACCACCTTCAACCAAAGCTTCATAAACCAAATTAGCCTTAGCAAGACCGGAGGGCGGACGTGAAGAAACTAAATTTTCAATCATGACCGCCACGGGGTAATTATTGGCCTGGTCAGCCGGCACATAAACTCCGTCGATGGCGCGTCTAATCAAAACCGCGCCGTCCTGAGACGTATTCACAAACGAATTTGTGTTTTGATTTGGATTAAAAGCAAAAATAAAAAATCCAACCACACCGATTAAAACCACACCCACGACAATCGCTATAATAATCCTGGTTTTATTTTTTCGTTTGCCCCAAATATACTCTTTGGAACTGTCTTGAGGTTTTGTCATATTTTTCCTTTTAAAAAATTATTTTTTATCTTCTTTGACCTTGGCTTGGGGTGCCGCGGCTGTTGGCGCCTCTACTTCGTCGGCAACATCCTTTTCTTTCTTTTTCTTCTCTACTTGAGCAATCTCTTCAACTTTTTCTTCCGGCTTTTCCTCCAAAGATTTAAGTTCTTCGTCACTCCGCGGCGGCTGAACTGTAGCCACAACTTCTTCCGGATTTTCTTTCACGGTCAAGCCTGTGGGAATTTTTAAATTCTTTACTCTGATATCATCATCAAAAGTCTTAAGCGAAGATATATCTACCTCAATTTCGTGAACCAAATCCTGGGGCAAGCATTCCACGGAAATTTTGGATAAAATTTTTACTAAAATTCCGCCCAGTTCTCTGACGGCTTTGGACTCACCGACAAAATTCAAATTAACATCGGCGTTTATTTTTTCCGTCATTTTAACCTGATGCAAATCAGCGTGTATAAAGCTCCCGGTCTTGGGATCGGTCTGAACTTCCTGAATAAGAACCTTGACGGGCGGCTGATCCTTGATTAACAAATCCACCAGACTGCTACCGCCGGCTTGTTTGTAAACTTTTTCAAAATTTCGATAATCAATAGCCAAATTCACGTTCTTTACTCCATGCCCGTACATTACTGCCGGGACCATACCTTGCTGACGCAGAGCTTGATTTTTTTTACCTTTTTCTTGCCTAGTCCTCGCTTCCAGTTTTAACGTTGTCTTACCTAACATATTGATTTATCCAATATAAAAGTTAAATTAATTAGTATTAATAATTTATAAACTCGGCAGTCCGCAACTAACCTCACGATGCACTTCCAGACAATCGTCGACAGTTAATGGTTCAGTATTCTTAAAACTAACTACGTCATCCTCGGTTAAGTCGGTTATCACTCCCACCGAAGAAATGCCCAATTCATGAACTAGTAACAATACTACCAGTGAGCTAGTACAATGGCTACACCGAACATAAAGTAGATGCGTCTGACCACTCTGACCAATAACCATAAACTCTTTGGGCGAGAAAGATGCTCGACACATAGGACAATAGGAAACTAATTGGCTTTCGGCAATCGCCTCGTTTTGTTTTTTTCTTTTTGTTTGCATGTAATTTTTTAGTTTATATTTATTATTATATTATATCACAAATACGCTCATCTGGTCAACTTCCCACTTCCTTTCACGTTTAAACATTTTATTCGGCCTTCTCAATCTGCCTGATTCGGATACTCTGGGCAATACCTATAGCTATATAACTGACGACCAGCGAACTACCCCCATAACTCACAAAAGGCAAAGGGATACCGGCCACTGGCAAAATACCGAGATTCATGGCGATATTCATAGCGCCCTGAGTGACAAAGTAAATAATAATCCCATAAGCCACAAACAAACCAAAATCTTCATTGGCTTTACTAACTATAAGCAAAAGCCGATAAGCCAAAAGAAGACAAAAGGACAGGACTAAGACTGCCCCGATAAACCCAAGTTCTTCGGCTATAACCGCAAAAATAAAATCTGTTTCCTGAGCTGGCAAAAAATGCAACCGACTCTGGGAACCCAAGCTAAGTCCCCGACCGAACAGACTTCCCGAACCTACGGCGATAATTGATTGCTTTATGTTATAACCACTACCGTAAGGATCACGATTGGGGTCCAGAAAAGTCAGAATTCTTTCCTTCTGATACTCCTTAAAAACAAAAACCCAACTTAAAATTATCGCGGCGATCATGATGATGACCAAACTTATCAAAAATGATTTTCGAACCTTGGCCAAAAACAACATGCCAAAAAAGATTAATCCCAAAACAATAGCCGAACCAAAATCTGGTTGTAATAAAACTAGAACTAAGAGGACCAAGGCACAGCCGCAAACGATCAACAAATGTCGCAGCCGGACTACCTCGGCCCGCCAACGCGACAGTAAATTACTAACAATAATAATCATAATAATCTTGATAAGCTCCACTGGCTGAAACCCCTGCACCCCGAAAAAATACAGCCAACCGCGAGTCCCCCTAACCGTTGTTCCCAAAACCAAGACGAACGACAACAAAGCCACACCAATGACAAAGATAACTATGCTGTAAGTCTTCAAGTAGCGGTAATCGAATATCATGAAAAAAATCATGAAAACCAACCCTAGACCGAAAAAAATCAGTTGTTTTTGAAAATTGGAAAATGTCGGCTGTTCAGCCGAAGCCTCAATGCTGTATATGGCGGCTAATCCGAACGCGGTTAAAAAAAATGTGGCTAACCACAATATCCAGTCAGACTTCCGCAAAAAATGAAAATATTTCTTAAACATTCAATCCCAGTTGGTTTAATCAATCATTAAATTATTAACATCGAGAAAATCAACATCGGCCACTATCAGAGCGCTCTGCGGAGACTGGCTGGCACTGACATTGACCGTCACTGTTTTCTGCGTGCCAGCCTTAAATTTATCTATATTGAAATGGTTCGCTCCCACTATTTTATCGCCACTGGCGAATAATACCAAAAACTTTGCCCGCCAAAAACTCGTATAGCCGGTATTCTTGACAGTGGTCTGCAGGCGATAAACTCTCACGTTGTCAACCAAGGTCGAGGCACTGAAGTCCGTATTCTCGAAAACGAACTGGCTTTTAGAAAGTTGGACTAAATCTACCACCCGCTTCCAGTTTACATCACCCAGCGTAAAAGTGGCGCTGACTTTGGCCGACTTATTCGGATCAACGACACCCGAAGCCACTAAATATTTATCGCTCGAGGGCAAAATGAAGTCACTGCCCGAATTTACAGTCTGGTCGTTAAGCTTAAACTCATAATTAAAAAAATAACCGGCCCAGGACTTGTTAGGATTTTTCAGCTTAGCGACCAAATTGTATTTACCGTTGCCCAAAGGAATAGCCCAGGTACTAACCACTGATAGTGGACTTGGCATGTTACGCTGCTGAATTACCTGATAATCGACTAGATCTGTTGCCATATCCCGCATTAAGGCCTGCTGTCGAGGAATATCCAAGAAAAATAAAATAATGTTGGTCACGCAAAAAACCACCAAAAAAACGTCCAGAGCCACTAAAATAATAACCCACCACTTCCTCAAATCATCAATATGAGTCAGCCGAAAATAGTTTAATTTAAGCCAAAGGGTACTGAAATCAAACATATTAATTTATTGGACTTATATCAAAATTTTAGCATAAAATCCCTTTTTGGGGAATCTCTGTTCATAATTAACAAAGTGTGTGTTATAATAGAGGCAAGATTAATTAATACTATTCCCAAAACCATGGTTGACACCAGTAAAGACGTTTTATACTTGACCATCGCGCTCTGCGTGGCGATTTTCACTTTCTTCATGAGTTGGGGCCTCTACTACATTGTCATGATGCTTAAAAAAGGCAACGATGCACTGAAAGAGGTTAGTTCGCTGATTTCCTTCCTTAAGGAAAAGGCCGGGAAAGTTGGCCGCCTCATTGACACACTGGAAGAAAAAATTAACCACTCCATCTCTTATCTTCCTCTACTGTTCAAAGGTGTCACAGAGCTGATAGACTTTTTCAAAAAGAAAAAGGAAAAATCAAAACAGAAAAAATCAGAATAAAATAGCCTGCCTCAAAAAAACCACACCGACTTAAAGGGAGATAAAAAGAATACCATGTCGGACTTTGTCCACCTACACGTCCATAGTCATTATAGTCTTTTGGACGGCTTGGCTAAAATTGATGATTTAATTGCCAAAGCCAAATCGTTGCAAATGCCAGCCATCGCCCTGACAGATCACGGGGTCATGTACGGCGTTATTGAATTTTATCAAAAGGCCCTCAAAGCCGGCATCAAACCAATTATCGGCGTCGAGGCCTATATCGCCAGGAACGGACGACATAATAAAAGAGCCAAAATCGACGAGAGACCATACCATATAGTCCTACTGGCCAAAAACAATACTGGCTACAATAATTTAATTAAGCTTACCTCCCGAGCTCACTTGGAGGGGTTTTACTACAAACCCAGAATTGACTTTGAGCTCCTTAGCCAGCATGCGGAAGGCCTAATTGCTTTAAGTTCATGCTTGCAAGGTGAAATTTCCCAGGCAATCATTAGCGGCGACATGAATCGTGCCATCAAAGTAATCAAGAATATGCAAAACATTCTAGGCCAAGAAAATTATTATCTGGAAGTACAGGATCATCCTCATGTTCCTAATCAGAATTTAGTTAACAAAAAGATATTTGAACTTAATAAAATTACCGGAGCGCCCGTAGTGGCCACCAACGACGTGCATTACCTTAACCGCGAAGACGATTTTATCCATGATATTCTTATCTGCCTGCAGATGAAAAAGAAACAGAGCGATAAGGATAGAATGTCGTATATGGGCGAGGATTTTTCTTTTCGTACGCCCGAAGAAATGAAAGAATCTTTCGCGGATCACCCAGAAGTCCTGTCCAATTCTTTAAAAATCGCCGAGCAGTGCCAAGTGGAGATCGAATTGGGAAAAATATCTCTCCCCCATTATGACGTGCCGAACGGTAAAAAACCCGATGATTATCTGCGAGAACTAGCGCTCAAAGGTCTGGCTTATCGCTATCCGGGCCGAGAAAACGATGAAAATATCCAAAAACGCCTAGATTATGAGTTAAATGTCATCAAAAAAACTGGTTTTGCCTCATATTTCCTAATTGTCCAAGACTTCGTCAACTGGGCTAAAAACCATGGGGTGGTGGTTGGTCCGGGACGCGGTTCAGCGGCCGGCAGCATCGTTTCTTATCTAACCAATATCACCAACGTTGATCCGCTGAAATATGACTTACTCTTTGAGCGCTTTTTGAATCCGGATCGTGTGTCCATGCCTGATATCGATCTAGACTTCGCCGACACCAGACGCGATGAAGTTATACATTACGTCGAGAACAAATACGGAAAAAATCACGTGGCCCAAATAATCACTTTCGGAACAATGGCCGCCCGCGCTGCTATCAGAGACGTGGGACGAGTCCTGGGCATGCCTTATTCATATTGTGACAGAATCGCCAAACTAATACCCACGCAATTAAATATTTCCCAAGCCATAAAAACAGTCCCTGAATTGGCCGAAATCCATAATAACGATCCGGAAGCAAAAAAACTTCTGGACGCCGCCACCAAACTGGAAGGTGTGGCCAGGCATTCGTCTACGCATGCCTGTGGCGTGGTTATCACAGAAAAACCACTGGACAATTACGTACCACTTCAATACGCGGCTCAGCAGGACGAACAAGTGGTGGTAACCCAATATTCCCTCCATCCCATTGAGGATCTAGGACTTTTAAAAATGGATTTCTTGGGATTGAAAAACTTGACTATTCTGGAAAACACCATTGATATTATCAAAAAAGCCCGACAAAAAGAAATCAATATTGATACGATTCCTCTGAACGACAAAAAGACCTTCCAGCTTTTGCAGAAAGGTGAAACCACCGGCGTCTTTCAATTGGAATCGGCGGGAATGAAAAGATACTTAAAACAACTTAAACCCACGGAACTAGAAGACATCATTGCCATGGTGTCTTTATACCGTCCCGGCCCCATGGAATTGATTCCCGATTATATTAACGGCAAACACGGACGCAAAGCCGCCAGTTACCTTCATCCTAAATTGAAACCCATCTTGGAAAAGACTTACGGCGTGGCCGTTTATCAGGAACAGCTGATGCAAATTGCCCGTGATCTAGCCGGTTTTTCCCTGGCTGAAGCGGATATTCTGCGTAAAGCCGTGGGTAAAAAAATAAAAAAACTACTCGATGAACAGCACGACAAACTGGTTAAAGGCATGATCAATAATAAAATACCAAAAAACACCGCCGAAAAAATTTGGCAATACATCGAGCCGTTCGCCCGCTACGGCTTCAATCGCGCCCATGCCGCTTGTTACGCCCTAATAGCTTACCAAACAGCCTATTTCAAAGCTAATTACCCCGATGAATTCATGGCTTCGTTACTGACTTCGGACTACGGCGATATCGACCGCATTGCCATTGAAGTCGAGGAATGCGAACGGATGAAAATCAAAGTATTGCCCCCGGATATCAATGAAAGTTACACCACTTTCACGGCCGTTTTTGAAACCACCACCCACCAACCACTCAAAAAAATTCGCTTCGGGTTGTCGGCCATAAAAAATGTTGGATCCAATATTGCCAAAATTATTATTCACGAAAGAAAAAAGAACGGACCATATAAAAATCTCGAAGATTTTTTGAGACGGGTCCAGACCAAAGATTTAAACAAAAAGTCGTTGGAAAGTTTAATAAAAGCCGGAGCTTTAGATATGTTTGGCGAGCGTAACGAACTTTTGCAAAACACCGAATCGCTTCTGAATTTTGCCAAATCCGCAGAAAAAGCGACACTCAACGGCCAGACTAACCTTTTCGGCGTTTTCCCCGCCCAGCACGCACCTGCCTTAAGATTAAAAAAAGTCGACCCCGCCTCAAAAAACCAAAAACTTTCTTGGGAAAAAGAGTTATTGGGCTTATACATTTCAGAACATCCACTGGAAGAATACAGTCAATATCTCAAGAGTCTGGCAACACCGATCGCTGATCTGAATCAATTCATCAATACAACTCGTGAAGTAAAAGTTAGCGGCATTATCACTCAAATTCAAAAAGTAATAACCCGCAACAACCAACCAATGTTATTTGTAAAAATGGAAGATATGTCTGGTCGTTTAGAGATCCTGGTTTTCCCCACGGTTTTAACTACCCAACCGACCATCTGGCAAGAAGGTAAAATAATTCTGGCCAAGGGTAAAGTTTCCGATAAAGACGGGGTTATTAAACTTCTTTGTAACGAAGCCAAAGAAATTGATCTGACTGTACTGAAAAATAAAGATACAGATCCCGAGCTCCCTGCGGGTAATATCTATGTCAATATTCCTAACCAAACCAAGCCAGACACCTTAGCCGAAATAAAAAAAATTTTCTCCAAATTTCCTGGCCACCATCGGGTACATCTTAAGATGAACACTGCCGATAAACCGCGAATGATTATCACCAAAGTTATGGTGTCCAGCGAATCCATCCGACATATTCAGGTATTAATCGGTCAGGAAAACGTCAGCTATGACAACAAATAATGAAATGCGAATAGCCAAGATCCAAACCACCAAGATATATAAAAAGATAATAATTATCTTTTTCATTTTTACGGTGATACTTATCTCGGCCATCGCCTATTTTTCCTTTTCCAAAACCAAAATACTGATTACCTTAAACCCCAAAACAGTCTCTACCAACTTTTCCTTAACCATGAAAAAAGAGATAACGAACGAGGAAAACACTGATAACACGATTATTATGGGTCAGTTATTAAGCACAACTCAAAAAGGTTCAAAAACATTTCAAAATACCAACCAAGGTGGCGAACAAATAGAAGCCCAGGCCTCCGGCCAAGTAACTATTTATAACAACTGGACCGAAGATCAACCTCTGGCGGCTACCACCAGATTGCTCTCGCCTGACGGAATATTGTTTAGAATAAAAAACCGGGTGGATGTACCGGCACACGGCCAAGTGGATAACGTGGAAGTTTATGCCGACGTAGCCGGAGCCAGCGGCAACATCGAGCCTACTAAATTCTCCATTCCTGGTCTATGGTCTGGTTTGCAGGATAAAATATACGCGGAAAGCTTCGAACCAATGACCGGGGGGTTGCGTCAGGCCAATATCATTACTCAAGCCAATATCGCCCAATCAAAAAGTGAATTAATAGACCAACTTGTTGATCAGGCAATTAGTGAACTTAATGAGTCCGAGGAAGTACAAACAACAAAATGCCAACTCAAAAATGAGTCAGCAAAAACTATCATATTGGAAGAAAGATCATCTGTCGAACCAAACCAGGAAGCCGCCTCGTTCACTCTGGATCTGCATATCCGCGTCATTATCCCCTGTCTAGAAATTAATGAACTAAAAACAAAGGTAGAAAACCAGCTAAAGTTAGAGTTATCTGACGATGAGCAGCTCATCAGTTTATCACCAGAAAATTTTTCCTACAGTCTAGCGGATTTCAATCTTGAAGCACAAACAGCCACTCTCAATATAAAAGCCTCAGGCGAGAGCAAGCCTCGATTATCCAACCCAATTTTTGACCGCTCCAGAATAACCGGCAAAGACCTTCAGGAAATAAAAATGTATTATTCCAACTTCGACGAAATAAAAAACGTAATCGTCAAATTTTCCCCTTTCTGGATACAAAAAGCTCCGTCTTTAAAAGACCACATCGAAATACTCCTGCAAAATTAAAAAAGACCGGCGTATATGCGCCGCGTCTTGTGTATTTTTTGCCTAGAAGCACTCATCCTTTTGGCCAATACCGTTTTTTAACGAATCTTCATAATCTTTCAATAAACTTTTGGCCAGCTTGGATCTTTTGGCGCTGATAATTCCTAGTGCCTTTGTTACCTGCTGTTTATCGCCTTCGCAATTCGTTACGATATCCCAGAAATCTGCTTCAATCTGAACATCAGGAACTTGCTGATCGTCGACTTTTGACGCCCAATGCTTAAATAACATTAATCCCTCCTTATCAATTAAAGGTGCCTTTTGCTTATGCGTATTTTAATCTTAATCTAACACCTTTTAATTGTCAATAATATAGACGAGATGAATACAACAGTAATACTTTGTTGATTTTTTGGTAGAACTGCCAAGCGGTATTATATACCCCATGGTTTGATGTGGTCGGACAAAAAGATATTCAATCAGCCACTCTGTTTGTTTCTGGTTGAAGTGTACAGGGTCGGGCTTAAAGTTGCCAAGGTCAATAAACTCCCTCTGATAAGATGCGGCTAAAATGGTTCATCCACAGGATTATCAGTCGACATTTGGGGTCTAGACCAGTATTAGCTGACCGAAGTGGCTGGCTTGTTTAAACTCATTGTGGAATCACGAGCCGTTATCATGGAACACGTTTAAAAACGAATCATCTGCAAATAAAACAAACGGCGCAGTAAATCAACGGCGTTTCTTGAGCTTTTAGTCGTGTAACATCCGGGGCAAAGACGATCTTGGGCGCCGTATTGATAACCGTTAAAATATAGCGCTTCATTCAGTTCCAGTAGATGACAATGGCCTCCAAATCAATCAGGTAACCCGCCAAAAGGCCGATTTTTAAGTTCGATATTGCGCTTTTTAGCTTGATTACGCTTTTCCGTTTACGTATGCAGCTTTTCGTTCTTTAATTGACTACTAAAACAAATTCATGTATAATTTAATTGCCTTTCGGTGATTGAGGCGTATAACCTACCGCCTTGGCTGATTAGCCAGCCTGTTTAACGGGACTAAACCAAAAGGCCAATTAAATCAAGAGTGCCTCCGCGCCAATCCTCAGGCAGCATCACCAAAACTCCGTGATGATTGGAGGGTGGAGGAATCTGGGTGGAACCACCCTTAATATTGTAAAGGGTCCCAAAAAAAACAATGATAGTTTTCGGGATTTTTATTTTTTATAAACAAACCTATGTCAAACAATCTGGAAAAAATTCGTCATTCACTCTCACATCTCATGGCCCAGGCGGTCCAGGAGTTGTATCCCGAGGCCAAACTGGCCATTGGTCCGGTTATCGACAATGGTTTTTATTACGATTTTGACTTGACACGAGCAATCAGTGCGACAGACTTGCCCAAAATCGCAAAAAGAATGAAAAAATTAATAAGCCAGAACATTAGTTTTCGACGGCTGGAAAAAACTCCAGTCGAAGCCAAGGAACTTTCAAAAAATCAACCCTATAAATTGGAATTGTTGAATGAATTAATCGCTGAGAAAAAACCAATAACCTACTACCAATCAGGCCAATTTATTGATCTGTGCGCCGGACCTCACGTTAACTCGACCAAAGAAATAAATCCCGAAGCTTTTAGATTGACATCGGTGGCCGGAGCATACTGGCGTGGCGATGAAAAAAATAAAATGCTCCAGCGTATCTACGGCGTGGCTTTTGCCAGCAAGACAGAACTCGACGAATACCTTAAAATGCAAGAGCTCGTCCAGCAGAACGACCACCGTAAGCTGGGACAGGAACTTGATCTTTTTGTCTTTTCCGATTTAGTGGGCAAAGGATTGCCTTTATTAACATCAAAAGGTAGTACAATCCGCCGCGAATTGGAAAGATTTATCGTCGACGAGGAAATCAGATGGGGATACCAACATGTCATCACTCCCCCCTTAGCCAAAACAGAACTGTACAAAGTTTCGGGACACTATCCGTACTACAAAAATACCATGTACCCGCCCATGAAAGTGGACGAAGAAGAATTGATACTGCGACCCATGACCTGTCCGCACCATTTCATGCTCTTCAAAAACAAACCACGCAGTTATCGCGAATTACCTCTGCGCCTGGCCGAATTATCTCCTCAATTCCGTTATGAAAAAAGCGGCGAATTGACCGGCCTTATGCGCGTCAGAATGTTCTGTCTGGCCGATGCCCACATTTTTTGCACTCACAGCCAGGCCGCCAGTGAAATTACCCAAGTTCTGAAACTTATTGATTTGGTAAATAAAACATTAGGGCTAAAAAAGGGTCAGGATTACTTTTACCGCCTCTCTCTGGGCGACCCCGACGACACCAAAAAATATTATCAGGATAATAAGGCTTGGGAATATGCAGAAAACGTCCTACGACAAGTACTACAAAAAAACAAAGCGCCATTTTATGAAGCTCGAGGCGAAGCCGCCTTTTATGGACCGAAAATAGACGTACAAATGAAACGCCTTAACGGCCAGGAGGACACGGCTTTCACCGTGCAATACGATTTCGTCATGCCCAAACGGTTCAATTTGCGATACACGGATAACCACGGACAGGAACTCGAGCCGGTGGTCATCCATCGCTCTTCCATTGGAGCTTTTGAACGAACCATGGCTTTTCTCATTGAGCATTACGCTGGGGCTTTCCCGGTCTGGCTGTCCCCAGTTCAAATAAAGGTCATCACGGTGGGCAAGGCACACAAAAAATTCGCCAAAAAACTTCATCAGCAATTTATTGACGAAGGCATCCGCTCTGAACTGGACGACGCCAATGAAACGGTCGGCTACAAAATCAGACAGGCGGAAAAACAAAAAGTCCCCTACATGCTAGTTATCGGGGATAAAGAAGTAAAAAGGAAATCGTTGAACGTCCGCATTCGCGGCTCCAAAGCAATCAAAAAAATGTCGGTTAAAAGTTTTATGTCCAGGATTCTGAAAGAAATTAAAGAAAAAAAATAAACACGCTGTGAGCAACAAACCTCAAAAAAATGAGTAATGAGAAGAGCTTATCCTGAGCGAAGCCTAAGGAAAATCCTTGGCTGGATTATCATTCATGATTAAATATTATCTAGATAAAGCCACAGCCACATAAACTCCGGCCGCCACCGCGCCCAGAACTATAGCCGTTAACAAAACCTTAACACCGATGCCCAGTTTTTGCTGAGTTTCGACGGCAGTAATTCTTTCTTCTTTTTTCTCTTCGCTGTCCATATTATTAAATAATTAAAATTGATAATTACCTATATAGTGAATTATACCACTTTCTTTACCAATTAAAAAACTGCGCTATGGTATGTTTAAAGCCGTGAAGCGCAGTTTACTCATTGTGGTTGATCGTGGTTTGTCCAACTATTCTGATGGATCAGAATTGCGACCCTAAGCGCCAACAGAACGAAAATGAAAATAGTTATGTGGTTGCCCATAATGGAATAGGCCACCACCCGACAAAACCCACCGGCGACCAGGGCTAGAAACCCGTTCCAGCCAAAATCCTTTTTTTTGACATAAAAGGCGACTACTCCAAACTTCTGCATCATGGGTGCAAGATCAAGTAGAAAAAGATCAAATAGACCGATCCTTCTACCTTTCGACATCTTTTTTAATCCCTGATTTACCCTTTTCACCGTCCTTTTTACCAATTTCAAATGAGCAAAAAAGTGGATGATGGCGAAGTCAAAACCGATATACAGCATGTTGGATAGAGATAGCATGACAATACGAAACAAGATTGGAACGTGATGGCTGGACAAGATCAAAGCCAACTTCTCTTCAGCAAACAGCAGCCACTGGATCGCTTCCCACAAAATCCCGAGACCAAAATTATCGATCTCCACTTCATCTCCTCATGGTTTCTCGTTTTGTAAAAAATAATGTACAATTGTATAATAGTCTATCACTATAACTACTTTGTGTCAATATGTCAATGGATAAACTTATCGTGATAGTCGGCCCACATGCCTCCGGGAAAACTTCACTCTCAATTAAACTTGCCAAAAAATTCAACGGGGAAATCATTTCCGCTGATTCACGGCAGGTGTACATCGGCATGGACATCGGAACCGGCAAGGCCAGTAAAAAAGAGCAGGCAGCAGTCAAACATTATATGCTGGACATCGTTTCCCCCCGGCAAAGATATAACGTCTCTCATTTCAAAAAAGACGCTTTAGCAGTTATTAAGAAAATTCAGAAAAGAAAAAAAATTCCTTTTTTAGTCGGCGGCACCGGTTTCTGGATACAAGCGGTTGTTGATAATGTTGATTTCCCCGGAGTCAAACCAAATCAGAAATTGCGGAAGAAGCTGGCAAAATTACCGGTAGAAAAACTGCTCGCTCTACTCAAGAAGCTGGATCCTAGGCGGGCGAAAAATATCGATCCTCACAACCCTTACCGGTTGATTCGCGCCATAGAAATAATAAAATCAACGAAAAAACCAATAGCACCACTGAGCGGCCAAAAAAAATTTAAACCTCTAATCCTCGGTTTAAATCCTCCGCGAAAAAAATTGTATAATCTTATCGACCAACGATTGACTAAAAGATTACGACAAGGCATGATCGAGGAAGTCAGAAAACTACATCAACAGGGTTTAAGCTGGTCACGCCTTTTTGAATTTGGCCTTGAATACCGACATATCAGTCTCTACCTTCAGAAAAAAGTAACATATGAACAAATGATAGAAAACTTGAGACAAGCTATTCACCACTACGCCAAAAGGCAGATGACCTGGTTTAGACGCGATACGCGCATACGGTGGATTAAAAATTTCCGGCAAGCTAATAGACTAGTAAAAAAATTTTTAATAAAGTAATCGCATTACAAATTATAAAAAATGCAATGACCAACATTATTATTACCGGCAAAAATTTCAAACTGACCCCACCCCTCAAAGCTTACGTTACCAAAAAAATGAAGAAGATAAGCAGACTGTCCTCTTTACGCCTAAAGGGAATTAAAATAGAACTGGATTTCGATAAAAATCAGAAATCCGGCTTAATTTACCGGGCGGAAATGTCTGTACAATTGCCGGGCACCATACTCAAAGCCGGACAAAAAGGCCACAGTATGCAGGAGGCCATCGATCTATGTGTGCCAAAACTAATTGAACAAGTTACTAAATACAAAGATAAAAAACTTAGCCGAAAAAAAGGACACCACGAGCGCCAACGAACCGAATAAAGACAAAAACCCCACGCCTGAAACAGAGCTTTTTCATTACAGAAAGATTAGTAAATCCTCGCCCGGTTCGAGGGAAAAGTCACCGCTTTGGTAATATCAGGCTCGGCTAAAAGGTATTGAAAAATCCGGGACATGCCAAATCCACACCCAGCATGTTGAATTGAGGGATGCCGTTCTAGCATGCCCAGATACCACGAGAAGCCTTCTTCGGCCTTCGGGTCTTTTTCTGCTAGGCGCTTGAACATGGCCGAGGATAGCAAACGATTTCTAAACTCCTCGTATTTCCAAACCCGCGCGGCCGAACCGACGCACTCTCCGCCATATGGCACAATACAGTCCGCACTCAAGACATGACGCGGATCTTCGGGATCTGGTCGCATGTTAAAAAATTTGATTGCCAAATCTTCCTGGCCGTCTTCAATCATCTTTTTCATCTCCGGATGCTCGGGGTTCGGATAGTGTGTAATCAGAATTGGTCCGCCGCCATGATTAGCGATCAATTCCTGTTCTTGCTTGGAAGAAATATCATCGCCCCAATTTAGCCCAAGCTCCTTAATCGCCTCGGCGTACCTGATTTTGGGAAATTCGGCGGAATGGTTTTTGAGATGCGTCAGATCAGCCGGCAGACCGTAATCCGCCCTCGCCTCCAAGGGAATCGATTTAATGTCGGCCACCAAAGCGTTGATATACGCCTCAATCTCCAGCAATAACTCCTCGAATGTTCCGTGGAACTCAATTTCCACCATTTCAAACTCAGTAAGATGACGGCTATCCACTTTTGCTTCTGCGCGCCCCGACGGTCCAACACAGTATACCTTCTTAAAAAATCCGTTACCCAGCAGAGACTCTAGATATAATTGACCGGTTTGCGCAAAATACGCCCGCTTGGTCCTCTCGCCGAACCAATAGGTATCGCCGCCCACACCAATCTCAAACAGCGAGTCGACATTCTCGCAAGCCCCGCTGGCTGGAACAATCCGCGGCACGGTGATACGAACAAAACCTCTCTGACGTAAATGATGCTCGCCCACCGCCATCATCCGATCAATAAACCGGATGGTTTTGAAGTTTGGAACATATAATTTCATGTTCGTTTATTATATTATTAATAAAATAATTATTAAGCTTTAAAAAAACCCCGTTTATTAGAACGGGGCAAATGAAACGCTGTCTCATTTTTAAAAAAATCCCGGAATGCCCGGGAAAAAATCCAACTGCTCTATTCTTTTTTCGTTTCTTCAATTTTCCAAAATAGTTCGACATATTCTGCTGTTAAAAATACTCTAAATAACTTCCCCTGTCAAATAGGCTAATATTAGTTACAAAAAAGGATTATCCACATCGCACCACTCAAGGGTGCGGTGTTGCCCTGAACCACTAAAGAGTTGAGATCACAATAGACAATAGTCTTTTTACTAGCCGTCAATGTATTTCAGCCTGTGAACAAGTAAGTCTTTCACCTGCTCTGGCTCGGCTTTACCTTTGGTAGCTTTCATGACCTGTCCGATCAAAAACTGCAATACGGCTGTCTTACCTGCTTTATACTGGTCGACTATGGTCGGATTATTATGAATGACCTCGGTAATAATCTTCTGCAAATCGTAGTCAACAAAAGTTAAACCAAGATCATCTTCGGTCATTATATCAGAAGGATCACCGCCACTGGCCACCATCTTTTTCAAAATAATCAAGGCAATCTGTTGATTGACCCGTCGTTGATATATAAGAATCATCAATTCGGCAAAATTCTCTGGTGTAATTTTTAGTTCACTTGTTGAAAAATTTTTGTCAGGTAATAATCCAAGCAAGCGGTTGATCAGCCAATTGGCCACCAATTTAACAAGCTTATTTTTTTTCTTCTCCCATATTTCTTCTTCAGTGCCTTCCATCTCACCCGAGGCAATTAGCCAGGCGCGCAATTCCGAGACCACTTCTTCAAAAAAATGTCCAAGTTTCTTATCATTGACCAGTAAAGACGCGTCGTAAGCATTCAGACCAAATTGCAACTTGAACCGCTCGGATTTCTCGGCAGGCGACTCAACTATCTCGCTTTTTATTTTTTCTATCTCCGACTCGGTAAAAACTACCGGCGGCAAATCAGGTTCGGGAAAATAGCGATAATCGTGTTGCCGTTCTTTGGTGCGCTGTTCAACGGTCATCCCTTTTTTATCATCCCAACCCCTAGTCGATTGAGTACTCGGCGCCTGACCTGCTTCCCATAATTCCGTCTGCCGTTTGATTTCATATTCCAGCGCGCGTTCTACGGCCTTGAACGAATTTAGATTTTTCACTTCGGTTTTCGGGTAAAGCTTGCCTTTCTCCACCGCCTCGTCCAAAAAATATTCCGGGTTCGGACGCAGGGAAACGTTGGCGTCACAACGCAACTGGCCTTTTTCCATATCCGCATCGGAGACGCCCAGGTAGCGCATGATCAAGCGCAATTCCTGCAAAAAAATCTTAGCTTCTTGCGGCGTCTGAATATCCGGCTTAGTGACTATTTCCAGAAGAGGCGTACCGGCCCGGTTATAATCCACGTAGCTTGAGCTCTGTTTCGGATCATGCATCAGCTTACCGGTATCCTCCTCCAGATGAACCCGCTCAAGGCGTACCCGACGTCGGCCTAAAGCAGTCGAAATGACCAGATGCCCGTCATGTCCAAATGGCTTATCAAACTGCGAAATCTGATAACCTTTAGGTAAATCCGGGTAAAAATAGCTCTTACGATCAAAATGAGACTCCCGATTTATCTGGCAGTTCAAAGCCAAAGCCGCCATGACTGCCCATTTGATCGCCTGGGCATTGGCTACTGGTAAAACCCCAGGCTGTCCAGTACAGACCGGGCAAATAGTAGTATTGGGCAGCTGAAACTCACCGGAATTATCGCAAGCACAAAACATCTTGCTTTTTGTCTTAAGTTGAACGTGAATCTCCAATCCGATTACCGTGTCGTATTTTTGTTGGTTCATATACAGTATTGTACCAAAAAAAACCATAAATAAAAAGATATCCACTTAAGACATCTGTGACTGTTTTTTCAAATAAATATCGAATGCTTAAACATAAACGCAGTTTTTCCACCACGCGTCTCTTGGGCCGGCTGGTAGCTCCAAATGGCCAATTTGGACCTAACTTAATCCGAGACTGGAATAGACTGGGAACTGGTCGGGCCACAAACTTTTTCCAGAATCTCAGCCGCTGACAGATTCTTGATTTTCAGATGCTTAACCACCGCTAACACTTTTTTCCTAACTTCCCCATCTTTTGGGAACCGATCGTTAAATTCATTAAACAACACCACTAAAAAAATACTGTCTACTTCTTTCTTTCCGGGTCAACCATTTTCCTTTGATCCAGTTTGACATCTGCAACCTCCTTCTTTTTTTACAATATTATTCAAAATTATCACTTTACTTCAGCAGAAAACAAAATCCATGCAAGAACTAACTCATGAGTCTAACTACTTGGTTATATAAGGAAAGAGAAATATAAAAAGGATGCTGACTTGTCTTGCTTTTGACAAACAATCAACATCCTTTTAAGAAATGAATTGTTTGAGAACTTTTGATCGATTGGCATGCCTTAATTTTCGTAAGGCTTTTTCCTTAATCTGCCGGATTCTTTCTTTGGTCAGCGAAAAGTGGGCGCCAATTTCTTCCAAGGTCATAGGTTGCGGCTGGCAAAAACCAAAGTACATTTTTATAATCTCGGCCTCGCGCGGCCTCAGGGTATCAATAACCCGTTCCAGTTCTTTTTTCAAAACAAAGTCGTCAAGTGAACTATTGCTCTCCTCTAACTGAACATTCGACAAAATATCCATCAAGGTACTCCCCTCATCTTCGCCATAGGGTGTGTCCAGCGACAAATGGCGACTGGCGATTTTCATGGTCTCGACAACTTCTTTTTCAGTCAATTTCATAACCTCGGCGATTTCAGCCGGAGAGGGTTCTCTGTTCAAATCCTGAACCATGGACGAAGAAACCTTGCCAATCTTATGTACGGTATCTGTTCGATTCAAAGGCAAACGAACAATGCGACTTTGTTCAGTCAAAGCCTGTAAAATAGCTTGTCTAATCCACCAGACTGCATAGGTAATAAATTTATACCCCCGAGTTTCGTCAAAACGCTTAGCGGCTTTGATCAATCCTAGGTTTCCCTCGCTGATCAAATCGATTAAAGGGACTCCCTGGTTAGCGAACTGCTTGGCCACACTAATCACGAATTTTAAATAAGCTGTCGTCAGCTCAGCCAAAGCTTTGTCATCGTCCCTTTTTATCCGTTTAGCGAGTTTTATCTCATCTTCATCGGATAAAAGCGGCACCCGGCCGATGTCTTGCATATAAATTTCTAAGGATTTAAGGTCTTCCTGAGAAATGTATTTTTTGTTGTTAGGCAAGGCTAACCTCCTTTTTTGATGGTAATGTACAATTTTGACTTATATTACATAATCGAAAAAACCATGTCAATCCCGACCATCACTAATCTTAATCTTCAGTTATCTGCACTCCTCCCAGACTTTTATAGTCTCTTTGACGCTATTCTCTCGAGTTGTATTGGTGTCTATATAGACGACTTTTGAGCCGTTTTTTTGGAATAATTCTCTGTACCAATCTGACTCAAACCGCTTTTGGGCTTTGGTCAAAAAATCTAGCCGCTCAAAAATGGCGTGATCATTTTTACTCGTCCGTTCTTTCAGCCGCTGAACAGCCAGCTCGGGTCTAATTTTAGTTAACAACAATAAATCTGGCCGGTATTTCAAAGTCAATTGATTGCCTTCTAATTCTAATATCGTTTCCAGAGGCAGTGATTCTTTTTGAATCGGCTGATAGCAAATCGAGGTAGTCACGCCACGCTCCTGAAAAATGAGTTTCCCCTGTTCAATGGCCGGAATAATGACCCGCCGATACAAAACACTGCGATCCAAGGCAAAAGCCTGCGCCGTAGCCAGAGCAGAGTACTCTCGTTTATTATCGTGAACTATCTCATCACGAATCGCTCGACCGATAAGCGAAAAAGACGGCTCGGAAGAAACTATAATGTCATAATTCTTTAATTCACTCGGCTGGGGCAAGGTGTGATATTTATTTCCGTAAGAACGCAAATCAAGTATGCGACGGCTAGGATCGGACCGCCAGACATACAAAACCAAAGCCTGGACCAGCGTACCCTTGCCCGAGCCATCAATACCGTCAATCATCACAAAAAATCCCCTGTTATCTTTAGCCGTCATATCATATTTCTTGCGTTATAATTCCCTTTTTAGCTAGAAGGGAGACCAAAACTCCGCTGCCCGTTTTCTTTTGACCATCAAATTTCCCAGAATATATTCTGTTCACACCGCAGGAAGGACTCCCTGATTTTAATATCAACTTTCTCACACCATACTCTTTCAACTCCCGGTATGTCAGCAGCGCACCTTTGACAAAAAACTTAGTGAAATCTTTCCAGCGACGACTGATAACGCGTCCGCGTCCTGCCAAAGCATCGCTACCGTCCCCGCCGATCATCTCACAGGCCAGCCGCGGCATCGACAATCCAGCAGAAACTTCAGGACAAATTAGTATGCATCTGCGTTGCTTAAATATGGACAACGGTTTATTATCCGGCTTGGCCCAGCCATCCCAGCGGCAACGGACACCGACCAAACAGGCACTGATGGCATATTCATATTTTTGTTGATGGGACATCGGGTCGGACTAATTCTATAAAAGTATATTGAAAATTATCATCGTGGCTTTCACGGCGACTGACTACTTTGCTAAACTCAGAATAATCCGGAAAATAGGTGTCCGCCTCAAAATCTCCTTTGACTACGGTCAAATATAATTTATCCGCCAAAGGCAAGGCCTGTCTATAAACCATCCCGCCGCCGATAAAAAATATTTCTTCCTGATCATGTTTTTTTGCTTCGGCCAGTGCCTGCTCGATTGAATTAGCGACAATACACCCCTCTATTTTCAACCCCGGCTCTTTGGTTAAAACAATGTTAACCCTGTTCGGCAGTGGTTTGCCGATTGACTCGAACGTCTTCTGGCCCATGATGACCGGATGCCCGCGGGTAATATTGCTGAAATGTTTCATGTCTTCGGGAATATTCCAAAGCAGTTTATTTTTCAATCCTATGGCACGATTCTCAGCAACCGCAGCGATTATACTTATTAAAGGTTTATGCATAAAAATTTCCAATTAGTTAATATCCAATTACCAATTCACTAATTCCCAATTAAACATTTAAACACTGAGTATTTATTGGATATGAAAACTTGGCCAATTGGATATTCTAAATAGCTATTGGCGCTTTAATAGCTGGATAAGGATCGTAATTCTCCAAAGTAAAATCTTCGAACTTAAAACTGAAAATATCTTTGACATCTGGATTTATTTTCATCGTGGGCAATTGCCTTGGTACGCGGGATAATTGAAGTTTGACTTGGTCGAAATGATTTTTATAAATGTGCACATCGCCAAAGGTGTGTACGAAATCCCCAAGCTCGCGACCCGTGCACTGGGCCATCATCATGGTCAGCAATGCGTAGGAAGCGATGTTAAACGGCACGCCCAGAAAAACGTCAGCACTGCGCTGATACAGTTGGCACGAAAGCTTATTGTTAGCCACATAAAATTGAAAAATAGTATGACAGGGTGGGGGCGCCGTTTTCTGACCGGCAATCAAATTCTGCAAATCAGCCACGTTCCAACCGGACACTATAATCCTCCGTGAATCGGGATTCTTACGGATCATCTCCTGAGCCTCAGCAATTTGATTGATGGTTTTGCCATCATGACCCTCCCAGGCAATCCATTGTTTACCGTAAATCGGACCGAGTTCGCCATGCTCGTCGGCCCATTCATCCCAGATTGTGACACCATGATCATTTAACCACTTAACATTTGTATCACCTTTCAGAAACCATAGTAATTCATAAATTATTGATTTCAGGTGAACTTTTTTGGTGGTTACCAATGGAAATCCATCAGCTAAATTAAAACGCATCTGGTAACCAAAAACACTCCGGGTACCTGTACCGGTCCGATCTGATTTATCAGTGCCTTTATCTAATATGTGCTGTAATAAATTAAGATATTGACGCATAAATAATTATTACCGTCCACTCGAAAACCAACCCTGGTCTCCCCGCCCTGACTCTGACAACTTTTCAACCTGCTCAAAATCCACCTGTTCAAATTTTTGAATAATCATTTGAGCAATTTTATCGCCTTTCTTAATAGTATAAGACTGCTGGGAGGTGTTGTACAGCAAGCAACAAACCTCGCCACGATAATTGCTGTCGATCACCCCGGCTAACGAATGAATACCGTGATGGGCGGCCATACCACCTCGATCCCACATTAATCCAACAGTGCCAGCGGGCAATTCCATGGCAAATCCAAGCTTAAACAAATGCCGCTCTCCCGGAGCCAGCACACAATCCTCACATGAAAACAAATCCAATCCGGCATCACCCTGGCGGCCATAGGTTGGCAACTTTGCCAGCGAATTTAAAAGGGATATTTTTACCGTCATCATCTTCTTAATCTTTAGCCCACATGGATTTGTACTGGCGATACTTCACTCCGGCTAAGTCCAAAATTCGACGCGAAGCCCGCCAGACATCTTCCTCGTGATACTTATCGCTCTCATAAACAACTTCTTTGATGCCGTTCTGTACTATGGCCTTGGCACACTCATTGCAGGGAAAGAGAGTCGAATAAATGACACAACCATTGGTCTTGGCGTTGGCATTGAAAATAGCGTTAATCTCGGCATGAACCACGTAAGCGTATTTAGTCTCCGATAGGGCACCCTCCCGCTCCCATGGCAACTTATCATTATCAATGCCCCTGGGCCAGCCGTTATAACCCAACCCCACCACAATATGATTGGGGTCGACAATAGTCGCCCCGGCTTGAGTATTCGGATCTTTGGAGCGATCGGCAATCACATGGGCAATGCGCATAAAACATTCATCCCAAGAAATATAGTCGTGGCGAAATGACATTATTTAAATTTAATTATATGGTTTAATAAAAATCTGTATTGTTTGAGGTATCTTGCGCGGCGTCGTCCTTTCTGAAACCATAATAAACGACGCCTTTAAATGATACGAGCCGCGACAACACTAACCATCAACTAAATCGCTATCTTAATACCCGGCCCCATGGTCGAAGTCAGGGTCACGCTTTTGACATAAACACCCTTAACCCCTTGTGGTTTGGCTTTTTTTATCGCCTCCAAAAATGTTTGAAAATTCTCCACGAGTTTAGCCGAATCAAACGAAACTCGTCCGATCAGCTGATGGATATTGCCGGAATCATCGTTGCGGAAAGTAACCTTACCACCAGCTAGAGCCGTCATCGATTTGGCAATGTCGGTCGTTACTGTTTCATTACGCGGATTAGGCATCAACCCCTTGGGGCCTAAAATTTTGGCGATCTGACCCATTTTTTTCATCAGAGCAGGGGTAGCAAGCGCCAAATCAAAATCACACTTACCCGTTTTCTTGATCTCGTTAATCAACTCATCGCCACCGACTATGTCAGCGCCCGCTTGTTGAGCAATAACTTGATCTTTGCCGTCACAAAAAACGGCAATCTTTTTCTTCTTGCCGGTACCATGAGGCAAAGTCACGGCCGATCTGACCATTTGTTCGGCTTTTTTGGGATCAATGCCCAACCGGACATGGACTTCCACTCCGGCGTCAAACTTTACTTGTGAAGTTTTCTTAACTAACTCAACGGCCTCACCGACCGAATAGGTTTTGGACCTGTCAACCAGTTTGGCCACTTCTTGAAAACGTTTGGAATGTTTTTTCATTATTTATCTCCTTTCGTGGTGCAAGCCCACCCGGCGACTAACCGGACAGTTCCACAAAAATTATATTTATGCTTTTTGAATTGGCTGAGATATTTGTTCTTTCTTCGCCCGAGATTCGTTCCTAGCCACGCCCCAATGATACCAGAACAGCGGTATACCGACGAGTACGAACGGAATCGAAGTAGCGGCCTGACGTTGGGTGTTATTCACGTTCTGGCTAATTTCAGCGTTCCAAGCATCATAATCGCTCTGCCAACGATTGGCCAAATCAATAATTTCTTGGTCAAGTCCGCAGGCCAAACCGCAACTCACCAGACTTTTCACCGCCTCCCCTTCGGGAGTGTCCATGACCGGAGTAATACTTGAAGTCTGAAATTTGTCAGCCTGCCCGGCGCTCGGGAACACCCAAGTTTTGAGACCAAGGTTGATCAGAAAACCACCGGCCACCATTATCATTATAAGAGCCGCCAAGGCCACAAAGTAAAAATAAGTTGGTCGGATTACCGAGTGTTCATGGTCGGCTTCCTGTTTCCATTCGCGCTGAACGACACGAAAATGAATGAGGTAAAATGGCAATGATACGATCAGAAAAGACAAGGCTACGACTGCATCACGCGCCCGCTGTGAGCCAGGATTGAACGAACCGGAGATCCAAGCCTGATAATTGGTTTTCCAGGTACTAATCGTATTCTTTTGGGCATCAGTCAGGTTGCATTCCTCGTCGCATTCCAACTTACCGCCCACAGCAGCCACATCCTTGGTAGGTACCACATTGCCGGTCGTGTCAGCCAAATAGAGCATCGGCGGCGAGCCAAGCCGAACCAACGGGCTCTGATCTGCTTCAGTGAAAACCCAACTCTTGAGTCCAAGATTGACCAGAAAAATTAATGAACCGACAGCGATGGCCAGAGTAATGACCGAGGCTAAATAAAAATATAAGCTACGAATTACGCTTGATTTTCTCATGTTGTTTCTTCCTTCCATAATTGCGGCAATGGTGAGAATAATCCCGACCACAATACCGAATTGAATTAATAATGGAACGAGGAACGGGGCTGTTGACATATTTTACCCTTCAACGGTTAGGCCCATATTCCTGGCAGTACCTTCGATGATACGCATCGCCCCGGCCAAATCTTTGGCATTTAAGTCTGGCATCTTAATCTTGGCGATTTCTTCGATCTGTTTTTTGGTAACCTTGCCGACTTTCTGTTTTAACTGCTGACCCGAACCTTTGGGAACACCCGCGGCTTTTTTCAAAAGTTCTGCAGCCGGAGGAGTTTTCAAAATGAACTTATAAGTTCGGTCTTCATATACGGTAATCTCCGCTGGAATTATATCCCCCATCTTGTCTTTGGTTAGTGCGTTGAATTTTGTACAAAAATCCTGGATATTCAAACCATGGGGCCCAAGGGCCGTACCAACCGGCGGAGCGGGTGTGGCTTTGCCTCCCGGTAATTGTAATTTGATAACAGTTTTTACTTTTTTTTCTACCATATATGTATTTTTTAATAAATATTAATCTCGAAGCGCGAAATTCGAAAAATACCCAAATTAAAAACTCCAATTTTTGTTTTAAATTTTAAACTTTTGGTCATTTGCATTCGTTTATAATTTCAAAAATCGGATTTCGAATTTTAACTGTTAAATCTTTTTTATCTGCAAGAAATCAAGCTCGACCGGCGTTTCACGTCCGAACATGGAGACCAGCACTTTGACCTTACCTCGTGCTTCATCGACTTCGGAAACCTTGCCTTCAAATTCTTTAAACGGACCATCAGTGATACGGACCGGCGAACCGGCCATGACATCGATTTTGTATTTCGGTTCTTCTACGCCCATGCGCTTCTGAATTGATTTTACTTCTTCCTCGGAAACCGGAGTAGGTGTCGTACCCGACCCTACAAAACCAGTAACGTTCGGGGTATTGCGAACCACATACCAAGAATCATCAGTCACAATCATTTCCACCAAAACATAGCCCGGAAATATTTTTTCCGTGACTACGCGCCGTTTCCCGTTTTTTATCTTAATTTTGTTCTCGGTGGGGATGAGAACATTAAAAATTTTATCCTGCATGTCCATGGATTCGATTCTTTGGCGCAGACTGCGGGAAACATTTTCTTCGTAACCCGAATAGGTATGTAACACATACCAGCGCCGGCCTTGTTGGAGTACTTGCTTGGGCATATATTTCCAAAGTTATTTATTCACTAATTATCCATAACTCAAAACATTTAAAAATATTCATGTTAATCAGTGAAAGTAAATTTGCGGTAGTTTAACAAATATTACTATTTAATAACTAGTTCTAAAACATAGGTCATGCCGATATCCAAAACGCCCAGAAAAGCGGCCACCCCAAGACTGATCCCGATAACCAATAATGTATATTTGATGGTTTCTTTGCGCGAGGGCCAAACGACCTTTTTTAACTCGTCCTTTGATTCCTTGATGTAATTGATGAGTTTATTTGCCATTTTTTGGTCTTTAAAATCCCCTGTGCTTGGGGGACTACTCATTATAGTACAATACCCCAAAAAATGTGTCAAACCGAAAAATTTACGGCTAGTTTAATTTAATTATATATCCAAATTCCTCACGCTCTTAGCATGCGTATGGATGAAATGCTTGCGTGGGGCCACATCGTCCCCCATCAATACGTCAAAAACTTCATCAGATTTTTCCGCATCCTCGATCGTCACCAGCTTCATTACCCGAGTGGCCGGATTCATGGTCGTCTCCCATAGCTGCGACGGATTCATTTCACCAAGGCCCTTGTAACGCTGAATGGAAACAGTACTGGTTGTCTCGATAACTTCCCCTTCGGAGGGTATCTCGCCTTCAGCTGGCCGGACTTCCGGCTCTTTTTTCTTGGCTTTAGCAATTTTTGCCGAAGATTTTGATTTCAGCATTTCCTGCTGGATCTTGTTCAAATCTTCTTCCTTATATACATACCTTACATCTTTGCCCAACTGTACGCGGTACAAAGGCGGCTGGGCAATGTATAGATGATTTTGTTTAATGATTTCCGGGAAATAACGATAAAACAAAGTCAAAAGTAGTGTGCGGATATGAGCACCGTCAACATCAGCGTCAGTCATAATAATAATCCTGTTGTAACGCAAACCTTTAATATTAAACTGCTCGCCAATATTAGTGCCTATGGCAATGATGAGCGACTTGATCTCGTTATTAGCCAACATTTTGTCCAACCGCGCCTTTACCACGTTTAAAATTTTACCTCGCAACGGCAATATTGCTTGAAAATTCCTGTCCCGGCCCTGTTTGGCGCTACCGCCGGCCGAGTCGCCCTCAACTATGTATAATTCCGATTCTTTGGGATCACGCGATGAACAATCGGCCAGCTTGCCAGGCAAGGTCATGCCTTCAAGTGCGCCTTTGCGCAGAACTGACTCACGCGCGGTTCTGGCCGCCAATCTGGCCCGGGAAGCCAAAATACATTTCCCTAAAATGCTTTCCGCGTCCTTAGGATGCTCCTCTAAAAAGGCTTGCAATCCTTCCGAGGTTACCGTGTCCACCGCCGACTTAGCTTCCACATTGCCCAGTTTTGATTTAGTCTGTCCTTCAAACTGCGGATCTTTTAATTTTACCGAAACAACGGCGGTCAAACCTTCTTTAACGTCATCGCTGGTTAAATTTTCCTCTTTTTCCTTAAGATACCCTTGCTTGCGCGCGTAGTTATTCAAGGTTCTGGTCAGTGCAGTTTTAAAACCCGTCAGGTGCATACCGCCTTCAGCAGTAAAAATATTGTTGGCAAAACTGTACATGGTTTCTTTAAATTCCTCGGTATAGCGCAAAGCTACTTCCACTTTCAGGCCGTTAACCTCTTTTTCCACATAAAAAGTATTTTGATGCTTGGGAGCTTTGTGGGTGTTCAAATGCTGAACATATGAAGCCACTCCGCCCTCGAAATAAAATCCATAGGAAAACGGCTCTTCGCCGCGTTTGGTGGTCCGACTATCCACCACGCTGATTCTAACCCCTTTGGTCAGATAAGCCTGCTGACGCAGATGATTCAAAATCGTCTGCAAATTGAAATCCAGCACGGAAAAGATCTGTTCGTCCGGTTGAAAAATTATGGTGGTGCCCGTACCTTTGGCCTTGGCAATTGGCTTGACTCTGCCTTTGGCTTTGCCTCGCTCGAATTCTATCATCCAGAGCTGGCCGTCACGCTTTACTTCGGCGCGGACATAAGCCGACAAAGCATTGACCACCGACAAACCTACGCCGTGCAAACCGCCAGAAACTTTATAACCACCGTCACCGAACTTACCACCGGCATGAAGCGTGGACATAACCGTCTCCAAAGCGGACTTTTTAGTGACTTTGTGTTTTTCCACCGGAATACCACGACCATCATCAGAAACCCTGACTTTATGATTAGGCAGAAGCTCGACGGAAATATTGCGACAGTAACCGCCCATAGCCTCGTCAATTGAGTTATCCACTACTTCCCAGATCAAATGGTGCAGACCTTCAGAAGCGGTATTACCGATATACATACCAGGCCGTTTCCTGACTGGCGCCAGGCCTTCGAGTACCGTAATCTGTTTGGCCGTATATTCATTTTCTTTGGCCGCTGGGTTTTTTGGAATTTTTTCTTTTTTGGTTTTTGGAGACATATCTCTTTAATTTATAATTAATAATTTATTAGGAATTAAAAATTAGTAATTTATCTTTTTATTTCTGCTTTAAACATCTTACCCACTTCCGCGATAATTCTTTTTTCCACTGCTTCGACTTCTTCTGACTTAAGCGTCCTGTCCTGTGACTGGTAACTAATTCTAACAGTTAAGTTTCGAATATCACCAGACTGTTTGTACAGATCAACCGGTTCAACTGCCACAACAAGAGGATCGATTTTTTTAATCGTCTCAGCTAACAAAGCATAATCCACTACCCCGCCATTAACAACAAATGTCATATCGCGTTCTATGCCGGGAAAGTCGGATATGGCCTCATATTTTCTCTGTAAAACGGCCTGTTGGATAAATTTATCCATATTAATCTCAAACCAAACCGGGGTGCTACCTAATTTTTGTGCGTTAAACGGCAGTACGCCACCATAACCAATAGCTTCCTCGCCAATAATTATGCTGAACTGAATTAGGTCGTCTTTCTTTTTTACAAAACGCATAGCACTAACATCAACTCCTAGTTGCAAAATCAGTGTTTTGAGAATACTTTTTATTTCAAAAGGTGCATACTGACTTTTAGCTTTGGTATAAACCAGACCCGCCAACCGTACTCGCTCATCCGGCATTTCTTTATTGGTCTTAATAAACACTCTCCCCACTTCAAAAAGTTTTACCGAGCCCCACGCCTGATAGTTTTTCAATAGATTTTCATAAAGCCGCGGCAGCAAACTGATCCGCAGATATTCTTGCTCCGGATTCAGCGGATTGTCGACCCGATAATGATCACTGGCTTTGTAACCGAACATCTCCAGCAAGCTCCGTCCGTAAAAAGAATAATTCAGCACTTCGGTCATGCCACAAGCTACCAAAGTATCTTTAATTTTTCGTTCCCAATATTTTTCCGGTGACAAAGTCATCGGCTTGAGCTCGCCGTAAATTGGCACTGGCTTCAGATTATTCCAACCGTAAACCCGGCCAATCTCCTCAACAATGTCGGCCGGCAAACTGATATCAGTACGCCATTTCGGTGCCGTCACCTTAAAAGCGCCTTTGGCGGCACTGACCGTGAATGACATCTGTTCCAATATATTTTTTACTTCAACGGCCGTAAAATTTCGGCCGATTAATTTATTAATATAATTTAACGTCACCGTAACCGTTGCCGGCTTTGACTCCTTAGCCTTACTGACTATGATCATGTCCTTGGCAACTTCTCCTCCAGCAATTTCTGACATAAGCTGGGCTGCCCGATCGCAGGCAATTTCGGGTAAATCCCACCAAATACCTTTTTCAAATCGCATTGACGCTTCTGTTATGATTCCAAGCTTCTGTCTGGTCCGGCGGATACAAATCGGTTTGAAAATAGCTGATTCAATGACAACATCCTTTGTGCTTCGGGTAATTTCCGAGTTCTGCCCACCCATGACTCCGGCAATGGCCAATGACTGTTTGCTATCGGCAATCATCAATATCTCAGCGGTTAAGTCCCGTTCTACCCCGTCCAAAGTCATGAACTTTTCATGCGCCTTGGCTGTTCTCACGACTATTTTCTTATTGACAATCCTGGCGGCATCAAAAGCGTGCAACGGTTGACCCATCTCCAACATGACATAATTTGTAATATCAACAATATTGTTTATCGGCTGGACGCCCATCACCCGCAATCGGCTCTGCAACCAAGCAGGTGAAGCTTGAATTTTGACGTTTTTGACTACTCGGGCTGTATATTTCGGACAAAGATCGGGGTTCTGAACGCTGACAGACAATAATTTTTTTACTGAATATTTCTTTGTCTCAACTAACTTAATTTTTGGTTCAATAAACTTCTGCCCTGACAAAGCGGCAAACTCCCGGGCCAAACCCACCACCGACAGGCCATCCGGCCGGTTGGCCGTTACCGTAATATCCAAAACTACATCATCCAGCTCCAGCGCCCGGCCCAAATTCTGGCCGATGCGTAGATCCTTATCCAAAATTAAAATTCCGGAGCGATCCGTGCCCAAGCCCAGCTCATCTGGTGCGCACAACATGCCTTCTGATTCCACTCCGCGTATCCGGCGGCGCTCAATAGCTATGCCGCTTGGCAAACGAGCGCCGATCAAAGCCACTGGCACGCGTTGCAATGGCTTGATGTTTTTCGCGCCGCAAACTATGGTCAAAAGCTGCTTTTTACCGATATCGACTTTGCAAACGCTTAACTTATCCGCCTCAGCATGATTAACAATGGTTTTTATCTGACCAACCACCACGTTTTCAAAACCCATGCCTTTCTGCTCAATTTTTTCGACTTCAAAACCACCGTTAGTCAAAATCTCCGCCACCTCATGAGGCGTTTCTTTATATTTTACGAATTCTTTTAGCCAATTCAGGGATAAGTACATCGATCAATCATATTAATTATGGCTCTTCAAAAAATTAAACCACTTTTTTACTTATGCTCGGCTCCGACAGTCAAAGCTTTATTTAGTAAATAAGCCTGCCACGCATCTTTGGTTTTTACTTCCTTGGATTCGTGGCCCTGGTCATTAACCAAATCATACAAAATTGTACCGGCATAATGCCTGATCTTTTTTTCGAACATGCGAAGACGTAAATCAGACCAACCCTCTTTTTTGTACAAACGAAAAAATTTATACAGCTTATGCTCGTCAGGCCCGAGCAACGATGGCTCAATATCCTGAAAATGCGGGTCAGCACAGGAATCTTTCAGTTCTTTCACCTCCCGCTGAAAATCTTCCAGTTGCTCCTGGTCAAATTCTGATAGTTCCAATTCATTTTCTTTTTCCTCTTCTTGGTTTGGTTTTATTTCTCTGATATTTCCGGCCAATTCTGGCGATGGTTCCTGAACCATCATAAGTTCCTCGTTTATTTCGGGTCTGTCCAAATCCATCTCTTCCTCCTTACTTATCTCTTGATCAATGTTACTCTCAACTGTTTTATCCATATGTTTTTTATTAAGTTGTTTTATTTGTTGGATGATATAGTAAGTCGTGTTGATGTTAACTTACTTTTTTGAATACGCCAAATGAAGCGCCTAACCACTAAAATTGTTCCAAAAATCTTAAATCACCGCCAAACGACAAACGAATATCGTTAATCCCATGATAAAGCATCATTAAGCGGTCGATACCGCCACCAAAGGCAAAACCTGAGTATTCATCAGGATCAACTTTCATATTCTTCAATACCTGGGGATGGACCAAACCCGCTCCCAGCATCTCCAGCCAGCCGGTCCGCTTGCAGACCGAACAGCCAGTACCGCCGCAGATAAGACAGCTCATGGCAATTTCCAAGGACGGCTCGGTAAAAGGAAAAAACGAACCGCGTGCTTTTATATTAACCTTATGCCCGAATAGAGTTCGAAAAAAACTCTGGAGCGTCTCAAGTAAATTGGCCACACTAATACATTTATCTATAACCAATCCCTCATATTGATAAAAAGTGGAATCATGTGAAGCGTCAGTGGCTTCATGGCGGAAAGTCCGACCAGGAATCAACAGACGCACCGGCGGCTTTCTTGATTCCATAGCCCGCAGCTGCATGGGCGAGGTATGGGTCCTTAACAACAGATTTTTCTCCACATAAAAAGTGTCCCAAGCGTCCCGGGCCGGATGATCTTTGGGGATATTCAAAAGATCAAAATTATATTTGGGAGTTTCCACTTCCGGCCCGTCCAAAACCTCAAAACCCATGGACAGAAAAATATCCTCGATCCGGCGTTGAAATACGGTCAAAGGATGAAGATGTCCGAGTTCTCTGACGCGTCCCGGCCAAGTTATGTCCAATAAGGAAAGCTTGGCAGCCGGACCGGAATCCAACCGTTGCCTGACAGCGGCAATAGCCGAGACAACCTGGCTCCGCACTTCATTGGCTAATTTGCCAATCAAAGGGCGCTCGTCTTGACTGACTTCCCTAATGCCGCGCAACAGCAAACTAAGCTCGCCCTTACGGCCGAGGTACTTAATTTCAATTTCTTTAAGTACCTCGAGATCGATCACCTGACCCAGTTCGGCCAAAATCCTTTCTTTTATTTGTATTAATCTTTCTTGCATATTTCATAACCTAATGATGCGCCGTTCTTTTTGATAAAAAGAAAAATTCCAAAACAATAAGCAGCAAAACCAGTAAGCCAACGCTCCACCAACGCATATACCCCGCGCCTTGCATTATTAACACCCCGACCATGAGCAAAGAAAACCACAGTGATTGGCGCGTGGAAATACCCAAATGTTTAAAAATCACCTCCTGGCGCGAAAACCAGACGCGCAGAAAAAACCCCAGCAATGAAAACGTCCCCACCAAGGCCACGAATAGACTGCAGTAAAAAAGTAGAAAACCCACTATCCCCGCCTCCTGGGGATTGATGAAATACAGCACAATAAGCCAGGCCAGCCAGCAAAATAGGGTCAGGAGCGACATGAAAATCAGATATTTTTTTAAAGACATATAGAAAAAAGTGGGAGTTAAAACCTGCCGTTATTTTAACAGATTTTTGGCATACAAGCAAGTAATTCCAGTGTGAAATTACTTAGCTAATATTAGCCAAATATTTTAGACCAAAAAGCGTAATCTCTCCACTTTATTTTGTCCTGTTTTCTGGTTCAATTTTTCCAGAATTTCCAGCTCGTGAAGCTTGATCTCCTGACCCAAAGCCGAGCTCATAACCGCGATAGTCAGAGTATTATTTTTTACGTAGAGCGCTTTCACTTTATCCTTTACGTTTTCTCCAAGAATCTCCAGAACAATTCTATTAAAATCATCACAGACAATGGAAGCCTCAACTTGCTGGGAAATGCCAGCCTTGCGAATACTATTACCCAATAAATTTTTAATAGAATCAATCATAAATATATTTTTTGGAAGTCCAACCAATTATTTAAATCACTTTCGTTATTGACGTATCCACGGACATTGATGGTCGTATCCTTAGAAATGCCGAAATGCAAATGCTTTCGTTCGCCATCCGTATCGTGACTACCCGCCTGGCCCAATTCACCGATAACTTCTCCGGTCTGTAAATTGTCGCCGACGGCGGCAGCGAGGCTGGATAATTTCAAATGACCGTACAAAACAGTAACTGACTGACCATCCACCGTGCATTGCTGGATAAATAGTCCACCGTAACCAGAAACCTATTTTTTATAAACAATCTCTCCGGAACAAAAAGCCTTGACAATGACAAACGAGTTTTCTTCACCAGAAAAAATTTCAAAATCTGCGGCCGTGTGGTATCCGTCAAACCTCTCCGGCTGAACCGGCGAAGTGGCAGTGGTAATATGTATGCCAAAGGGCTTTTTGGTAATGCGCTCTGTCGGTCAGTCCAATGGAGCTGCATATTCACCAACCGTCGTATTCGTATTCGTGACCAGCAACACATTAACATCTTGATTGTAAGATTAAGTGATGTTGACAATATTCTGATTACTTGACTGAAGGTTGTTTATGGCTGGCTTAGTATTGTTTTGAATATCGCAACCAGTCAGAAAAATAGCACAAATTATTATACTTATAAAAAACCAAACTTTATTCATTGATTTCATTGTACCTTTTGACTGAATAAAAATCCACCCCCTTGTACAGTTAGCACCATAAGGTGACAAAATTAACTAATAACCTTTTTGTACCCCTACGCACACACCGGCTAAGGCTGATGGTTTTTCTTGTAATAAAAAAGGGGGGGGCAGGGAAGATTTTTCAAATGCTAATCTTGTTCTAATCTACGGTTAGCAATTTGGTCATTGCTTTAACAAAATTATCTACATACTATATGCCTTAAAAACAACACTAAATAATTCTGCCAATTTTTTCATAATTCATTATAAATTATGAATTACTAACTAGCCCCGCCACCTATCCTCGCATATTTCCCTAAAATCACAACTCTGACACCAGAATCCCGGCGTGGCTTTGAAATCGCTGGACCGGATATTTTTAATCGTGGTCAAAAGGCGTTCTTTGATTTCATTCAAATCATCTTCAGCCTCAAAAGACAATTTTTTATTGGCTTCCAAATAATAATAACTCAAAATCACCGGCTTCAAACCCAGTACTTCCCGTGCAGCAAGATTGTAAATTTGTAACTGCTCCTTATCGCCGGCTTCCAGCTTGCCGCCTTTGGGCAGTTGGCCGGTTTTGTAATCGATAATTTCCACCTCATCTTTTTTGCCGCCCAGCGAATCGATACGGTCAATAACGCCTTTGAATGGGAACTGCTCTAATTTAATCACGAACTCCCGCTCAAGAAACATGGGAACCGGAAAATGACCGTTGTGTGACTCGTAAAAAGTTTTTAGTATCTTCTTACCGTTGTCAAAATATTCCTCCATGTGCTCACGCGAAATATACCAGTCGTCTAACCACTCTGCTTTATAAATCTCCAGGAGTTCATCCAAGCTGGGAACTGGTATTTTTTTCGTTTTGGCCGGCTGACCGAATAAATCAGTCTGCTGCTTAGCGCCACCATCTTGAACGCGTTTAAAAAATTGGTACAGCGTATTGTGCATTGATTTGCCGAAGCTGAAGGTATATCGGCCCTCAATTGGCACCCGCAGAATATGCGCGAACTTAAACTGTTTTGGACATGTTTCAAAAGCCTTTATCTGGGTGAAGCTCGCTCGCTTCGGTACACCTTTTTGCAGATACGAGACATTCTTATCGCTTTTGGGTGCAGGCTCCGGTGGGCGCAAGTGCTCGGTGGGATCCAATTCCTCTGTACCTTCCTTGCGCACAAACCCGAGCTCTACTAAAAACCGCGATGGTTTCTTTTTCCTCATACCGCCATAATCATCGGCCGAAGTGAAAAACAAGCCGGACTTGGCCCGGGTCATGCCTACGTAGAAAAGCCGCCGCTCTTCCTGGAGATGAACGTCTCCTTCAGGAATAATTTCCTTGATCAGTGCCTCGGGCAACTCAATCGGATCGCGGCGTTCAATCGCGGGTACACGCTTATCCACTAAGTTCACTAAAAAAACATAAGAAAACTCCAAACCTTTAGCTCCGTGTATTGTCATTATTTTGACAGCTTCCGGACCTTCTTCCCAGGGCTGTGACATACTGCCTTCATCCCCGGCTTCGATGGTTTCATTTAATGCCGCTAAGAAATTATGGACTGATTTATCATCTGTACCTGATTCAAACTCCTCTATTTTTCGAAAAAACTGCTTAAGATGTGCGATCTTTTCCAGGTTTTCCGGATTGTCGGCTTTGGTCAAATGTTTCAGGTAACCGGAGTCTTCCATAAAGCGCAGGGCAACGGGCAGGACGGATTTGGTCTTGGCTAGTTGGCTGTGGTTATGAATGAGCTTCAAAATTTTATCAATCTCTCCATTCATTTTTTCTGAAATGCCTTGAATTGTCCGGGCTTTCAACAATGTTTCGTATAACGAAATCCTTTTTCGGCTGGCATAATTGGACAAAATCATCAGTTCCTGCTCCGGCAGATTCCACTGCGGTAAATTCAACACCCGCCACATAGCCGCACTTTCGTGGTAATTATCCATCATTTTTAAATACGCCAGGACATCCATGATCTCCGGCTGGACATATAATCCGGCTGAAGCGAAAAACTGATACGGTAGATCATAGCGCCTCAAAGCGCTCATGAAATCATTAGCATAAGCATTTGCCCTGACCAGAATGGCAAAATCGCTCCACAATAATTTATTATTTTGCTTTTTGAGTTCGATAATTTTCTTAACCACGCCGCTTGCCTCCTCGATGTGCGAGCGGAAATGCAGATGCTGAATCAAACCCTCCTCTTTTTTATTTGATTTAAGTTTTTTGCTAACTTTATTTTTTAACGGCGCGCCTTTGGGGTCCACTGTGCCTTTTGACAGTTGATACTCCAGACGGTTTGGATCGTTTTGTTTTATAAAGGCATAAGACAAATCAAGAATATTTTGGGCATTGCGGTAATTATCGATCAATACGACCTCCTGCGAATCAGGGAAATCTTTCTTGAATTCCAGAATATTAGAGATGGCGGCCCCGCGAAACTTATAAATCGATTGATCGTCATCTCCGACCACGGTTAAATTATTCTGTGGAGCCGCTAATAATTTAATCAGTTCATATTGGGCATAATTCGTATCCTGGAATTCATCAACTAAAATATATTGGAATTGCTGGTGGTATTTTTCCAGAATCTGCGGCCGCGTTTTAAACAATTTTAGGGTATACAAAATCAAATCGCCAAAGTCCAAGGCACAATTATCCAGCAATAACTGCTGATAGGTATGATAAGCATTGGCCACCTCCATGATCCGCTTGTCTTCGGAAATCTCGTCATCATTATAACTTTTTTTCTTGATGAATTTGTCGTCATCACGATCCAGTTGCAATTTCTTGGCGTAGGACAAATAATCGTAGGGGAGCACATTTTCATCTTTGGCTCGGGAAAAATGCTTGACCAACGCTTGGACGAACTTGGTTGGGTTACCCAAAGGACGGTAATAATCCAGCTCAAAACTGTCCAGATGCTGCTGGACCAGCATGACCTGCGCTGTCTGATTTAACAGCTTAAAATCCGGAGCCAAACCGATGGCCAAAGCATTGTCTTTCAAAACCCGCTCACAAAAAGCGTGAAAAGTTGAAATCCACAAATCGACATAACCATAAGGCAATAGTACATCAACGCGTTCTTCCATTTCCCCGGCCGCTTTGTCGGTAAAAGTCAAGGCCAAAATATTATCCGTGCCGATTTTTTTATCGATGATCAACCAGGCGATGCGCTGAGTAATTACTGTGGTTTTACCGGTACCAGCACCAGCCACGATTAAAAGCGGCCCTTCACCAAACTGAACGGCTTTTTTTTGGGCTGGATTAAGATTATCCGCGATTCTCATAAATATATAGTATCACACATTAACCCAAAGAAAAAAGCACTAAAAACAAACTGTTTTAAGTGCTTTATTTGAACTTTTTGCCATTTGACCAAGTATCATTTCCTTGCAGATTCCCGCGACATTATCCGCTTGAGCCGTATTAACGGGACAGCAGTTGCGAGCAGATACAAAACAACAAGCGCACGCCATTTTACATCAGGTAGTGGTATCTTGACGATCATCCAGTCAACTATCATGATAAGGCAACCCACACTGCATAGAATGAATACCCCCCAGACCAATAGTCGAATCCAGCGCAAAACATAAAAAGCCAACAACTCAACAACTGGTGTTAGCCAACCAATGATCAGTAACATTCCACTCAATGCGCACATTATCAGAAAAATGATAATTGTCATGACATCCTCCTTGATTGCCAATGAACTTTTATTACAGAATTCTATCATAAACCATGCGCCGGTAAAAAACCGCCACACAAATTATGGCAACAACTTTACTATACAAAACATCAGGCAAACAACTACACCCGAGTGGCAAACTTGACCTGATCACCCTCTATCCAATACGCCTCAATCTCGTCGACATCGACCTTATTGCGTTTCACGACCTCTCGGGCCAACATCACGCACTCCCGGGGCACGATTAGAAAAAAACTGGCGTGCCATCGCTGGAATTTTTTCCACTCCTTGGCATTGCGGTCATTAATGGTATCGGCGGTTTCCACTTCTTCGATGATCACGGTCTGACCGAACTCTCCGTCCGGTTTCCAGACCACCAGATCGGGAAATATTCCATTGCCAATATTGTGGTTTTGGTGCCCGTCCGGATTGGTACTAACCAAATAGCCATTTTTTTCCAACTCTCATACGTCAAAGCCGAGGCCATAATGACCTGGTCATGTTCTTCCTGGGTATATGGTACCGAATAGCCATAACACCATATAAAATAAGGAAATTAGTCGGTTGGCTAATCTGTTTATCCACAGGACTGTATAGGTTCACTATAGCGCGTTAAAATATTTACGCAAGAAAAAAGGGTTGACCATGGGTCAACCCGTAAAAACTATAATAATGAAAGGCATTTATTCTTGATAACATAGGTGCGGCACCGTTTGTTATCATTTTTTTCGGGTGTCCAATCAACGTGAAAAAGTGGAAGGATAATTTCTTCTGGTAACTCAAGTAGTTGGGTCAGGTATGCATCGGCGGACAGTGTGTCAAAGATGACTTCTTGTGGCGAACGCCCTAACTCATATGCCATGCCACATGGATAATGGGAAAAAAGCGTAATCGCCTTTCCTTTACCTTTTTCCCATCCAAACTTGATACTGGCGATGAGTGACCTGCCGTCACGCTCGTGGAGTGGATGTTCTGGAGCGATAAGCTGAGCACCACCGTTTAAACTGGTCAGGTGTAGACGTGAAGTAAACTGCGCAATGTGGTTGAAGATGTCCTGACTGTAATTTCCATCCGGACATATGGTCCCAATTAAACCATTGCTGGCTAATTCCCGCAACCGCGTCAATTTAATTTTTTGTAAACCGCCTTCAATTAGCAATCTTTCTAAAAATTCCAGATCCTCTTTTTTGTAAGGAACGATAATCCCTCCTTGGTGTAAAATTTTCAGCGACTGTTTTTTATTTCATTATCTTACGATATCACACTATAGCGTAATATACACAAAAAGTCAAGGTCTCTAAATATATACCTGCAAAATCAGCGAACCTTCGCTCATTTATATAATTACTTCAAAATCGATGCTGTTTTTGCCATCTTTTTCCTCAATTCGGGCTAATATATTTTTTATCTGTAATGTCGGAAATTTTTGGAAAATTATTTTTTTAGCCGCGGTCATATCAGCTATTTGCCTTTCACGTTCTGTTTGCATGGATGCAAATGCTTGGTGCCCGCCATAAGCACCGCAATCCATATGGTGAATAATTATCACTTCAGAGATGGCGTGCAACCGCTGTGAAATATCTATCTGTTTTAAAATCATTTCAGCACTGACTATGTCTTTTTCTACCAGCCCTTTCGTGACGCCCGCTAGACTGACCAAATCATATTGGTCTTTCAGTCCCTGCGAGACTAAAAAATCACGGATAGCCGAATGAAACCGAAAATCCATGCAGTTTATTACTAACGCTTTACACTTGTGTGACATAGGAATATTTATTTGATTGAGTTAAGGCGCGGTTCACGACGGCGTCGGCGAGCGACTTTCAGTCGAGCCAATTCTTTTTCAATCTTGGCCGAAATAGCCGCAAACTCTACAGAATCGGTACGTTTATCCTCCAACAATTTTTTGGCCTTTTGACGAGCCTCTTCGGCGCGACGTTCGTCAATCTCCTCTTCCCGCTCAGCAGTATCGGCCAAGACCACCACTTTATCGGGCCGGACCTGAATAAATCCGCCGGAAACCGCCATGTAAATAATTTCGCTCCCCTTTTTAATCCGAATCTCACCCGGAACCAATACGGACACCAATGGAATGTGATGCGGCAAAATACCAATTTCCCCGTTTAAAGTCGGTAAAATTATTTCATGCACTTCGTCAGAAAAGACGACGCGTTCGGGAGTGGTAATCTCGAATTTTATTTTGTTGGCCATAATAATATCTAAGATTATTGAGCAGATATCGCCTACTATCGCTTATCGTCCTTTTTTCTGTTATCACGTATCCGCGACTTGGGGGAAAAAGCGATACTTAATCAAGATTGCTTCATCGGCCTCGCTTTATTCAGCTTCCTTATCAATGACATATGTTTAAACAAGACAGCCAGGTTACTGAGCCGCTTTAACATCTTCAATCCCACCTTTCATGTAGAATTGCTGCTCGGGCAAGTCATCATATTTGCCATCGAGAATCTCTTTGAAACTGCGAATAGTATCCTCGAGCGGCACGTATTTGCCGGCTGTACCGGTAAATGTCTCGGCCACGAAAAACGGCTGGGAGAGGAAGCGCTGGATCTTGCGAGCCCGGCTGACGGTCAATTTATCTTCATCGGACAGTTCGTCCATGCCCAAAATGGCGATGATATCCTGTAAATCCTTGTAACGCTGCAAAATCTTTTGCACCGCGCGGGCAGTGTCATAATGCTCCTTACCAACGATGCGCGGATCAAGAATGCTTGAGGATGAATCCAGCGGATCCACGGCCGGATATATACCAAGTTCTGACAAAGCGCGGGCTAACACCACCGTTGAATCCAGGTGAGAGAAAGCGGTGGCTGGAGCCGGATCAGTTAGATCATCGGCCGGCACGTAAATTGCCTGAACGGAAGTAATGGAGCCTTCTTTCGTAGAAGTGATACGTTCCTGCAACTCACCCATTTCCGTGGCTAGGGTCGGCTGGTAACCGACTGCGGATGGGATACGGCCGAGCAGGGCTGACACTTCTGAACCTGCTTGAGTAAATCTGAAAATGTTATCAATAAACAGCAACACATCCTGATGCTCTTCATCACGGAAATATTCGGCCATGGCCAGCCCTGACAAGGCCACCCGAGCCCGGGCTCCAGGCGGTTCATTCATCTGACCGAATACCATAGCGGTTTTTTCCAATACGCCTGATCCTTTCATTTCGTGATACAGATCATTACCTTCTCTAGTTCGTTCGCCGACACCGGCAAAAACCGAAAAACCGCCGTGCTCTTCGGCAATGTTACGGATAAGCTCCTGAATAACCACTGTTTTGCCTACGCCGGCTCCGCCGAATAGACCAACCTTACCGCCTTTCACAATCGGGCAGATGAGGTCGATAACCTTGATGCCGGTTTCCAAAATTTCGGTTTTGGTCGATTGATCAGTAAAATCGGGAGCCGGGCGATGAATAGGATAATATTTTTCCGCTTTAACCGGCTCTTTGTCGTCCAACGGCTCGCCAAGCAGATTAAACATGCGTCCAAGTGTAGACTTGCCCACGGGCACGGAGATCGGTTTACCCGTACTGATAACTTCCATACCCCGAGCCAAACCATCAGTAGAATCCATGGCTATGGTGCGAACCGTATTGCCTTCAAGTTGTTGCTGCACTTCCAACACGACTTTGTGCTTCTGGCCATTAACTTCACGCTGCACCTCTAGGGCCGTGTAAATCATAGGCAAGGCACCGGTAAAGGTCACGTCTACCACCGGACCGATAACTTGAGATACTTTTCCTTTGTGCTCTGTCATAATTTTAATTTAGAATTGATAATTTATAATTTTGGCTAAAAATATTAGTGATGATAATTCGCAACCATTCGCAAATATTGACGCGTATTCGTGTCTAACTGATCGCCGCTCTGCCTGCACTGATATCCGCCAATTCCGCCGTAATTGCCTGCTGCCGAGCTTGATTAAAACTCAAAGTCAGATCTTCAATCATATCGGAAGCGGAGTCCGAAGCATTGCGCATAGCCATCATCCGGGCAGAATGTTCTGAAGCATTTGATTCCAGCAAGGCCTGAAAAATCTGCAACTCGATCAAACGATATAACATCTGGTCCAGTACCGCGTCCGGTGACGGCTCAAAAATATATTCAAAGTTTTCTGTTTCACGGGGTTCGGGATATTGATCAATGGCAAACCCCAGTTCATCGTCCTGGCGATCCAAGGGCAGTAATTTTTTGACACGGGGTTTCTGGGAAATGGCCGAATAATAATCAGTATAGGCAATGGATACTTTGTCATATATGCCTGACAGATATTGATCAATAACCATCTTAGCCAGCGGCGTCACCTCACTGATTCGCTCAGCCGTATCCAGCTTATCGAACTCGGCCACGATATCATGGCCGTGCTTAAACATGACTTCCTTACCACGCTTACCCATCAGAAATATCTCGGCCTCAACATCGACATTCTCTTCCTTATGTCGGCGCATATAGGCCGCCACCGAATCGATGATTTCCCGGTTAAAGCCACCGCACAAACCGCGGTTAGACGCGATCAAAATCAAACCGACTCTTGAAACCTTTTTCTGCCGGCGCTGCAACAGCGGATGGTAGGCTGGATCGGTCCGGGCTGATAAATCCCTAACAATATCCCAGGCGGCAGTAGCATAAGCTCGAGTAGCCAAAACAGCCTTAACCGCCTTGCGCATTTTTGAGGCAGCCACCAGTTCCATCGCTTTGGTGATCTTCCGCGTATTGATTATGGACTTGATACGTCTTTTTATTTCCCTATTCGCTGCCGGCATAATTTAATTACTGTTTACTAATAACGGCGGCTTATTACTGATTACTAAACTTAGTCTTTTTAAACTCGGTGATGGCACTTTTTAACTTTTCTTCAAGTGCAGAACTTAAATCTTTTTGCTCTAAAATTGCTTTCAAGACAGCCGCTTGATTCAGTTTCATGAATGCGTGGAATTCTGTTTCAAACTCTTTGATGCGTTCCACAGGGACATCGTCGAGAAAACCATTCACAGCGGCATACAAAATTGCTACTTGGTTTTCCACCGGCATCGGCTCAAATTGTCCCTGTTTCAAAATTTCCGTCAATCGTTTGCCGCGCTCTAATTGCTTTCGGGTGGATTCATCAAGATCAGAACCGAATTGGGCAAAAGCGGCTAACTCACGATATTGCGCCAAATCAAGACGCAATTTTCCGGCTACTTTTTTCATGGCTTTAGTCTGGGCCGCGGAACCGACACGGGACACAGACAAACCAACGTTCAAAGCGGGGCGAATACCCTGATAAAACAGATCTGATTCCAGATAAATTTGTCCGTCAGTGATAGAAATAACGTTCGTCGGGATGTATGCAGAGATGTCACCAGCTTGCGTTTCGATAATCGGCAAAGCAGTCAGTGATCCGCCACCATAATCTTCATTTAATTTTGCGGCGCGTTCCAATAATCTTGAGTGTAAATAAAAGACATCTCCCGGATATGCTTCTCTACCCGGCGGTCGGTGCAAGAGCAATGAGATTTCACGATAAGCCCAGGCATGTTTGGAAAGATCGTCATAAACAGCTAAAACATCTTTGCCTTGGTCCATAAAATATTCACCCATGGCACAACCAGAGTATGGGGCAATATATGAAAGTGAAGCCGGATCAGAGGCGCCAGCCACCACGATAATCGTATGATCCATGGCTCCATGTTTTTCGAATTCCGCCACGATCTTGGCAATCTTGGATTCTTTCTGGCCAATAGCCACGTAAATACAAATACAATTTTTGCCTTTTTGATTGATAATGGTATCAAGGACTAGAGCGGTCTTGCCGGTCTGGCGGTCGCCGATAATCAATTCGCGCTGACCGCGGCCGATGGGAATCATTGAGTCAATGGCCTTGATGCCGGTTTGCAGCGGCGTAGTAACTGATTGGCGGGTGATGACGCGCGGGGCGATCTTCTCTACCGGATAAAACTTCTTCGTTTTGATCACACCTTTACCGTCAAGCGCTTCACCTAAAGGATTAACCACCCGGCCGATGAGTTCATCACCGACTGGCACTTCCAAAATTCGCCCGGTACTTTTGACCGTATCGCCTTCCCTAATGCCCTGGTAATCGCCCAAAATAATAGCACCAACGGAATCTTCATCCAAATTCAAAGCTACTCCATATTTTCCGCCGGGGAATTCAAGCATTTCCGAAGCCACGGCATCAGACAATCCAGAAATTCTGGCAATACCGTCACCGATCTCTTCAACCGTGCCGACTTTATCTTTTGACACCGCAGTTTTGAATTCAGTAATTTGTTTTTTTAATTCTTCGATAATGTAATCTCGATGTGACATAAGAATTAAGAATATTGTTAATAATTTTAGAGCATCGAATAATTCTGTGATCTCACCCTGAACGGAGTGAAGGGTCCTGACAGATAGTTATGAGAGCCTTCGCTTTACTCAGGACGAAAGCATTTCATCATTATTCAACACTCTCAATTTATGAACGCAATGCTTTGGCTAATAATTCGATGCGTTTTTTGATGCTACCATCAACAATAACATCGTCGTACTTCAGAATCAATCCACCAAGCAGGCTGGGATCAATTTCTTCATGTACTGTAATGTCACGATCCAATGTTTTTTTCAGCTGACTGACCACCATTTCTTTCAAACTAGCCGGCAGTTTCTGTGCCGAGCACAGCGTCACTTCTGCCTGCTTCTCCATGGTATTGGCATAAACCTCAAACGCCTTGATGATTTTATCCACTTTTTTCATATCTTGATTCCGAATTAGCAAGGCAATAAAAGACTTGATCAACGCCGGAATTTTATCTTTTTCAACGGTGTAGAGTAGCTGATATAAACTAATGGCGTATTTTTTGGGAGTAATCGAACGCATGGATATTATTTTGCCTGATTAATCGTTTCTTCTATTAATTTTTTATTGGCTGACTCGTCCAAATGTTTACCGATAATTTTCGAGCTGGCGAACACAACCAGATCGGCCACATCGCGTTTGGCTTCCTGAACCATCTTTTCTTTTTCCAATTGCATATCGGCTCTAGTCTTGGCGGCTATTTTTTCCATTTCTGTTCTGGTTTCGCGCAGTTTTTCCTCTTTCAGATTTTCCGATTCTTTGTATGCTTTTTCCATGATGATCTGAGCTTCTTTTTGCGCTTCAATTATCATTGCTTGCTTGGTTTTTTCCGCGTTATTTAATTTCTGCTCAATTTCTTTGGCATCTTTCAAACTTTTTTCAATATACTCGGTTCGCTTGTTCATCATCTTCATCAGTGGTTTTAAAGCAAAATACCACAATACTCCAGCCACAATGGCAAAATTAACCAATTGGGCGGCTAATAATTTCCAATCGATATGAAATGTTTTGACTAATTCATCCATAAAAATATAAATTAAACTCTAAATGCGAATTTCGCAATCCAAAACAAATTAAAAATACAAATGATCAAAATTAAAAGTGAAGAATAAAAATGGAATAGTTTTGAACATTAGGATTTGGAATTTAGATATTGTTTAGAATTTCGGATTTCGTACTTCGAATTTTTAAATAATATTTTAATCTACTCGCGTCAGATGGCTTTTATGATCACAAACCATCTGAACGTAAAGAGATTACTTGATGCCAAACGCGATAACCAAGGCATAAATAGCGATAGCTTCGGCAAAGGCAGCCGCAAGAAGCATTGGCACGAGAATTTTACCGGCCGATTCCGGATTGCGGCCGATTGATTCCATGGCCTTGGAACCGATTTTACCGATGGCCAGCGCGGGGGCAATACTGCCAATTCCGATGGCCAGAGCTTTGGCTAACATTGTTAGATCCATTACATTTATCCTTTCTTTGTTTAGCCGCTACTCGACATGTCTATTTTTAAATTTATTGTCGGTGCGTCTAAACCTAAGTTATTAATTTCTAATGTCTAAATTAGTCATGGAAATTTGGAATTTGATTAGAAATTAGTATTTATTATAAATTAATGTTCTTCCGCAGTTGAGGCGATCGTGAAATAGACCAGGGTCAACATGGCGAAAATCAAGGCCTGAATAATACCAACTATAATCTCCAAAAACATGAATGGGATGGGTACCACGAAAGCAAATATCAAAGCCATAGAGGACAATAAAACTTCACCGGCAAAAATATTCCCGAATAATCGGAACGATAGTGAAGCGACTTTTGCTACTTCGCCAATAATTTCTACGATGCCCACAAAAAATTTAATCGGGTTAACAATGGCAATCGACGGCTCTTTTTTGACCTGACCGGGTATGTGTGCCAGGGCGCGAATGTTTACAAACTTATTGAAATATTTCCAGACGCCCACGGTCAAAATGCCGAATAAATTCGAACCGATCACGGAAAAAATAGCCAGTGCCAATGTTGTATTCAGATCGGAAGTTCCTCCGCGGAAAAATGGCACAAAAATCGCTTCATGCGCGTCCCGCTCAATAAAACCGATCGAACCGATTCCCGGCAACAAGCCCAGCCAATTATTCAATAATATAAAAATAAAAATCCCAAAAACTATGGGAAATATTTTTTGAGTTTTTCGGCGGTCGCCGGTCACCGAATCAGCCAGATTCATGGCGCCTTCGATAATTATCTCAAAAGCGTTCTGGAGGCCGCGCGGAATCTTTTTAATACTTCTTTTAATGAGAACAGCCAATAATACCACCAGCACCACCACTACCCATGAATTAATCAGCGTATTAGTCACGGCGAACTTACCGATATGAAAAATTGGTTCCGGGTAAAGAGTAATTTCGGATGTTACTTCTGTATTTGTGCTATTTGTTGTTACTTCGCTCATCTTTTTCTTTGGCTTTTTGTTGCTTGTTCTCTTTTGCTATTTGTCTGATGTATTTGCCGGCAACGATAACAATGCCAATACATGAAATAACGAAGGCAAGGCCAGTTAAGGTCAGATAATACCAGGGTGCACTATTGTGTTTTTCGTCCAAATACCTGCCTAGAAATAATGCCGCCACAATCGGTACGACAATCCAACCAGTCACTTCGGCAAAGACAGTCATGGCCGGCTGCCACCAGGCTTTATCAGATTTTTTATCCTTATCTTCTTCTTCCATATTTAGATTATAAAAACACTCCCTGAAGCTGTAGAGGGGGTCTTATGTAGTAAGACCAACACAACTCCACTTTATCCACATTCCGCTTCTATTTTACGAAATAATTGCAAAAAAATCAAGGGGTTTATTTTAAAACCCTAGTCAAATTTACTTTTTGCTAATGTTAGCAAAAATTATTTACTATTTATCCTCAGCAGACAACCCTGGCCTTTGATCTAACAAAATAAACACCGTATGCGCCAATAATCATAGATAATACAATAAAATCAACTGGAATAATCCGATATTGAGCACGACAGCCCATTTCAGCAGCACACAAACATTCGACAGTAACTCTTTTGGCAAATAATAATGTTGTACCAATTCCAAACTTCGCTCCGGCATAACATGAGCAGCATTCCTGCTCAATCAATTTTACCGTAAATGATAAAATCAATCCGGCAATGGCGATCAGTATTAATATCAGACCGATCTTTTTTTCTCATCGTGGATAATATTTATTCCTCCTTCGGCTTCTCCAGCTCCAGCGGCTCCACTTCCCCGCCCTTTTCAGAAATTTTCATAACATCCCTATCAACTTTCTTGAATTCTTTATACGCAGTATTGTATGTATTTACTGTTGTACCAAGCTGTATACCCAGCTTTTTCATGAATTCATCATAACTGATCAGGTGCTTAGCCAGTTGTTCAACATTTTTGCGAATCTCCTTGGCTGACTCTTCAATCTGCATGGCACGTAAACCTTCCATGACCGTCTGCAAATACGCTAAAAAGGAGGTTGGAGAAACAATAATGACGTGATACTTATTGGCCGCCCGTTGGATCAGATTTTCAGTGTCCTCGGTGATAGCCCCAACTTTATTAACCAACAAATCGTAATAAATCGCTTCCGAGGGAATAAACATAAAAGCGAAATCAGTCGTATCTTCGTTGGGACGGATATATTTGGCAGTTTCCTGGATACGCATCTTCAAGTCATTGACGAAAACCTTCTCCAGGTTCTTCTTTTCGTTCTGATCGCGCGTCTCGGCCATACGATTATAATTTTCCAAACTGAACTTTGAATCAACGGGTATCAGTTTATTTTTTACTTTCACCACAGCGTCAACTATTTCTCCGTCCTTGAATTTGTATTGCTCTTGGAAAGTGCCAGGCGGTAAAACATTTTTTAATAACGTGTTTAAAAAATATTCACCCACCATACCCCGTTGCTTGGGATTCTGCAAAATATCCTGAAGGTTCTGCAGCTGGTCAGAAAAGTTAAGCACCTGCCTATTTGTTTCATCAAGCTTGGTTAATTTTTCCGTCACATCCCTGACGATTTTATTGGTCTCGCCGATATGCTCGCGGAAGGCGCGAGTTGATTCGGCCATTTTTGTATCCAGGACGCGGGCCAGTTCCGTGCTTTTTTCATTTAATTGGCCAATGCGCTCCTCCAACCGGACCATTTTTTCATGGAATTCCTTAGCCGCGCCTTCGTCTCCCCGGCGGCGGGTATTGATAAAAACCATGATAATGCCGATGAGAATCAAGGCGCCTAAAATAATGGTGATGTAGTTCATATAAGTATTAAGTATATTGTAGCGTAAACGGGCTCCTGAAACAAGTTCATGATGAGGATGGTAAAAGGCCCTCGTCCTTATACCACTCTGCCGCTAAATCATTAAGGCGAGATCATCACTCTCACAAGGTTAATCCTCCATTGTCGGTGCCAATTTTTAAATTGCTTCTCGCGGGCGAAAGCCTCAATAGCAAGAGGAAACTTCTCATAATAAATAAGTTTAGCTATGTTATAACGGCTGATAAATCACTTAACTGCTTTGTACTTGCGCTGCCATATTCTGTACTCTAAATTACGCGTTGCACCAATATATTGCACTGTATTATGCTTATTGGTCATAATATACAAATAATATTTCCGTTTATAAAAACCTTCCGCTCGCGGGAAGGTATTAATAATTAAATTTCTACTACTGCCACTTGTTGAAAAAACAAGTTTTAACTAACATTCCATTTTTTCTCCTGAAAGAGAACATTATTTCAAATTAAAAAATTTTATTGCGTTATTTGTTGTCCGGTCCACAACTTCATCATACTCCATGCCTTTTATCTCGGCAATGCGGGCAGCCACATACCTTACGTAAACCGGCTCGTTACGCTTACCCCGCATGATCTGCGGCGCCAAATACGGGCAATCAGTCTCCACCATTATCCGCTCCAGCGGAGTTTTTTTGACGACTTCAGCCAAAGCCGTCGTTTTTGGATAAGTAATAATTCCAGTGAAAGAAATCATCAAACCCATATCCAAAAACTTCCTAGCGTCCCCCCAGCCCCCGGTATAACAATGAACCACCGCTTTGGAAAATTCAGCTTCCTCCAAAATCATGGCGGCATCATGGTAAGCCAGACGCATATCCTTCAGCTCGCCGCGGCAATGCACTATAATTGGCAGATTCAATTTCTTTGCCAGCTGGGCCTGTTTCAAAAAAGTCCATTTCTGTTTGGTTTTAAACTCGGTGACGGACACACCCTCGGCCTTATGAAAGTAGTCCGGACCACACTCACCAATGGCCACCACGCCAGGCTGACAAGCTAATTTTTCATAAGCCTCCGAATTGAAATCCTCTCGCCTGGTTGTAAAAGAAAGTTCGGCTTCATCAACGTCCATTTTAAACAAGTGCAACGGATGTAAGCCCACGGCTGCATACATCGTACCCGGATATTTCTTGGCTAACTCAACCGCCCGCTGGCTGGTGGAATACTGAGAGCCAACATTGACCACTTTCATCCCTTCGTTTTGTATACGGCCAACTACTTCCTCCAAATCGTCCTTAAAAGCGGCAAAATTCAAATGGGCATGGGTGTCTATCAACATAATTAAATAAGAGTATCGGGATTAAAAGGCACGCGGTATTTTATGGCCGCCGGAATAAGCGGAGTAACAACTTTAGCAATAGTGATCAGTAGACCGGCCAAGCGGGATTTATCTATAGCTTCGTTAATGGCCGGTGAAACTTGGAAGTGGCTCATCACAAAAAGTATCACTCCCAACACTAAAGCGCCTTCCACAAAGCCAAGCAAGGCCCCGGCCAGACGGTTAGCTGATGAAGCAAAAGGTATGAAGCGAATAATATTGAAGCCCTGATCTATCATATGGACCATCCAACCAATCAACCGACCGGTCACCAAAAAGACGACTATAAAAGCCAGAACTTTAGCCACTTCTTCCTTGAGCAGGAAAAATTGAAAAAACGGCGCGACTTGATCATACAAACTGCCGGCGGCCATCACGCCAACCACCACTCCCAAAAGCGCGCCCAGAGTGTGAATCAGTCCAAAATAAAATCCCGCCCCGACAAATCCAAAAAATATTATAAGCAGGACGATATCAAAAATTGGCATAAGAGTATATAAAATTATTAAATACGTCTAAACAGCGGCTCACCTTTGGTTATTTTCGACGAATTCAAACTGCCGATAATAATTTCGGCGGTCTTGGGCATAAAAGGATCAAGGCATGCTGCTAAATCCAGCAAAAAAGCCGCTAAATTGCTCAAAACCTCCTCCAGCTCATCTTTTTTTGACTCATTTTTGGCCAGTTGCCAAGGAGCATGATCGTCGATATACTGATTGGCCTTAGTTATTTGAAGCCACATGGCCTCCAGGGCTTCGTTAAAAGCCAGCCGTTCGATAGTTTCCCCTACCAAATCAAGCTGGAAAGGAGATTCGGTTTCGTCAGGAATTTTTCCCTGACAATATTTTTCTATCATATTCAAAACGCGGCTGACTAAATTACCTAGATTATTGGCCAGATCGGCGTTGTACTTCTCGTCAAACCTGCTCCAGCCGATATCGCCATCCGAACCGAAAGTCGTGGCGCTCATCAATAAATATCGCGTGGCATCCACACCATATTTTTTTACCAAATCTTCAGGGGCAATCACGTTGCCCACACTCTTGCTCATCTTCTTGCCGTCAACTATGAAATAACCATGAATAAAAAGCTTACGCGGTAGCGGCAAATCAAGTGACAAAAGCATGGCCGGCCAGATAGTAGCGTGAATTCGCAAAATGTCTTTACTCATCAGCTCTACCTGAGGCGGCCAAAAAGCCAAATGCCTAACGCCAGCCGTGCCGTCCCAACCCAAGCCGGTCAAATAATTCAAAAAAGCGTCAGCCCAGACATAAGCGGTGTGGCTTTTGTCCCAAGGCAATTTCACTCCCCATTGGACGTTCTTCCGGGAAAAAGAAATGTCCTGCAGACCTTCATTTTTATAAAAACTTACTATTTCGTTTTTTCTTTCTTGGGGGCAGATAAGCAACTCATCTTTCTCTATTTTTTGAAGAAGTTCCGGAGCGAATTTAGAAAGCTTAAACATATAACTCTCCTCGCGCATCACTTCTGGCGGAATGCCATGGTCCGGACATTCGCCTTTAATCAAATCTTTGGCATTTTTGTACTGTTCGCACTTCCGGCAATACAGACCCTCGTACTCACCCAGATAAATATCGCCCCGATCGTACATGTGCTGCAAGGCCTTTTGCACGGCTTTCATATGCTGACTTTCGGTCGTACGGATAAACCTGTCATACTCAATGTTCATCATTTTCCAGGCGGCTTTGAATTGGGCGGCAATCCCGTCAACAAAAACCTGCGGCTCCTGACCAGCCTCCCGAGCAATGGCTTCAATGTTAGCACCGTGCTCGTCCGTGCCGGTCAGGAAAAAAACATTGGCATCACCAATTTTATTACGCCAATATCGGGCCAACACATCCGCGGCAATAGTCGTATAGGCGTGGCCGATATGGGGCTTGTTATTCACGTAATAGATAGGTGTTGTGATGTAGAACTTCTTTGACATATTTGAATAAGAATTCAATTATTTACAGGCTCGTCACGTCCCACACTTTTCTTTTGAAAATAAGTGAAAAAGTGGAGGGGTATTCACATAGTAAATAAGTCAATAGGAGTTGTTACAAAAAATTTCTTGAACATAGTGATTAAATTATAGCCAAAAATGACTTTTAAATCAAAATGAGAGATCAAGTAAAGCACTACATAAACAAAATAAACAAAAATGCAGGTAATGGATAAATCCAATACCTCCTAAGTATTTTTTGCCTCACAATTGTGTAGCGGGCATGACTAGGAATAAGGTAAGACGGCCCGCTATCTGTAGTATAAACCCATGGACAACCCGGTCAAGTTATTTTTTCGAACCGACCGCCACCACAAACTCCCCTCTTATCTGGTCTGCCTGTAATTTTTCCAAAACTTCCTTGGCCGATCCGCGATAGATTGTTTCAAATTTCTTGGTTAGTTCCCGGCCAACAACAATCTGCCGTTCTGGTTCTAATAAACCAGTCAGTGCTTCCAGCGTCTTAATAATCCGGTGTGGTGATTCATAGAAAATGACTGTCTTATCAGATCCCTTGATTTGCTTAAACAATGCCTGTCGGCCTTTCTTCAATGGTAAAAATCCTAAGAATAAAAACTTATCAGTCGGCAAACCAGCTACAGACGCCAAGGTTATAACTGCGGCGGCACCAGGAATCGGTACAATCTGTGCCGAATCGCCCATGCGGCTAACGACCTCGTGTACCAAAACACCTCCAGGATCAGAAATAGCCGGCGTCCCTGCATCTGAAACCAGTGCCAGATTATGACCCTGCCGCAACAGATTAATAATATAATCAACTTTATGCAGTTGCGAGTGTTGATGATAGCTGATCAAAGATTTCTTTAGACCAAAATAATTCAACAGCTGCAGGGTGTGTCTGGTGTCCTCGCACAAAACAAAATCGACCTCTTTCAAAATGCGGAGGGCGCGTTGGGTCATATCCTCGAGATTGCCGATGGGTGTGGCGACCACGTATAAAATAGCCATAGTGATGCCCTAAGCCTCAAGCCGGTCCTCGCTGTCCTCTTTCATGGCAAAAAGATCCTCGGCAAAGACCTTGATGATTAAGGCCAAAGGAATGGCCAAAAGTATACCGACGATACCGGCAATTTTGCCACCAATTAACATAACTATGATTACCACCAGTGGATTCAAGCCCACGGTTTTTTGCATAACTTTCGGTACCAGCAGATGGTTTTCCAGTTGCTGAATAATAATATACCAAACGACCACCATCATCCCTTTGATAAAACTACCGGTAGTCAAAGCGATAAACACCGCCGGAATGCCGCCCAAGAACGGCCCGATATAAGGGATGAACTCGGTCAAGCCAGCCCAGAGTCCCAAGACCAAAGCATATTTGATGCCAAAAATCAAAAGACCAATATAAGACAAAACACCGATAATCAAGCATAAAATCAACTGGCCTTTCAACCATAGTTGCAGCCGTTCTTGCGAACGATTAACCTGTTGAAAAACGTACGGCTGGTATTTCAATGGAGTAATGGAACGGATAAACTGCCGAACGGCGTTCTCCTCCAAAAGAGCGTAAAAGGTGATGACCAGTATGACGATAAAAGAAAAGAACCCCCCGAAGACACTCACTAAAGCGCTAAAAGCGCCAGCCGTGGTCTGGGCCAAATTGGCTTGCAACGATTGCAAGGCGGACTCAAGATTATTCAGCAGGGTTTGCTGGGCGGAAAATTCTCTGAAATTCTGGAAATCGCTAACCACCCGGTTATAATAAGTAGGAAAATTTTTGGCAATCTCGCTGATCTCCTTGGTCAGGGGCGGAATCAGCAACATGATGATTAAAACGAAGGTCCCCAAAAACAAAATATAAATTATGACCGTAGCCAAAATTCTGGGCACTTTCCGTCGTTGCAAAGCATTAACCCAAGGATTCAGGGCACTAGCTAAAACAATGGAAATGACCAAAAGTAAAATTACGTCCTTGAGTAAATAAATCACGGCAAAAGCCAGTAAAATAATAATTATCCGAAAGATAGTTGAGGTGGAAATGTTGATGGTTAGGCTTTTCTCCTTATTTTCCATATGGCTTTAGTATACAACAGCGATTATAACTTTAAAAGACCGGCCAAGACGCCCTTTTCTTTCAGCGGGCCGATCAAAGACAGGTTAATTTTCCTAGTAACTATCAATTCACCGGCCACCTTTTTTATATCAGCTAATTTAACCTTAGCCAAGAGCTCAAGTTGTTGGGCTGGCGTCAATATTTTATCAGTCAAAATCTCCTGTTTGGAAAACCAGGAAGCCACATGATCGGACGCCTCCAAATCCAAAATCAATTTTCCTTTGAGAAAATCCTTGGCTTGCTGCAGCTCGGCGGCCGTAATTCCCTCTGTCTTTATTTTTTTCAATTCTTTTAAAATTTCAACGATAGCTTCTTTCAGCCGTGACTTGTCCAGTCCTGCCTGGATCATGAGATTGCCCGTATCCTGATAAACATTAACTTGAGCCCGGATGAAATAACACAGGCCTTTTTTCTCGCGGATTGAAGTGAATAATCGTGAACTCATATTACCGCCCAATACTACTCCCAGCAAATATAAGGAGTACAACTTTTTATCAAAATAATCGTATGACGGAAACCCAAGGCACAACTGAACTTGTTCGGTGTCCTTATATTTCAAAGCAACTCGCGGCTTACTCTGGTTTATTACAATTTTCGGAAAATCTTTAACCGGCTGCTTATTGACCGTTTGCCCAAAATATTTCTTGATTAAGCTCAGCAACTTCGCATCCATCCGTCCAGCTACTGCCACCAACATATTTTTTGGCTGGTAATAATCATGATGGTACTTGATGATATCTTTTCGTTTAATCGACTTAATCACCTCTTTCGGTCCGGCAATATGCCAGCCCAGAGGATGATCCCCATACATAGTCTGCTCAAACAAATCTTCGGCAAACATCAGCGGGTTATCCTCATACATATTTATTTCCTCAATAATAACCCCCCGCTCCCGCTCAATTTCTTTAGCTTCGAACAAGGAATTGAAAAGCATATCCGCCAGCATTTCCAAAGCCAATTCGGCTTTTTCATAATTGGCCTTGATGTAATAGCCGGTGTGATCTTTTGAAGTAAAGGCATTATACTCCGCGCCAATACCATCTAATTCTTTTGAGATATCTAAACTGGTTGGCCGTTTTTTTGTGCCTTTGAACATCAAATGCTCAACAAAATGCGAAACGCCATTTATTTTACGGGTTTCGTACCGCGAACCAACCTTAACCAACACCAGAGCCGTCATGGCTTTAGTCTCATGCATCGGCGCGACAATAACGCGCAGACCGTTTTTAAAAATATATTTTTTGAACATTGGCTTATAATAATTATTATTTTTTTACAGAAGGATAATCGTTTTTCTCGGGGATTACTCCCGGACACCACACCTGGAATTTTCTACATCGCCCCTATATCGCGGCATGACATGGATATGTAAATGAAAAATTGTTTGATCGGCAGCTTCCCGTTATTTACTCCGAAATTATATCCATCAGGATGATATATTTCCTCAATTTTCTTTTTTACTTTGACCAACAACTCAAACAAGTCCGGAAATTCTGATTTTTTAAGATCAAAAAGAACAGCGTTTGCCTTTTAGAAATAATCGGGGCGCGCCCGGGATTGACTGGAAAATCATCAAAAATCGAAAAAAATGATTCGCTCTCGGCAATGATATATTCCCCTTTTTCCCGGTAAAATTTACAAAAATGGCAAGGTTTTTCCATGTAAATATTATTTTCTGAATAAATCCACCCGCCACGGAGTAATCGTTTGAAAATTTAAACACTGAAACAAGTTTAGCCTGAGGACCCTTCTCAATACCTCATCCCGAACCGTAGTCCCGGCGAATAACGAGATTAATTTCGAAATCCCAAAAATATTCTTCGACTAATCTTTCAAATAATTTTTCAAATAATCCACCAATTCCTCCATCGCTACCCGATCTTGTTTCATCGTATCTCGATCACGAACCGTCACTTTTTTATCTTCCAATGAATCAAAATCCACGGTCACACAATATGGCGTACCAATCTCATCTTGTCGGCGATACCGCCGGCCAATCGAAGCCACATCATCATAGGCAGTCATAAAATGCGGCTTTAGCTCATGATAAATATCCACAGCAACCTTGCTCAAGTGTTCTTTTTTGAATAATGGCAAAACAGCCACTTTGTACGGCGCTAAGTCCTTATGTAAGCGTAAAACCACCTCCCTCTCTTTATTACTCTCCGTGGTGGTGGTTCGCCCACCCTTAACTTCGTCATAGGCATCAAGCAAAAATGCCAGAACCGCCCGATCTACCCCGGCTGACGGCTCAATAACATACGGTACAAATTCTTCCTTAGTCAAATCATCTTTGTAGCTGAATCCGTGCGCCTTCAGATCAAAGTCAGTCCGGTTGGCAATACCCATCAGCTCGGCAAAACCCTTGTCAAATGGAAACTTGTATTCAATATCAGTGGTGGCTTTTGAATAATGCGCCAACTCTGTTTTTGGCTGCTCAAATAATCTCAAATTTTCTTTTTTTATTCCCAAACCAATAAACCAGTTGTAGCTATCCTCCACCCATTGCTTGAACATCTTGTCATCATCTTTTGGATTGATAAAATATTCTATTTCCATTTGTTCAAATTCACGGGAACGGAAAATAAAATTACCCGGAGTTATCTCATTTCTAAAAGCTTTACCGATCTGGGCAATGCCAAACGGCACACGCAAGCGCATGGCCTGCCGGACATTATCAAAATTAATAAAAATATTTTGGGCTGTCTCGGGACGTAAATATGCAATTGCTGATGAATCCTCCACCGGGCCGACAAATGTCTTAAACATGGTGTTAAACTGCCGTTCAGCAGTTAATTCGCCACCACAATCTGGACACTTCTTTTTCTTAGTTCTTGGTTCTGTGTTCTGGGCTAGATCGTCCATCTTAAAACGATGATGACACTTTTTACATTCAACCAGCCTGTCAGAAAATCCTTTCAAATGCCCGCTTTTTCCCCACACGGTCGGATTGGTGATGATACTGGAATCCAAACCAACTATTTCCTGCCGTTCTTGCACGAATTTTTTCCACCAGGCTTTTTTAATATTATTCTTCAGCTCTACGCCCAAAGGCCCAAAATCCCAAAATCCCTGCAATCCCCCGTATTTTTCACCTGATGGAAAAATAAATCCTCTGATTTTGCACAGGGAAATAAGCTTGTCCATAATAGTATTTTCGTTTATTTTCATAAAACAATTATACCGATTTTAATGATTTTTAGCAATAAATTTCACACTCAAATAAACTGAAATCTTAAAATCAGCAGTACTATATTTTTTTGAATTTGGATCCGGATCTTCTTTGAACCTATCAAATAAGGCATCAAAACAACCAAAAGTCTACAAATAAAAGAGCCGACGTCTCTTTTCTGCCGTTTTTCTGGACGGACAGACAAGCGGCCAACTCTTGACTAAAATCACAAACATGCTACCATTACCCAATTCATTGATGCACCTTAAAAATCATGGGAAGAAAAGTTGAAAATAATACTGATCATTTTTATTTGTTTACTTCTCGCCATCGAAATTGAAGCCATAAGCTGCAATCCGCCATCATATCTAAATGCGGGAGTAACTGCCCAAATACAAATTGATTCTCTCCGGCAATGTCCATCGCCAGATACCCTGACACTGGCCATTCTCCTGCACAACCAGGCATTTTACACAAAAAACAAAGATGCCAAAAAACAAGCGGGGCAGTTCTTTAGTCAGCTACCACAGACAGTTGTCGTCCAAATGTACCAGCATTCATTACGATTGATGGACATCCGCGACCAGGGAAAAATAAACAAATTGTTCGGTGTAGTAACCGGGGGATTGATTAAAAATGCCCGCGAACATATCCACCTGATGTCAAAACTGCTAGCCGACGACCCGGCCAATGACACGCTGCTATTCCTACATAGCTCAGCTATCATTGAAGCAGCCGAACACCTGCCAGAATTCATTCCCGATGCCCAGGACGAAATCAATCGGTTGCGGCAGCTCATCCCTCCCGATGATACGGTTAAATGGTTTTTTATCGAGCTGATTGAAGCAAAATATTTTTTTAAACGGGCCCTGACGACTGGGGAAGCTAGACATCTTTCCACGGCTAAAAAGTATTTAGATCGCGCCAAGCAATTGGCATGCGACGCATACCACGTTGCCCAGATCGAATGGTGGGATAAACGAATAAAAAAATAAGCAGGATTCTATTCAGAAGAACCCTGCTTTTTATTTTATACTGATACCAAGGAGCAATTACAATTGCGGATTTTGAACGGCCGCCACAAGCTTGCGCCTGACTGACTCCAGTAAGACCGCCGGCCCGGGCATATATTGATGGAATAACGACCGCGCTTCCCTGAGCTGCATGTCGAGCGCGGCACACACCGGTTTTTTGAAATTTTTCTCGTTGACTTTTTGTATCCGGCTGAGAATAACCGTAAAACCTTTATCGATTTTGGCAATCTCCGCCTCAATCAAGGTTCGGCGAGGCTTAAACTGTAATTGGGTGATGTAGGTGATGAAATTTTCCAGATCGGTGCGAACTGCGCGCAACTTCAGTGATTCACGGCTAACTGACAAAGCCTGCCGAGCATAACCGAATTTCCGACGATCAATGTACCAGGCCGCTCGTTTTAATTCCTCGCGAAGATTTTTGTCGGGAAAAACAAACGGCTCAATTCTCAACTGGTCAAGTTCCGCGGCAAAAAACTTAAGCCGGCTGGAAACTTTTTTCTCAAGACCAGGATGCTTGACGAAATAAGCGCTTTCCAGATGCGGATACAAACGCTCAATAAAATCGCTCACGGCCAGATGACGAAACTCCAATATCTCAATCAGGCTTTTCAAGGCTTGACGGCGGGCGGCCACCTGTGGTTCAATGCGAAAAATGGCATCCAGTCGTTCCTGCAAACGGCGGCGCAAGGCATCAACCTGGGATATTTTTGCTGAAGGGTTAACGCGCTGCCAACTGTCCAGCACCTGTTTTAAAATTATTGCCAAATTGCGCGCCTGGCGTTTCAACTCATCTCGCGGCTGAAGGCCTATTTGCTTGATCACCATATCGGCACTGGTCTCAACTTGGGAAAACAACTTATTTAAATTACCTTTCCGCAAACCAATTAAAACATCATGCAAACGCTGAGTATGCTCCAGGGCCATTTGCAAAGCCTGTTTTTCTCCGGATTCAAAAGTCCGACCGTAATTCTGGTGCAAGATATGCAGTGTCTGGCGCAAGGCGGTATAAACATCCGGAACAACTTGAAATATCAGAATATCCCCCGTGTATTTAATCTTCGTACGCGATAAAGTCGTCTGCTCTAAAGCTTCATGGGCCAACTGGTTTTCCCAGAACGGCACGCCTATCTGGCCAGTCATTGGCGGGTCGATAAATAGCACCAATCCGGCTGGCAAACTTTGTGCCCGGACTTTTTTCACTTTCCCCACTCCCATCGAAATTTTAACATTAACAATACCGGTTCGGCTTAACATCACCTCACTCCTTTTTATGTTGATTTATAGATTTTTCAAATTGCTCTTTTTAATACCTAATAATAATATTACCAACCCTAATGTTGTCAAGCCGTGGCAATACCGCTATAATTACTATATAACTATGCGAAAAAACCTGTATAAAATCATAGGATCAATGGCTACGATAGCCGCTTTCATATTATCGGCCAAAAATTCCCTGGCCCAGAAAGTTGAACTCCCCAGCGATCTCCAGCAATTCGCCACAGAAAACAGACTGACAACAGAAGGGCCGCAAGCTCTTACGGTTAGGACAATCCAGTGGATTTTGGGATTTCTTGGGTTGGTAGCCGTTATAATGGTAATATACGGCGGTATAACCTGGATGACTTCGGCGGGCAATGAAAAAAAAATCACTCAAGCAAAACAAATTCTGACCTATTCGGTAATAGGCCTGGTTATAATACTTTTATCCTGGTCTTTCGTGACCTTTATTATCAGCAGACTCGACGAGTTTTCCTAAAAAACAAAAAAGCCTAGAGAGCTTCGGCTCTTTTCACTGTTATCTTGCCGCCGGCTTCCAAAACCGCCACATCACGACGGCCGATTTTACCTTGCAAAAAATAAGTAGCCAATGCATTATCAACATAATCCTGAATGGCACGCCGCAATGGTCTAGCACCAAAAACTGGGTCAAAACCAAGACGAGCTATTTCCTCCCGTGCCGCTGGAGTCGATTCCAACCGCACACCTTTAGCCGCTAAGCGTCCGGCGACCTGTTTCAACATCAGGTCTACAATCTGAATAATATGCTCCAAAGACAGTGGCCGGAAAATAATGATATTATCGAACCGATTAAGGAATTCCGGGCGGAAATACGGTTTTAATTCTTCGTTCACCAATTCATCCTTGATGCGAGGCAAGGGAATATTTTCCAAAATTCGTTTCTGAATCAAGGCCGTGCCAGCATTGGAAGTGGCAATCAAAATCACGTTGGTGAAATCTATGGTCCTCCCAAAAGTGTCGGTCAAACGGCCGTCATCCATGACCTGCAGGAAAACGTTGAGAATGTCAGGATGGGCCTTTTCTATTTCATCGAGTAGAATCAAAGAAAAAGGTTTTGATCGGACGGCCTCGGTCAAATAGCCGCCTTCACCGGCCCCGCTGTAACCGGGCGGTGCGCCGATCAAACGATTTAAAGATGATTTTTCCTGATACTCGGACATATCCAGACGAATCATGCTATTTTCCGAACCAAAATAAACTTCGGCCACGGTTTTGGCCAGCTCGGTTTTACCCACGCCTGTCGGACCAAGAAACAAAAGATTGACAATTGGCCGACGAATGTCGCGCAATTCTGTCCTTGCCCGACGTAAAGCCGAAGCCACGGCTGCCACAGCCTCCTCCTGATCTACCATGCGCTCGTGAATTCTTTCTTCCATCTTTAATAACTTCTCCGTTTCTTTTTCCGTGATTTTCGTCATGGGCACGTTGGTTTTAGTGGAAATAACTTCAGCCACGTCTTCAGCGCTGACCACAGAGTTAGTCCCCTTTTTCCGATGGACGTAAACAGCTACTTCTTCCAGTAAAGAAATGGCTTTATCCGGCAAATATCTTTCATGAATATACCGTTCTGACAGCTGGACCGTCTTGGCAATTGATTTATAGGAAAAATAAACTCGATTTTTGGCTTCAATTATCCCTGCTTTACCTTCCAAAACTAGAATAGCACCATTGGTATCCGGTTCTTCAACCGAAACTTTCTGAAAAACCGAGGTTAGCAAGCTGCTGGGCTCAATATAGCGACGATAATCCAGAGGCGTGGTAGTGGCCAAGCAAAAAAACAATCTCTTTTGTAAAGCACTGGCTAGTATATCAGAAATATCCAGATTCTCGGCGCCTTCCGTGGAAACACCAACCATGTTCTGAATATTATCAATAAACAAAACGATGTTGCCGGAACGGGTTATTTCGTTTATTAGCTGTAAAATTAACCCTTCCAGCTCGCCTTGCCGTCCAGCCGCTCCAACTAAAGAGGCAACAGACAAACTGACCAGCCGTTTATCCTGCAACGTCTCCGGCACTTCTTCCGAAGCCATGAGTTCAGCGATACCCTCGATGATACTGGTTTTACCCACGCCGGGATTGCCGCTAAAAATAACATTCTTGCCGCCTTCGATAATACGCAAGGCCTGTTCAATCTCTCTGTCCCGTCCGATACAGGGTGCCAGGACGCCGCGCCTGGCCAGCTGCGTCAGATCACGACTAAATCTGTCCAGAAGAGGCGTAGCCTGGGCAGTCATGGCCTTATTCATGCCGCCTTTGGATTTGTATACGGCCTTACCGCGCCAGTGCTGCCATCTTTCCGCCAGTCGCTTCTGAATATTAAGCCACTCAACCACATTAGCTATTTCGTCCAATTCAATTTCCAAATCATAAAATATTTCTCGCGAGGTTTCATCTATTTTCACCAAAGCCACCAGCAACTGCGGTATATCCACTCTAGACTGCCTGGACTGATAAGCTTCATAGTAAGCTGTTAATAAAACTTTTTTAAAATCAACTGATAGAGAAATGCTACCTTGGCTATAGGCGGGAATTTTATTCAGGCTTCTGGAAATTTTCTCTACTAAAGTCTTGCCATCGACTCCCAATCGGGCCAGGGCAGTTCTGGTCTGCGGCGCCGACAAAAGAACGGCCAGTAAGTGCAATGGTTTCGTAGTCTGATTCTTTAACTGTCTGGACAACTGCCAGGCCTGCTCTACGAATCTTTGGGCACTGGAAGTATAAGTCGCCGATACGTCTATTATTTTTTTCTTATCCGCGGACACGGCGGTTTCAAAGAGAGCCTCGGGTGTCTCCAGGGTCAAGAGCGAATCAAACTGCCTGGATTTAACGCGCTTTTCCAGAATAGATTCCCGTTGCATCCGGTAATAAGCGTATAAATCGGTCAGCAAGGTCACAGCAAAAATGGCCATGAGGCTGTTCCGTTCTTTCAGAAATCCCAAAAATCCAGAACTCAAATTATTAGAGGTTACAACGGTAACCACGGCAGCGGCAATTCCGATTACCCCAAACAAAATCAAAATGCCATTAATCATGGCTTTAACTGATCTCTCAATCTCACCTTCAAAAATCCGCAAAGCGTCGACTTTTCTGCTCCAATATAAAATATCCCCTTCTAACCAGGCCATTACGCCTTTCTCTCCGCAACGTCGGCACGAACCCTGATTATCAAAACCAGCCCCCTGGCAAAAAGGACACGTTAATATGACAAAATTTTTACCCGTCTTCTCGGCCATTTATTTAAATAATATATTTACGCCAGCCAACTGGTACAAAATAAATAAAATAATCACCACAGGCAAAATCAGCCAAGCCAGGAAAAGAATTATTAAAAATATCAGCCAAAAAATCATCTGAATTAGTTTCCATAAAAGCACAATTACGCGCATGAAACCGCTGATGATGCGGCCCTCAATGGTGTAGTCGCCATACATCGGTTTAAAAATATTGCTGATCCAAATACCCAAAGCCAAGCGTCTGTTAATTTGAAACTGGATGCTTTCTAAACAATATCTACCGATACGTGCCGTTCCTTTGGTGTACCACCACACAGGAAAATAAATAATATCCCACAGCACCTCAATAAATATGTATTTAATGGTGGCCACTAAAATGTTATCGTTCATGAGTATTTTTTGTAAATAACATCTTAATTGTAACATATTTTTTCGATTTTGTCCAGATAAATATTCCAGGCAAGTATTCAGCATCACCATATAATGGAGGTATATGAAACAGACCAATAATTTATGTTTTCACAGCCAAACAAATATTATGCCCCGGACCAATGGCTAAAACTAAATTTAGAAAAAGACCTATACAGACAAAGCCGCCAGGGTTTCTTATGACATATGATGGCCCTTTTAAAAAATAAACTCCAGACCGCTCACTTGGCTGGCAATCCATAAGGCCAGAGAAAAAATAATAGTTGCGTGGAGTCCGGCGAAAAAATCATCCAGCATTACACCCCAATAACTGTTATGATTATCGAAAAATTTGGCGAGTCCGAACTTGGCGGTATCCATAGCCCTGAACAAAAAAAAGCCGATAGCCAAAGTCAACCATGACTTTTGAAAATAATAAAGCGGTAGCATGGTCACCATGGTTCCCACCCACTCGTCGATCACGATTAACTTATTGTCATGATCTTTTTTGGTCCTTAAAGAAAAAAATTCATCAGCATATTTTGACGACCAAAAACCAAGTAGTAAAATCACCACGAGAAGCAACAGATAATAAAACAAAGGTAGATCCAGAAGCCACCAACATACTACCACCATAAAAGCCGAACTCCAGCTGCCCGGCGCCAGTGGGCCATAGCCAAAACCAAACCCTGTAGCCAGAGCTAGCTTAATTTTTTTTATCAGTTTGTCCATGATCTAAGTCAAAAATAATGAAAAGACCAGCTCGTCCCGCCCCGGATAATAATGGTTGCGTAAAACCGCTTCCTGCTGCATGCCCTTATCAATGAAAAACCGTTTGATGTTCCGGGAATCGGCATGAATAAGAGAAAACACTTTGCGCAAGCGCCAGCCGTGTTCGCGGTAATAATTATCCGCCTCTGCTAACATGACGTCAAAAAGTGCCTCTTTAACAGCTAAAGGATCGGAATAATCCGAAAGTACAGCCAAACGGCGAAGTTCGGCCACGCCATGCCGCAATGTCCCCTGCGAGCGCCAACTTATTAAACCGACTACGCCACTTTCTGTTTCAGCCACCCGAAAATGATCTTTGTTTTTTAGTTCCTCCTGAAAACATTTACGCGCTTCAACCAGAGACGAAAAATTGTATTTCTTTTTCAGAAGTTTCGAAACCACCAAGCTGTCCTTAAGAGAAGCTCTACGTACTGTAATCATATTTATTTGTCATTGATTTTTATTAAGTTCGTCGTCGATGATTTTCTTGAATTCACTCAGCGATCTCGCACCCTCCACCTTCTGATCATTAATGAAGAATGTTGGTGTTGCCGTGACTTTATTGCTGCGCCCCACGGCCGTATCACTGAAAACCTCAGATCTCATCTGGTTGGAATCAAGGCATGATTTCATTACCTCCGAACTGATACCAGCCTGGGCGGCATAGCTTTGAAATTTTTGAACAGGATCGCTGGCACTCACCCATTCGGACTGATGCGAGAAGATAATATCGTAAAACTCCCAAAATTTTCCCTGATTATAAGCACATTCGCCGGCTTCCAGAGATTTTTCCGACCATTGATGTCCGATATTATAGCTATTAAAGACAATTCTAACTTGTTCGGGATAGATTTTGGCTATTTCCTTGACTATCGGAGCTGCAACCGCGCAGGCCGGACAGCTAAAATCAGAAAATTCGACTATAGTCACCTTGGCCGTTTCACTACCCAAGGTCGGATTGCCACTAACAGCCGCCAATAGATCGGTGTTGGTGTTATTACCGTTTGAGTCTGTAACAGCCAAGTAAACAAGCCCGCCGACTACTATGACTACGACACAGATGACAATAACGGTGGCCATCTTTCTGCGTCGGTAGCGCTGGTTTCTTTGATCATCGATTGCCTGCTTTTTCAGCTCGCGTCGCTGACGCTTGGTTAGGCGCTGATCAATTTGATCTTCCATATAATTAATAAATTGTGTATAAATAATCTTGAGTTTGTATTATACCCGAAAAAAATATTTTCATCAATAATTAAAAAGGCAGGGCAAAATCCTGGCCTTGTAATTCTACTCCGAATTTGTGCCAGGCAGAAAACCGTAATTCACCGCATAAATACTATTGGGGAAATCCGGATGGCAACTGTCCAAAGACCTGCCCATTATTACCTTTACTTTTTTACCAAGCCATCGTCTATAATTTTCCATTGTTAATCTGTTGACGAATTATTTCCATTAATCTCAAATAAAATCTTAAATTATGGAGGGTGGCCAGACGCCAACCCAACGTTTCCTCGCTCATAAACAAATGGCGCAAATAAGCGCGCGAAAAATTACGGCAGGTATAGCAGTCACAATTGACATCCAACGGTTTTAAATCATCGGTAAAACGCGACTGCTTGATACGCACCTCCTCATAAAAATTACCTGACAAGCTGGGCTGTTTGGACGTAAATTTATACAGCAGCCCGTGCCTGGCATTGCGCGTGGGCATGACGCAATCAAACATGTCCACCCCCCGTCTGACCGCGGCGACAATTTGTTCGGGCTTGCCCACGCCCATCAGATAACGCGGTTTGTTGTGGGGTAAAAGCGGAAGGGTATAATCCAACACCTCGTACATTTCCTCTACCGGCTCACCGACCGCCAACCCGCCGACGGCATAACCGTCGAAACCAAGCTTAACCAAGCCTTCAGCGCTCTGTCGCCGCAAATCACGATAAATCGAGCCCTGAATAATGCCGAAGATAAGTTGCCTGCTGATTTTCTTTTTTTTGAAATAAGACAAACAGCGTAAAGCCCAACGATGAGTCAGAGTTAAAGATTTTTTTGCGTAATCGCGGGCACATGGATAAGGAGTGCACTCGTCCAAGCACATCATTATGTCCGAACCGAGTATTTGCTGAATTCGAACTGCTTGTTCTGGTGTCAAAATATTCTTTTTTCCATCAATATCGGAAACAAAAGTCACGCCATTCTTAGTTATCTTTCTGGCATGTGCCAAGGAAAAAACTTGATAGCCACCTGAGTCTGTTAGGATAGGACCTGACCAGCGCATAAAACTGTGCAAACCGCCGGCTTTTTTGATAACCTTAAGCCCAGGACGCTGCCACAGATGATAAGTATTGGCTAAGATAATTTGGGTTTTTAATTCTGCCACCTCTTCGCTAGTCAGCGTTTTAACGGCGCCACGAGTCGCTATCGGCATGAAAAAAGGTGTGTCCACCCGGCCGTGAGCCAAACGTAAAACACCCTGACGAGCTCTTGATTTTATTGATTTTTTTGATACCCTGAAATTATCAGTCATAAGATAAAAAAACATGAACTCTATATCTATTTCTGACGTTAAAATATTTGGTCACAAGCTATACGCCGCAAAAGAAGGAATCTTTAAGATTTTTACCCGGTGGCTGCCGTCCTGGCTTTCACCCAACTTACTTTCGGCTTTAAGAGCTTTCCTAATTATACCTATTTTTTTTCTGTACCGCCACGCGCAACTGACTTGGGTGATAATAATCTTTCTCCTGGCGATGTTGACCGATATCCTGGATGGGGTAGTAGCGCGCGCTCAAAATAAAATAACAGCTACCGGGAAACTGCTGGATCCGGCCGCCGATAAGGTAATTTTTGTTGGACTTTTTTTGCTAGCTGCACCGGTCAAGATAAATCACGGCCTAATCATTGCACTCATTACCATGGAAGCTGTGTTGGTGCTCCTAGCTACTGTCATCGGGCCCCTAGCCGCTAAAATTTTCCATCTAGAGTTGAAGCTAGGTGCCAACTGGGCCGGTAAAACAAAAATGACCCTGGAGGCCTCTGCTCTGACCCTGTTGCTCGTTGGTTGGCACAACCAGATTATCACGAATATCTGCCAGATAATTTTTTATCTAGCCACTGCCACAGCTTTGCTGAGCATCATCCTCCACCTGACCTCCCTGCGCAGAAAAACAATCTAGCTAGGCAAAATCCAGGCCAATAAAATAAATCACAATTCGGTATTAACGCTAGGATTAGTATCTGTATTTGTATTGGAATTGGTGTCGACCGACTTGATAACCCGGCTTTTACCGGTAACCAGTGGGTCGCTGGATAAATCCGTGGTCACGGCTGGTTGAATTTTTGAGATTTTTTCACTTGTAAAAGTATCTTCGGCTAAAAGCTGCGTTTCGCCTAATAGATTAAGTTCATGACCGATATCACCAGCCTGGGGTGTTACGCTTACAGAAAAACTAGCTTCCAGCTCGGCAATAGTCTGGCCGACCTGCGGGGGGATTTTATTTACGGTCCAACTGAGCATTCTGGTAGCAGGTTCATAGCTGAAATTACCAGCCGAAACCCTGGCATCGTTTACCCAATTCACTCCTGAAGGCAGTGTGGCGGACACAACCACATCCTTTATCTCATTGGCGTTATTCCGCAGATACCAGTAAATTTTATAAACGGTGGTCTTACCCACTTCCGGCGGTAAAGGCCCTCTGCCCACTGGCAAATACTGATCATCATAATACCTGCCCTCGACCCGCAAATCAGCACGAGTTGTTAATTTGGTGGTAATATCATTGCTTTGAACCTCGAGCGGCAGGCCGTCTAAATCGACAACGTTATTTGAACTCGCTGCGGCTTTACTGATCAAAATATAATTTTTATCACTAGGTCTCTGGGCCACCACTGAATCCTTGATTTTTATTTTGAAAGAAATCTCCCCACCCTCACCGGGCGGCACCGACTTCAGCGCCGGCATACTGCCTTCATTCCATTTAATTTTTCTACCGCTGACCTCGCCAGTCACCGGCATCTGGAGTGTGCTCCAATCAAAAAGCTCACCATCAAGCTCCACGCTGACAATCATATTGTTAATGACGGACTGACTGTCATTCTGATATTTAACCAAATACTCCAGCTCCTCGCCGAAATGGCCGACATTATTGGTTGTGCTGCCATTTATGGATAAAGACAGGATGAGCTGAGGATTGACGATAAAAATTATAGCCGACTCTTCATTCTGCTTGTGATATTGCCTCTGGGCGTCCAAATAACCCAATTCTGTTTTTAATTCACGGGCAGAACCCTCCTTGGCCGTAATTGTCCCCTGCCAGGATATTGTCTTGGTTTCTTTACTGTCGATTTTATCGAACTCCCAAACGTTTCCGGACTTAGTCGCTGGCGGATCAAAAGCTGAAACCAATAGATCGTCAGGCAGTACCAAAGTGAACTGTACATGTTCGAATTGTTCTTTAGAATTATTGGTAATAATTATTTTATAATCAGCCCGCTTGCCGCTGACGACCTTGGTCGGCACCGATAAATCTAAATCCAAAGCCGAACCCGAGATCACCAAACTAAAATCGCTAGCTCTCGTAAAATCCGAATTAAAGTTAGCCGGACGATAAATCATGACCAAGTGGAAATTTACTGAACTTCCTTTATCGGCGGTTAAGATGCCGATGATTTGAATTTTTTTTGCCGCCCCGGATTTTATACTATTCAATTTCCAGGTATTGCCGGCTTCGTCATCCGGCGAGGGCGAAGCACTGCGCAACTCAAAACTGGCCGGGGCCTGAAGTATCAGTTCAGCATTTTTTATATCCACGGCGCCGTTATTGACCGCTTCCATGGTAAAAGTGAATTCCTCCCCAGAAGCAATACTAGTCGGCAACTTGGTGTTGATAACGATATCCTCTTCATTGAACTTATCTCCCCGCTGAATAAAAAAATAAAAACCCGCCAGTGTGGCCAGTAATAATATTAATAAAATACCTATAATTAAACCAATAATTTTTTTCTTTCGGTTGGGGTCCCGCCTGACTATTGTTTTCATATCAACTTTATCTTCATTGTCAGTCCGGTAGAGAGCTGCAAAATTTTCCGCCGTGGCATCTTCGGATTCTTTTTTTCCTTTAGCTGGGCTATGCTCTTCTGCCGGGGTTATCACTATTTTTGTCACAGTTTCGGACTTTTCTGAATCGACCGCTTGTCCGGATAATAATTCTTTTATCTCCGCCCGGGCTCGCTCAAGTTTTTTATCCTCTTTTGAGCTGTCCTGGCCCGAATTTGTATTTTTGGTTTTCGTGGTGTTGGTGTTTGTATTTTTTAGTTGACGTGCCATATGATTATATTATAGCAGATATTTACCCACTGACAAATAATTCCTCTTACAGAGACTTTTGACAACGTGAAATTCTATAAAGAAATGTTGCCGACGATTTTATCTTCCAGTATGTAATTCAAAAAATCTTCAGTCAAAGATGATAGCTCCGACTCCAATTTTTTTGCCAATTTTAATCTGCCCGCTTCTCTTAAAGATGAAGTATAAATTAACCTCAATACCTTCAGGGCGTTTTCCGAGATAAGTCTGTCTTCCTTAAGTTCATGATTACAGGCCAAGCAAATAACCCCGCCTCTTTTGTTACTAAAATAATTGAAGCCCGGCGGTATCGGTTGGCCACAGCCCTGACATTTATACAACTCCGGCTGATAACCCAAGCTAACCAAATACCGCCAAACAAAATAAAACTTTACCAAGAGGAGTTTGCTGTTTTTAATTTCCGGGGCTTCGAGATAATACAGCGACTCCAAAAGCAATTGGAAAATCCTGGTATCCTTCTGGTGTTCTTTGGTGGAACTATTAACGAGATAACAAAACCAGCCAGCCAGCCAAATCTTAGTCAGACTGTTTTTTATATTTTTGAAATTAGTTATCACATCAGAACCGACTACAGTGTCGTGATTCTTGCCTTGAGCCACCATGACCTTAGTCAATATTAGCGGCTCCAGACTGCCAGCCAGTTTACTGGTTATCTTCCGAGCGCCTTTGGCCAGAAGTTTTATTTTTCCATATTCTTCAGAATAAATAAACAAGAGCTTATCGGCTTCGCGCCAATTCTGGTGCCTAATTATTATCCCGTGCGCATTATAAACGCCCATGGAATCATGAAATTACTTTTTTTTAATGGCCAAAGTTATATTTTTACCGTTAATCTTCAGAATCTTCTTTAAATCCACATTATCAGGAAGACCCTTCAAACAATCAACCGCCAATACCTCTTGACAAACAATATTTTTGTAATGTAAAAAAGTTCCGGATAATTCCTTGCTGGGTATTTCATAATAAACCGTCACCGAGTCGTTAATCGTCAGCTTGGCGTCTTTGCGCATGGCGTTTATATGACGCACTATTTCGCGGATCAGACCTTTCTGTTTCAATTCATCGGTGATAGTAATATCCAGGGCGACTTTCAAACCGCCGCCCTCTTTGGAAACGAATTCGTCTCCTGAAGGAAGTTTTGGCACAAAAACAACATCCTCAACATTCATTTCTTCCTTAAGTATAGCTTTAAAACTTTCCTCCAGCTGATTATGGGCTACAATGAATTGTGCCAGAGGCTGGCGGACTTTTAAACTGCACTCTTTGCGCAAAGCATGGCCGAGTTCAACCGCCTGCCTGACGACCTGCATTTTTTTCAGTAATTCCTGATCAAACATATCTGGCCCGACCTCCGGCCATTTTTCCAAATGAACGCTCGGTTGCTTACCATATAATTCACTGTAAATTTTTTCGGCAATAAATGGTGCAAACGGAGCTAATAATTTCACCAACTGCGTTAAAACATGATGCAAAGTGGACAAAGCTTGTTGTTTATCCGCGCCTTCTTTTTTAAACCGGCTACGTGAGCGGCGAACATACCAAGTGGACAGTTCGGCAATGAATTCACCGATCGCCCGACCGGCTTCTGTCACCTGATATTTATTTAATCCGTCCGTAACTGTTTTGATCAGGGCGTTCAATTTTGCCATCACCCAGCGATCCAGAATGTGTGAAGCACTGTTTACGGTTAACTGATTACTGTCTAAGGTGGACTGATTATCATACATTTTCCAGAACGAAAATATATTCCACAAAATAAGCCAGTTCTTCTTGACTACATCCTCAAGGTTTTTTTCATCGAATAACTTAGTGTCGCCCGGCTGATTCACGGTGTAGAGATGCCAACGCAGGGTATCGGCTCCATATTTATCGATCATGGCGAACGGATCAACTATATTACCTTTGGACTTGGACATCTTCTGACCCTTAGCATCTAAAATCAAATTCAGGCAAATAACATTTTTATAGGGCGCACCCTTGCCCAATAATGTTGAAATAGCCAGTAAAGTATAAAACCAGCCGCGCGTCTGATCAATGGCTTCGGCTATATATTCGGCCGGAAAACTTAAACCTTGATCAACTCTCTCTTTATTGGCGAACGGATAATGCCATTGAGCAAACGGCATAGCCCCTGAATCAAACCACACGTCAATCACCTCTTTTACCCGATGCATTTTCCCGCCGCATTCGCATTTTAATTTTATGTCATCGACAAATGGGCGGTGTAAGTCGAGCGCGTCGCTTGTAGCGAGTGGCTTATGTTTTTTTGTCGCATGCCACATGCCACGCGCTTTTAATTCATCAATACTACCGATACACTCTTTCTTATTGCATTGCTCACATTCCCAAATTGGCAGTGGCGCGCCCCAATACCGCTCGCGGGAGAACGCCCAATCTTTCAACTCATTCAACCACTCGCCAAAACGGCCCTGCTTGATGTAGCCAGGCACCCAATTAATGCTCTGGTTGTTTTTTATCAATTGCTCCTTCAACGCACTCATCCGAATAAACCAAGAGTCTTTGGCGTAATACAAGAGCGGCGTATTACAGCGCCAACAGAAGGGATAGTCATGCGTGTACATTTCTTCTTTATACAACAATTCACGCTGGCGTAAATCACTCACAATACTTCTCTCTACTTCCTTATCCTTAACAAATCGGCCAGCCCACTTTGATACTTCTTTGGTAAAATTACCATATTCATCCACCGTATGATGTTTGGGCAAGCCAACCTTCTCCCCCAGGCTATAATCGTCCTCGCCATACATGACCGCCGTGTGTACCACACCAGTACCGTCTTCAATGGTAACAAAATCGGCCGCATAAACCTGATGCGTCTTGTCCGTACGCAACGGCTTGATATCATACAGCGGGATATATTTCAGGCCTACCAAGTCACGGCCTTGGAACTCCTTCTCAATTTTATATTCCCCCACCAATCGTCCCAGAGCGGCCTTGGCTAAAATATATGTCTCGCCCTCCTGCTCAACAGCCACATATTCGATATCCGCCCCGACCGCCAAGGCTACGTTGCCAGGCAAGGTCCAAGGCGTGGTCGTCCAGGACAATATAAATAAATCATCTTTAACTTTTGGCATGACTTTTTCAGGATTAACTACTAAAAACTTCACGTAAACGGAATTCTCACTCACGGAATCATAGCCTTGGGCGACTTCGTGGGACGATAAGGCCGTCCCGCAGCGCGGGCAGTGCGGCACGACTTTGTGACCTTTATACAACAAATCCTTATCCCAAATCTGTTTGATAATCCACCATAAAGATTCAATATATTCATTCTCATAGGTCACATACGGATGCTCCAAATCCAGCCAGTAGCCAATACGGCGAGTCATGTCCTCCCAGACTTTTCGATATCTCCAAACGCTCTCTTTGCATCTCTGATTAAACTTCTCTATGCCATATTTTTCAATCAAATCTTTAGTTGTTTGTAATTTAACCGAAGAGTGCAAATATGCTTCTTCCTTCATCTTCTCACTATTTTCTTTCCATTCAATATTTTTAACTTTTTTCTCCTCTAACTGTATTTCTTTTTCTACCTGAAGTTCAACAGGCAAACCATGTGTGTCCCAACCGGCTTTACGCTCAACAAAAAACCCCTGCATGGTTTTAAACCGACAGATAATATCTTTATAGGCCCGCGCCAAAACATGATGAATACCCGGCTTGCCATTGGCCGTGGGCGGACCCTCAAAAAAAACAAAATGCTTACCGGCCTTAGTTTTGTCTAAAGTCTTTTGAAAAATTTTTTCTTTTTCCCAAAATTTGAGAATCTTTTCCTCCATCTTGGGAAAATCTATCTTATCACTTTTCTGTTGTGCTGGTTCCATATGATAATCATTATTGTACAAAAAAACATCCAAATTAACAAGTCCTATACAGTTAACAATTAAAAATTACGGTTTAACGGTCTTGGGTTGATAGTGTTCATTAGGTAATCAATGAGATAGCAAACACCATGTCATAACCAATCATGCAAATATGTAAAATCAAATTAGCCTCAATCCAACTCTTTATACCAAGAATATTATAATTCTCGGCAAAGACGCTATCAGAACTACCTGACCAACAGACACAAATTATAACATCACCGTTATTATCTCCACAAAAAATACCAGGATAACAAAAATAATAGAAAAGAAGTAAGTTACGGACACACTAATTTTACCAAACTTTAATCGGGGATAATAATTGCCAAAATCGGTATTCAACTCTGAAACTTTCACTACCGAATTAAACACGTACCACATAAATCTTATATGATCAATCCACCAGAAAAAGGCACTGACAATTATGACAAATAAATGCGTATCCCCGCCAAACATAATAAATGGTAAAGTCAGCAGTAAGGGCCACATTGCGCCGAACAAGGTAAGGTGATAGGTGGCGACTACCGGTATGCCCATTCGATGACCATAAACTAGTGCGGCCCAAGCCAGCGAAAAAGGACTGTGGAAATGCATGACGTCAGGCTGAAAATCTTGGATTATTTTTTTGACTTTGATAGGCAGAGCGTATGGGTATTGTTTATATATTGGCAATGTAAAAGACGGCACGCAGATCATAGGAGCGTCCTGGTGTTCTGCAGTGGGCAGTTTACCGGTCACAAATAAACTTGTTATCCGACGCTTATTAAAATAGTCGATCAGCCTATAAATATAACGAGCCACGCCGTCAACATTATATTCCATTGATTCGGCAAAGTGTAACAATCTCATATTTTTTTTAATTATAATTCCCCGATATATTAGCCAGAAGCAATTTAATTATAATCGGTAAAAAAAGTTTAACCTGGCTCAGCTCTCCGCCTTTAACTAGACTAATACTTCTTTGGCTTAGATAAAATAATTGCGCTAGGAATCCAATTAAAGCCTTATTAGCCTTGCCCTTCTCCGGACAGATCGTGATTTTAATTTTTAAAAAATCGTCGAGAGTGTCGACGATCTGATTTTCTCTGGCATAAGTCAATAATTTAACCTGAACGATAACGCCATCTTCATGCTGGTGATACCACATATTACTTCTTCAAGCTTTCGTACACCTTAATGGTTTCCAGCGCGCACTTCTCCCAGGAAAACTTCTTAGCTTGTTCGAGGCCCTTCTGCTTAAGACTATCCTGAAGTTTCTTATCCTCCAATAATCTTTGCAGAGCTCGGGCGATATCCTGTTCTTTCTCCGGATCAACCAATAAAGCTGCTTTCCCGGCTACTTCCGGCATTGATGAAACATTACTAGTAATTACCGGCGTACCTAGAGCCATAGCCTCCAAAACTGGCAGGCCAAAACCCTCATAACTAGAAGGGAAAGCAAAACAAACAGCTTTTTTCAGTAATTCTATTTTCTGATTTTGAGTGACATAGCCAATACATTTCACCTGTTTGCTTAATCGTTCTGATTTAATCGCTGAAAAAATATCCTCACTTTTATAGCCGCTGGCACCAGCCAAGATCAGCTGATAAGCACTATGGGTCGGACTGGCATCCAAAAAAATCTTAAAGGCACGCACTAAAGAAATTAAATTCTTTCGCGGCTCCAAAGTTCCAATAAAAAGAACGTATTTAGAGCCAATTTTGAACTTGATTAACGAATCAAGGTCTTTGCTTTTCACTGGAATCTTATTAACTACTGCGCCTTCGTAGACAACCCTGATTTTCTTATCGGGGACATTGAAAATTTCTTTGAGATCTTTTTTGGTACTTTGCGAGACGGCAATAATTCTGTCAGCTTTTTTCAGACTCTGTGGGACCAGCAGTTTGGTTGAGAAAATCTGCCCGGGGAACCAGGCGGGATTTTTGTAAATCGCCAGATCATGCACGGTCACAATCGATTTTTTCGGATACGTCAGGGGCAATGATGTAATGGGCGAATGAAAAATATCCAGGCCTTCTTTCATCAGATAGGCGGTGATCAGCATGTGCGAATAAGCAAAGGGTAAAAATTTATTATACTGCGAAAAAGGGAAATGCTTTATCTTTATATTTTTTTGTTCGAATTCCCTGGTGTCCTGGACTCGCCAGTCGAAATACAAAACGTACTCGTTTCTCTTATCGAGCTTAAGTAAGTTTTTTACTAAATAATATGTATAGTGACCGACACCGGCACGTTCGCCTATTTTGGGATTTAAAATTGTTCTGCAATCAATGCCTATTCTCATATTCGTTATAGTCTAATGTTTTCGTTATCCGCCCGTATCGGTATCATTTATCGATAGGGTCTTAAAGGTAGATAACGATACCTACATTCTCTCTGGCGCACTAACTCCCATAGCGGACAAAACATTTTGTAAAACTATTTGCGTGGCCTGGACGAGCTTCAGCCGGCGCTCGTTGACGAGCTGACCATTGATCACCCGGCAACGAGTATAAAAATTATGAAACTGGGTGGCCAAATCAATAGCATATTGGGGCAATCGGTGCACCTGATAGCTCTGCGCGACCTCCAAAATCAATTCTGGCCAACGAAACAATAAAACGATCAATGCCCGCTCTGATTTATCAAGAATCGCCCTCTTATCCGAATTTGCTCGACGCAATTCTTTGACTTTTCTTATTATACTACAAATCCTAGCGTAAGCATACTGGACGTAAAAAACCGGATTTTCTTCTGATTTTTTCTTGGCCAGATCCAGATCAAAATCCATGTGCGTATTGAAATCATACATCAAAAAGAAAAACCTAGCGGCATCCACACCAACCTCGTCCACTAGTTCTTCCAGAGTAACAAAGACTCCCGCCCGTTTAGACATTTTTAGTTCCTGACCTGATTTCATAAACCGTACCATCTGGGCAATGATGATGTCCAGTTTTTTATCCAACAAAAAAATCTTCATAGCCGCCTTCATTCTTGGCACATAACCGTGATGATCCGCGCCCCAAATGTCAATCACTTTATCAAACTTCCTGGTAACCAATTTATTCCAGTGATAAGCGATGTCAGAAAGAAAATAAACTGGCTCCTCGTTGGCTTTGACTAGTACACGGTCTTTCTCATCACCGAATGCTTTCGTCTTAAGCCAGATGGCTCCTTCTGATTTATACAGCAAGCCTTTTTCTTTGAATGCTTTTAAGATTTTATCTACCAAGCCGCTGGTATAAAGAGTGTGTTCGAAAAACCATTTATCATATTTGATGCCCAATTTTTTTGCCAACAGTTTTTTGCTGTTACCGATCATTTTCCGCAATATCCTCCCCTTTATTTTATCTTTAATATCATCAAGTCTCTGATTTTTATTAAGTTTGTAGTTGGGGAGGTACAGTTGCCTGGCCAGCCGATCTATATACTCACCCTGGTAGCAATAGTCAGGATATTCCATTTTTATACCTTGATGCTGCCAATAGCGACGCAAAACAGATTCGGCTAGAATTTTTACCTGATTACCCACGTCATTAACGTAGTATTCCCTCTGGACTTTATAACCGGCCAGAGATAAAACATTGGCCAGGACATCACCACCAAAGCCGCCCCGGCCGTTGCCCACAGTGATCGGCCCAGTCGGGTTGGCCGAAACGAATTCTACCTGAACTTTTTGACCTCGCCCTGCGTCTCCCCGACCAAAATTCTTTTTGGCCAGAATTATACTTTCCGTTTGGCCAGTCAACCATTTTTCCTTTAAATAAAAGTTCAAAAACCCGGGTTTAACAACCTCGATTTTTGAAAACATTACTCCTGGCTTCAAAGACTTGCTAATGTTTTCAGCGATATCCAGCGGCGATTTGTGCAATTTTGGCGCCAGTTTCATGGCCAGACTCGAGGTGTAATCTCCGAATTTAATATCAGGCGGGTAATTAATGCCCGCCTTGAACTCCTGACCCCTCAACTCCGGCCAAATCTTTAAGGCTGTTTTAATTATTTTATTTTCCAGTTGCTGTTTGATGTTCATGACTAAATTATAACAATCCCCCACACCTTTTGTCTATGATGTATGAATCGGTCGTATTTTTTATAATCAATGAACACATACGAACCAACATTATTAGCATCATAATTATGTTATCAAACAAAAGATGTGGCGGATTGACAAATTAACCAAAAAGGTCTATTATTTTTTATTGATTTAACATAAAAAGCACCTTTTAAAAATGGAGGGATAAATGCCTCAAACCGAAGTTAAAATTCTTGGCATCAGCACGACCGGTCTGCTTTCTCTTCTCATAAATAATAAATAAAGATGATAAAAAAATCATCGGTTTACAACAGGAAGTCTTGCTGAGCTTATTAACCCTAAAAGAAATTAGCGGGCGGCGACTGATTATCTTTTGTTGCGTGACACCTCGCACCTCCTTCAGTTATGGCCTACCCCTTATTTGCCGCACCGTACCAGAAACCCATGACCTGCCTGTTGTGTAATAATTATTAAAGACAAAGTATATAAACCATATCTATCTATAAAATTTGTCAAGGGCGATTTCTCTCATTATAATAACCTCATGCCGCTCCTCGCCACTAACAAAAAAGCTCTGCATAACTACCATGTTCAAGATAAATTTGAAGCTGGAATTGTTTTGACCGGCGCAGAAGTAAAATCAGTGAAAGCCGGACAGATTAACCTCATGGGCAGCTATATTAGCGCCCGGGACAATACCCTATGGCTTGTTAATTGCCACATCAGTCCGTACAAAATGGCTTCTACCCAACACGGCTATAATCCCACCCATGACCGTAAACTACTGCTAAAACGAAAAGAAATCTCCTCTCTCATAGGTACTTTAACTGCTAAGGGCTTGACTGTTTTGCCGATATCTGTTTATACTAAAGGAAGCCTCATTAAGCTTGAGATAGGTGTTTGTCGTGGCAAGAAGCAACACGACAAACGCGAGACCATAAAAAAGCGTGATGCCAAAAGGTCAATGCAAAGGTTAATGAGAAATAAACCATAATCTTCCCAGCCGAACCTGCGGATCTCGGGAACTCGACGCGAAGTATCAGTTGCAATGCAAAGGACAAAGAGAAAAGAAGCGATGAGGGGAAGCCGTAGGTGTCTCCTCATAAACATACGGGAGCGTTTTAAATCGATAGTCGTACCTTTATAAGAATGGCAAACCGCCCTATTCTATCTTACGGCGTTAAACTGATAATAGAAATTATACAAATGCCAAATCATTTGTAAGCAAAGTCGCCAGTGCAGTGCGTAATGCATTCACACCGGCCTTTGCGCCAGCAATCGCTTAATACCGATTGCCATCTTACCCGCTGACATCCGATAGGCGGACTAAGGTGCCATTTTTCGGGTTTGCTTAAGATCGTTAGTCTTTGGACCATGAGCAATATCATAAAGACTAGGATAATAAAATTTTGTCTGTCCATATCTATTATCCGAAACAACCAGACAGAATAAGTTTGTAGATATTCTTATAAGGTAAAACTAGACAGGGGTGCAATTCCCCTCGCTTCCACCATCATATATATTTTATGTCCTCCAAAGTAAATCAGATCCGAAACACATTTACAAAGGTCATACGGAGAATTTGAACCAAAGAATAAAAGAATAATTGATCATACTTTTGGCAAATCAAAACATACGGCAAAATATCGACCCTGAGATATTGTATTCTATTGTGTCTTGCCCGGCAAAAAAAGAGCTCAGGACTTCGAGCAATATTAAAAACTGCTTCAGACATTGTCTTAATAAAAAAGGTTGATTATTACAATACAAAAAAATAATTCATGATCAACCATGCCTCTGACACCTCTATCGTCCACTACACTGATAATACCCTTTATACCGGCTAACGAACAATCTGGATGGCCGCATCCAATGGTATAACAAAAAACAAGTAGCAAAAAACACACTGCCGGCAGATTCCCGGCAAAACTTGTATATTTTGAAAAATTTGCTACACTACTAAATGTAGCTCGTAAACGTGAAGCCGAAATTCAGAGTTGGCGTAAAAAGAATAAAGAAAATCTCATTAAATTCGGGCGCACCATAAACCAACTAATCATTAATTCTCAAAAAAAATTAGCAAAAATCTACGTATCAATGGTCTAATCAGAGCTCCTCGGATTGTCGTCATTGACGAGAAAGGCCAGCAGCTCGGGCAAATGGACACCTATCGCGCCATCCAATTGGCCAGGGAACGAGATTTGGACCTTGTTGAAGTCTCCCCTCTCACCCAACCCCCTGTTTGCAAAATCATGGATTATGGAGCCTACCAATACCAGCAGGAGAAAAAAGAACGCAAACAGAAAGCTAAGCAAAAAAAGATTGAAATCAAGGGTATCCGATTAGGGCTTAACATCGGGGCGCACGACTTGGAAATCAGAAAAAATCAGGCCTTGAAATTTCTCGAAAAGGGAAATAAAGTCAAAGTTGAATTGATTCTAAGGGGACGCGAGAAAGCTTTCGTAGAGCGTGCCACAATGATAATTGAAGAATTTGTAAAAACTTTGGGGGATAATGCTGTGGTCGAACAGCCACTAACCCGCCAGGGAGGGCGACTGTCTTTGTTGGCTGCCAAAAAATAATTAATAAGAAATTTGACCACTAATTCAATTTCACTAAGCGACACTAATTACCCGATAACCATTATCTAAGTATATTAGTGAAAATTAGTGATAATGAATTAGTGTATATAATAAGTACGGTAATTATGCCAAAACTCAAAACACACAAAGCCACAATTAAGCGTTTCTATTATACAGGTAAAGGCAAACTTATGCGGAAACAAGCCGGCCAAGATCATTTTAACGCCCGAGAAAGGGGCTCGATCACCAAGAAAAAACGTAAAAATATCGAGGCAAACCTTACTTCAGTCAGAACAATTAAAAAGTTAACACCTTACCACTAATATGCGCATCAAAAGGGGTACAGCCCACGTAAAAAGACGAAAAAATCTACTCAAGCAGACCAAGGGTTTCCGTTGGGGCAGAAAAAGCAAGATTAAGTTAGCCAAGACCGCCGCCCTAAAAGCCGGGGTTCATGCTTACCGAGGCCGGAAGGAAAAAAAGCGCGAATTCCGCCGTCTCTGGAATATAAAAATAAATGCCGCTGCACGCGAACATGGATTATCCTATAGTAAATTTATTTATGCCTTAAGAAAGGTAAAAATTGGCCTAGATCGCAAATCACTGGCCAATCTGGCTGAAAACGACCCTAAAGCATTTGCAGAGATTGTAAAAAAAATTAAATAATTCTCGGTAAGAATATAATTAACATCCCCACACCAATTCACTGGTGTGGGGGATTTTTTACCTGCTTAGTGGTTTGAATATCTTCCGGTATTCAATCAGTAGATACGAACCTATAAGCAGCGTGCCAACTCCTAGCATAATCAAGGCCACTGGCAAATTTACAACTTTTAAAACAAGGCCGAAAATTCCCAAAAACACGAACTGGGCCAGAGCATCAACCGCCCACTGCACGGAACTGACCGTGGCGCGGCGTTCTGATTCCAAATGATCATTCAGATACTGTCCCATAAATGGACGCAAATATCCTCTCGTTACATTCTGGAATAAAACCAGCCAGACCATGGGCAGAATCGTCAGGGCGCCCATTAAAATGATGGGCAAAGCGGTGATCAGGACCATTACAGTAAAACAGGTCATTGGTCCAAAGCGCTTAGCTATCTCATGGGCAAAATAACTGAAAAAAGCAGCTACAACGTTCAGGGCGAAGAATATCCAACCATAATACTCAAGCGGCAATGACACCAGTTCGAAATAAGGATTGTAGGTAAAAACCATACTTTTCCAATCACGCCCAATAAGGCAGTGTAGAGGATTATCCATTTAACCCGTTTGTTTTTGGCCACAAATAATACGGACAACTTCATTATATCCTGGATTTTTTTCTTGGCGATGTCCTTGTCGGTACGCGGTGGTTCAACCATGAAACAAATAATTATGCAGGTGGCCAATAAACTTGGGATCCCCAATAATACAGGTAAGCGGATATTGGTCGCGGCTAAATATCCCGCCACCGGCGAGGCCAAAGAGAACAGCAAAAAACGATAAGCATTAGACCTGCCGTCAACCAATTTATAATGATCACTCCTTTGCTGGGTAGCCAAAGTATCGTAAAGCAGTGCGGAGTCGGCTCCAGTAATCAGAGAAAAGCCAAAGGTCCACAGAATGTTGGCGATCCAAATTTCCTGGGAACTACGAGCCAAGCCGAACATTAAACAATCCCCCAACAGCAGAATACTTCCCGCCAGCATAGTTTTCTTCCTGCCGATTAAATCCGCAATTGCCCCCGTGGGAATCTGCAGAACAAACAGTAAAATTACACAGACCGATTCCATCTGATAGATTTGTGCCAGGGACATGGCAGAAACTTTTTGAATGTAAATGATCAATACCGGCCCCCAAAACAGCGGCTCCCTCAATGCTTGATAGAACTTATACAGCAAGACATTACTCTGTACTTGTCGCAAATTCATAGACTCTCCTTTTTATTTTCTTTTTTGACGTAATCAAAGAATAAAAAATATCTCGGCCTTTATTTAGCCGAGATATTCTATGAGATATTCTAGAAGAGCTTCTTATATTTTATGTTTCATAAATATCATCCAAACTAAATAAAGGCGACGAAGCATCGTTAGCACAATCGACACTAACAATACCCATCTGCAGATGATTTAAAAACCAATTATTTAATTGTGGATACTTATTTTTCATATAATTCTTATAGGCAGTAGTATATAACATATACTATCTACTGTTAAATCTTCTGGCTGACCAAACTCCTCGGCTGCGAGGCGGACTCTTCTATGATCTCCCCCTTATGCCCAACAATTTGTTAGCAAGTGTGAGACGAGCAAAAAGGCTTCTTCTTAATCTAAGCGGGCCCAAGGGGATTTGAACCCCTGATCTCCTCCGTGACAGGGAGGCGTGTTAACCGGGCTACACCATGAGCCCGCTTAGATAAGAATTTTATTTTGTAAAAGTAAGGCATGTCTACTCTGTCAAATGAGGAGGTGCTTTTAAGGCGTTATTTACTCAAAATAAACCATGTAAAAATATAATAACAAAAATTGTTGGCCGTGTCCAGCCTTTTACTGCGTGTATAGTTAACAGGTATCAGCCATCATCCTGCCAAGGGTCAACGGTATGTGTTAACTGTACAGACCCTATTGACAATTATTAAAAATATGCTATTATTTCTAGTTATTTAACAATTCAATAAAAAAAATAAAAAAACCAGAGCGCTTGGCTCTTTAAAAATGAAGGAGGGACACCATGTCCTCAGTAATTGATGAAACTGAAAAATTGCCCACAATTTACAAAATAGCCACACATCCAAACCCTCATTTCGACGAAATCGTAGCTATTTTCTTAATAAGAAAATACGGACATAAAAAATACCGCGGCATCGACTCGGCTAAAATCATTTTCATGAACAGTGACAGTGGTAACGCCGTGACAAAAAACACAGTAAAAGATTATGAGAAGGAGGGCACCCTGGCCATCGGCATAGGCAATGGCCGTTTCGATGAACATAAACAAGGAAGCGGCGTCAAGGAATCAGAATGTGCTGCCACGCTGGTGGCTAACTACCTCGGAATCAGCAAGAATCCGGAACTGACACAGCTCCTCAAATACGCACTTAATAACGACCGGAAGGGAGCTTCTTCACCGTTTGATCTAGCTTCCATAATCAAATCTCTCTACCAAAATTATCCCGATGATCCGATGTTCGTCATAAACTGGGCCATGACGGCTCTTGAGTCAAAACTGATGGAACAAAAAAAATTTTTCGACCAATCGGCTGACCACTACGCCAAGGCCAAAAAATTAAATTTCAGTTTTTTAAACCGCAATTATCTTTTGGTGGTGGCAGATTCAGACGAACCACAGTTCAACAAATACGCTAGATGGCGAGGCGCGGCGATAGTTATTCAGCGTAATTCAAAAGGAAATGTGCAAATTTTCACCAACAAGAAGCTTGCCAATTTCCGGATGAAAGACGTAATTCGAATTTTGCGCATCAAGGAGCAAAAAAAATCTTCAACTCCTAACCCCATCACCGACTGGAAAGTACTGGCAACCGAAGGTTCATGTGCCAACTGGTACTACCAGCAAGAAACCGAGACTATTCTTAACGGTTCGCTGACAAATCCCAATATTGAACCTACCAAATTAGACCTTAAAACGATAATCAGTGCCGTCATTACCGGCGTGAACCCCGCATCCTTTCCTAAGAACTGCCCCGTCAACAAGTGCATAAGCAAACAATGTTCTTGGTACCACTTGGGACTATCCAGATGTTCAGCCAAACGCTTTAAACAAAAAAATAAATAATCGCTCTTTTGACCACAAAAATAAGGCCTAACTCAGATAAGTTGGGCCTTTTTTTATTTGCTCAATCAACTCTACTGCACTACGCCATTTACCAGCCTCACTGTATTACTGCAAGCCACCTGATCAACCTGATCCACGACGCAAATCGAATAATAATGAGTTCCCTTACTTAAATCAACTTCAACTGCGCGCGTACCAGTTCTATTACCTTCATCAGTATAGGTCGCGGTTGTTTTTTCCGAAATCGGAGTCAAATAACCATCAGCCGGGTAAACGGGTGTGGACTTGGTTTGCGACCAGACGATTTTATAATACTTGAAATCTTTTTCGGTTGAAACAGTCCAATTCAGCGTCATTTTTTCGCCGGCAAAACTTCCGGCCAAGGATACCGACGCCGGAGCTGTATTATCGTTAGTGGCCGTCACCCGCTCCACGTTGCCGCAATAAATCTGATCACCAACCGCGCAAATACGGTAATAATAAGTTTTACCCTTGACCGAGGCGTAATCCCGGTAGCTCTCCCCGCCTTTTTCACGCACAGTAATATAGCCATCATCCGGATATTTCAGATTTGGATTTATTTCAGAGCGAACGACTTTATAATATTTGAAACCGGGAATGTTTGAACGATCGCCCCACCACAAACCCACGCCGTCTTCACCCGCCTGGGCGGATAAATTCGGCCCTGAATATTGGGGCGTCACGCTTTTGGCTGTGACCGAAACATTATTGCTGTAAACCAAGCACTTACCGTTGCCGTCATACTGGCACACTCGGAAATGGTACTTCTTTCCATCGGTTACAGCCCAGGTGTAACTTCTCACCGAGTTATCGGTCAAATACTTGAAATCATTGCCCGGATAAACCGGATTGGAGTTTTCGCCCTTGACTACTTTAAAGCCGTTGGAAATAATCAGATTCGTGATCTTCCAGCTCAAATGAATGCCGTCGTCTTTAGCTTCTCCAACTAATCTTATTCCGGTCTCTACCTCATCTTCGACTTTCGTCTCTTTTTTAATGACATTAGGATTGGTAACCGAATGTTTTTTTCCTTTCATGTAAACGATATTGGAACAGAAAACTTTATCTCCGGACATGACTTCGCACACCCGATAATAATAAGTCTTATCCACGCTGACATCGGTGTCAATAAAACTGTTTTGGCCTTTATCCTGTTGGAAAATATAACCATCTTCCGGATATTTCAAATTGGCATTACTCTCCGAGCGAACCACCTTATAATGCAGGAGGGCGGCGCTAGTAGATTCGTTCCAGGATAAATGCACACCGTCGTCTTCAGTAGCCGCTTCAAGTTTCAAGGGCGTAGCTGAAGCCTGGATATCATAAAAAATTTTTATTTCTTTGATAGTTCTTTGTCCGTCAGCATTTTCCGCTGTAATGATAATGATATTTTTATTGGCACTCAAATTGATCTCTGAATTGAATTGACCGTTATTATTGGTGACTTCCTGATCATTAATCTTCAACTTGGCGGCCACATCACTGACCGTACCGATAACAGTGACCCAAGCATTGGTAACATGACTGCCGTCTTTGGGACTAGTAATTGTCAAGGTTGGACCGGCGTATTCTTCAAGGATTCCAAGTTTATCCGTTGATTTTGAATCTTCTTCCTTGTTCCAGGTGTACCAGTCATTAGTTAGATCCTTTCGATTAATATCACCAACATTTATATCGTCCTTACCATTCTCAATGGTGGCGGTTTTGCCTTCTGCTACCTCCCTCTCTTCTTTTTCGGTCACGACTTTAACGTTGCTTTCCACGACATTAACATCCACCGCGCCCTCGGATTGAATCGTGTCAAAGGCCGTACCCAAAGCCTGGATAGTTACTTCTCCGCTTTTTACCTCATAGAGACGGGACAAATTCTTGGCCACACGGCTATAGCTAGCTCCAGATAGCTGAGTAATAGTCACATTTTGTTTATTCAAACTGGTCAAAAATATTTCAGTATTATAGCCGGCTCTTATTTTGTCACCATTTTCTATCTCAATAATGGCTTTACTGTCATAGCCGGTTTTTAAACTGTCGCCAGTATGTAAAACCGTATCGGTCTCAGCTGCCTGCCAATCAGAACCTGCGAGCCGAACCTGAACATCGCCTTTCTGGTAAGCCAAAGTCGCAGCTAAGTCCTGATTCTGGGAAGTTACTTGGACCAAAGTTGGTTGAATAATGTCCTTATTCTGTATGTACCAGAGCACAGCCCCTCCCAAGATTAAGACAGCCAAAGAGACGGCAATTATGATTGGAGCAATTTTTTGCTGCATGAATTTTAATTAATACTTAATTACTTAATTTCAACTTACTTTCTTATCTTAATCAATTCTCATCAACATTGATAATCCTGACCTGAGGCCCTCCAGAGCTTCTGGGTATAGTTAAAAGCTCGTCTGCTCCGTCGCCGTCAACATCACCACCAGCTAGATTGACGCCTCCCAAAAAGTTGAAGGCATAGACATAGAACTGCTTTTGCATTATTGCCTTGATGTCATAGACCTTGACCAAAGGTTTAGCATTAAGGCCGACCCCCACCAGCAACTCTTTGGTGCCGTCACCGTTGGTATCGACTCCGGCTAAGGAGACACCACCGCGGTAATCAGCGGAAAAAGCGTAAAAGCCGGGTGATAAACGGTGAATATTACCCGCTCTTAGTTGAAAAATCTGGATGTGCGGAGCGCCGACTTCGGGGCCGGTCACTATCTCATCCCTGCCATCGCCGTCAATGTCGGCTGTGGCAACTTTGATGCCACCCCTGAAATTCCTGTCATAAGCGAAAAAATTGACCCTGATATTGCCATACTGATCATAGACTAGGACATGGGGGCCGCCACCCTGGCTAGCAGCCACGATAATGTCTTTAACCCCATTGCCGTCGATATCGCCGCAGGAGAGGTTGGCGCCGCCGCTAAATTTACCGTCCAAGGCAAAAAAGCTAAGCGCAATTTCCTTGCCATAAGCGTTTAAAATTCTGATTTGCGGCCGACCACCTTTCCCGGGTACCGTAATGATCTCGTCCAAACCGTCGTTATTGACATCACAAGCCGTAACCCTGACTCCAGTGCGCAAAGTTGAGGAGTAGGCGTAAAATTGCGCTTTGACATTGCCCGCGCTGTCAAAAACTCTGACCTGAGGAGCCATGCCATGACCAGTACCGGTTACTATTTCATCGTTAGCTCCACTCAAAACATTTCCAGAAGCCATATAATAACCACCGCGCATGGTCGAAGCATAGGCCATAAAACCGGTACTACTGGCCGTTTTTATGGAATCAACCGCAAAATTATTAGTTGTCTCTGGAGTCTTTTGTGAATACTCATAATAAGTATCCGGAGTCGTGCCGCTGGAATCGGTAATACCCAAAGCGCGCTCGCGAGTAGATTTCTGTCCATCAACATTGACTACCGTCACGTCGTACCAACCTGCATTTAATTTTGACAAAGGTAATTTAACAGCCAAAGACGTGCCTGTTTGTACGTATGTTTTCTCTCCCTCAATATCCCCAAAAAAAGTTTTAGCACCATAGCGAAAGTTCGTGCCCTTGATCCCGACTTGCAAGCCCGAACCTTTGTCCCAAGAAGGATTCACCACGCTTGGCGAAACCGAGCTGACTGTGGGCGCGGGATCAGCGTATGGTGCCGTGCCGGTAATATCAATTTTTCTGATCATGTCATTCCAATTGTCAGTCACATACAGACTGTTTGTCACGGTGTCAACCAAAAGTCCTTTGGGATTATTAAATTCCGCCGTGGTGCTGGCGCCATTCTTGAAACCACGCTGACCAGAACCGGCAATTAATTTGGAAAGTCCAGTTGAGGGGTTAAGCTGTCTAATACGCTGCGAACCGACCTCAGAAAAATATAGCATGTTGTCGGGACCCATTTTAACGTATTCAGGATAAGAAAGTACGGCGTTGGAACCAAGACCTTCTTGATAGCCGGCCGAACCGTTGCCTGCTAAGGTAGAAACTGCACCGGTGGCGATAACGATTTTTCTAATCCGATGATTATTAGAGTCAGCCACGTATAAATTGCTGCCTGAAGCGTCCATGGTAATGCCAAATGGCCTGTTAAATTTAGCCGCTGCACCAATACCGTCGGCAAAGCCAGCCTCACCAGAACCAGCCACCAGCCAGGTTTGACCATCAGAAATTCGCACTTTACGAATACGATTATGACCAGTATCGGTAACATACAAATAAGTATTAGTAGGGTCGATAACCAAACCGGATGGAGTCTGAAAATAAGCGCAACCCGCCACCCCGGTCGATTCCTGGTCCGCGCATTTCACACCCTCCTGATAGCCGTTGTCTTCCGTGCCGGCTATATTTGGCAGACCAGCACCGCTAACCAAATAGCTGTATACTGGCGAGGCTTCCAGATTAATACCGCGAATTCTGTTATTCCATCGGTCAGCGATATAAAGCCTGGTGCCCGAAGAATTGATAACAATTCCCTGAATAGCGCTAAATCTGACCGGCCAGACAGGTGTAGTTGGTGAGTCCACCCCCTCATGATAACCATCGACACTGTTACCAATTAAATGCGCTACTTCACGGGTAGCTACAGTAATACGTCTTATTTTATTATTGTCAGCAACGTAAATATACTTCCGATCCGGACTCATGACCATGTCGTACGGCCGGCCGAACAGGGCCTCCGAGGCACTGCCGTTACGGTTCCCAAAACGCTCTTTACCGGCCACAAGGTTATTGTCATGCCAGTTATTTTTATTAAAACGATAAATATTGCCGTTGCCACCGAGATATAAATAATCGCCGGAAATTCTGATGCCGGAATCGACGTTCATGCCGAGCATTGAAGCGTCATAATAAAACTGCGAAGTTACTCTCGAAACTAGGTCAAGCTTGCGGATAATGCCAGTACGGGTTTGATCCTGGTCAACCACATAAATAACATTGGCATCATCGTCAATTACAATCCCGCCCAAGTGATAAAACTGGGCTTCGGCAAAAGGGCCTTCCGCATAACCAGCCGTGCCACTGCCTATGGTATCCTGAACTCTGCCACTGGTCGCCGACAATTTCAAAATACGGTAATGCCCGGCATCCAAAACATAAATAGAACTTCCGTCAGAGGTTATGTCCATTTTGGTTGGAGCGGAGAGGTCCGTACTGTTAAGCGTGATCATGGTACCGGTGGACAAAGTAAATCTTTTCAAAGCATTGCTTCCGGAATCAAGAATATACAGATAATCACCGTAAACAGCAATACCAATCGGCGCCTTCAGTTGGTCAGCCGTTACGACGGTGGAAACTATACCACCGGCAATTTTTCGAATGGTGTGACTTGAACTATCAGAAACATAAATCTCTCCCCCGCCGCCGATGGCTATACCTTTGGGCAGGGCAAACTCGGCCTGGGTGACGGCACCGTCCGTGTTGCCATAACTACCAGTACCGGCCAAGGTGGAGATAATGCCGCTATTATCAATGGCCCGAATGACGTTATTATAGGTATCGGCAATGTACATGGTGCCACCTGAATCAAAAACCAAATCCTCGGGAAAATCCAGATAGGCGCTAACGGCCTGACCGCCGTCACCGTCATACAATTTGCCCAAGTACGTGGTTACATCACCGTACGCGGCCTGAGCGCTGGGCGCGTACAAAGACAACATGGCTACCAAACTTAAAATAGTAATGATTTTTTTAGCCATATGTTTTTATTATTAATAAACTTTGCCAATTAATTATCAATAAAAACATTATTAGAGCGGCGCTTCCCCATTTTTTCAAAAATCGTGGCAACAACTGCAACAAGCCGACCGCCATGATCAAACCGTAAATGCCGATAATCGAAAACATATACCTACCCTGGGGCTGGTAAAAACTCAAATTATAACCGAAAACTCCGACTAGAATAACAGCCGCCAAAATAATCATCAAAAGTATTGACGCCCGCCTGTCCTTATCCATAATTTTGAATTTATTAAATAAGAAAGCAATAAAACCGATTATGGCTAGCAGCCCCAACACCTCCACAATTACATAATAGACCCTCGGCAAAGCCAGATCAAAATACCCAAACCTGGCCCAAAAACTTTCATATAACGTTTTCAGCCAATTCCAAATGCCTGATAAATTTAAAAAATCCCGGTGCTGCTCTGAATACCACAAATCTTTCAAATAATTAAAACCAGTCAAACTGCCGTAAAGCCTCTGGTTCCTTGCCAGCCACCAAACCATGACCGCGTACAATGGAGAAAAAACCAACAAGCTGTGCAACAACTGTTTTTTTCCTGATCTCCAAAGAGCTGTTATAAAAAGGACTGACACGAATGGCCATAAAACCGTTTTTGTAAGAAAAGCGGCTGTTCCGACCAGGCAAAAAACAAGCGTCCGGACCCAATTCCAACCTCCTTTGACGATGAACAAAATCAACAACAACAGACACAAAGCTGCCAACATATTGGTCAGAACATCGTTATTAATAATTCCCGACATATAAATGAACTGGGGATTCAGGGCAACCAGAGCTGTGGCCGTCAAAGATATCAAGTCATTACCCAAAAATAACTTGCGCATCATAAAATAAGTCATGATAATTACGGTGCTGGATATTATCAGTCCGAAGAACCGCAGGGCCACTACGCTCCCCCGTTCTGACCATGATTTTGTCAGTTGGTAAATCGGCTGAACTAACCAGTAATACAATGGCGGCTGGTGCGATTCTTTGGTTACCTTTTCTGAAGTTATGACGGGTAATTTGCCGGTCTGACCGACAGTTTTTACATAATAGTAATGCATACGTTCATCCGGCGCCTTAAAAGTATTGGTGAATAAAATGAACAAAGAACCAAAACCAAGATATAAAAGTAAAAACAAAACAAAGGTGATGACTGAGTAGTTTTTCCGTATATATTGAATCGTCACAAGTGAAAAAAATAATTACGGGTTACACAAAAACTAGCCCTGGTTAATCCGGTGCTTGTGTCGTATTTATTATAAATACTTGTCATAATATAATTTTTTTTGATTTTTGTTTTTCGTTTAACTAATACTATTATATCATAAAAAAAGAGTTTTAGCAAGGTCGCCTTGCTTATTTTTATTTGTTAAAAACTTTTTAAAATTGTTCATTCCATAAATTACAAATAATGGTGGGCGATAAAAAAGGGGCCGCACGTTTTTCGTGTGACCCCGTAAGGTTCAGGTGTCGCAGTAGACAGTGAAAATAAAAGGATAGTCTTCCTCGGCATCGTAAATAAACACTCTTGCTATCTCGGTTTTTTTAGTCATCGGAGGAAAATAAAGTTGCGCCCTGATTGTCTGATCATGATTCAACAACAGCTTTTCGTTAATGGGCACTATGTCAATAGATTTGAGGTACAAAACCTTGCCATGACCATAGATAATATGAGTTCTCTGGTCTGCGCTGACATACACCTTCGATGTCCGCGGATTGCTCCAGGATACCGTTACTCTGGTGAATTCTGTTGTCATTTTTATTTCCTCAAATTTCAGTGTGTAGTTTTTAGCCTGAGGGGTAACAATGTGCTGTCTGACAATTACTGTTTTTTCAGAAACTGGACGAGAACCACTTATATCCTCAAGTAGATGCCCGCCGTATTTCACAACCACCCATCCCACAATTACTATAATAGCAATCGTGAATAGAGTGGAAATGATTCTGGAAACTCCGGATTTCTTTGAGACCCGGACACCAGATGCCGGGGCAGATTTCCTGGCTCCCATCTCGGGTTTGGCCAACGGCTTTTTTTCTTTTGACTCAATTTCCTCAAGATCGGCCGCCCACTGTTTAGCAAACAGTGAAAAGCCGCCAATCACAAGTGAAGTAAAGAGGAGGCCAGTTATGACCAACACTGGGAAGGGTAATTGCCAAACTTCTTTGAATAATCTAAATAATTCTGCCATGGCTCCTCCTTATGCCTTGTTACCAAGTCCGAGAAGATTCAAAATCTTATCGATATCCGGTACAGCGACAAGGTTAATACTCGTGCCCTGCAAGGCCTTGGCCATTTCAGCCAATGGTTTATCGCCAAAGACTAGAAACTTAAGGTAAGGCCCCACCTTCTTCACATCATCATCAGTAATCTTAGCCATGGCTTGACTCTTGGCTTCAAATTCGGCCAAGATCTTCGCCTTATTGGCTTCTGCCTCACCCCGACCTTTCAGTATAATCGCTGCTTTTTCGCCTTCAGCCTCCTTAATTCTGGCCTTGGCTTCAAAAGCTTTCTGATCAATCTGGACCTTTGAAATGGCCTTCTTGTCTAGTGCCGAAACCATGGCTTCGGTGGGTTTTACGCCCCTGACCACTACGCGTTCAAACTTAATACCCAAATACTGCAAATCATCCTTGAGTATCTGGTTTAGCTCTTCAGAAAGCCCGTCACGCATTGTCAGGGCTTCCTCCAGACTGCCAATCCCACTGGCGACGTAGGCCCGGACAAACGAGGCCACCTTATCACCGATGAGACCCAACATCAGTTTTGAACTACCATCTTCGGAAATACGGGTCGTTTCTTCCAGTTTTGCCTTGATATCCCAGTACGAGGTTCCTAGTTCCGTGACCACGTCCCAAATCTTATCAAAGTGATAAGCAATGGAGGTGTCCACCTCAATCGATTGCGATTCATCACCGATGATTATCACGTTCTCCGGAACCATATCATAGTACTGCACGGCTAGAGGGAGTTTAACTAATGAACCTAATTTCCAGGGCACCAAATGAGGTCCACGATCAACTTCTTCATAGGGCATACCCATAAAAAATTTGATGCCTTTTTCGGTGTTTCCGACCAACCTGATACTTAAAAACAGGTAAAAAAATCCAGCCGTGCCAAAGAATATCAAAAAAATCAAGGTGTAGGGACCAAAAACCCAATCGGTCTTTTCCAGTCTTAACACAAACCATATTAAAGCGGAGATAATAACCAGAACCCCGGCAATCATTATTGGAAATAGCCCCTTTTTTACGTACTCACGTTGGGCCTCCCTTTTTTCTTTCTTCAACTTACGGAAGCCCTCGATTTCAACTACTGTCTTTGCTCCACTGATACCGGTACTGGTAATCGTTCCGCCTTCACGGTACGCTTCCATAACATTCTCGTTAAATTTCTCCAGCTCACTTTGGCAGTCTGCTATCTCTTTTTCAAGTTTGGTAATTGCGACGGAGTCTGACTTTCTCCTTTTTTCTTTTTTTAGGGCCTTCTTTCTTCGGAGCTCATTATTCAGTTTTCTCTTGGACTCAAACAATTTTTTTCTTAGCAAATCGTAATTTTTCTGCTCCTTTCGAAACCCCCGTTCCAGCTCAAGAATTTTATCATTCGTATCTTTGATGGCCTTTTTGCCTAGTAGAGCCACCTTCCACCAATGAATAATCGCAGTAATTGAAAACAGTACAACATTCATCAAAAGATAGACCGGCCAGCACCAGTCACAGCCGGTAGCAATAACTCCAATTAACCCAATGGCTGAAAGGGCAATAGCTACCCAGAAAAACGACTTGAAGAACTTATTTAAAGCTTCCATAACTTCCTCCTTTAAAGGAATTATTGTTTTATTATTGTTTTATTTACTTTTCAATGATCTTTCCTTAACACCTTAACCCCAAGTGTGCCTGTTTGCGCTTGCTTGATAATTTACACCAAGAGTAAATTATCAGAGCCTACAATATTACACCATTTTGACGATTTTGTCAAGTCCACTTTAAAAAATACTTATCAACAAGCGGAAAATTATGAAAAAATAATCTAATTTACCACCTTGACAATATAAATCACCTATACTAGGCTTGTTTAAAAAGCCAATCAACAAAAAAATAACAAGAATCGAACTTTGAAAAAAGGAGGAGAAAATGAAAACCTATGATGATATGACTCCAGGATTTGTCTTTAGTTTGTCGGCGATAATTTTTGTAATTTCGTTTACGTTCCTAATTTCCTACCTAACTTTCTACGACTCGACTCGAGATTACGTGGTGATAAAATACGAGATAATCAATCCTGGTGGTTTTCAGAACAAAGTAAAAGCAGCAGGATATCTAGGAGCTTTTATCTATAATCGTATTAAAACAAAACCAGAACTGGCAAGATTTAATAAAAAAATTCATTGTCGGCGCCTCTCTTCAGACTTAGAATTTCATTTCCAACGTGAATTCAAAGATTATGAAGAGGCGCTAAACTGGACACAAGAAGCAGAAAAAGAAATTGATAAATTACTATCAGAGAACCAATCTTACCTCAAACTAGTAAACATAAAACCTCCTGTCCACAAAATAGAATTAAGATAACTTAGTTTTGCTTAAGCCTCTTATTTTAATAAGGGGCTTTGGTTTTTCCTGCCCATCGCTATCTCTTTAACGTCCGCCCATCACTTATCATCTCAACATCACCCTCTTTATCATTTCTCAAAATTTGAACCCCCAAGCCATTCAATTTATTCAAGGTAATTTTATGAGGATGGCCGAATTTGTTATCCTGGCCGACCTGAATAACCGCGTACTGCGGGCAAACTGCTTTCAAAAACTCCATTGACGACGAATACTTGCTGCCGTGATGTCCGACTTTCAAAACATCGCTTTTTAATTCTGCTGGCTTTTGCCTTAACAGTTGTCTTTCAACTGTCTCGGGTGCATCACCGGTAAAAAGGAATGAAGTATCCTGATATTCCAGACGGGTAACTATCGAAGTATCATTAAGATCCTTAAATTCTTTTTGACTGATATCCTCAAATGGATATAAAATTTCCAAATCCGCCTCGCCAAACTTATAAACCTGACCGGCCGCTGGTTTAACCATGGCGATTCCTTTTTGGGAAATCAAATCTCGCCATTCCCTAAAATCCGCAGAACTGCTGGCCACTTCAGTGTATAAAACTTTTTCAACCTTGTAGCGCTTGACCACCTCAACCAAGCCGGCCACATGATCGGAGTGCGCGTGAGTCAGAATCATCAAATCTATGGTGTGATCATAAAAAGGCAGAGCTCTGCCCAGTTTGCTCAGCACCGACGAATCAGGTCCGCCGTCAATCAAGATATTCTGATGCGACGGAGTTCTGATAAAGATACTGTCACCCTGACCGATATCGAAAAAATACACCTTTAACCGGCTGTCCTGCTCATTAAAATAAACTGAAAAAAGCAGAAAAGCCGAAATTATCAGTAAGCCGATTAAACCTGCAAGTATTTTTTTGTTTCTCGTTTTGGTCATTGACCTGTAAAAAGATAAATGCTAAACTAACAAAACCTTTGCTATTTGAAAATTTACTAATATAAACCCCAAACTTTCAAAAAATAAGGAGGACGTTTTGAGCAAAATTACCCTCACTGCCATCAAGGCAGACATCGGCAGCATCGGCGGACACATAAAACCCTCACAAGCAATTCTGGAAGCGGTCAGAACGGCTATTGGCGAAGAAAAGGCGATAACAGACTTCCGCATCACCTACACTGGCGACGATATCCTGATACTCATGGCGCATCATGAAGGGATCAACAGCTGGGTTATCCATGCGGCCGCCGATCGTGTTTTCCGCCAAGCCACGGAAATTGCCAAACGACAGGGCTTGTACGGGGCCGGTCAGGACCTTTTGACCGACGCTTTTTCCGGAAATGTCAAAGGTGCGGGTCCCGGAATCGCCGAGATGGAATTCGAGGAAAGGCCAAATGAGGCCTTTATCGTCTTCGCCGCGGACAAAACCGATCCCGGTGCTTACAATCTGCCTTTGTACCTGGCTTTCGCCGATCCCATGTACAACGCCGGCTTACTACTGACCGCGCACATGCAAAAAGGCTTCACTTTTTCCATCATCGACGTCAATTACGCGGAATGCAAGCAATGCGGAAAATTCCATTTTACCGATCAGCGCTGCGCTGAGGCCACGGCTAACAACCCCAAAGGCGACCGGCTCATAAAACTGTCGGCGCCCGAGGACATCTACAAAATCGCCGCTCTGCTCCGCGACGGCGAAAGATTCGCCATCCAGTCCATCCATTCCCGATATGATGGTTCCCAAGCTGCCTCTGTCTCCACCACCCGGCTCCACAACATCGCCGGCAAATACACAGGTAAGGACGATCCGTGCGCCATTGTTCGGGTCCAAGGCTCATTTCCAGCGACGGGAGAAGTGCTTTCCCCCTTTGCTCTGGGACATTTGGTGGGCGGCTTCATGCGCGGTTCGCATAACGGCCCGCTGATGCCGGTAAAACAAAATGAGATTATTTCCTTTTTCGACGGCCCGCCGATTGTTTCCTGCGCCGCTTACTGCGTCAAGGACGGCAAGCTGACCGAAGCTGTTGATGTTTTTGACCACCCCGTATGGCACTATATCCGCCAGGAAGTTGCCCGCAAGTCAGTGGATATCAGACGTCAAGGATTCTTCGGTGCGGCCATGCTGCCCATGACCGAGCTTGAATATGGCGGCATTGTCGCCATCCTCCAATCTCTTGACACACAGTTTGAGATTGTTCCAAGCTAAAAAAACACTCCATTATTAAATCGCTGGTATTTTACCGGCGGTTTTTTGTCTGCTTAGCAAAATTTACGAGCCGAAGTAAATAAAATAAATTAAAAATCGGTCATGAAAATTTTGTAAAGGCAAACAATCCCGCTTATCGAGTTTCAACTTGAGAAACGAGATTTTTCAGTTATTTTCAAAAAGCTCTTTCTAAAAAGTATAAATATCAAAATTCCATAACCTACTACTAGCCACCACCAACTGATATTGCCAATTGAAAATGAGGCGAAATTTAACGTTGAAAATTTTTCCACAATAAATATTATATAACTTAAGATTGTCCAGACAATCCAGGCGGAAATATGTCCCGCCGGAAGCCAGACCAGAGATAATAATCCGGTCATAAACCCAAAACCCATGGCTACTGGTATAGCCGGCAAAATCAAAACATTGACCAAGGGTGCGACTAAAGAAAATCTCCCGAACTGCCACAGAATCAAAGGCGTGGTCATGATAATAGCGGACAAAGTCGCGGTCAGAGTCTGCCTGATCTCCAAAATTTGCGGCAGCCAAGACAACCATCGTTCTAAAAACGGCGAGAGATAAACCAAACCAATAGTCGCCAGAAACGACAATTGAAATCCCGTGTCAAAAAATAATACTTTAGGATTAATCAGAACCATGATCCCCGCCGTTACCGCCAGCGCGTTAGTTATCCGGCTCAAACGCCCCAGTTGCCTAGCTAGTAAAACCAGCATACCCATAATCCCCGCCCGCACCACCGAGGCCTGGGCTCCGGTCATCAAGACAAAGAAAACAATGGCGCCCAGCGATACCCAAAATGATTTTTTCCGAGAAATCCACAAAGACCTACACACACTCAATATCAAAACCCCAATAATAGTAATGTTATAACCGGACAAAGCCACAATGTGGGTAGTGCCGGTGCGGTTGAAACTGGCCATCAGATCATCGGGAATGGATTTTTTGGTCCCCAAAATCAAGCCGCCCAGAAAAGAGGCCTGCGGTTCTGGCAGGACCTGTCCAATAGCTTGCATAAATTGGTTTTTAACCGACAGTAGTCCGGACATAATCAAATTGCCCTGATCGTGCGCCAAAACCTTAATTTCTGGACGGTAACAAACCGAATAGATGCCGTATCTAGCTAAATATTTATCATAGGCAAAATCTCGCTGTCCTGCCTCTGACTCAAAAGTCAAAGCTACCGGCGTCTGGAGTTGACATTTAATATCCAGTAAATCACCATAGCGGTATTCGGGATACAAATTTGTTTTAACCAAAACCTTGCCCGTAACAAACGCGGGCATATTGGCCAAGCCCCTCACAATATTTGTCGTCAACTTGACATGATCTTTTCTGACATCCGGCTCCGCACTAACGAGACCGGCCCAGCTGACCTCCTTATTATTATAAAACTGAATGTTTTGAGTCGTCAGCCTAGGTACGGAAAAATCATATCTGAAAACACCCAGACCGAAAAAGATAAGCAAAAAACCTATTAAACGACCACGGTGGTTTTGCCAAAAAAACGTAATGACTAAAATGCCCACCAAGCATAGGGCGTAAATTGCAAGAAACGAAGTCGGCACCACAGACCCAAAACCCACGCCGATAATAAAAGCCAGAGATATGATTAAGAATAATTTTGGTCTGGATCGTGTCGTCATAAACCGATACAATCAATCTCAATTAAAAAATTATCAATTCCCGGCGCTAGAATAAAGATAATCCATGGGCTTAGACACTAACCCTGCGTGTATGGAATTTTGGTGGATGTAATTTAATTTATGCCGCATTTTTCTAGGAGGATATATATTGAAGTAGTAAAATGTTTTTTCCTATATTTTATTGACTGAAAGAATGTGGACAATCCTATTATTAATCCCATAATGGACATCGGGCAGCGACGAGTCCTTGCTCACTGCTTTGGAATAGAGCGAAAATGAGAGCTTTCGCCTACCCAATTGTAAATAATAATTAACAATCTCCTTCACAGATTGATTTCTTTCAATAAAAATCTCACAACATTTTTCATTTTTAACAATCTGTTTATTGGGAAAGGTCTTGGCATTGATAAAATGAGTCTGTCCCAAAATATTATGTTTTCCTAATTTGCCTATGAAAACAAAACTTTCCCGTAAAATTTGGGGAAAGTTTTGTTTAATTCTCTCGTCACCCAGCTTATATTAAAGTGAGTATTTTGTCAAATTTCCCACTATCCAGTGTGTCTTTCTCGGTTACAACCTGAATCCAGTTAAACTCGCGTACAAATGGGGGCATATAAAAAAATCCCCAAAAACGCGAATACACACATTTTTAGGGATTGATAAAGAACATGTAAAAATCAAGTTGGAAAATCCATCGTTGTCTTGATGGCGCATTCTTGGTAGGTGCAATGCCGGCACACTTCGCTTGGCCGTAGGCACCAATTATTGATCTGACGGCAAATCTCCTTCAAGGCTTCCAAACTAAGACGACCTTGCCTGAATTGAAAACCGTGTTTCGGAATAATTTCCAGACACGGCTGACAATATCCAGTCGAAGGAAGATGCTGCTGACGGTACTGCCAAACCTTAGCCAAAGTTTCCCCATCTAGCTTGTAGCCGCCAAAAATCCTCTTCAAAGATTCGCTGATATGTTCTGGTTGTTTTGACAAGAAAACCTCCTTTACTGACTTTACTGAACCTGCTTAGCGACAAATGAATTTAAGTCTTCAAAAGTTGCCGCCTCTTCAGGAAAAAGATTAATTTCCACTTTTGACAAAGCTCGGGCTCTGGCCGACGCTTTCTTTCTGGCGGGCCCCAAACGCCCCGTTATTTTTTCTTCAGTCAGTCTGCCCACCAATAGTTCATCGGCCATTATCTTGGGCGCTAGACCATTCCGTCTCTCTTCGCATTCTTTGTAAAACGAACAAAATTTACAATGGTTAGAGTTAGGGAAATAGCGGGGACTAAAAACGCCTTTTTCCACGTCCGACCGAGAAAAATATCCGAAGTCCTTGAGCTGAAAACCATTAGGCAAATAATTGTATTGCCGCCAAAACAAGACACCGAAAATATAAGCATGAGCTTCTTTTAACCACAGCTCCAGTTCGTCAAAGTACTTTTCCTTCCTTGGCCAGACGAGATCGGAAAATTCACCGGTCTTATAACTATAAATACGCAGGCCCCTCGGAACTTTTCTAAACATAAACCGATAAGCGTGATCGTAGATAGTCAACTGCACGTCATTTCGGAGGTTTGGCAGTCCGGGAATTCTGGGTTTGTAGTCCCAAATTTCATCCGGTTCCGACTCCAAACCCTGAATTTTCTGAATGCGGTCAATGCTGCCACGCAGGATATAATCACGAAACGGTACATGGAAAGATACCTCGGTCTGGGGGTGGTAGGGAGTTTCCCGATAAATTAAGTTCTGCTCGTAAAATCGTTGGGTAATATTAATACCAAAACCGAGTAAGCTGCCTTTTTCGGCGTCATCCCGAAAACTGATTAATACTGGTTTTGATTTCCGGCCATGATCGCCGAATCTTCCGCTACAAATTCCCAGCCAATAATTTTTCCAAGCATTGGAAAAAGTCTTTGGGGATTTAAAGTTTTTTTTGAAAAACTGATCAAACATCTGATGCAGTGCACTGCCGAAAACCATGGCGGGCGTTCGGATTATTTCCTGGTGAAGGAAATAACGAAAATAAAACGCCAAGGGACATTCATACAGTTGTATCAATTTGCTGGCACTAAAGACATTCCAGCTGCCAATCGCCTTCCTTGTTGACGGTTGCGTTATCAATAACTGGGACATGATTCCCCTCCTTTAAAAAATTGTCAAATTACTCTGTTTTTGTTTATTTACCCTAACAAAATTGTACTTCAGTGTCAAACCCCGCCATTTTTGAGAATGACGGAACCGACAAGTTTTAAAATGACAGCAAGTATCCAATAATATCAGACTAATTAAATCTTGCCTTAAAATCATTAATAATAAATAATATGGGACAAAAAACCACTCCGCAAAAAACTTGCGCAGTGATCTACTTAAAAGCTATTCAACCGTCACACTCTTGGCCAAATTGCGCGGTTGGTCAATATGGCATCTACGTAAACGGGCAATGTGATAAGCCAGCAATTGCAAAGGAATAACCGCCAGAATCGGCGTAAACATTTCTACGGTGTTATGGGGAAGATAAATCACGTGCTTGGCCTTTTTGGCGATTAGCTTATCGCCTTTGTTGGCCACGGCGATAATCGCCCCGTGCCGTGAACGCACCTCCTCAATGTTAGACATAACTTTTTCATACACTGAATCATGTATGGCTATAACCACCACCGGCATCTTCTTATCAATAAGCGCAATTGGGCTGTGTTTCATCTCGGCCGCCGGATATCCCTCGGCGTGGATGTAGGAAATCTCCTTCAGTTTGAGGGCGCTATTTAGTGCGGTTGGGAAATTCACTCCCCGACCAAGAAACAAGAAATGATTCTTACGGTAATAACTTTGGGCAATTTTTTTAATAGCTGGCTCCAATTTCAAAATTTGCTTAACTTGGCCGGGAATCATCTGAATCGCTTTGAGCAGTTGACGCCCCCTGAGATATGACAAGAAACCGCGCGTCCGACCGAGCAAAATCGCCAACATAGCCAGGACTATAACCTGCGAAGTAAAGGCCTTTGTTGAGGCCACACCAATTTCTGGACCGGCATGAATATAGATGCCGCCATCGTTCTCACGAGCAATTGTCGAGCCAACAACATTGACTATACCGATAACGCGGGCACCTCGCCGCCTGGCCTCGCGTTGCGCACCTATCGTGTCAGCCGTCTCGCCGGACTGACTAATTGAAACGAATAGCGTGTCCTTTTCCACAATCGGCGAACGATAACGATACTCCGAGGCATATTCAACTTCCACCGGCAAACCGGCCAAAGATTCGATAAAGTACTCGCCGATCAAAGTTGAATGCCGGGAAGTTCCACAAGCGCTAATAACTACTCGTCTGATTTTCTTAATTTGGCTTGTGTTCAAATTTAAACCATCAAGGCGAGTGGTGCCATGTTGCAGGTCCAAACGGCCGCGGCAAGCGTTCTGTAAAGTTGTTGGTTGCTCGTGAATTTCTTTGGCCATAAAGTGGGCATTGCCGCCTTTTTCAATCTGATCAAGAGTCATGGTTATCTGTCGAATCTGAGGCGCTATCTTTTTGTTGTGGACAATTTTAACCACCACCTGCTCTGAGGTTAGAGCGGCCACTTCGCCGTAAGCCAAATAGCTGACATTCTTGGTGTACGCCAAGATCGCCGCAACGTCAGAGGTAACATAATGCTCGCCCTGACCATAGCCGATGACCAAAGGCGAACCATTTCGGGCGGCCACAATTAGACAAGGATGAAGCGCGGAAATCACGGCCAGTCCGTAAGTCCCCTTAACCTGCAACAACGCCAACCGAACTGCTTCTGGTAAATCACCCCTGTAACTCAGACTGATCAAATGCACCAGAACTTCCGTATATCAGTATCAGTCTTGCAGGTTGCCCCCCGACGTTTCAAAAAATTACGCAATGTTTGGTAATTTTCTATGATGCCATTATGAACCAAAGCGATCTTATTATGACTATCCACATGAGGATGAGCGTTGACCGTACTGGGCTCACCATGGGTTGCCCAACAGGTATGGGCAATACCAATCGTACCGGGAGAACCACTCCGGCCCAAAAGTTTAACGAGTTTCTTGACCTTGCCGACGGTTTTGATCACCGACAACCGACCGCTACTTAAAACAGCCATTCCAGCAGAATCATAACCTCGGTATTCCAGCCGCTTGAGTCCGGAAATTAAAATCGACCTGGCGTCCTTAAACCCCACATAGCCGATTATGCCACACATATTATAACCTCTTATAACCTCCTTCAATTTATGTTTTGTTATCAAAAAACTATGTTAGTTAAATTAGTTATTGTTATACGCCGCCATCTAACATCCAAATTGTCAACTGATTTATTTGGCTTTTTGACTTCTCAAATAAGATTCAATAAAATCGTCCAGGTTTCCGTCCAAGACTTTGTCCACATCGCTGACCTCAAATTTGGTACGATGATCCTTGACCATTTTATATGGCTGCATCACATAGGAGCGAACCTGATTGCCCCAAGCCGCTTCCTGATAAGCCCCTCTCAACTTCTGTTTTTCAGACTGGCGTTCTTCAAGGTAAATTTTATGCAGTTTACTTTTTAATATTTTGAGCGCCGTGGCTTTATTTTGCAGCTGCGAGCGCTCGTTCTGACAAGTTACAGTCAGACCTGTAGGAATATGAACAATACGCACGGCGGAATAAGTCGTATTAACTGACTGACCACCATGGCCTGATGACATAAAAGTGTCTACGCGCAAATCCTTGTCTTCAATCTTCACCTCTTCGATATCCTCCAACTCGGGCAGAACCTCCACCAGGGCAAATGAAGTGTGGCGCATTTTTTCCGCATCAAACGGAGAAATTCGTACTAAGCGATGAACACCCGCCTCGGCTTTAAGATAACCATAAGCAAAACGACCAACAACCTCAAAGGTAACGCTTTTTATGCCGGCCTCATTACCTACCGACTCATCCACTACTTTAACTACCCAGCCCTTGGCTTCGGCAAAGCGCAAATACATGCGCAACAACATAGCCGTCCAATCCTGAGCATCCACCCCCCCGGTCCCGGCGTGTAAGGACATAATGGCATTCAGCTGATCATATTTTTCTGAAAATAAAATATAAAACTCCAGCCGATTGAATTCACTCAGTAGTTCTGAAAATCGAGTCTCCAACTCAGTTTTCAGGGAATTTTCATTTTCTTTTGCCGCCTCTCTGGCTAAAGACAATAGCTCCTCTATCTGGCCACTGATTTTACGCCATTGGCTCAACTCCTTTTGCAAATCATCAAGACGCCGGCTCTTGTTCTTGGCCACTTCGGGATTGGCCCAAAAATTCGGCTTTTGCATTTCGTATTCTATTGTTTTAACTTCAATTTCGACCTTGTCCAGGTCAAAGTAACCTCCAGGTGCGGAAGATTTTTTCTTTAAGCTGTTCTATCTTCTCGATTAATTCTTTCATATTAACAGTATACGCCAAAAACCCCGGTATGACAACCATCAAAAAACGGTCGGCTTTTCTAAGCAAACCGTTTTAATTTCCAATGGTAGAAAAAAATTAGTCACTGGCCTCCTCCAGAGTAGCTTTCACTATCTTTTCTGCGCCCTGATGCGACACTTTCAATTCGATGGTCTCACCGACACTATATTTTTGCAGTTGTCTGGCCAGAGAATGATCCTTATCTATTCTTTGACCGTTGACTTCCAGAATAATATCATTTTCCACTAAACCGGCTTTGTCCGCCGGACTGCCTGGGATTACCGCCAATTCAGTGGACGAATTACCTCTAACGATCAAAGCCCCATAATCAACCGATAATTTATTCTGGCGAGCCACCTCCTCATTAATCAGCAAATAACGTACGCCCAAATAAGGCCTGACAATCTTACCAGTTTTCTGGATACTCTCGATGTCTTTTTTGACCTGATTAATGGGAATGGCAAAACCCACCAGCTGCCCTGATTGATTGATAGCTGTGTTTACGCCAATCACTTGTCCGGCTAGATTTAAGAGTGGCCCGCCGGAATTCCCGAAATTTATGGCCGCGTCTGTTTGAATGATATCTTCAAGTGTTTCGGACCGCCCTTGACCGTCGCCGGCGGTCACCGTACGCGCTAAGCCGGAAATAACGCCCTTGGTCACGGTATTTCGATACTCGCCCAAAGTATTGCCAATGGCAATGACCGTCTGGCCGATTTGAAGTGTATCCGAATCGCCCAATTCCACGGTAGTCAAATTCTGGGCATCTATCTTGACTAAAGCCACATCATTGAAAGGGTCAGTATCAACCACTTTGGCATCATATTTTTTTCCATCATTCATAACCACGGTGTATTCTCCGCCCTCGGTAGAGACTACATGTTTATTAGTTAAAATCAAACCATCTGAAGAAATTATAAAACCAGTACCCGCGCCAACTTCTTTCTCTCCCTGATTGTCCTGTTTATTAGGAAAACTAAAATTGAAAAAGTCATTAAAAGGAAAAATATCTAAATTCCTGCTACCATATATCTTACTTAAATCCTGGGTAATGACTATGCTAACCACCGCCGGGCTAGCTTTTTTGACGACATCAATGGTGGCAGAATCCTCAGTCACTGACAAAGTTTTTTGATCTGCCACCACGGCGGCACTGCTTTGGATTGTAGTTTTGCCAAAAATATTATTCTGAACCCATGTGGAAACTTTGACATTACTGCTGGCCAAAGTTCCGAATAGAAGACCGGCGATACCGCCGAAAATAACACTAGCCATCAGGGTTAAGATTGCCGTTTTCTTCAATTGGGTCACGGTCACCACTAATGGTTTTTTTTCTTCTTTTTTGTTGACCGCCGAGACAGTTGTTTTAATATCGCTCATACTGTTTTTTGTTGATGACGAATCAATCAATTTATTCATAAAATTATTTAATTAAATATTTTTTAATATAAATCAATTTTTATAAATTAGTGAAGCGAGGAAATGGTTATTTTTTAATAATACGCAAAAACACCTCTTTTTATTTCATGTCCGACTGTAATTTTATTGAAGCAGGTCCTCCAAATGCACCAATGAATAACCATCCTCTTTGAGTTTGGTGATAATCTCCGGTAAAATTTCGGCGGTTATCGAATTACTGGCCTGCATCAAAATAATATAACCATTGGCAGCCTTGGACAAAATGCGCTCTTTGGACTGCTCGGCAGTGTAATCCGGAGACCAATCCATGGCATCGATACTCCAGGTGACAGGACAATAACCAGCCGCCACCACCGCCGCCAAAATGTCGCTGTCCAGGGTTTCGCCGTAAGGCGGACGGAAAAAGGGCTTAGTGGTCCGGCCGGTCTGTGAGGATATGGCTGACTCGGCTTTTGATAACTGCTCGGCCACACCGCTGTCGGGAAGATCATTAAAATGAGGATAATTATAACTCAAGTTGTAGACTGGAAAACCGGCTTGATCGATTTTTTTAATCAGATCCGGATTACTTTCCGCTACTTCGCCCCTGGCAAAAAAATCGGCGGGAGTACTGCTATTTTTCAAGGTGTCCAAAACCCTCTGGATTTCACCCTCCTTGGCCGTACCAACGTTGAAAGTCAGGGATATATTTTTGGCCGTGGTCATACCCCGAGAATAAACCTGCTTACATTTGGTCGTGTCAAAATTTCCGACTATCTGCGTATTAATATTATTATTGGCCGCGGCGTTAGTATTGGAATTATGGTTAGTATTGCGGTTAGCATCGAAATTTACATTGTTGGTTTCCGAAACCACCTCAGCGCTGTTTAAATTGACATTACCGCCATTAAAGGTAGTAACGGGATTTTGGCTGCTACCGAAAATTACCCGGCCAATCAAGTACAAAACCATCAGAATAGCCAAAATAACGAGAATTTTGCCATAACGCAATCCTTTATGCTCCGGCTGTGCTCGATACCGTTGATATTGTTGGTAATTAGCCATATGAATAGCTGCCTCTATTATATGGAAATATAAAAAAATAGTAAACAGTAATAAAAAGTGTCCTTCGACACTGTTGAACCGACTTCCTCTTTGGTGCTCCCAGCTTTATTGCCCACTCAAAATAATACTTACTTGGGCAGACAAGTGCCGAATAAATGGTATGGCGCCAAACGCAACCAATGAACTATTTCTCTAAATCATAATTCTGGAAGTGGCCTAAAATTTTCCCCTCTTCCGGGACAGGCGTGCCACAAAAAGTAAAGACAACTCGTGCTTTAATGATGTAAAACGAGAAACATACATGCTAATTGCGGCAAAAGTTATGGACGCGAAGCATATCATTGCGTTCATGAGAAAGAGCCGCTTTCAGTACCGGCAAAGGTTTCTCGAACTCTCATGCTCATCTTCAAACTCGCGAAAGCCTTGCAAGCAAATTACGCTAAGGGGATAGTCGTCTACCATCATTGTTTGTTCTTTGACCATCACAGTAATGACTGCCAATTCATGTCCGGGCTTGCAAAATTTATGGGCAAGCAAATACACATGTGTCTCGCCACCACCAGGGATATCAACTGTCACATCCCGAACAGTATGACGGTATTGTCGAACAAGTAGTACGCAATTATGATCGTCAATAACAAGAACGGTCGCAATCTGATTACCACCAATTGATTGAAAAGTAATCTTTAATAACCCTACAATCGGGTAATCTCGCCACTTCACTTTTTACCCGCAACCAAGTTGATCAAAAAACGGCGGCGTAAAACTTTCCATCGTTTAATTATAGGCTAAAATTTTTTTTATAATCAACTTCTTTGTATATTATATTGTATATGAAAATTCTACGAATTAATAAAACCCCACTAGTTGTAAATAAAGTTACTAGTTGTTTAAGGGAGAATTTTCTACCTAATTATTTTACCAACACAGTTTGCAGCTTTTCCCGTCGCTGGGCTACCCAGGACAGAACAACCTCAAACGCACCAAAGAAAATAGCGCTAAAAATCAAATCGCTAGCGACCGTGTTTCGGAAAAACGGCAAAGCCAAATAATAACACTGCACCAGGCCAGTCACGGTTTTGGCGTAAAGCGGGGTAAAAGCCCAAACCGCAGCATTAGTCACCACGAAAAATAAAAACGAACCACCCAAAGCAGCACTTAAGATGCGCCAGAAACTTTTTTTCTCTCTTATCCACCAGCCCATCATGGTCATCAGCAAATAGCACCCCCAAGTAAAAAATACGATGTTATGCCAACCAATCAGCGTATCAGTAGCCACCATCACCACTAACGGTAAAACCAAGCCCCAACGCGAACGAATATAGGCACCACTTACTAGGGCCAAGGCGCCCAACGGTACGAAATTACTAGGATGCGGTACCAAACGAGCCACCGCGCTTAAAACCGCCGCCAAGGCCAGCAAAACTATTAAGGTTGTTTTATTCTTCATATCAAAAAAATTAAAATATTGATTGTTCAAATTTGAATTCAATTGTATCGCCGGGTTTGACCACCTGCTTGTCAACTGCCACCGTCCCTGGCTGGCTATTTATGTAATACAACCAGTAACGATTGTCCTGCCCCCCTTTCATGTCACCGATGCCGTTAACATACGCCCCAAAACTGCTGGAGGTCTCTACGTCCAAACTCAAACCAAAAGTCTTGGCAGCCTCTTGCAACGCCTCCAAAACGTTGGTTGTCTTATTTAAACTAACTTCGGTGCTTAAGGTAGTACCAGTAAGACGATCAATGTTGACCACGGCGCGTTCTACAGCCACACCCGCAATTTTACCGGCTGACTGTTGATTTAATGAATACACGTATGTGTATCCACTGATTTCCTGACCCGCCTTAAACCCAGTCAAGGCCATATATGTCATGGCCACTATGCTCAACACAAAAACCAGAGTCAGAAAAGCAATATTTGTTTTTTTACTTTGCATAAAATTAATCCTTAATTAATAAAAAACCGATGCTCCGATCAAGCATAGGTTTTTTATCTAACCTTTTGCCCTTACGACCGAAGGGACTTTCTTATAAAATCATTGAGAAGATATCCTGGCTTTAGGGTCATAACGTTTCGTGCGCCTTCCCATACCCGCTCCCAAAGTCCCAAAAGGGACATTGGGCACCAGGCACAGTGGCCCAAAGCACGAAACTCCCCCATTACAGTGACGGGATCGCGTTGGAATCACCCCGTCATTCTGACAGGGCTTCACCAAACTTCCCTTCTCAACATTGATTAGTTTTTAATAATCTATAGATTTACGAGCCAAAATTCCTTTCTGGTACGGATGTTTGATCATCCTGATTTCCGAGATATAATCGGCCAAACGTTTCACGGCGGCAGGAGCATTCCGTCCGGTCAAAACAAGTTCAATTTTTTCTGGTTTAGCTTTAATAAATCGCACTACCTGAGCCGCTGAAATTAACCGTTCCCGGACCGCAACATTAATCTCATCCAATATGATGATATCAAACTTTTTGCCAGCCATGGCCTGACGAGCATAGGCCAACGCTTTTTGAGCCGCGGTTTTATGCACTTGCCACGGCTGACGATCGCCCAAAATCTTAATAAATCCTTCACCCATGGCCCTGATGTGCAGATACGGCTTTAAACGATCAACGATATCCAACTCACCCGACCGCCACGGACCTTTGATAAACTGAACTATCAATACTCTTTTTTTATAACTAATAGCTCGCACGGCTAAACCCAAAGCGGCTGACGTTTTGCCCTTACCTTCGCCCGTATAAACATGTACCAATCCCCCATCTACTTTTCTAAATTTCATATATTATCCTAAACTGCAGGCTGAAAATCCACAATTCGGGCAGACTGAGCATCCTTCTTTAATTTCCATTTTATTCTTGCAATCAGGGCAAATTTCAGTCACATGGGCATGAGCCACTGGAACTTTTACCTTCTCTATCGGTCTTTCTAATTCCACTGTTTCTTTTTCTTCAATTTTGACGGTTGGCAGACTGTTGCCGTTACTCTGTAAATCGGCATAGTTATAACTAAATGATTTATTTTCTACCTTGTGATTAACCTTACCAATATTAAGCACCTGAGTTTCGCGAGAACGGTCTCTGTAGATTGTCACGCCCTTGCAGCCCAGACGGTAAGCGAGCATGTAAACCTGTTCGATGTGTTCAGGCGTGGCGTCATGGGGGAAATTAACCGTTTTAGAAACGGCATTATCGGTGTATTTTTGAAACGAAGCCTGCATCTTCAGATGCCATTCAGGAGTAATATCATGCGAGACAACAAAGATACGTTGCCACTTTGCCGGCACTTCGTCCAAACCCTGTACTCCACCACGCTCGGCTATCTTTTTCATTAATTCCTCGCTGTAAAAACCCTCACGCCGTGCCACCTGTTCAAATAAAGGATTAACCTCAATCAATTCGTTATCATCCATAACATTGCGAATGTAAGAAATGGCGAATAATGGTTCAATACCAGAAGAACACCCGGCGATAATACTGATGGTGCCGGTTGGAGCAATAGTATTAGTAGTAGCATTTCTCATCTTGGGTGCTCCCGGCTTATCAAAGATACTGCCCTCGAAATTGGGGAACTGACCGCGATCTTGGGCCAAATCCTGGGACATCTTCCGTGATTCATCGGCAATGAATTTCATTACCTTCCCGCCAAGCTCCACCGCCTCCTCCGTGTCATAAGGAATGCCCAACATAATAAGTAAATCAGCCCACCCCATAACCCCCAATCCAATTTTACGATTATTGTGGACCATTTGGGTAATCTGCGGCAGCGGATAATTGCTCATGTCAATGACATTATCAAGAAAATGTATCGAGGTTCTGACTGTCTGGCGTAATTTTTCCCAATCAATCTCCACCTTTTCACCAAGCGAAAAATCACCTTTAACCATCTTGGCCAAGTTGATAGAACCCAGATTACAGGCTTCAAACGGCAACAACGGCTGTTCTCCGCAGGGGTTGGTAGATTCTATCTCGCCGACTTGAGGCGTGGGATTATCTTTATTTATGCGATCAATAAAAACAATTCCGGGATCTCCATTTTTCCAAGCCAAAGTCACGATAAGGTCAAAAACCTTACGGGCATTTAAGCGGTCCACTACCTGATGGTCTTTGGGATTTATAAGCTCATAATCTTCGTTGCGCTCCACAGCTCTCATGAATTCCTCGGTGACGGCTACGGAAATATTGAAATTATTCAATCTGTTATTGTTTTCTTTGGCGGTAATGAATTCCAAAATATCCGGATGATCCACCCGTAAAATACCCATGTTGGCGCCCCGCCTGGTGCCGCCCTGTTTTATGGTCTCGGTCGCGGCATCAAAAACCGTCATAAAAGACACCGGCCCAGAAGCCACGCCTTTGGTGGACATGACTCGATCATTCTTAGGCCTGAGCCTAGAAAAGGAAAAACCAGTGCCACCACCGGTCTTATGGACCAAGGCAGTCCACTTTACCGCGTCAAAAATTTCTTCCATGGAATCCCCAACAGGAAGAACAAAACAAGCAGCTAGTTGCTGTAGCTCCTTGCCGGCATTCATGAGCGTGGGAGAATTCGGCAAAAATTCCAAACTGGAAAGCAATTGAAAAAAAATATTTTCTGTTTTCCTCATATCCACCGGCGCCGAAAGAAGAGTATCATATCGCAAATCCGCCTGCGCCAAATTATGAGCCACCCGATGGAATAATTCCGATGGTGTCTCTATAACCTTACCGTCAGAATTTTTTCTCAAATATCTTTTACTTAAAACACGTAAGGCATTGATGGAAAGATTTGTATCCAGCTCCGGAATTCCCAGATAGGAACCTTTGACCTCGCGAATTTTCTGATGCTCTTTGCGATAAAGAATATAAGCTTTAGCTATCTTGGTCTGTTTTTCTTTGACCAGCACTTCTTCGACAATATCCTGTATCTGTTCCACGCCGGGAATGATTGTCCCGTCAAATTTTTTGTGAAGAATCTCCGTAACTTTCTTGGCCAGTCTCTCCGCTAGTTTGATATCGGGCTCGCCAACGGCCTGTGCCGCTTTAAAAATCGCCGTGGTAATTCTCTCCTGATCAAAGGGTACGATGCGCCCATCTCGCTTTTTTATTTTCTCTACTTCTTTGTTTTTAAACATGTTATTGTAAATTATTTAGTTTTTTTTATCAACTTTTTCAGCTCCCGCTGAAAAGTCTGTGCATCTTTAAAAGAGCGATAAACTGAGGCGAAACGGATATAAGCCACGGCGTCTACTCGTTTTAGATGCTTCATAATAATTTCGCCAATCCGACTACTCTTGATCTCGCCCTTCTGTTCAAGTTGAATATCCTGTTCAATATGGCTAACCAACTGCTTAAACTCATCGTGGGTAATGGGGCGCTTTTCAAGAGCCTTACGCAAACCAAGCTCAAGTTTTTCCTTATTATAAGGCTCTGTCCGTCCGTCCCTTTTTATTACGGTTAGATTCAATATTTCCACTTCCTCGTAGGTAGAGAAGCGAAAACCGCATTCATGACACTCCCGACGCCTGCGGATAGCCATTCCGTCATTAATCAGTCGAGAATCTATCACCTTTGTATCCGGGTGGTGGCATGACGGACATTTCATAGTTATTGTTTCCCAATATATAGTGCTCCTACTACCTAGTATACCACTACATGTAGAAAAGTCAAGGGTGGGGCACTATTTTTTATCCAATATTAGACAAAAAAAATAAGTTAATCAAAATAAAAGTGGGGAGGCACATCGAAAAAATCATTGATAATCAGTATTATCTGTGGATAAATTACCAAATAATGGATAAAAAATGGTTGGCAATATCCAAACAATCTGGTATTTATCAGTTATTCTCAAAACTTTATTCAATATCCAAGCTTCTTTCAGTCAGTTTCCAGTCCAGTATAGAAAAAACAGGAACTGTATGCAAGTGTCCTGTTTTATAAAAACTGTGTATAACTGATATCGCTGGCGCAATATTACCCCAAATCCGATAAGGGACTCCTAGAAATTCAAAAATCACATCATTTTCTTTCGAATAAAAGCCGGAATTTCCAAATCTTCCTCTTCCTTTGACTTGGTTGGCTCTTTTGGGGGTGTGGTTTTGCTAGCCGGAAGGCTAGAAAGCGATTTATCTTCAGTAAAGTTCCTGACTTTGGTGGTTTGGAAAGAAGGTCTTGGTTCCTCCCTATCCATTACCCCATACTCCATGGGCTTGATTTTCTTCAGGGGCTTCTGTTTTCCGCCGAAGCCCGTGGCAATAACCGTTATTTTAATTTGGTCCTTCAAATTTTCGTCAATAACTGCGCCAAAGATGACACGGGCATTGGGATCGGCCGAAGAAGTGATGATTCTGGCCGCTTCGTTAACCTCATACATGCCTAAATTTGCACCGCCGGCCACGGTAAAAAGAATACCTTTAGCGCCCTCAATGGATAATTCAAGCAAAGGACTATCAATGGCAGCTTTGGCCGCGTCAACTGCCCTATTTTCTCCTGAACCCTGACCGATACCCATCAAGGCCGACCCGGCATTCTCCATAATCGAACGCACATCAGCAAAATCGACGTTAATTAAACCGGGAACCGTAATTAAATCGGAAATCCCCTGTACGCCCTGTCTTAAAACCTCATCAACAGTGGCAAAGGCATCCAATAGGGAAGTTTTTTTATCAATAATTTGTAATATCCTATCATTAGGAATAGTAATAATCGTATCGACCTTATCAGTCAAATCAGACAAACCATTGTCTGCTATGGATTTTCTCTGGGCTCCCTCGAAAGAAAATGGCTTGGTAACCACAGCCACGGTCAAAGCCCCGACATCCTTAGCGATATCGGCGATGAGCGGTGCTGCTCCGGTCCCCGTGCCACCCCCCAAACCGCAAGTAATGAAAACCATATCCGAGCCTTTTAGTGATTCATGGATTTCATCCTGGTTCTCCTCGGCCGCTTTACGTCCTACTTCGGGATCCATGCCCGCTCCTAAGCCACGAGTCGTTGTTTTACCAATATGTAATTTATGCGGGGATTTTGAATGGTGCAGGGCCTGAGCATCGGTATTGATAGCGATAAACTCCACACCGCGTATTTTTGAAACGATCATACGATCAATGGCCGCCCCACCCGAACCCCCGACGCCAACAACTTTGATTTTGGCAAACGTTTCGATTTCTGGCTTAATTTCCATATTATTTCTATTATTTTTCTTATATTTCATATTTCACTCAAGGAATCAAGGATTTGAACCACTTTTTCATCTTATTTGACACATCGCCGACTGAAACAAACTTAGGCAAGCCAAACTTGCCCCCTCCTGGTTTTTGCAAAAAACCCGAACCCCAATAAAGCAAACCAATGGCCGTTGAAAAATTAGAATCGTTGACCTTATCAACCGCCGTCGGCCCTAAATCCAAAGGAAGTCCCAACGAGGCGGGAAGTTTAAACTCACGTTTGGCGACTTCAATCAGTCCGGGTAATTTCGCGCCGCCGCCGGTCAAAACAACACCGGCCGGCAACAAACCCGAACGATCTATTTTCTGAAGTTCCTTATCGGCCATTTTGAAAATCTCTTCGCAACGCGCTTCAATGATCTCGGCCACATGTTTCCGAGAAACCACTCCTTCTTCGCGCGAATCAATCTCGGCTAAATTTATATCCTCACGTTTATTAATTTCTTCCGGTAGGGCTGACCCGAATTCTATCTTTACCTTTTCTGCCAAATCTATAGATGTTCTCAAACCAATGGCAATATCGTTGGTAATATGACTGGCGCCGACCGGCAAAATTGCGGTGTGCAAAACATCGCCTTCTTCAAAAACCAACAAACTGGTTGTCGCACCACCGATATTCAGAAGCGCCACGCCCAGGTCTTTCTGCTTTTTGGTTAAGACTGCCTCAGCAGATGCCAAAACTCCCAAAACCACGTCATCTATGTCTATACCGGTACGATAAATACATTTGGTCAGATTTTTAATCTGGGCGGATAAACCCTGAATAATTTGAGCGTCAACTTCCAGCCGGATACCACTCATGCCAATAGGATCTTTGATGCCTTTCTGATTGTCCACCGTGAAACTTCGAGGAATAACGTGTAATATTTCATAGTTTGGCGGAGTAGCCACGGCTTGAGCCGCTTCGATTACTCTCTCCACGTCCTCTTCCCTAATCTCACCATCAGCTTTAGATACGGCAATCACACCATGACTCTCTTGAGAGGTAATGTGACTGCCGTTGATACCGACATACGCCCGCTCCACAGGTATCCCGGTCATCCGCTCAACTTTCTCTAAAACACCGGAAATAGAAGAGACAGCGTCCTCAATACTGGTGACCGCTCCCTTATTAACTCCTTCGGCTGGATTCTCGGCCGCCCCCAGCACATGAATTTTGTGATCATGGGGATTAACTTGCCCAACGGCAATTCTAATTGTTGTAGAACCGATATCTAGTCCGGTTATTATTCCATCTTTTGCCATAATTTATAGATAATAGATTGTTGGTGTTGTATGTTAGATAATTTTGGCGATAATTTCCGGAAAAACTTACTTATAGTATACCCCTCTCCATTATAAGATGCAACCCCGCAAAACCAAACACTAATTGTGTTCACTATAATTTTACCACATCTCATTACCGCGTCCAAAAATAAGGGGCAAAGATTAAAATACCAATAATTACGGCGCCGATGGAGGAAACCAGAACAGCCGCGGCCATGACATCTTTAATGATCTCGACATAATAATGTATTCGTGGCTGCAGCACGTCTACCATTTTCTCGAAAATAGTATTAATAAGTTCCAGAGTTAAGACTAAACTCATCACCAAAACCAGAATGACGGCCTGCCATAAACTGACCTGAAAATAAACCATCAGGATAACAACGACGAGACTGGCCAGCAAATGAATTCGGACATTCTGTTCACTTTTAATCACGTACCAAAAACCTCTGAAAGCAAAACGAAAACTTCTCATCAACCTCCGTAAATCCAGAAAAACCATAATTATGTTTTTATGAATTAAGATTATTTAATATTCGGCGCTCGATCAGTCGCATCTTCCGAGTCTCTGCCGGTCTGACATGATCGTATCCAATCAAGTGCAAGAAGCCATGAACAATCAAAAAGGCTAACTCCTTCCGAACACTCTGTTTGTTCGCCTTGGCCTGTCTAACAGCTTGCGGGTAAGAAATTATTATTTCGCCAAGATACAATCCCTTCTTTTTATAAATACTCACTGTGTCTCTTTCGGCAAATGATAGCACGTCAGTCACGGAATTTTTATGCCGATAGATTCTGTTTAGTTTTTTGATGGTCGCATCGCCAACTAAAGCCACTGAAATCTCGCTAGCCTTGAAACGTGGGGCTTGACGGCTGATGACGGCCAACAATTTATCAATAAACTTTTTCCCCAGCCGCTCTTTTAATTTTTTATTGAACTCGCCTTTCATCTAAAAGTGGTTGGTATTATTTGTGTTGCTGTTGTTATTAATAGTTGTGTTTGTACTGGCGTTAGTATTGACGTTAGTGTTTTGATTACCAGAAGTATTTGTGTTGGCCACATTAGTATTGGTGGTTGAGTTCGTGTTGGTCGTCACTGCCCCCAAAACAAAACTGCCATACATCATCTGAAAAGTAGACTTGTAATTAGCTTCGGTCAGGATACTAATATTATAATTTATCAAATAAGCTTTATCCCCTTTGGTAAAATAAACAGACAGACCATCTAAGCTCCTAACGCCAATCAGAGTTTTGTCCCAATTGGTGACACTGACAACCTTAGACGAATCAATTCCCGGCGACTTAGCTAAATACCAATCCCTAGCCGACAGTTTAGCGGGGTTTTCCTGAACGCTAACTTCTACAAACTCACCTTCGGCCGTAAACATTTTACCGCGGGTATTCTGGGGGTCATCTGAAAGCGCCCAGGCAGTCGGGTACAATATACTATAGCCCTCCACATCGTCAATATAAGACCGAACGGCCGCGCTGGCCTGGAGTCGACCCCGACTCAAGGGGTCATAACCACTGACCGCCTCCTGACCATCCACATAACCGTCACCGTCTGTATCGGGAATTGAAATGCTGGTGCCATAAATGGCTTCTTCAATGTCAGTCAAACCATCCGAATCTGAATCCCGACTGGACGGCACAACCGTATTGACATTAGCCAGGATATTGGTGTTGCTATTGATATTAGCATTGCCAAAAAGATTGATATTGATACTGGTATTTATGTTCCTGTTAACATTCAAATTAGTGCTGGCAACATTAATGTTTTTATTGGAATTATTGACATTTTTATTGGCATTATTACTAAGACCATTAATCGCTTGATTATTAAAATTTAACAGATCATTGTTTACTGACTCGCTGTTTTTTTGAATAAAGATAAAAGCGACCAAGCCCAAAAGTATTACGGCTACAACTATCACAATAATTAACAAAAAGTGGTTACTGCCACCGCTGCCGCTTTTTTCTTCTATAAAAAATTTATCCGGCATGGTGTAGATTTTCACTGGTTTTGTAATTTTGTCTGGTTGTTGATTGGAGTCCTTGGGCATATTTAAGCATTGTTTCTAATAAGTTATTTTAATTTGTCGATCTCCGACTGTAGGTCTAAAAGCTTTCCGATACCTATGGGGTTGTTACCACTGTCCACTTCCTGACCGTCCTCAAAACCGTCAGCGTCGGTATCTTTTTTCAAAGCGTTAGTTTTATAAATTTTAATCTCCTCGCGATCAAATAATCCGTCATTATCCGTATCTTGTTTATATAAGTCAGTACCCAGTCCCTGTTCCTCCTCATCACTCAATCCATCACCGTCAGAATCTTTAGCTACTGGCTTGGCGGCGGGTACATTGACCGCTGTAGAGAAATTAGAATTTATGGCCGATGAATTCGTCGAATTACTCATTTGAAAATTATTATGGTTTGAGGTTTCGCCTTGAGAAAACAGACCACTTTGAACCACGACCATGACACCAACCACCAAAGTCAAAAAAACAACGACGCCGCCCAAAAGCCAAAAAGGTCTTTTGCTTGGACCGGTGGGCGCTGTGGCTGGCTCATCCATCGATCCTGCTATCGGGGCAGCTGATTTTTTGGCCGGGGTTACGGCAGCCAAACTAGGTTTTTTCCTGGATTGGATCTTCTTCGGCCGTGACTCGCTGTCGCCGAAAATGTCCTCTACTTGTTGACTGGAATCGTTTGCCATAAAATATTATTTTTATCAATTACTTACTACCACATGAACTAGATCGCTTTTACCGTGGTCAGTTCCGCTTATAGCCACTGCTTGCAAATAGTAATCACCGTTTTCTACCTTAATTGTATCCCAGTCAATTTTTTCAGTAATACGAAAGCTTGGTGTAGTGGGTTTAACGCTGCCAATCAAACCAAGCGTAAGTTCACTCAATTCGATTAATTCTATATTACCGCCGGAATTGGCGGCGCTTATCTCCACCGTTATCACGCCGCTGACTTTATCATCATTTTTTGGCGTAAGAATGGTAACTTCCGGTGTTGGCGGTAGAGTCGGAACATTATTGACGACAACATTGACAAGCCCGCTTAGGCCGTAATTAGTGCCACTATAGGCTATGGCGTATAATGAATATTGACCATTGTTATATTTAGATGTATCCCAGTCAATAACCTCAAGAACATTGGGATCGGGCGTGGGTATATTTAAACTTGCTATCAGCCCATAATTCAGAGCATCATATAGCTCCAGCTTATCAACGCCGCTAGCAAAGGCACCCTGAATCAAAACTGGCACCACGTCACTGACAAGCTCTCCTTCACCAGGTGAAAAGATTTCAGCTGTAGGAGCGAGAATATTGATGTTAACCGTCACGCTGGCCTCTTGAGTTACTCCCGGATTGTTGCGATCATAAATCACCGCCCGAAAAGTATGGCTGCCGTTCAAACCTCGTAAATCCATGGGCTGACTATAAACATAAATATTGGTGCCAGGATTTGAGCTGTACCAATTTTGCGTACCCCGTAAATCCGCATCAATGTAAAAATTCATGGCTAAATAGGTCGGGTTTGAACTCTGAATCTGTACGTTGACGGTATAATCTCCTGTGGTGATGGTCTCGCCTGAAGTTGGATTAACAAAAGCAGGAGTTGACAAAACTACCGGGGTATTGGTATTGCCGGGGTTGTAGCCACCGGCTGAACAACATCCAATATTTCCACTGCAGTCAAAACCACGATAAGTATAGCCCAAGTTCGGATTACCACAAGGCTGACCGGTATTGTGACCACCGGCCACGCACGTAAACCCCAGACCGCTACATAAATTAGTGCAAAAATTCTGATTAAATCCCGGCTCTCCTGCCAGACACTGGTTAACAATTACCGTGATTGAAGCACTACTTAAGATTGTGCCGCCATCAACAGTGGCTTCGGCGTGGATAGTACGAGAGCCCTGGGTGGCATTGGTGGGCCAAGACAAAGTTACGTTTACACTCCGACCTGAAGTGGTCCGGGAGGCAACCTGGGTCGTGCCGTCAAACAATCTGACTTCACTGACATTCGTGTTGCCACCGGCGGAAATTCTTACCTCAACTGCCTCACCATTGAGGTAGTCCCCGTTTTGGGGCGAAACAATTGAGACACCCTGGCCGCCGATATTAAAATTAGCGGTGACCGCAGTACGGTTGGTGGCATAGCCCAACCGGTCATTGGCCTGTATTTCCACACGGTAGACGCCCTCGGGATTATCCCCGACATTCCACTGGTTACCATACCGGCCGTCGCTGGCTCCGTTGTCGCTGTGACTTCCATCGTCATACAGAGTCACTACCGCAATATGATTCGCGCCGCTCATTATATATGCCAAAACAGAAGCCACACCGGAGACATCAGAAGCGTTAACGGCTATTGTAATTGGGGTGTGCTGTATGGTCTGAGGGGTAACACTTAGACCATCTAAGATAGGCGGTGCCTGATTGGCAATTTCAAAACTGGGGCGTTGAGCAAAAACAGCATAACCAAAAGTTAAAAAAACTACACTCATTATAGCCGCCAGAAAAATTTGGGATGTTTTTTTCATAATAATAAACTTATTACTTAATTTAATATGGCTAAAATACGTTTTCCGCTTCTGATCTCTGGCCGATGTTATCAATGGCCACAATGTCCACGTAATAAGGGTTTAATGACCCTGTGGCCCTCCACGTGCCCTGATAAATTCCCAGTCTTCTATCATCGGTGGTACATGGTCCCTCGACACAAGTCATGGTAATTGTAGCTGTCGGCGGATCCTGCTCATCAGGATTTTGTATATAAGCTATAACCGAGGCCACGCCATCCGGATCAGAAACCCTAGCTCTAATAGTCACTACATCGCCCACCCGGACGGAATGCGGCTCAACTATGGAGCGGCTTCCGTCGCTGACAATACGCGGTCCCTGACCTGATTGGCCATAGCAGTTCTGGCGTACGCCAATATGCCTGACCTCGGAGTTGCGGGCATTGCCAGCCGTATCCACGGCTCTGGCAGAAAAAGTATGGCAACCGCTACTTAATTGATTAATAAACTCCTGGGTTATCTCGTAGGTATATTGAGACAAAGGACCCTGAACCGTACGCCGATAAACATAATCAAAATAAAAATCTACATAATCCACGGCATTAAGATTATCAGTGGCCGAAACAACTATATTAAACGGTCCCCCCACAGTCAAATAATCAGAAGGTGTGTTAGTGTCTGGCGGCCTTTCAACAAATGATATTGTTGGCGCAATCGTATCCGTTGATTCATTGAATGTACCTATATCCACGCTAACCGAACCGCGGTGGCCATATGAATCATAAGCAGTAATTGTGAGATTGTGCGGAGGCGGAGCAACTAAGGGATTTGTGTTACTAACTTCTTCGGTATTCCAATCCCAGCTGGAAGTAACGAACAAACCATCAGTCACATCATCAGTATGGCGGACTACCCCATCAACACTGTAAATAACTCTGGTTATATTGCTCTGGGTGTCATCAGCCGATATTTCCACATGCATTATACCGCCCATCTGACACCTGTTGGTTAATGTTTCTGCGGGGTTTAAGGGATTTGGTAAAGCTGAGCACTGTGTGTCGCTAGTACAAGTGCTTCTATTGCACACTGAGCCATCGCTACAAGAATGAATTGATAAAACACTACAGGTATTACCATTACCTGCGCATGTTCCTAAAGCACATTTTCCATTACCACTAAAGTTAATCAATGTAACATTAGGCGGGTCAGTGTCGGTGTTGTCTACATTTACTGCGACACGATCAACACTAATATTTGCGACTGGAAAATCCATGGCTACTGCCTCTAATACATAACCACCGTTTGGTATTGCAGTTGAATCCCAGTTAAAACTGCAATATTCAGCATGAGGCGACCGGCACTGTCGTTGAAAAATTCTATTGGCAGGATCGCAAGGATTTGGATTTTCAGGATTGCAAAAGGCCGCGGGGAAAGCACGTATCCAAGTGTCAAATACCTGAACATTATCACTGGCTACAGCGATAAAATTCACCGTACCGGAAATTCTATCACCGTCATGATGAGAAATAATTTGGACAAAGGGCGGTACGGAATCAAAACCAACACTATTATTAATGGTAAAATTGGCCCGTCGGTCGCGTCTATTACCCATGTTATCATAAGCTCGGGCAATCAATTCATAACCGCCGTCGGCATACTGCCCGGAGTCAAAGTTCCAAATCCAACCATCAGACATTTCAATATCGGTGTATTTTTTGGTACCGTTAATATAAAATTCCACGCGATTAACTCCTGAAGGATCATCGGCCGTCACCTCGATTGGTCCAGAGCCTGCAACTGGTAAACCGTCAAGGTCATTAGTCTGATAAGTAACAGCGGTAATGGTTGGTCCGGCATGATCCTGCAGATTGCCGGAGAGCAAAAATTCAAAATTAAACACGTTGTCGCAGAAAAAACTGTTTCCGTCACATGGTTCTGGGGGCGCAGGATGATAATTGATCCAATTGCCCACCCCCAGGTATTCCATCTTGGTATATAAATTAGCAAAATCCCCCGACGGACCGACTACATACATATACAGATGAGAATCAGCCGGCACCTGGAAAATTTTATCATCTTGGTTCCAACAGGTATTGGGATCATTGAAACCATTGGTAGAATCACATAAACCACTGCCGTCAGTGGTAATCGGCGAAAAATTATTAATCGGATCAACCGGCAAACTTCCACCCAAAGCCGCACCCAAAGTATCCTGCCAAGACGGCCATTTGGAAGTGGACAAGCCCTGAATAAAGGTACCGCCCTCAAGCCGGGGGAAATGTCCGTTGGCCGTCTTATAATCCAACATCTTGGCATATATATCATTCAAATCATTCAGACGTTTCATGTCGCGCCACATTTTCTCCCTATCGGTCCTAGAAACATTCACGTTAAACTCCCAATTCTGGAGCAGACGGTTGTAAATATCTATAGTTTCCGCTATCGCGCCTTCATTATAGGAAATAAGATAAATATTATAATAATAATCCCCGCTCACAGCGGTAGCGTCCAAGCAATCGACCTCATTGCCTGTATTATTATTACAAACTATATTCAACGCTGACACATAGACCGTCCGGCCGGCCCGAACTGCGGGGTAGCCGTCAACGGTCAGGGCTTGCGGTTCTGGCGCCGCCGGCCCGAACTGCTGGCGGTACCACTCCATCGGCGATAAACCCAGTACATTTTCCATAACTCTGATGCCGATGACGTCATCTTTATTGGGCTGGGTATCATCAAACAGGAAAAAGTATTCTTTAACCAATTCCTGATATTTATCATTATTAATGTCAGCATTTCCATTCTTGACCAGAATAGAACTAATAGTTGGCAAACCGCCCGGATCTTTGCAATACGAAATGGCAAAATTCGTATAAATATTACCATTACCAGTGACCGTGTCTGGCTGACGGAAATTGAACGAATCTTCAAAAGGAAAATGCTCGCCCACAAAAGGATTGGGCCAGGGATGTTCACAAAGGTTAACTCTGGTTTTCACGGTAGCCGACTTCGTCATGCCATAAGCGGTAACCTGGGCCTTAATAAAAGCTAAGCCGTTTTTAACCTTGGAGGTAACCTGCACTTGACTCAGATTAGTAGCGGATAAATCCTCAACCACGTCCTGTAAATCTTCAACTGACCAGTTATTCTCATTCGCGGCGATCTCGTGATTGCCCTGGTCATAGGCACGGACAACATATGTATGCTGATTGCCGGCGGCAGTATCAGAATCACCGGGGCATGTGTTAAGTCCGGCGCAGGTAAATAAATCATTCAAAGGCCAGGAAAAAGCCGGAGTACCAGTAACAGAAACATGGTCAAGCTGGCAGATGTCGGGGCCAGTTTGGTATATTGACGAGTAACTATCATTTATAGAATCCTGCGGATCAAAATCGAAATTCAGGCCGTCGGACATAGCCAGACGCTGGCTAGAATACACGCCCCCTCCCGCGGCCATGCTACCTTTGACCACTATACCAATCGTTGTATTGCCGGGCAACAAACCGTTAGGGCCGATTATCGTTACCGTATGTCCATTTTCAGTACGATTAGCCAGCCAAATATCCACCGGGCACCAATTACGATTCACGGGCAAGGGTTGACTAACAGCCGCTTGGGCAGTCGGTGAAATAAAATTTTTAATCCTATCGAAAATCATACCTAACTTGCCTTGGGGTCCTTCCTTGGTTTCTGGTTCGGCCATGGAGAAAAACGGCGTTCCACTTAAACATGTGGTTGAGTTACCATTATCATAAAATACTTTAATATTTTCCTTATTCAGGGTCGAAGTGTCCATCAAGGTATTGAAATTTATAGTAATGACTCCATTACGACAAACATTATTATCCACCGAGGTAATCCGCGGTTTGTCATAACAGCACCTCTCCCCTACAGGTGAACAGCCCTGTCCCACCGGGCACTGAGAATCGCTGGTACAGCCGCAATACAAACCGCGGCGCCCAGGATTTGCTAAACTAGAACAAGCTCCTTGGTCTGCGGTACAAACTAATCCCGATGACGACACTTGCGGATCATTATAAACATTGTCATTGTTACTATCCATGCTACAGCAAACACGGCAATCATCGCCTTCTGATGGTGTAGGGTCCTTTGAGCTCGTGTCACCTGTACTACTTATACATTGAAAATTGCCGGGGCTGACGACTGGGCCGTCCTGACAATTTGGGTTGTCGGACATCCGGCACAGTTCCCCTTCACCGCCAGTGCTGCATTCAGCAAAAGGACGACAAATGCGGCCGTACAGGGACGTCTCTTTACAGCAACCCGAGGCGCAATCGCCGGCATTACTACAACTTATGGGCAAGTAAAGTTCATTTGAAGGACAAAATTCATTCTCACCCATGGTATTATCTCTGACCGCTACTCGGGCATTGCCTGAGGTAATGTTCAAGCTGGAAGGAATATTATCTTTAAAGGCTGTGCCTGCGCCTTGTCCATTGACACCGTTCACAAAATTACCGCTAATATCCGTAAATTCGGCTTTGGCAGTTGGTGGAAAACTGTTGAAAATACCCCAGAGATTATAACCGTTGTTGTTGGCGGAAAAAGTAATACTCTGTCCGACCCTGGCGTTGACAGGGTCAAACGGCGGGCAAATCCCTGGCATACCCGTCACAGGAACCGGAATACCCGTGGTGGTGCACTGGTCAGTTGCGGTAAAATTTTTTGTATCACCTACCCGAGGCCTCAGACCGTCACTCGTGGTCACACTCACTGGGCCGCTTCGTCCGGATGATAAGGGGTTACGGACTATAATCTGGGTATCGCTCCAACCGGCACTACCACAAGCATACTCTGGCACTGTTCCCGCGAAATCAACACTACCTAGTTTATTGCCAAAAAAGCATCCCTGAATGGTAACCAAAGCATCTTTTGGACCAGAACCCGAAACCGGGGTGGTATTAGGTTCAGGGTGGGGACTTAAATAACCAACGACTGGAGTGCACCTACCGCTCACACATCTACTATTATTGGCAAAACCGGTTTGAGCCAAGCAACGCGCCTGACAGTCGATATCGGCGTTACAATCAACTATGGTCAGATTACCGCTGCCAGTGACACTATCGGCCTGAACACTGATATCAATTACTCCACCGGTGGCAGCGACCGTATGCACATCAACACGATTGTTATTTTGGTTTTGAAAATCAAAATATGTGGTGCCAGGGTCAGCCGCGGAAAACCAATTACCCCAGGCACCCGGATTAATCGGCGAGTTACAAGTATCAGGCGGACCATAAGCTTGGGCCGAATAACCTATTGTCCGGTTAATCATTTCTGTGCGATCTGCGGGGGCAACAACAACCGATTGAACAGCGCACGGATCGGCATTATCACGTGTGGTAAAAACCCAAGAAAATGAATTGCCGTTGAAATTCAGCCGGGTCAAACTTCCGCCCTCGGTGTTTTGGGCGCCGTTGCCGATAATCACCCTGTATTTCTGGTTAGGCGACAAATTACCGGATACAGCGTTTATTTCCGCGCGGCTGGCTGAAGGCCAGTTAAAATCAATACCGCCGGCAATGGGGGCATAGGCAGTCAGACAATTTGGGTCACCGACAGGATCGTTACACGTGTTTAAGCTCGTAGCATTTTCAACACTGGCCTGATTCATATCAGTGTTGAACTCAGCCCAAATCATGGTGTTAATACAGGCATTAGTACAGACCGGACCGTGAGAAATCACGTAGGGCTGACCGGGCAGAGGCGTATATATGTTCATGGGCAGCATGTTGCTGTTACCATTGTCATTGTGCAAATAAACGAAGTTTTGCAAACCGGGATCCGGAGCGCCATGAGCCAAGCTTGAGATTACCGTCCGTACTACTGTATCGCTCCAGTCGCCAACGTTATTAACCGTCGCCTCGAAAGGCGGGCCGGGATCACGGAAAGTTACATCCTGGGCTACAGTATCCTCCGCTTCCTCAAACCTAATGCCATTCAGGGTAACAGTATCAATGCCGGCTCGACCGCGGCTTGGAGACAATGAAAACAGGCAAGGGCCATTGGCCTGATTAGAATCAGAAACATAATATTCTGTCCCGATGTTGTTGGTGCTGGCCGTGCCATAGCTTGGCTCATCATAAACAATGGTTATTTGCGGTCTGGCTCGGTCGTTGTACTGGAAATCATCAGGAATAGTACTCACTAAATAATCCTGACCGCTACCGTTGACTGTGCCGGTTATATTTTCCGGCGCGTTATCAGGGTCGCTGAAAATCAAAGACTGCACTGTAGCCGGATGAGCACTAGTTCCGGCAAAACACCCGCCGCGGATAGTCACGCACTGGCTACGCGGTCCAGAGGCCGGCTGAATTTGACCAATAAACGGACTACAAGCGCAAGTGTCCAGATCGCTCACGGAAAAATTCCAGTCATTCTTGCCAAGCGTATTGCCGTTGATATCCATAACCAAACTCGTGGTAATATCCACGTCAATATCAGAATTAATCGGCAATTGAAAAGTCGAAGCCGGACCAGGATGTATACTAAACCATTTATTATTATCGTTCTGGGTCGGGCTGTTATCAAAATCCATAACCTCAATATCTACCCGCTGTCCGCCGACCATCACCGATCTGACAGGTCCGTCGCTTGAGGGATTAACGCTTAAAGTAAAATTCAATCCGCCACCAGTGACGTGCATGGTCACGGTTTCATAATACATGCTGGTGCCAAAAGTCACATTAATAGTGGCGTTGGGGCAGACGTTGGTGGCTCCGTCGGGTGGATCAAGAGAATCAATGCTCGGTTCGTCGTCATTGGTTTCAAATTCCCAGGAAGTAATTGGGTTCATTTGATTGCCGCATAAATCCTCTACCCCCCTTAAGGTAATCCTGTACCAAGTAAACGGCGCCAGTTTATCCGCTCCCTGATTCAAAATATGAACAGCAAAACCGTGCGTTACGGCATCAGAACGCACCTCAAGTTTGGTGTTGTCATACGGCGTATTGCCCGGCGTGCCGTCAGGATTAACCACGTTACCGCGCGGGCCATCCAGCCGTTCCAGAATAAAATCACCGATAATGTCGTCACCGACCGTGCTGGGATGACCAGCGGCATCGGCTATGCTGTCAATGTCTATATCCTCGCTAAACGGAAATCGAAAAATTGGTACGGTGCTGACATTCCGATCAGAACTTGTTATAGGACTTTCGGGCGGAGCGTAATAACGCGGATATGTATTGGCGCCGTCCAAAGTGGGATTAATATCGTCAACCGTGGAGCCTGTGTGAAAGTCAAAATAGAAATAATCGCTACCTGTACCCAAGAAACTGGAAGCAATTGTATCCAGTCTGGTTTGGTCGGGACTGCTGTCGTATAAAGAATATATGCCGGCATTATGGTTGGGGATTCGCAGCTGATAATGGTTATTGGCTGTCCATAAATTAGCAGAGTCGCCCGGGGGCAGTCGGAAAGTCAAAGTGTCTGTTCTGACAGTCCAAACACCTCCGACTACCGGATTTGCCGGGTTGGTCATGTCCACTATTTTTAAACGGACACTGGTCCCGCTCAAATCACAAGTATCTCCAACCGCACAATCTATATCACTAGTACAGGAAGTAGACGGCGAAGCCACACAAGTGCCATGATTATTACCGGTCACACTGGCCTCAGCAATACGGTTATTGAAAATAGACTTGATGCGGCTACACAAATATACGTCATCATTGGGCGGTGAACCAGCGATTGTCTGTGCTTCTGTCCATATAAAATGGGAACTAAAAGTCCCGCCACCACCGCCCCCACCGCCGTTCGGATTGGTGGCATTGATAGCTGTCTGTATTACAAAACTGACAATAGCCCAGGCCAGTAATATTATAATCAAACCGATAACCCCCTGAATGATTATTCGTTTGGCCTTCCTGACTTTATCAATATTGCCGGCGGCAGTCATCCAGACAAAACCGCCGTACATAATATAAATCACAGCCACCAAACCCAATAGCCCCAGCGCCCATTTTATTATATTGATTATGGTTTGTTTCAAATCGGCTGCACCCAAACCGATAGTAGCGCCGACATCATCAATGGTGATTGCCTTGACTCCCTGACTCAAGTACGGCCCGACGGCCAAAAAAATTCCGGCACACAAAACGACACTCAGCGCCAAACCTATAAAAAATTTATTTTTGTTTTTCTTCAGCATGGATTGAAAGAAAAACTATTTTATAAAATAAAAATTATTTTTCATCATGAGGCCAGCAAATCCTTAACCACCTTGCTTACCAAATTTCCGTCAGTCCGGCCCTTGAGCTTGACCATGGCTTTGCCCATGACCTGTCCGAATTGTTTAGGTCGATCGCCAAACGAAGCCAAAATATCTTGAACAACTTTTTTGACCTCTTCTTCGTTCATCTGCTGAGGCAGGTAAGCCATAACGAGTTTCAATTCGTTTTCCTCCTGACTAACCAAATCATCACGCTGACCTTTTTTATAGGCCTCAATAGAATCACGACGCTTCTTGGCCTCGGAGGATATCACCTCCAAAACTTCCTCCTCGCTCAGACCTTTATCTTTTTTCTTCTTGGCAATCTCCTGATTATGCAAAGCGCTTTTTAGAAGACGCAAAACCGAAACCTTTAACTCGTTTCTTTGGGCCATGGCCTCTTTTAAATCAGCGTTTATTTTTTCATAGGTAGTCATTTTTGATTATCATTATCGCATCCGTGCTTTTAACAATTTTTTAATCACACCACGCTTATTGGGCTGGCGAGGATCAATAAATTCTTCAAGCTTGCCGATTTTTCTCAAAAATTCTTTTTTCTCCTGTATCAATTTCTTTCTGGCAGCATTCTCGCGTACCTCCAGCTTACTTTTGGGCGGATTATAAAACCTCCCTTTTTTGGCGCGAATCAAAACACCACTTGCCTGGACTTTTTTTGTAAAACGCCTTAGCAAGCTTTCGTTGGACTCTCCTTCTTTCTTGCGTACTTCAACCAAGTGAAATTCACCTCCTATATTTTCATTATTTTATTAATAATTTGTATTGTTACTATAACACACAAAAAGCCCTGACGTCAACTTACGACCAGGGTTTATTACAAAAAAACATACTTATTTAACTTAGCGAAGCCTTTTTGCTAATTTTAGCTAAATTTTTTTAAGAAAACAATATTTACACTGAAAATTTTAATTTTTTTCCACCTAAAAAGTGAAAATGTAGATGTGATACTAACTGCCCACCTTCTGAACCGGTGTTAATAACTACTTTGTAACCACGAACCGACAACCCAAGCTTCTTGGCTAATGATTGGCAATACAAAAGCATGGAACCAAGTAAAACAATATGCGCTTTTGTTGTTTGCTCCAAAGAAATAATATGCTCTTTAGGAATAATCAAAAAATGCACTGGCGCTTTGGGATTAATGTCTTTGATGACAATAAAGTTGTCAGCCTCGTCGATTAATTCCGAGGGAATTTTTTTAGAAATGATCCGACAAAAAATACAGTCAGCCATAGTCGCTCGTCAATTTATAATTTTTTAAAGATGGAAAGAACCATACTGACCGTTTTTAGCCACTACCCCGTTTTTATCCAACCGTTTCTTTATTTCTGGGATAATCTTCTGTGAATCTACGGTTTCCTGAATACCATTCTCCATATCGCGAATCAGAATGGTATCATCCATTAGCTCTTTTTGGCCAATTATCAGAGCGTATTTAACGCCCTTTTTATTAGCCAGCTCCATCTGGGTTTTTAATCCGTCTTTGGAAAAACTTTCGGCGACCCGGATACCCTCGCGCCTCAAATCCTCAAAAAGTTTCAATGCCTTTTTGCGAGCCGAATCACCAAGTTGGGCCACAAATACGTCCGGTAACACTTTTTCTTCCACTTTTATATCACGCTCTTTCAGTTCCACGATCAATCTTTCAAAGCCGCAGGCAAAGCCAATTGCTGGCGTGTGTTGTCCGCCTAATTGCTTGGCCAGATAATCGTAGCGTCCACCCCCGCCCAAGGCATTTTGCCTACCTGCTTGGCCGGACTCTTCTGGGGCCCACCCACTATCCTGGGAATCTCCGGAAAATTGTGGCCACAATTCAAACGCCGTATTCGAATAATAATCAAGGCCGCGCACTAATCTGGCGTTAAGGATATAAGGTATGTCGAGACCGTCTAAATTTTCCAGGACTTTAACAAAATGGCTATTACAATTTTCACATAAAAAATCCACTGTTTGAGGAGCGTCCTGCAACAGCAGCTGACAATCATTTTCCTTGCAATCCAAAAGACGCAAGGGATTTTTCGTCAGACGACGCTTGCAGTCCTCACATAGGACATTACGGCGCGAACGGTAATATTCAATTAACGCTTTCAAATAATTTGATCGGCAACCGGGACAGCCGATACTGTTGACTTGCAGCGTCACCGGCACACCCATATCCGAATAAAGACGATAGGCCATCATCATTAGCTGGGAATCGATGACCGGATGACTGTCGCCCAAAACTTCAAAGCCAAACTGATGAAATTGGCGATACCTCCCGGCTTGCGGGCGGTCATGTCTGAAAAACGGTCCAAAATAAAACAATTTAACTGGTTGCGGCCAACTCAACATTCCGTGTTCCAGATAGGCGCGCACCACGCCGGCGGTTCCCTCTGGCCGCATGGCTATCAAATCTCCGCTTCTATCCTCAAAAGTATACATCTCTTTTTCTACCACATCAGTGTCTTTCCCTACGGATCTGACAAACAAAGAATTCTCTTCAAGAATCGGTGTATCAATCCTGGAAAAACCATAAGTATCGGCCAATTTGATTACTGCTTTGGTGATAAAAGACCAATACTTTTGTTCATCGGGTAAAATATCTTTCATTCCCCTTAATAGTTGCGGGGGTTTTTTAATTTTTTCTCCTTCTTTTTTGACCATGATTTTTTAATTACTAATGTCAGGATAGATCGGCTGAATAAAAAGTCCGAACTCTTTAAACGGCCAAACTTTTAGCCAGGCCCTACCAATAATATTTTTTCTGTCCAGCGGCCCGAAATACCTTGAATCAAGGCTGACTTGTCTGTTGTCACCTAAAACATAATATTGAGACTCATTTAAAACTACCCTCTTGCTTCCGGTAGTCAATAAATCCGAAGGCAAATACTCTTCCTTCAGTTTAAGTCCGGAAGGATGAGTCGCATTATACACGACAACTTCTCCATCTTTCAGTTCCAATATTTCGCCGGGCAAGCCGATTATTCTTTTTATAAAAAATTCTGTCTGATTGTTGGGATTTTTGACGACTACTACATCGCCGCGCTTTGGGTCTGAAAAACGGTAAGTAATTTCGTCAATGATCAGATAGTCCTTGTCGTGATAGGAGGGTTCCATGGAAGCCCCGCGAACATAAAAAGGTTGAAATATAAAATACCTGATAGGTAAAATTATGGCCAGGGTAATAACAACTATTTTGACTATCTCCAGAATGAAACTAGCGGTTGACTGCGCATAGGCCGGCAAAGAGTTTTTCTTTTTTTTCGGCTCCTTTTCGTTTTTATGATCGTAATTTTCTATGGTGAGTCTGACCATGATGAATTAATTTTAAAAATTTAAACCTAACCTTCACTTAAATGATCTTCTAACGTTTCCCGAGTCGGTGGGCGGCATAAGAGTTGAGTCTGGGACCTTTATCCCCCGCCTGTTGGTGGGTCCGAGAGGAGTTGAACCTCTGACCTCCACAATGTCAATGTGGCGCTCTAACCAACTGAGCTACGAACCCAAATAACTAGCAGGCGAGGGATCAATGCAGCGCTTAAACTTCACCCTGCCACGGACAGTTTGGGCAATGGGCGAAATAGGACTCGAACCTATGACCTTACGGATGTGAACCGTACGCTCTAACCAACTGAGCTATTCGCCCAAGCTGTGGCAGGGCAAAACTGAACTTCACGACCGTATCCACGACCCCAAAAACCAAAAATAATAATCGATAAATATTAAAAAAACAAAGAATTAGACCAATTATACCACAAAAAAAGCCACAGTCAAACCTTCTTACTGAAAATTTTTTTGCGGGGGAAAACCGTTTTTCCGCTAACCATTAATAATCTTTATTTTTTACCCTTGTCGAGTTGCTTCTCTGAATTTTTTGCTTTTTTTGACGAGCTTTTACCAATAACATCAATAAGAGGCGGCGGAGCAAATGGCGAAGCGGGAGTTTTTGGCGGCTGATTTTCAAATGACTTGATTTGCTGATCAGTATGAACGTCGGCATTATAATCTCCCATCGGTTCCAAATTAATCACCGACCCAGACGCAGTGGTTGAAAGCACTAGAGGCATTAATTGTACGGCCATTTTAATCAAACCGTGTTTTTTCCTGATCTCCACGGGTTTGCTTTGGAAAGTGTGATAACCGGCTTTGGTCACGACCGTATAATACTGACCAGGAGCAACCAAAGCCGTGAACTGACCCTGGTTACTTGTTACCCTAGTCGCAACCACAGCGCCGGTGGCTATATTGTAAATTCTAACCACCGCGTACTGTATCGGCGAACCGGTCAGATGATCAGTTACTACGCCCCAAGACTTCTGTAATCGCCTGAGGATAATACCCTTCAAAATTATCATTAAACCATAAAACAGCAGAATTATATTATTGAACAGAGTCGGCTGGATAACTGCCGCCAACCAGCTGACCAAAAGACCGCCAATAAGCAAAGGCATATTGAGACGTTCCAATATAATGCCGAGTATGTTCAGGAAACGCAGCCAGGCCAGCCGTTCTTTGGCCACCTCCCTGATTTCCGGATCAATAGGGATGTTTAAATTCAGAACTCCCTCTTTGCGCTCTTTGACCGTGAAAATGTTACCTCGGTAAATATTATCATATAAACTTATGATGGAAGATTTCAATATCTTTGAAGGAAATATAAACCCTTGACGTTCCACGGACACAAAATACTCGCCCGGATCGACCAGAAAACCGAAACGCCCGTCAGCATCCGTTATCTGGCTCTCGCGGAGCTTGTTGAATTCTTTGGAAAAAAGTCTGACGATGGCGTGTCGCACCGGTTTGCCGGTAGTACTGTCGAAAACAACACCCCAGGGTTTGCGTTTTTTGCCCAGGCTGATGGGAATGAGCCAGAAATAACCGAAGCGGAAAAAAAGGTAAATCATGTTAAAAAGCTCCAGACCTGTAGTGGTGGCCGTCACGCCCGTCGCCGCGACAATAGCCGCCGTGATAGTGGCTGGCTGGACAATATCTTTGATTACCTCACCAACAATGTCATTCTGCCGAATATCTTGGACCACTTTATTGATAGTTTTGACTAATTCTTGGGCCGCTTTGGGCAACACTCTGGTTATTGTCTCGGGTATAATTGGGTTTATTATTTTAGTTTCTTCCGGTTCTGGTACCGTATTCGTGTTGGTATTGGCGTTAGTGGGGGTCTCCGATTTCACCGTCAAGGTAATTGACGAGATCACCTTGTTTCCGGCGTAGTCATAAGCCGTGGCCTCCAGGATATAAGTACCCTCAGCCAGCTCGGGAAGCGTGTACGGTTCAGTAGCGTCAGCGTCAATTTCAGTGGCTACGCCGTCATTTATTTTCAAAGAGTAATGGTGTACGCCCGAGGTGGCGTCAGTCGTAGAAAAACTCAGGCGCGGCGTCCGGACGCTGGTGGGATTACCGTCCAGCGACTTTATCTCGAACGGCAAAGGCGGCGTGGTATCAATATGAATCCGAAAATGAGCGGCCGGACCCCAGCCGTTCTCATTTTGGGCGCGGACATGAAAATACCAAGTACCATCCCCTACGGCCCTAAAATTTTTACTATTTGCCGATCCTTCGCTGATAGTATCTGGAGTTTTTCTCTCCTGATCATCAAGGGAATAACTAAAAGCCGTTACGCCGCTCTGCAAACTCCAGACAAAAGACGGATCCGCGTTGGCATACCATAAATTTTGGTCAGGGTGCGTGGTTGAACTTATTACCGGAGCCAATGGCAACGGTTTTTCCGGTGGTGGCGGCGCTGGTTCAGTAATGGTGTACGAACCGCTGCCTAAACCAGTTAACACATTAGTTCCCAGTCCGTCGTTTGCTAAAACAGAGGCTGAACCCAGAGTTACCGAAGCTACTCCAGCCGCTTTTCCTCGAAAAGTAACAGTAATAACGCTAGTGGAACCCGTACCATTTGGGGCTCCACATGCAAATTGAATTGAGCCGCTTGAATTTGAATAAATCGGTTGAACCGGACATAAAGAAAAAACAGCCGCCTTATTAATACTCCGGACTTCTAATAAATTTGTTGGAAAAGTTACAGTAGCGCTTACAACATTGATTGCCTGATCAGACGAATTAACACCTAACGTAACGTTAAAATCACTACCCGTTTCATGAGAACCAGACGAAGGGCTCAAGTATAAAGTCGCGGCCTGGGCGGACAAGGGCAACAGACATAAGGCTGCCAACCAAAATAAAAATATTAAAATCCGCTTGGGCATAAGTTGTTATTTCTTCGGCGAAGTTTGAATGTTGATTAATGTTAAAAACGACAAAAGTGCGGCCGTCAAAATTACCATAACCCAAAAAAGATCCTTTGTCTGTTTCGTTTTTAGCGGAACTGGCTCGCCTCTGATCCAAAGCTCCGTCTTATTGCCGGCCTTATCAACCGCCCGCAACATCAAGGGTTGGCGTAGCGACTGATCACGCAAACGGTAAGGACTAACACTGTTGAAGTAGTTGATGCCGTTTTCAACCACATCATAATGGTCAACTCCGGATGCCACATCAGTCGAGGAAAAAGTTAGAAAAAAATCATTATTATAAAGTGTGGACTCACTGCCAATGTCATACTTTAATGCCAAAGGTGGGGTTATATCTATCAAAATACGTCGCCGACCCACCATCTCCCAATTTTTACCGGGCAAATGTTTACGCAAAGAAAAATAATAGATACCATCTGGCAAATTTTTATAATGGACTTCGCCCACTTCAATTTCCCGTTCGTCATCGGGAATTTCCCCGGGGTTCTGGCCAAGCACGTAACTATATTCAGCCTCTTTTTCCACGGTCCAGCGTATGACCGGTGAATTATGGCTGTACCATTTTTCCTCACGCGGGTGAGTAGGAGAAGTTATTGTCATTTCAACCGAAGGCGAAGTAATATCATAAGTGCCATTAATGAAGGTCAAAGGGGCGGCTGTGCCTAACCCGTCGTTAAGATGAACACTGGTGGAAATTTGGTCAAAGGCCACGCTGGCCAAACCGCCCGCCTTGGCTCTAAAAGTTATTGAAGCTATTTTTCCATTTGTAACGTAGCTACCCTGTGGTCTGCCTCCCGTCATGGTAACAATGCCATCATTAGCGTTATCAACAGGCATGGCCGGCCAAAGCGTCAAAAAACTGCCGCCCGTTGAAACTTCGAGCACTTCCAAAAGCTCAACTGGATAGGTGATAGTCGCCTGCACGGCATTCACCACTTGCTGCTCACTATTTAAACGAATCTCTACGATGATAGTCCCATTCTCGCTAATTTTTTGCTCGGCTGGATAGAGGGAAATCACCGCGGCTTCCGCTCGACTAGACAATAATAAAAGACAAGTAACGGCCAGTGAGCTGAAAATTATCGTTTTAAAAAATTTTGACATAGCTTTTTAAAATTCCAAATTACCTTTAAAATCTGGCAATTGATATTTATTATCCCGTCCAATAATACATCATGATACTGAAGTCGACGATGTTAACTATACCATTGGAATTAATGTCGGCTCGCGCGTTAGCCGGATTAGACGACTCCCAATAAAATAACAAAATACTAAAATCGATAAGATTCACAAAACCGTCGCAGTTGATATCGGCGATAACTTTATCCGAGCACTCATCTGGTATCTTGGTACCAATCACCTCAAAAGCTACGGTGTTACTAAATTCTGAAACTGCCCGGCTCACAGGTTCGACGGCCTGTGCTTTTGCGTTGTAGGTGCCAGCCGCTAAATCGTCGGCATTATACAACTGAAGCCAGCGGCCGTTTCCGTCGGCATTGGCGATCTGAACTGCAGTATGAGGCAAGCCGGCCGCCTGTCCAAAGCCGCCGGAACTTAGAGTCACGTTGACTTCGCTATTCGGAGCGGTGGTGCCTGAAACCGTGGCCGTTTCTCCGGAAGTTAGGCTATTTTTATCCACCGTAATAGTCGGTCCCAAAAAGATTCCACTAATAGTGGTTATTGTGCCACTGCTTAAAGTGAGGGTAAAATTAGATTCTTTACCTATCAGCCCATCAGAATCCCGGCCCAAAATTGTAAAAGTATGCGTGCCCGGCATAACTATGGCCGACACATCAAAAGCGGCCTGGGCATCGGTAGTTAGCTCCACCAACAATAATCCGTCCTGATTTATGGTTAGGGTTGAAGAAGGATAAGATATGCCGCGAAAAATAATGATCGTATCCGGCTCTTCCAAAGGCGGTTGTTGTGGTACGACGGCGGTCACGGTCACTTGCCGCGCCACTTGTGCCAATACAATAGAATATCCCGCGACCAAAGTGACCAACGGGATAACTATTAAGGTAAAACAAAATATTATAACTCTTCTTTTCTGACTAAATAACATTATTTTTTATTTTTGAGCTCTTTTTAGTATCCAGCGATTATACTTTCTTATAAGTATTATAAGCAGGATGATAACCACAATGGCCACTATAGACCAAACTAGTAATACGTGCCAGGGAAAAATCCAAAAGGAGGTTTGACCGCTGACCCTGATTGTCTCTGTTTCATTGGTCATAGATAAACTAGCTCGGTACCTGCCTAAGCCGAAGTTTTTCCTTTCGTTGGTATACTCATTCCAGAAATTCCTGAAAAAATTACCGCCGCCGCCGACTACCTCGCTTTTCTCCCAAACAGCCTCGTATTTTCTTATCGAATCCGGCAAAGTCGCGGCTTTTCTGACATTTATATCCACCTTGGCCACCTCTCGACCGAACATATTGGTGATAACTATTGTACCGGTCGGACGTTCATGAATATTTCCGGAATTTTGGAAACGAGCGAAAAAAGTAATCGGTAACCTAGTAAATGATGATTTGTTACCGGCCGTGCCAAATTCTACGATTGATCCCCTTTCGAAAATATCACCGGCCACTTGAGCCAGAATTAAAGTGCCTACCTTGGAAGAGATGCGCACCTGTCCTTCCTGGGGGGGCGAAGAACTAAAAAACAACGAGGCATAATGTCCTCCTGGGCTGGCATCCGCCGGGACATTAATGGTCACCGGTACTTCCGCCCTCTGACCTGATTCTATGACAATCGGACCGGTCTCAATCTGCAACCAAGTGCTTAGGCCCAAAGAAGCCGTATCGAAATCAAAAGCCGGCTGGCCGGTTTCGCCCTTAGCCGTAAAATCTCTAGCTTCGGTATACAGCTGAACCGTCTCGGGCGTTTCATTGTACAACTTAACCACCGTTTTTGTACTCTGACCGGCGGTTAAAGCAATTTCCATAGTCGGTGGGCTTATGGTAATGGCTTGAGCTGAAGGAACTAACAAAAACCAAACCGCCGCCAACGCTAAGACAAAAACCGTCAGTGCCGATATTAACTTTTGTAACTGCTTACTGTCTTCCGGCATATCGATAAACTAGAAATTGAAATTAATAGAGAAATAACTACGACGGCTTTTCTACTTTGGTCTTTTTCTTGCTTAGACCGACTAGAACGAAAATCAAAATTATAATAACCAGCAAAACGACCACGGCATAAACAATACCCATCGTGGAATAAACCCAAAAATTCACCGTAGCTTGATTCTCCACCGTGCCGGAAGTCAAAGTAATAGTGGCCTTGTACTGACCAATAGAATTGCCCACATCATCCCAGTTGTCCACGACAAATTTTCTGACACTGCCGGGTAAAACCGCGCCACCGTCCTGATTCACCTTTATCGTCTTCACTACCTTACCAAACATATTACTGATAGTAATCGTACCAGCTGGTTTCAAATGCACTTCTCCGGTATTTTTATAGCGTAAGTTGAAAGCCACTGGACCAGCGGTATAACTCTCTTTATTCGTGGAAAAAGTAACGATCTCACCTTTCTGGACATATGAACCCTTGACCGTAACCAGAAACGGCACGCCAATTTTTGATTGAATAGAAACCTGCCCGGACTGGATGTTGTCAGCAGTTTGACTGAAATTAAACAATACACCAGCATAATGACCGCCGGCACTCGCATTGGCAGGCGTGGTAAAAGTGACCGCCACCTCGGCCTTTTGGCCGGGGGTTAGCACTATTTTTTCCGGATTAACTTTCATCCAGGTAGCCACTCCGGTGGCTGGCGTATCCAAATATTGCGGCTCGCCAGTTTCACCCTTGGCCGTGAAATTAACCACCTCGGCAGTCAAGGTAATACTATCTGCAGAATCATTGTTCAATTCAACGGCCGCGGTCTTCGATTCACCTGGTGTTAAAGTCAACTCGCGAATAGCCGGAGTGACTGATAAAGCCTCGGACCTTAAAGGTAACAAAGCCATGGCGAATAAAACTAAAACACCGGTTATTAATAATGTTCTTTTTTGCATAAGCATGGGGTTTAATAAATTATTTATACTGCCCTCCCTCCGTCACCCATCCTGTTTGCACAACTAATCTCCTTCTAAAAAAAATGAAAAGCAAACTTAGTGGGGACTAAGGGGAGTAAAAATTTAAAAAGTTGCAGTGGCGACATAAGTCAGAGTAGTGGTATAGCTACCGGCTTCAGTAGTTGAAGAAATATTGGCCAGATATCGCACTGAATAAGTGGTGGTGGTCGAAGGACCGCTGGCCGCGGCAACCTCATCGGGAAAACTGGCCGTATCAAAAGCAAAGCCACTAGCTGCGTAAGGAGCGGAAACCGCTCCGGAACCACCCGAGGCAGTCATGCGCAAACCAAATTGTTCCGTGCCCGGATTCGAAGCGGAGTTAACTGCGCCGATGGCATCAATCGTATTACTACCGGAAGTGAGCGTAGTGCCATTAATCGTGATTGAATAACCATGGTCGGCGTTGGTACTACAACTCATAGTATGTGCCTCTGTTTCCACGGCACTACCATTGCCGTCGCCGGTTGCATAACGAGCCGCGGAATCACTCAAAGTGCCAAAACCAATGGTCATGTCTGCTTCATTAATCGCGAAGGTTATGGTCGGATCGACGGAAGCGGTCACGCTGATGCTGTCATCGGAAATTATGGAAATAGCCAGAGAGCCGGAATCCGCCATAGTTCCGGCAATATCAATATTCAAACTATCAGCCGCCACTGGATTCACTATTTGAGTATCCCCGCCTGAGGCATTTAGACCGATTTCAATAGTTACGGTACTCGCAGGATCAATCGCATCAGTACAAGAGGTAAAGGTGATGGTGCGACCAGACACAGCCGCGCCCCAGGTTGCTCCGGAACAAGTAGCCGCCAAAGTTATTTCACTGCCGTCATTCAGGTCCATATCGGCAAAATCAACACCGTTTAGTCCGCTGGCAAAACTGTCTGGAAAAGTAATGGTAATAGTCTCGCCCGCTGCCACCCCGCTGGGCGTGGTAAAAACAATAGTGTGATCGGCTGCCGTCAATTCGGTCAAAGTCGACAGCGTGTCGGAAACGTTGGTTAGTGCCGCTGCTTTGACCGTGGTGATCGGATTAAAGACCGCCACCAACAACAAAGCCAGCAAAATTGTATAAATTTTTTTTATAATACTCCTCATATACATTTTTTATTCGTTGTTAAAATTTTTTAGGGTTTTATACTTTTTTTCGACCTATTTTTAATAATTATATAATATACCAAAATTAATTGTATGTTAAGCAAATATTGCAACTTCTGAATTATATCATTTTTTTCACAAAATGTCAAACAACATTCTTTTTCTTTTTTTAAAAAATTGGAGTAATGATATAGGTTATAGTGGTAGTATAATCCCCCGGTTCAGTAACTTCGCTAATATTAGCTAAATAATAAATACTTATAGTTTCCAAGTCAGTTGGGCCGCTTTCTGAAACAAACTCCGTGATAACTTCTGGTACAAACGAATAATTATTTGAAACGTACTGGTAGTCAGTGCCAATCACCGCGTCACCGCTTGATTGTGCAGCTATGGCTAGCTGCTCTGAACCCGGAGTGCCATTGGGATCACCGACAATCGTGTCAGCGTCAATGGTATAAGCGCCACTAGTAAGGGTCTGACCATAATATGTTATGACGTAGCCATTTCTAGAGTTGGTGGCCACTTGAATATTGTGGGCGGCTACAGGCGTTTCGGGAGAACCAATGCCGTCCCCGGTTGCCCAAGTCGCTACGACCGTGCTCAACAGACCGAAACCAATAGTGGTGTCTGATATGGAAAATGTCATGGTATTGAAGAGCCAACAATCGTTATTGCTGGCATCAAAGTTAGTACCATCGGAAGCGTCGATGTCCGGCGGCTGTCCGCAAGCGTACGAATCGCGCACATCAGTATTAGAAACCAAACGGGTGCCGGCTACATTAATATTCCACTGTGTACCCGTGGCAGAGCTACGGAGAGAGACTCTAGTACTGTCCGCTTGCCCGTCAAAATCAATGTTCTGAAAAGTGTAAGTGCCGCCCGCTAAAAATTGTATCTGACTGCCGGCCGTATTGGCCGTAAAAGTGCCGGCTGTTTCCGCATCAGCCGCAAAAATAACATCCGGATTAGCCGCGCCAGCGTTGGCGATGGTCAGATTATAAAACCTTCCGTCGCTCCCTGTCATATCGCCCGATAAGGTCTGCTGGCCAATACCGTCAAGCACAACCGTACTGTCGCTGTTCACGTCCCCATTATTCGTCCAATTACCTCCAACATACGTATCAGCATTGCCGGAAAGCGCAAAAGTTGCCTTATCCGCAATAGTCACATCACCATCTATATCCAAAGACCCGCTGCTTAATTGATCATTAAACTCTAGAGAACCAGTTAACAGGGAAAAATCATTCAGTACGTGCACGGTCCCGCCTTCTATAGACCGTCTAACAATTAAACATCTACCTCCTCCAGAACAGCTAAAAAATAAATTGTAAAATGTCCAAGCAGTATTACCATCCTCTTGAAAATCCTTATCTGCACTGACTGCTTGGGTAAAGGTGTTGGTTGAGGTCATATTTATCGTCCCGCATGTCGCCCCGCACTTGACATTGCCATTGACTGTCACATCAGCCGTGCCATTGCTAGTATCAAAAGTACCATTGGTCATGGTTAAATTATTGGTAACAGTAACGGTATTGGTTAGCGGCGACCAAGCCCCACCAGAACCATTAAACGTCAAATTATAGAAAGAAGATGTTCCGGGATTAATCGTATGTCCCGTGTCCGTGGCGTCAAAAGTCACGGTGCCAGAGCGGGCGGTAAAAGTACCGCTGTTCAACCAATTCCCGCCAACATTGATAGCATTATTCTCGCCGCTGACTACATCCAAGGTACCGCTGGTAATAGTCACATTATTATCCACATCAAGCGGGTCCTGGACATAAACTGTCAGGCCGCCGCCACTACTATCAACCACAAGATTGTACAGAGAAAAAGAGCCGTCGGTAATTAGATTGACACTATAACCATAACCAGCCAAACAATTAAAAGTGACAGTTGATTGATCTTGAACAAAGGTAGCGCCAGAATTAATAGTAAAATTACCGGTTAAACTAATTATTGTTTCATCTGTAACATCATTAATGGCGTTAAATGTACCATGAATAGAAATGCTACCATAAACTGCAGTCCCACCACTTTTAACATCATATCCATGAGTGTATAAGCTGTTCGTAGCGGCTACGGTCAGATCAGTCGTCTGTATATTAGAACTCAGATTAAGCGTAGACCCACTGCCGGATACAGTAACATTGCCCACATCCTGCAACGGCGAAGTGTTGTCAGTGTAGGCTGTAAGGCCATCAAAAATTAGCTGGCCAGTGCCTAAAGCCTTGGTAAAAATTCTGCCGGAATCTAAGGTGAAATCACCGGCCACATTGATATTAACATCCGCACCCTGCCTGAACTCGCCTGCGGTCAGATGGAATGTTCCGTCAACATTCAGCGCGTCAGCATTCTGAATGAATCCGCCGTTGCTGGCTGGTTGAAAATTGTTTATCGCGTTGCCACCGGAAGTAATGGTTTTATCAGCTCCATTCATCACTACAGTGCTGCCGTTAGCGTTAACCACGCCGCCAGAAAAATCTACATTACCCGTTACTGTCCAGGTGTCGTCGCCTAAAGATAATTCTTCAGACGCCTCACCAGTACCTGTAAAATCAAGATTGCCGGAAATATTGACTGCCGGGTCATAAGTCGCGCCATCTAATATTACCGTGCAATTATTATTAGCAATAATATACAGATGCGATGATAAATTGTGCGTGCCGGTAGCCATCCTCACGGTTCTTTCGATGGGGTCCGTATGATCACCATAAACTTCCACCAGACCGCCGTAAGTCCGGGCAGACATGGTCATGACATCACCGACATCAGTAGCATCATAGCGGACAATAGAGGTGATAGTGCCGGTTGTTGGAAATGGGGCATCAATTGTTTTATAGGTAAAACGCCCAGCGCCGCTAATGGTGCCATCCAAGGTAAAGCTAATGGCAGTAGTATCAAGTGTTACCGTCCGACCAGAACCAATGTTTAAGGTATCACCCGTGTCAACATCTATGGCGGCCCGAACATACGGATCATCAGTGCCATTGACAGTCACGGTGGCAGTCGTTGACCCATCGCCAATCACCAAACTGTCAAACAGCGTGTCCGCCGAACCGCTGATATTGCCGCCGCGTAACGTCACTGTACCAGTACCGGGATCAAACGAACCGTTATTTATCCAATCGCCATCTATCTGCATGTCCTTATCATTGGCTGAAAAAGTCTTGCCGGAATCTATAGTAAGATCACCCGCCAGCTTAATGGTCTGGGTGGTGCTGGTGGAAATTTGCGCATTTTTCTCAATGGTTAAATTGTAAAATTGATGGTCATTAGTATTAACATCAAAAAAATCCCGAGTGCCGGTGCAGGTGCCACCCATCACCAACGTGCCCCCAGTGACTGTTTGAGTAACAAATGTACGATCATCATAAATCAAAAAATCACAATTAGTTGTCAACACACCGCCAGTCAGGTTTAAAGTGACAATTCTTGATTTACCGCCAGTCCCCTTACCAAACATTACGTACCCGTCGGTATTAGTTCCAGCATGGTGATCGCCGCCAGCCAAATTCATAGTACCTTGGAGAAATTCGAAACCACGCCCCACGTCCAAACTTCCGCCATCTAAATTGAAAGTAATGCTGACACTCCCATCAGCTATAAAATCATTCGTCACGTCAATGTCAGCCCCATCCTCAACATTCAGCGTGCCATTTGCCATGATCAAGTAATTATCTACGTCAACAATAGCGGAAATGGTCACTGTGCCGCCGTTGATTATGAAACGGTCTTTGATATTGGTGGTGCCGCCGCTTAAAACAACCGTGCCGGCATTGACTATTAGATCTTCCGTCGTGCTATCACCGATAGTGAAAGTACCACCAGTCACATTCAGATTGCCGCTGGTAGTCACATCATTGCCTTGAACAGTGGCCGAAGCGCTGACGGTCAGAGTGGCACCGCTGTCCACCAGAATGTCCTGGCCAATGACCGAATCCGCTGTGTCCAGATAGGCTATGGCTGAATCATCAAGATGAAAATCTCCCCCAGTGGTATTAGTGGTCACCTTACCGCCCGGATCATAAGTCATACCAGTCCAGACATGCAGCTCCATGTCTGATTCAACCGTTAGATTATTTGAACTGACGCTATAGCGGATACCCTCATCACCATTATCGCCGCTCGCTAAATTCGCGTTAGTAATCGGTCCGGCGTCTTCGTGCCGAACGGCCACGGCATAACCATATATGTCTAGATCAGTTATGTCAGCATATGGATCATCAACGCGGGTAACTGTAGTAGCCTTAATATTTTCCTCCCCACTGTCCACAAAGACAATAACAGTATCACCCGAATTGTAAGCGCCGGGCACGTCAATGAAATAAAACCCATGTCCGTCAGTGCAATCGGTAGTCACGGTCGCTCGTCCACTGACCGCTACGCCGATGGTCAGATTGTCAGAGCCACAATCATATGGCGTTAACTCTTCATCAGCATAGATCGTTCCCGAAATAGTAATAGTATTATCAAAATCCCAACAGGCATTACCGCCGCCGTCATTATTAGTGCCGTCATAAGCGCGAATGTGGTCGCCTTCGCAGGCGTTGGAATGATCCACCGTCACATAGCTGACTGTCTGCGTACCGGACACCACCAAGTCCCACTCGCCCTCACTGGTCAGCTGTATGCGGGTTTCCGCGGCCTGACCGTTTAAATTTATATTCTGGAATTTATATTTTGACTCGGGGATAAATGTTATAATTGTGCCTGCCGTCGTGGCCGTAAAAGTAGCCGATGTCTCGACATTATCTTTGAGAATTACTGTGCTTGGATTAGTCACCGTCAGATTATTAAATCTATTATCATCTGTCATCGCCCCGGTCAATTGTTGATCACTCGTGCCGTTTAAAATCACTGTGCCACCATTATTATTAAATGTGCCGCTATTGTCATAATTGCCGCCAATGTTAAACGTGCCAGTGTCAGTAGCCCTTAAAACGGCCCCGCTATTTATATTTAAATCACCGGCCACGGTAAAAGTTGGTCCATACTTCATTTCCAATATTACCGCCTGACTACCGGTCTTGGTCAAAGTTAATGAAGAATTTAAAGTAATAGTGCCTGCCGTCGTTTCAACTGTTCTTTGACTGACGCTACTGGTATTATAAATTTCCACCGCTCCGCCGTAGGTCCGGGCCGATATTGTCTGATTATTATCAGTCGCGTCAAAACGCAAAATTGAACTAATCGCACCACTGGCGGGAAAAGCTCCTGCTGGCTTATAAACAAATCTCCCTGCCCCAGTAATTGTACCGTTTAAAACTAATTCGCCAGTGCTGTTTAGGGTAATTGTCCGGCTGGAATTAATGGTCAATGTCTTAGAATTGTTGACATCCAACGTATGAGTAACAACATGGTCAGAGGCGGTATTAGTCACATTACTGGCAATAATCAAGTCATAGAATGTCGTGGCGGCGGTGCCAGCCAGACTGGCACTGACGCCGTCAAAGGTGACAGTGGAATTATCAGCGGTAAAGGCGCCGCCGGAATTCAAAGCCCAACTACCTTCTGTGGCGATGATGGTATCGCCGCCTGTGCCGCGGGTAGCGTCCAACGTGCCATTAATGGTAATACCGCCAGTGCCAATGTTCAGATCGTAGCCGTCAGTAATAAGACGATCGCCCGCATTTATGACCAGGGCATCCGCTTCCAAGTTGCTTTTCAGGATGATAGTGTCAGGCGAAGTGCCGATTTGCACCACGCCGAAGTTGGTAACGCCTGTCTTATCAATAAAATCCAAATCTCCGTCAAAAATGAGCTTGCCCGAGCCAGAAGCTTTAGTGAACGTCGCCGTACTCTGCAAAAGGAAATCGCCAGCCACATTCACGTTGACATTGGCTCCCTGAGCAAAGGTAGCTGCACCAAGCTCTTCTCCAATTTTAAATGTTCCATTAATATCTAGGGCGTCAGCATTGGAAACACTACCGCCGGTAACCGCAAAGTTCTGCAAAGTATTACCGGCAGAGGTAATTGTCTTTGAGGGGCCGTCCATTTGCAAAGTATTACCGGCTGTCGCTGTATAGGTCCCGTCCGTAAAATCAACATTACCAGAAACCGTCCAAGTGCCGGTGCCGGTGATGATTTCCCCTCCCACGTCCCCGTTGAAATCCAGATTACCGCCAATGGTCACTATAGGATCATTGGTGTCGCCATCTATAATAAAATTACCGCCGTTGACACTATTAATATAGAAATGAGAATTGTCTCCGGAAAGTGTATATCTGCCGCTGGCCAGATAAGCCCTGACATCGCCGGCTTCAGTATAAAATTCCACGCTATTTCCGTAAGTCCTGGCGTCGACAGTCGTAGAAGCAATATGGCCGCCTGTGGCGTCAAACCTGACAATTGAATTAATGGTAGCTGAGGTGCCTGGACCTCCTGATGTCTCTGTAAACCTTAA
>Ga0185342_1000009_pt1 | contig 174228 bp, 154 predicted proteins | sample ConPoolayeEmetaG_FD_128045 | JGI IMG/M metagenome (GOLD analysis project Ga0185342, IMG submission 128045) | Hot spring microbial mat communities from California, USA to study Microbial Dark Matter (Phase II) - Cone Pool mat layer E metaG... ... | reverse complement strand
CGCCTACAGCAGCAGACTCAGGCTCAGGAACCACACTAGGCAAAACAGACGGAGACGGAACAACAGACGGAGCAACCGTAGGAGCAACAGTTGGAGCAACAGAAGGCGAAGCAACAGGAGCTTCAGTTATGCCTATTGAAGTTTCAGCTGAAGAGCCAAAGTATGAACCGGAACCTTCAAAGGTAGCGATGATTGTGTATTCTCCTGGAACTGGCGGAGTCCACATCTTCTTGAACATGCCGGCTGTGTCACTTGTCACAGTGCCGATGTTTTGGATGTTGCCGTTGGGGTCGATAGCTGTGAGTTTCACTTGGACGCCGACAGCGTCAGTTGGCATGGGTTTTTGCATGTAGAGGTACTCCATCCATGCGCCCATACTTTTGTCGGACATTGCTGGGACTATGTTGAATTTGCCGTCTGCAACGAGTTTCTTTGCGCCTGAGCAAACGTCTGTGACAAAACCTTCAATCATGACGCTTGAACCTACGGAGGTTACTTTGGGTGAAGCAGTCACTGTGGTGGCACTGGGTCCTTTGCCGATGCAGTAAATTTGGTTGTCATAGACGTTGAGATACGCCAAGTAGCCATCTGCAACGGGTATGCCTTCTTCACCGAATGAGCCGATGGCAACCCAGCTGTCCAGTGTCCAAAGTTCCGCTCCAGTGTAGGCGTCAATACAACGTAGTTGAGAGCCCTTGTATGGTGGCGCGTTAGGCGAGTGCTCACTTGTGTAAGCGTAGATTTTACCGTCAGCAATTGCACCGATGAACAGGGGGTACAGTCCCCACGGGGTTTGGTCGCCGCTGAAAGTGTTGTTGTACTTCCACTTTAAAGCTCCAGTCAGCTGGTCAAAGCATAAGATTTCTCCACCGTAGCCCCCAACGTACAGGTTGCCATAAGCTGGGAAACCTGGGGCGGGGGGGTGAGAAACTGTGCCGTAATATTGGAAGTCGCGGAAGTCGCCAACTGGGCCCCATAGTTTGTTGCCGTTGTCTAAGCTGTAGCCGGACCACTGCATGGTTTCTTTGTCAACCATAGTGAAAACACGGGTCTTTGGATCAACAGTCCCGAAGGCACGTGTGAGGTTACCTGCTGGTGCAGGGTATGCTTTTTGCCACAAGATTTGACCACGTGAAGCTGGTTTGAGACTTATGGCGGTCACTGTGTAGGGGTCAGGTGTTCCGAAGCTTATGAAAGACGACATTGGCGTGCTCAGTAGCAATAGGTCGTCGGGGATAGCGCGGATTATGCTTGAACCTGGAGGCAACGCGGGTATTGAAACGTTCCATGTGTATGCCTTGGACATGTCAGCGTTTTTGCCGACGGGGCGGTATTGGTATGCATCCGTACCGGTACCAGGTATAGAAACCAAAGGCGTGCTTGCACCTGCTGAGGAGTTCCACATGGCGAGCCAGCCGTTACCGACTGTGAAGACCAGTGCTTCTCCGCTTGGGCCGTTGGCGCCGCTACCGTAACCACCTAGGAAGCTTGCACCGTAGCCTGCTTGGACATTGGTCATGTTAAATAACCAAGCACCTGTTCGGGCGTCATAGACAATCCATTTTGCTGGAGTTGGTGGGCCAAAGAAGCTAACGCCGCCCTCTGTTTGGATGAGGTAGCCGTTCATTGCACCGTGTTGGTTCATGGATTCATAGAGGTAAATCATGCCGAAGGTGGGCGAAATTGCATTATTTGTCCAGAGTGTTTCGCCAGTCTGCAGATCCACACAAGTGTATGGTCCACTAGTGGGATTGTTGCCTAGAGGTGTATCATAATAGAGTCTGCCGTTGATGATTATGGGGTTGCCGAATCTGCCTTCGTATGAAAGACCTGTGTAGTAGGTTACGTCTGGGATGAAATAGTTAGCTGAGTCACCCACTATCCCACCGTCTTCTAGTGGTTTGGTCCACATGATGTGAGGTGTATTGGGCGCAAGACCGTTAGGTTGAACTTTATCGAAGTTTGCAGCTCCGCGGAGATAGTTTGATGCAATGCTACCCCACGCAGTGTTTTGACCTTCAATGGGACGAGTCCAGTAGCTTGTTGGCAGTGGATAAGTTGGTGGGCTCTGAACAGGGGTTTGTTGCACAGTTAGCGTTGTGGAAGTGCTGCTGGGCATGTAGTAGTCGCCTATGTAGGCGTCTAAGCCAAAGCTTGGAGTCCCAGGTACACCTGTTTCAGGGTGGTAGAGACTAGCAGTCTGTCCTGGAAAAGTGAACACAAAGGTATATGTTCCAACTTGATCAGGGGTGTACAACGTTGCATAAGCCGAAGTTGCATCAGAAATGAACGGCCCAAGAGTCTGCTGAGACCCATCCGGCTTTGTAATCTTCACAGTAAAACCAGTCCAACGGTCACCACCAACTCCGCCAGCGGATGGTGGAACTTTATCAATCCACATTACGATGAAGGTTGTTTGTCCGACTCCGACGGGGTCAGGTGAAACTACTAGGTATGCATATGTTGGGATGTTCCACGCGGGAGTGTGTGCTGAGACAAGTGGCATTGTAGCGACGACAGCAGAAGCCATGAGAAGCAGCAGCAACGGAATAGCAGCGATTTTGGTTTTATTTCTTATATTTAGTATATTCAATATTAATCTCTCCTATTTTCTGTATAGAAGGGTACACGCATTGTTCTTTTAACTTTTACGGAAACCACACTTAAAAGCTTAAGAAAAACTCACTTTAAGCAGTATTTTAGGTTATAATTTAAAATAATTCAACTAAACGGCAAAACTAAGTATAAAAACGGCAACAACAACGAGGAAAGCATCAATATAAGGGTTTTAGGAAAAAAGAAAAAAGGTAACCTAATTACTTATTCGGCAATTCAGAATAAAAACTCGGTTGATGATACAAGCAACGTTGCAACAATTAAGGTCAACGCTTTTTGGTTTTCACGTTTTTCAACCTTACATTTTGCGGTTTCTGCTTAAAAAACCAAAGAAATAAAAACAGCAAAAACAGATAAAATAAAAAGGCAGCCTAAAAATGCACTGCCTGCTTGAAGATTTTTATTGTGTTCGCAGGGGCTGAAGTCTACTTTACTATTTTTTCCCAACCCTTGACGAAGTCAAGGAACTCCTGCACTGGTTGACCACCATAGGTTCGTAGGCGCTCTCGAAGTTCAACTTTTTCGACAGCTGCTTTCTGGAAATCTCTAAGTTGACTGGCTTTTTCAGTTAGATAGAGTATGTTGTCTACACCTGCTCTTGCCATACGGACGGACACGGTGAGAAGCTCACTTACAGTTGGGACTTCCCGTGGGTCGTCTCCTGGACCGAAAACATACAGCGATATATTCAGCGGCACTTCTTTGAAAATCTTTTTGAAAGCACGAGTGAGCATTTCCCAGTACCATGGAGTAGCATAGTTCTTGCTGAACATAACAACAAGAAATTCATCGGTCAACGGAGCGAGATCGTCAAAGTTTATACCGAAACGTTCGTAAGATGTGACAGGATCTGGTAGAACTCCGATAACAAATTTTTTCTTGGCTCGATCGCGCACACGTTCGCTGACTTCTGCCATGTAGTCGGTGACTTCTTTTCTACGCCATTCAAGCCAGCTTAAGCCACTTTTCTTCCATTTTTCGTTGCAGCGAGGGCATGTGCAATGACCATGCTCTGCGAAGTGAATACTGTTGAGCCACACACCAGGGCTTTTCCTTGCAACGTCTTCGATGTAGTCAAGTTGTTCTGCGCGGTGTTCAGGTTGCGTGTGACAAAGAATGTCCCATCGCACGTTAAAGTTGTTATTAGTTCTCCACGCTGGACCAAGCGGCGATTGACTAATCCAGTCAGGGTGGTTGCGGGCGGTAACGTTATCTCCAAATATGGCGATGTTGCTGTACATGTCAGGCATAGGAGGCATTCTTCTGCCTACTTCAGGTTTAACACGGAATAAGTGAAAGTCAAAGCCTTCGGCTTTCTCTGGAAGGAATACGTAAGTACCGAATTTCATCTTTTTGCACCTTTTACCATGCAGAACGTTAGGCAATGTTATAAAGTTTTGCTTAAAACAGGCTTGTTCTCTCTGTAGAAAACTTTCTCCTATTCAAAAAGCACAATCACCCTAAGAAGCACAAGACCGCTATGCTTTTTTCAACCAAAAATGAGCACCCACCAATTGCAAAAATGCAAATAGGATACTGCTACCTAAAAACGATTCTCAAAAGCCGAAACTCTAAAACTACACTATAGCATTAACAGAAACAGCAGGTGCACAGCATGAGTCAAAAGACCCCCCCAGACGAAACGATGCAACAAAACATAAACCCCGAAAAAGGACTCACTGCCCAACAAGCCACTGAACGTCTAGCCAAATATGGACCTAACAGGCTGGTAGAAGAAAAGGAAATTCGCTTCCTCAGAATTCTAAAGGAAGAACTCACAGAACCAATGATTTTGCTACTCATAACCGTGGGGATTCTCTACAGCATATGGGGCAACATCGCTGACGCCCTCACCATAATTGCCATAATAGGCATGCTTGTTTTAGTAGAAGCCTGGAACGAATACCACGCCAAACGCTCCATAACAGCCTTGAAAAAACTTGCGGCGCCGACGTCAACTGTGCTCCGAGACGGAAAAGTTATGGAAGTTTTAACTACCGAGATTGTACCAGGAGATATACTGATCCTCAAACCAGGTCAAAGAGTACCCGCTGACGCGGGATTGCTGGAAGCGGCAGGATTAGAAGTTGACGAGTCCTCTTTAACAGGCGAATCGTTCCCCGCGCCTAAAGAAACAGGAGTATTGATGCTAGACGCACCCAGGTTCATTGACCGCAAGAACATGGTTTATGCGGGAACAATTGTAGTCAAAGGACGCGGCAAAGCCCTCGTAACAGCCACTGGCATAAACACTGAACTGGGCAGGGTTGCAGACATAGCTAAGACAACAAAAGAACCGAAAACACCATTACAGTTAGGCATGAAACAGTTGTCTAAGACATTATTAAGGATGGCCATATTTTTTAGCATACTTATCCCTGTGTTGGCTTTCCTTGGGGGTTTATCGCCTGAGCAGTCAATTCTGTATGGTCTATCACTGGCTTTTGCCACCATCCCTGAAGAGTTACCCATAATAATCACTATGGTTTTAGGGGTGGGAATTTACGCGCTCTCACGCAAAAACGCAGTTGTAAAAAACCTACGCGCCGCAGAAACTTTAGGTAGCACAACAATAATCGTTACTGATAAAACTGGAACATTAACCGAGAACAAACTGAGAGTGGATAGCCTATATTTTGACGGTCGAATCACTCAGAAACAGGAATTTGGGCACAATGAGAAAGAAGCACTGAAAACTGCGTTGCTTGCAAGCGATGCCATAAAAAACGTAGCAGTAAAGACGACGCTCAACAACCCTTTTGCAGATGCTATTTTGGAAGCCATTAAAGAAAACGGAATAGACCTGCAGAAATTACAAACAACGTGGATTCTTAAAGATGAGGCAAGCTTTGACAGCAAACGAAAACTGGCTTCGTACGTTTACCAGTTGGGCAAATCCACCGTTGTGTTGTCCAGCGGCGCACCAGAAAAGGTGCTGGCTAACTCTGAAAAAGCACTTCTCCAAGGGCAAGAAGTACCGATGACAGAAGAACTGCGCCAGAAAATTTTGGAGGCAACATCAAGTATGGCGCAAAAGGGTCAGCGATTACTGGGCTTCGGTTATCAGCGAATATTGCCCGTTCAAATGGAGGCAAAATATAGGCTAGAGCGAAACCTAGTCTTTGTTGGCATCATAGGTTTTATGGATCCACCCCGAAAAGAAGTCAAAAACGCCATTCACATGTGTAGAAAAGCAGGAATTAAAGTGACGATGGTTACAGGTGACCACCATGAAACAGCCAGAGCCATAGCCGCGCAGGTAGGCATCAACAACTCCAAAGTTTTGACGGGAGAAGACATAGCTAACATGAGCGATGAAGAACTCAAAAAGGAACTAGAGAGAACACATGTTTTTGCCCGAACCACCCCCGAGGACAAACTGCGTCTTGTAAGGCTCCTAAGAGAAAAGGGTGAAATTGTAGCCGTCACAGGTGACGGCGTAAACGATTCACCTGCCTTGAAAGAGGCACATATTGGCATCGCAATGGGTATACGAGGCACAGATGTGGCAAAGGAAACAGCAGACATGATTTTGACAGATGATAACTTTGCAACAATAGAAACATCTGTGAAAGAGGGACGAAAAATTTTTGCCAATTTGCAGAAAGGCGTAAGCTACTATCTCGCATGTAAAGTGGCATTGGTTGCAAGCTTCTTGCTACCCACAGTCTTGGGATTACCGTTACCATTCGCGCCTATTCAGATAATAATATTGGAACTGTTTATGGATCTGGCAGCATCAACAACGTTTGTGGCAGAACCACAAGAAGCAGACACAATGAAGGAGCCGCCAGTTAACCCGCATGAAAGATTCATGAATCGAAAAATGCAGATGAGAATACTCAAGGGAGCAGTCAGCTTGTTTGCTGCAGTTTCCACAAGCTACCTATTTACGTATTATTCGACACAGAATCTGGCACAGTCGCAGACAGTAGCGTTTGCGACTTGGATGTTTGGACACATTTTCTTGGCGCTAAACTACAGGTCAGAAAAACAACCACTGATAAAACAGGGATTGCTGGCAAACAAGCTTATGATACTGTGGGCACTTGGTACAATTGCTACACTGGTAATCAGCACAAACATCTCGGCGTTGTACAATTTGTTTAAAATAACAAGCCTGAGTCTTTCAGATTGGACGCTATCAATTGGCACAGCGTTTGTGGCGACGTTCTGGATGGAACTCAGAAAACTACAGCAAAAATTCAGTAAACATTAAATTAAAAAGAATAAAGAAACTACAATAATCTGCCACGGTTTGGGAATAACATGCCTATAAAATATTACAATGCCCCTGAAATCAAAAAGCAAGTTGACCAACTAGCTGAAGAGTGCGAGTTTTTCCATGTTGTTCCCCAATTCGTCTACTGTGTCCGCAGCAAAGGCAGCAGAGCAAAACGCACCATCGCACGAATTCACGGATTAGGCAAACTGTGGCAGGGAGTCCTCAATATGCCACCTGCCTACACAATTGAGGTTGTTTCAGAGATTTTTGACACCTTATCTCCTGAAGAAAAAGAAAAAACTCTCGTCCACGAGCTTATGCACATTCCAGGCGGTTTCGGTGGCGGTTTTCGTCCACACAAGGGTTATGTTGAACGAAAGATGGTAGAAGAAGTTTATGCCAAGCTAAAAAAGAAGAGGGAAGCAAGAGAATCCAAGTTACTTTTTGAAGTTGACCGATGAAAACCGTGTGAAGGTTTAAAAGCTAGAAAACGCCCAAACATAGGAAAGCATGGAAAAACGGCAAAGTTTCCACTTAAACAAAACCACGAGATGCCTAATACATGAAGCATGTTTTGCGAAGTCTCAAACACAACGGTATATACATTCCAACGTACGACTACAAAAAATTCAGCATAAAAATTCAGGGACAAACTATAAAGCTTACATCTAAAAGCGAGCAAATGGCAGTCGCTTGGATAAGAAAGCGACAGTCAGCTACGTTGCCGCCGGATAAGGTTTTTATGCAGAATTTTATGCGTGAGTTTCTGGAACAATTGAAAAAAGAGAACCCAAAGTTGACCTCATTAGGAACGTTCGCGGAGGAATACCTTAAAAAAATTGAGAACTACTCAGCCAACGATTTTGGCAACCCTGAAGCAGAAATACACAAGGATATTGATTTCTCAGAAATTTCAAACTATGTAGAGCAAGAAAAACAGAAAAAGCTGAATATGCCTACTGAATTGAAAAAACAGCTTGCAGCCGAGCGGAAACTTCAACGGGAGAAACTGAAAGAAACCTATGGGTTTGCTGAAGTAGACGGAAAGAAACTGGAAATTGCCAACTGGACCGCTGAACCATCCTGCCTTTTTGCGGGGCGAGGAGATCACCCTCAACGGGGGAGATGGAAAGAGGGACCAGCCAAGGGAGATATTATTCTCAATTTATCTCCTGATTCGCCCAAACCTGAAGGCTGGAAAGTTGTTTGGGAACCTGACAAAATGTACGTCGCCAAGTGGCAAGACAAACTTACAGGAAAAGTAAAATATGTCTGGTTTTCAGACACGGCGTTTTTGAAGCAGAACCGCGAAAAGGAAAAGTTCAAAAAAGCCGAGATACTTGGCAAGCAAATTGGGAAAATTGAAGCGCACATCATGAAGAACCTTGATGCTGAAGACGAGAAACGAAGAAAAGTTGCCACTGTCTGCTGGCTTATCCTCAAACCGAACATGAGGGTGGGTGACGAGAAAGACCCAGATGAAGCAGACACTGTAGGCGCTATCACCCTTAGACCTGAACACATCAAAATCGAAGGAGAAATGTTACACTTCGATTTTTTAGGGAAAGATTCGGTGCGGTGGGTCAAACAAATGCCAGCACCGCCTTCAGTCATAAGAAATATCAAGTACTTTTCCAAGAACTGCAAAGAATATCTCTTTGAGGGTATTAATTCTAAGAAAGTTTCGTGGTTTTTGAGCGAAAAAATGCCTGGTTTAACCGCGAAGGTGTTTCGTACTTGGCGGTGCACTGCAACTGTGAAAGAGGAGTTAGAAAAGAGTGGTGTCAAAAAAGATGATCCCCAATACGTGAAAATGTTTGTCGCAAAGAAGGCAAATCTGAAGGTGGCTGAAGTTGCAAATCACAAACGCAAGATTCCGCCCACTTTTGATGAGAGATTAGCCAAGAAAGAGGCACACCTTAAAGAGTTGGAAGCACAACTGGTTCAGAAGAAAGCAGAGGGCAAGAAAACAGAGACGTTAGAAATTCGCATAGCCAAAGCAAAACTTGACTTTGAATTGACCAAGATGACCAGAGAGTACAATTTGGGCACATCCTTGAAGTCATATATTGACCCAATGGCATATGTGAAGTGGGCAAAAAAAGTCAAATTTGATTTGGAGAAGTTTTACCCCAAGACACTACGTAAAAAGTTCAGTTGGGCACTGGAAGACAAAAACAAAGCAGCAGAATCAGAGTGTGGCACACCATGAAGCTAAACGAGAACAAAGACGGCTTACTTTTGGAAGTTTTTGTTAAGTCTAATAACCAAAAATTTGAAGTGGTTGTCGAAGAAGACGACTTAGTGGTTAGGTGTACAGAGGAACCTGAGAGAGGTAAAGCTAACAGAGAAATTATAAAAGAATTATCAAAGCTTTTGCGTGCAGAAGTTGAAGTTGTAAGGGGTGCTACTTCGAGACAGAAAATGCTCCTGATAAAAGGAGCAAAAAAAGCGGAAATAGAAAAAATTTTAACAAAGAAAACAGACGGGTAGAACCTCGAATACAGTGTTTGGACTTGCACAAAAAAGATGCCGCACAGGTTCTGGGTAGTCTGAAAGTGAATTGCTACAGTACCTGCTACTGTGAATAAAACAAAACGTAATTCACTTCAAAAAATCAGCAGACAATTTTTGATAATGCTTTTTATGTTAGAACGCCAAATGCTCTTACTTGTGAACAATTTTGTCTAAACTGAGAGGGTTCCAAAAATTAACATACGCTTATGAAGCACTCCAAACATGGTTCAATATGCTACAAATTCAAAAATGCCGAGAAATAACAATACCGCTCACTGAAGCCTACAACCGCGTCTTAGCTGAAGACGTCATCGCTAAAGAAGACTTGCCTAGATTTGACAAATCAGCTGTAGACGGCTTCGCTGTTAAAGCTGAAGACACTAACACTGCCTCACAAACCAAGCCACTGCTTTTTAGACTAACAGACACAGATGAACTACCAGACAATGGGCCGAGATACGCTAAACTTGTATGGACAGGGCAACCCTTGCCCAAGGGCGCAAACGCCGTGGTTATGATAGAAAACACTCAGAAAAAAGAAGAAAAACTTGAAGTCTCAGTTCAAGTTGCGCCCTATGACAATGTTTCCCGCAGAGGAGAAGATGTAAAAAAGGGTGAGTTAGCAATCAAACAAGGAACTCGACTCAAACCCTATCACTTAGCGATGTTGTCGGCTCTCGGTCACAGCGAAGTCAAAGTTATTGAGAAACCTAAAGTCGCTATAATTGCCACGGGCAACGAGTTGGTCGAAGCAGGTGCTTCACGTACGGAGAAACAAATCTACGAATCCAACCGAGTTATGTTAGTAGGAATGTGCTGTGAACTAGACGCTGAACCACTTGACTTAGGAGTAGCAAAAGATGACATGAATGAGATTGCAGAAAAAATCAGGCTTGCCCTTAAAATCGCCGACGCAGTTATAACAACAGGTGGAACTAGCGTGGGTGGATTAGATCTTGTCCCTGACGTAGTCAACAATATAGGCAAACCAGGCATACTCGCCCACGGAATCGCCATCCGACCGGCCATGCCTACTGGTTTAGCAATATTAGAGGGCAAACCTGTTCTGATCCTTTCAGGTAACCCTGTGGCGGCCATCACAGGGTTTGAGATTTTTGGCAGACCACTTATCTGCAAAATGCTAGGGCTCCAAAAAGAAGAATCACGTCCCACTATAAAAGCCAAAATGACACGTAAAGTTGCCACCGCGTTGGGCAGAAAAAACTTTGTGCGTGTAAGAGTTATTCAGAAAAATGATGATTTTGCTGCCGACCCTGTGAGCGCAAAAGGTTCAGGAACAATCTCCACTATGACCAAAGCCAACGGTTACGTTATCGTACCTGAGAACCGCGAAGGCTTAGCAGAAGGCGAAATCGTCACCGTTCACCTCTTTTCAGATGTAGAAGCGGGGAACCCTAATGTTTAGGAAGCTGCTCACTTACGATGAAGCAAAAAAAGCTATAGAACAAAATCTTAAACCAAAACCGTTAGGCATTGAAGAAATTTCGCTTTTAGAAGCCTACAACCGTGTCCTCGCGGTAGATGCAGTTTCCAACTTGGATATTCCGCCTTTTCACCGATCAACCGTAGATGGCTACGCCGTTAAAGCAGAAGACACCTATGGAGCAGACGAGAACCAACCGTTAAAGCTGAGGGTCCGCGGTAGCGTGCACATAGGAGAGTCACCTAAGCTCTCTGTGGGAAGCGGGGAAGCTGCAGAAATCGTCACGGGAGCTCCTATTCCTGAAGGAGCAGACTCAGTGGTAATGGTTGAAGACACACACCGACAAGACAACGAGCTAGTCGTTTACAGTTCAGTTACAAAAAGCGAAAACGTTCAAAAGTTAGGCTCAGACATAAAAAACGGTGAAATCATACTCAATGCAGGACAAAGTTTAGGCTCACGGGAAATTGGAGTGTTAGCGGCACTGGGCAAATCAAAAATTGAAGTTTTCAAGATGCCCACGGTAGCGGTTCTCTCCACAGGCAGCGAAGTCACCGAGCCAGGAAAACCCTTACCAGAAGGTAAAATTTACGACATCAACGCCTACAGCCTTTGCACCGCAGTTCGAGAAAGCGGCGGAAAACCCATTTACATGGGAGTTGTTCCTGATGAGAAAGAAACTCTACGCAAAACCTTAGAGGAAGCATTGATTTCAGCAGACGCTATCTTGACATCTGGTGGCGTCTCAGTGGGACCCAAAGACATTGTTCCAGTTACTGTGGATTCTTTGGGTAAACCTGGGCTAATTTTCTCAGGTGTTGCCCTTAAACCTGGAAAACCTGTGACTTTAGGACTAATTGGAAAGAAACCTATTTTTTCATTTCCGGGGCACCCTACTTCGGCGTTGCTTACGTTTCATTTACTGGCAAAACCGGTGATTCGAATCATGGCAGGTAAACCGCCGCAAGAGACAGCTTTAGTGAAGGCTTATGCAACCAAAAGGATGTTTTCGGCAAAAGGAAGGCGGACCTTCGTCACAGTAAGAATAAAACATGATGACGCGGCAAAACGGTTAGTCGCTGAACCTGTAGAGTCCGGAGCTTCTGGAGCCATAACCACTTTGGCTAAAGCTGACGGGTTTGTGGAGATTCCTGAAAATCAACAGTTCATTGATGTTGATGAACAAGTGGTTGTACAGCTTTTCAGTGAAACTTGGTGAAAAAGGTAAGACATGTATTGCTTAGTCGGCTCTGCGTTGAGATAATGTGTAAGCTGTGAAGATCCAAGTCAAAACCAAATATGCCACAATTGCTACGGTTGCGACTATGTCGGTGCCTATAATGTAGTACAGTGTGTAAATAATTGACGCTGTAACCACGAAGAATAGGGTGGTAACTAGCCAAGTTGCCCAGAAACGTTTGTTTAACAGCCCATAAGCGGCTATTAGACTGGTTATTCCTAGCAATGCTACGTGAGAGGGGTAATTGCTCAGGGGCAACATTATCAGGAGAATGAGGCCAGCTAAGCCGTAGAATGCGATTGATGCAAGGGTAAGGGGTTTTTCATTTTTTAGTTTAGATGTAAAGTTTGGTGCCACTTTGGTTCGCCTTTAACCTTATGCAGTGGGGTGTTAGCTAATAAATTTAATGTTCAGCATGAGTTACAACGTTTCCTTTAGGCTACCACTACGGCAACTATCATTTAGCAGTACTGCAAGAATTATGCAAGTTAACGAAAGAAACACAAACATCCGATGTCGCCTACGCTTTTGGTATTGTTGTGAAGCTCCATGTTCTTGTGTTTACCAGTTCGATCCTTCGGCAAAGAACTGTAAAATCAGTATCAAATATTTAAACGTAAAATCTCAGGATCAAAAAAGTTTTTGAGTGACCCAGCAGATTATGAGCAACACCAGATAGGAAAGATGTGACATGAGCAACCTTGAACTGTTCACTTCACAGTCAAACGTTTTCAGCGGCTTCCAAAAGCCCTTCGAGCAAGCAAAGTACGTAGTTTTCGGTGTACCATTTGACGTGACAAGTACCTATCGTACAGGGGCACGCTTTATGCCAGCCGCTGTTCGTCAAGCCTCGCTGAATATTGAAACGTACAGTTTCCGCTCTGGTGGAGATATTGAAGAATTGCCGTTGCATGATGCTGGTGATTTACACGTAAGCACTGACCCCAAGAAAACTGTTGACATGCTCAAGCTGGTGGTGGAAGATATTGTTTCCGCTGGAAAAACCCCTGTTGCCATCGGCGGAGAACACACCATAACTTTGGGAATAATGAAAGGCTTTGGAGCAAAAGCCAAGAAAACGGCGATTGTGAGTTTTGATGCCCATTTGGATTTACGCAAAGAATTCATGGGCTTAACTTTGTCACATACCACGTTTATGCAGCTTGTTAACGAGGAAGTTAAGCCAGCCAAAATCATCGAAGTAGGCACAAGGTCAGTTTGTAAAGACGAACTTAAGTACGCTAAGAAGGCAGGAATTGAATTTTTCTCCACGCAACAGATAAAAAATGAGGACACAAAAAAAATTATAGAGCAACTAAAGCAGAAGCTGGAGCCCTACGAAAACGTTTATCTCTCAGTAGATATGGACATCTTAGACCCAGCTTTTGCACCTGCTGTACAGAACCCCGAAGCAGACGGCGTCAGCACAGGTGATCTTTTAGACATCTCATGCGCGCTATGCGACAACAGAGTAGTTGGGTTTGACGTGTTGGAGATTGCGCCCCTATACGACCAAGGCATTTCAGCAATCTCAGCTGCAAAAGTCATGTTTGAAATGTTATGCCAGATAGAGAAAGCACAGAAACCGCATTAGTTCGTTGCTGTAAAGTTTGACCTATTTATTTTCTAAGCTGGATCCCCTGCGCTTTTGCTACTACACCCTTCAGATTTAAAAGAGAAAAGAGTTTGTACAATAAAAAAGCAGGTTTACTTTTTACTGCTTAGTTTCGTAGGCAAGTATTCATCCACAATGTAGGTTAACCCGTATCTACTGAAAGCCTCTTGTTCCGCTTTCCTCTTGATTTTTAGGAACATCTTAATTTCACGCTGCCAAACTGGGTCAGTTTGATATCGTGGGTCACGCTGTAACTCGTAGAGTCTTTTGATATCCACCTCATCTAATGGGTCGGTTGGCAGTTTGTATTCAACAATATCTGTTGCCCAAACGCCACTCCACACTGCGTCAGGTGTGTTTAATTCACGAAGATGGGCTGCGTTAGTTGAACCTGAAATAATGACTTGGGCTATGTGCATCCCCCACGGGTCACCATCAGTTAATATGTAAACTGGCAAGTTTAATTCGTCATGAAGTCGGCGAATAAAACTGCGAGTTTGCCTAGGTGCTTGACCTCCGCAGGAAATCAGCAGAGCTTTATGTTTACTGTATACTTTTTCTTCGATAAACCGCGTGAATAGGGCACCTTTCTCTATTGCTATTACTTTGTCTGCAGTTGTGCTGGCAAATGCGGCCGAAGTCAATGCAGGGCCAATCAAGACGCCATCAGGATGGCTGGTGAGGTTCAAGGTTTTGCCTTCGTATCCTGGCACGGTGTACTCTATGTTAAGGTCGCCAAAGATTGCAGACCGCTCTTCAGGGAATATACTGAAGTCCTCACGGCTAAAACCTGTTATAGTTTCAAGGTCGGTTATGATGTTGTTGGATTCTTGCTGATCAGTAAATGTCATCTCGTACGCCTGAGCTGAGTAGTAAACATCTCTTAAGGTGCTGGTTTTTCGTTGCATAGTGAGTTCGTTACTGAATAGGGCAGCCCAAGTTAATTGAGTAAAAGGTTTCACGTGACGAATGTTGCGGGCGCTTCGGCTAACAACTTTTTCTCCAAGGATATACTGCCTTGTTTTGGGGTCGTAGTTGATGTTGTCGGTACTACGACTGGGCATATTGATAGTAGGAAAAACACCTTTTTCTAATTGGTCATAGATTGTGGCGCCAAACATTTTTAGCGTATTAATTACTTCTTGCCGTTTCTCCACAATTTTGGTTTTATTCATCTTCTGCGCCATATTTCTGCACACTCTTCAATAACTTTTCAATATCGGGAATTTTTTCTTTCCCTGCCAGGGTGGCAGAGAATTGGGCAATCCGAGGCAAATATTTAGCGAAAATTGTGAGACGTTTCTTTTCTTTGTCTACATGTTCGCGGCGAGTCAAGAAATGTCCCAGTTGACGTGAAACTTCTCGGAGTTCATTTGCAACTTCACGACGAACCTCAGCGCGATCGGCGATGAACTCTTTTCCCACCGTCTTGTATGGCACTTTTGTGCTGCATATATGCACCACAATTGCGATAGGCATATCGGGTGACACTTTGTATCGACGCCAGTTCATAGAATTGATGACTCTGTAGGAAACGTCGCTAGCCTCATCATAGAGCAAAGGAATTCTGTTGGCAAAACGATAAAGCACAAAACCGCCTGTTTTAGGCACGCCTCCTCCATAGGCTATGCCCACCTCAACTATGAAAGGGTGACCTGCGTAAGTGGAAGGTTTTCTTTGATGAACAACCAAATACTCAGGTTGGAGTTCTTTTTGAATACCTGCACGCAACAACTCCTCGCCCAGAGGGGAAAGACAACTGGCGTCTGGCGGCAAAAAGTCTTTAAATTTCTTCAAGTTCTGGGTTAATTTGACAATTTCCTCATGAGACAGCTTCTTGGGGTTTTTGGTCGGGTTCAAACCACTGAACTCTAAAAACTTCTGCGCGGTGATACCACCAACCCTGTGGAAATGATGCCTCAGAAAGTCGATCATTGTTGTATCTGTGGTTATGTGTATGAGTCTCTGCAGCATCTCCACGTCCACACCGTAAGGATGAGGCAGCGTTTCTCGCGGAGGATCAGGCATTTCTGTGGTAACCCTTGTCCACTTGTATAAGCGCCCCTTTGGATCTACGAACGTCAGATTTGCATAGGGATTTACCATGGCGGTTTGTTTGAAGTAGTCAAGAATTTTAGGCATGGCACGGAGATAGTCGCCTTCAAGGGTGAATTCAATTATGGTTCCACGCCAGTTATCTTTGTTTATGAGAACTTTACGGTCTAAAATTATTGGGCGGTTATGCTGGATATCAATCATCAGTTTAAATGAGTAAATTTTGTTTTGGTTGCCTGTGCTGGAAGTAACTTGAGCTGCCTGATGGGTAGTTATTTGACCATAAAGTAACGCCATTTTACCTCCTAAACCAAACGTGCCACGTGTCTGCTTTAACTTGTATTTGGAACCGTACAGCACTTGGCCAAAAGCAGAGGGAATAAACCGCGGTTGAATACCTGATCCGTTGTCCTCAATACGAAGTTTGTAAATTTGGGTGTCTTTTGTAGCTTCTCCTTCGAAGGATAGGCGCACATAAATGTCGGGGGGAATCTTATGGCTCTCTGCTGCGTCTAGGGCGTTTTCTACAATTTCACGGATGGCAACAAATATGGCCCTAGAGGGGTTCGAGAAGCCGGCTATGTCTCGGTTTCTATAGAAAAAGTCTGATGCACTTATTTCTTCGAAGGTTGTCTGTGCCACCCTTTAGCCTCACCAACAGAGTAAGTTCACATCTAGTTTTCCGTTACGATATGTTTAAGCTTGTTCTTTAAGTTAACTACCTTGTTTGAGCAAAAAAGCCAGACCTATTATGGAGAAAATGGGACTTTAGAAAAAACTGTGTACTTGTACAAAGTCAAATAACGCTTCGTCTCAGCCTGCTTTTGCCAGAGCAAGGTTAATTTTGACTTAAAAGAATTAACTCAAATTAAACTTATTGGGATTTTTGGCGGATGATGCGTGTATAATAGTACTCTCCGATTTCCTTTTGCATAACATCTAATCTGGAGCCTTCTTTGTTGACCCTTGGTCGTCTAGTCGCTGAGTCTCGACGGAAAGTCACATTCATCTCCTTCAAAAATGAATTCATACCCTTACGTAAAGTTGTAGGCGATTTTGCGTTGCCTGCTACGCCGGGCTCACCGCTAAAAACCATCAACCGATCAGCGAGAAAGTCTTGAGTGACCACGTCATGTTCAACTACAAACGCAGGAGTGCCATGAGACTCAACGATACGCCTGACAGTTTTTGCCATGTTTAGACGCTCTTCAACATCTAAGTACGCGCTGGGTTCATCTAACAGTAGAAGATCCGCTTTGCGGCTTAGGCTCGCGGCGATGGCTACTTTTTGCAGTTCGCCACCACTGAGTTCCATCACGTAACGATCAAGAAGAGGTTCGAGACGCAAAGGTTGCAAAATTTCGGTTTTATAGTAACTAGAAGTGTAATTTTCTTTTGCCACATTAACTAACAATTCTTGAACAGTTCCAGGGTAGTCTGCAGCGATATACTGCGGTTTATAACTCACAGTTAATTCGCCGAATTTCTGTTTGTCATCGGTTTCTTCTAAACCTGCCAATATCTTAACAAAGGTAGTTTTGCCAATGCCGTTTGGACCCAGCACACCAATTATTTCGCCTCGACGAATTTCCCCTGCTTCAGCAGTGAGTTTGAACCCTGGAAAGGTTTTTGCCACTTGACCCCACCTCAGCAACACTTCGCTACCAAAAGCATTTACTGCAGGGGGTTTTTCGTGGAAAACAATGGATTCTTTACGGAACATTATGTTTTCGTCGGGAATGTAACCCTGCAAATAAATGTTTATACCTGTTCTTACACCGTGCACATGTGAGACTACACCATAGACACCTGGCTCGCCATAAAAAATGCAAATTTGGTCAGATAAATAGTCGATTATTGCCAGGTCATGCTCTGCTACAATTACAGTTTTTTGCTGCTCTTTAAGACCGCGGATTGCTTTAGCCACATGTAAGCGTTGTTTAACGTCCAAGTAGCTGGAAGGCTCATCAAAAAGATACACGTCAGCCTCTTTGCAAAGCGCTGCGGTTACGGCTACACGTTGAAGCTCGCCACCGCTAAGTACATTTAAGTCGCGGTTCCAGATTTTTTTGAGCTCCAAATCTTCAGAGAGTCTGTTGAGTACTTTCCTCTGGTCGACTTTCTCCAAAAGTTCATTGACTTTCCCCGTAATGGCTTTTGGAATTTTGTCCACATACTGAGGTTTATGGCTTATTTTGATGTTAGCTTCACTAATTTTCTGGAAGTACTCTTGAAGCGACGAGCCACGATAATACTGTATAATTTCACTCCATTCAGGCGGGTTTTGGAAGTGACCAAGGTTGGGTTTGACTTCACCTGAAAGAACCTTTAGGGTGGTGCTTTTACCGATTCCATTTTGACCCAGTAAACCCAAAACTGTACCAGGAGAGGGAGTAGGCAACCTGAAAAGTTTGAAGGAGTTTTCACTAAAGCGGTGACTACAGTCTTTTTCCAGTTCATCAGGCAAGTTGACTATGCTTATAGCTACAAAAGGACATTTTTTAACGCATATTCCACAGCCACTGCAGAGTTTTTCGGAGATTACAATTTTGTTTTGTTCAAATCTTATGGCTTCTACGCGACTGCGCACCATAGGGCAATATTTTATGCACAACTGGTTGCATTTTTTGGGTTTGCATTTGTCATAGTCCATTACCGCTATGCGAGTCATGACTCTTCGCAAATATCAATGCGGCAGACAGTTATAAATCATGATCATCAAAACTAAACAGGAGATAGTCAGACATGAAATATACGAAAAACAAAAAATAAAACGTTGAGGATAAAGCTGGTTTTAGTTTACCATTCTTCTTCTTCCCATTCTTCCTCTTCGCCTTCTTCCCATTCCTCATCTTCTTCGTAAAACATCATTTCTTTTTCACCTCCAATCTGAAAGTAGGTATTAAGTTACCTCCCTAAAGCAGAGTTTAAACGTTATTATTCGTCAAGTGTCGTAAGTTACCGTGTAAGTTCATGGGTAACAAGAGTTTTCATCTAAATATTCGACTTATAAAGCGACAAAACTGATAAATCGGCAACAGGGAAAGTCTATTGGGGATGATGAGAGGCGACGGCTAGGAGCTTTCTAGTAAAGGCTGTGAATAAAGCCAAACCAACACTGACCCAAGTTGTTTCCAAATAAACATCTATGAGGCAGAGATGTACAAAGGAAAACCACGAAAAACTATGATTATGCCACAATGAGCTAAGGCGATAGGATAAACAGAAATAAAAGGCTCTGCACATTTTTCCAATGGAGCTGAAAAAAGAATGCTCACAAACTTTAATCTTATCGGCTCAACCACGCGTGGTAACGAACGCCAAATGTGCTACGAACTTAATTTTCTCCTCAGAGAGGCAGGTGACCCACAACCCCTATCTGACAGAACAGGAATCAGGGGTTTAGTGGTGGGCAAAACCAACTTGAACCCTATAGAAGCCATCGAAAAATTTCATGAGATCCTTCAAGCACATCCCTACGAGTTTAGGTACGCTATAAGGATAATACCTATTCAAAAAGTAGTTCACACAAATCTCGCTGAGATCAAACAAGCCGCCGCCGAATTTTCCGTGAAGCTGGCGGAAAATGAAACATTCCGAGTCACTGTTGAAAAGCGTTTCACCGAACTACACAGTCGCGAGTTAATTGAAGCTACCGCTACCACAATACCGAACAAGGTGAACCTAAAAAACCCCGACAAAATTCTGCTCATTGAAATACTTGGCGACTACACAGGTATATCGTTACTCAGACCTACCGACATAATCAGCGTATTGAAAGAAAAAATGCTTTGACTATCCCTATATTTGAGTGGACAACAGAGCCATATTTTCAAGAACCAAATCAACCAAAGCCTGTTCAGCATTCTTTTTCTCTGAAGCGACTGCAAGTTGGACATCTGAAATGTTAAAAACCTGTTTTATCCGTTCCGTTTTCAGCGGTGACAATTCAAGAACTGAATCATCAGGTTCTACACATAGAGACCTTTTAACAACAGCAAGAGCGTCCTGCACTGAACCCGCATTACATCCTATTATCACAGCAACAACATTCTTTGAAGTAGCCTTTACACCAACACGCTCTATGGCTTTCTTAATTTGTCGCTGCGCGGACGCGTAAAGCACAATTTCTACTGCTAAGCTCTTTGAGATGGTTTGGCTGTTCTTGAAAGCCGTAAGTGCATTCAAAACTGCAAAAAACAGATGTTGCCAAGTCGCAACTACAGCAGCATCAAAAAACTGTAATTCAACATCCTTTGGCACCTTACAGCGAACAACAGGCACAAAGTCTTTTTCACTGCCAATTTTCACATCCGCAAAACCTGCGATTTCAACAAATCTGCCAAACTCTTCCAGCAATTTCAGCATACTTGCGCCTCGGCGAATTCTTTCAGAAAGCGCTTTATCAGTAGTTGGGCACCCCAGCAGCAACTATTTTGTCAGTTTCATGGTTAAGTTTCTCAGAGTCATGTTTGTTTGCCTCAAAAAGCTTCCTCAAGGTCTCCTTAACATCCCAAGGGAAAATTATCCACCTACTAGTTCTTTTAGAGTAAAAATCGGGTTTGAATACGCTTTTAGGTTTGAAATACAACGTGGCGGTTTTAACTTCCAATGCACCTCGCTCCAAAAGGAGTTCTTTAACAAGTTTAAGACTTCCTCCTGAATCTGTAACATCATCCACAACCAACACACGTCTACCATCAACAGACGCCGACACGTTCTGTAAAATCACAGGCTTATGAAGTTCACCAATCCCCACATAACTTTTGACCTGAACACTCGCCAAATTTGAGTTCTCCAATAAATCGGACAAAAATCTTGCAGGCAACCAGCCGCCCCGCGCCACACCAACGATAAGATCAAGATTAAACCCCTCCCTGCGTATATGTTCAGCCTGCTTTAAAAGTAAAGTGTAAATCTGACTCCAAGAAGGAACTTCATAAACGGTTTTATTTGTAACCAAAAGGTAACCTCATGTAAAAAGTTATAAACACTGAAAAATTAAAGGTTTAAACCTGCGATGTAGATTTTTAGGACTTAAACCACGTTGAAAAGTTATTGGAAACGGCAGAACTTTGGTTAATAGAGAAAACAAGAGCTACGACTGTTTCCTCAATGAAACAGCTAAGAAAAATCTTGCCGACCAACAGCTTGGCATCGTTACTAATTTTATTCAGTACCTCCAAAGGTTGATTTCCCTCAGATATCAACCATTCTTGACTTAGGGGGTTGTTTTCCTCTGAAACATAAAACTCGTTAAGAGCATTCATCAACAACATTAAGCCTACATGCTTAAAGAACTGGCATATACAATTGCCAAGTGGTATAACTGCGTCGAATCCTACGTGAGAACAGGATAGTTTACGAAAAAAATAGCGCGGATTTGATAGGAATTTTTGTTAATATGGCTTAATTTTATCTTTTTTTAAGTTAAAAGGCTAAAATTTGCTTTTTAGAAAATTATCCATTGCCTTCTCAGGGCGATACCGAATCGAAGGAAAATCAACACAAATTAAGCTACATTTTAAGCTTCTTCAGGCCTCTTTAGAGTAACTTTGACATGTAAGTGCTATGGACCTTTCTCGACTGGTTCCGTAAAACCTTCTTCTTTTTCACCCTAACCAAAATAGAATTAAACCCTTCAAAGGTGCCCGTCATACTAGTGAGGAAAACTGCAGATTTTAAGAATTTCTGTAAAAAATACGCCTAACGACCTATTTCTCCAAAGTTTCAAGAACACTCATTGTTGAGTTGATCCACCGCAAATAGGCATTCAACGCCGACCGTAACGCAACTGTGCCCTGCGCTTCTACCGTCAAAACACAGGTTAAATCTTCTTGAGAGATAGTTACCTTAGAACGAGAATTTTGGCTACCGATCTCGGGCGTCAAAGAGTTTATGAGTGCCTGTAGTAGCTTTCCTGATTTAAACGGCAAACGAACAGTAGCCTTTGCAGTCACCACCTGTTCTCTCACCTAATAATAATAGAAAAGAACTTAAAGAAATACGTTAAAGCAAATACAAGATCAGAGGAATATAAAGAAAGGTTTTATGCGGTCTCTTCTTCAGTGACCGGAGTGGTTGCTGCCTGCAGACCTTTTGCGGCACGCTTAGCGACGGCGCCGAGTTTTGTTGCTGGCAAGTAGGCTCCACCAGTGAAGGTAAGGTTACATTTTCCACATTGCCAAACACCCACACTTTTACGCTTTACTTTAACGAAACCGCATTGGGGACACCTGTGCTCTGTCTTTAAGCCAGCTATAACTTTGATGTAGCGTTTCCTGACTGTTGCACCGTAACGTGTTCCTAGACCTCTTGTTGAACCAACTTTCTTTGTTCTTGCCATTGACTCTTTCACCACTTGAGTTTCTTGCGCAATTCAGCAGCTTTTTCTTGAGCAAGCCTCGAAGCATCTATTATCTGTTGCGGTGTAAAATACCCTGAGCCGCCTTTCTGAACCGCACAAATGCTACCTTCTTCGTTTATAGCAAACGAGATACGCGCGTCCATTACCTGCTCTTCTTCCAAACCCAAATCTAACAAAAGCTTTTCGCCTACTTTCCCAACAGTTATTGTTATCGGTCGACTTTTCAGAGGTAATGGTGTGTAGCCTTGCTTGATTATCACTTCGCCATCTTTGATTTCGTAGTTGGGCATTTTTGTGTTAATAAGAGCGGAAACGGCTGCTAAAGCAGATGCGTCGATAAGGTTCCCATCATGATTGAGTACATAGACATCCACGAAAACCACAAAAACCTTCTTGCCAGCTTCGATACAAAGTTTCTCGTTATCTATGGCTTTTGACTCACGGATTCCACGGTCAACAATTCGGGCCAGTTCAATAGAGCTTTCGTCAGGTGGACCAGGTTCAAAACTCGCTGATGCTAAAGGAACAAGTTCCGCATTTACGGTTAAGACACCTTCGTTTGGCGTATCTGGAAAGGGCTCGCCAGTTTCAATTTTCACGCCAACAAGAACATCAGTTTTTCCCAGCAAAAGCCTGGCTGAGCCTTCCGCACGTTCAATCAAACCTTCTTCAACCTTTAAATCTCGAAAATCTGTTAGGCCTCTACCATCAACACGTTTACCCTTCTCTATTAGAAGAACGAGCTGTTTTTGCCGAACTTTGGTTATTAAGGTGGACATTACTCTTCACTTTCCTCCTGAGTGTCTTCTTTAATATGCATATACTTAGTTTTCAACGCTTCTTTCTGCACAGCATAAATTTTTTTGCATCCATCAATCGCCATGTTCACGGCTTTTTCAAACTCGACCGGTGTGAGAATTCCATCCATCTGAAGCAAAGTCACAGCGTTCAAGTTGGGCATGTAAGCCACGGGAACATCCGCCACACCCAGTTTATCTTCAGCGTCGTAGAGATCTAAGACAACGGTGTCATCAACTTTGCCTGCTGCACATGCAACCACAAGGTCACGCATAGGTATACCTGAATCCGCCAAAGCTAAAGCAGCCGCCGTGATGCTTGCACAGCGAGTCCCGCCGTCAGCTTGCAAGATTTCCACGAATATATCGATTCCTGTACGTGGATACATCTCCAAGAACAGTGCAGGTTCGAGGGCTTCGCGGATGACCTTGCTTAACTCCACTTCACGCCGTGAAGGAGCAGGCGATTTGCGTTCTTGAACACTGAACGGCGCCATGTGATATCTACATCGTAAAACCATGCGGTCTGGACGTGATAGATGTTTGGGGTGCATTTCACGTGGTCCAAAAACTCCGACCAGGATTTTGTTTTTCCCATGTTCAATGTATGCTGAACCGTCAGCGTTTGGCAAAACGCCCACTTCAAGTTTTAGGGGTCTTAACTCGTCGGCTTTTCTGCCGTCAAGTCTTATACCTTTTTTGTCAATTAATTTTTCTTGTTTATCATTCAATTTTTGTTTTCCTCCCTTTTAGCTTTCGCCTCTTTGAGCAACTGAGTAATACGGTCGGTTAAGCCTGAAGTGTGGGATTCGTCCTCAATTTTTTGGATAGCTGCCATGGCAAGTTCCTCATCAGCAAGGTTTTTTCCAGTGACCAAGACCATACCGTTTAGACCGAGTATTATTTGGCAGCCTGTTTCTTGCTTAATCATGGAAATCATAGAGCCTTTTCTGCCTATAACTCGTGGAATTTTTGTAGGTGTAACGCGCATAATTTGTCCTCGGGTGATTTTTCCCAATCCTGGTTCACCGACTGTAAGTTGTGGGTCGTGGGCACGGTCATAGGAGGCGATTTTTGCAACAATTAGGTCTCCTGCGTCGAGGACTTGGCTAAGTTCGTCGTTTTGCGGTTTAAATGGTCTGTTGAGTACGTCTGAGGCACGTAGAAGCGCGCTGTAAGGCGCTTTTATGTCGACTGTCCAGCCATTGAATCCAACTTCTATGACTGAACCGATGACTATATCTCCTGGTTTTGGAGTGTAAAATGCTCTTAGAGCGACTACGTTGACTTTTTTGTTTTCGCAATCAACAAGTCCTATTCTTGCGGCAAATATTTTACCGCCCTCAATGTATGTATTTTCTCCAGCTTGGTAGTCGCCTTCTGCAAGGAGTTCTCCTGGCGTTACCAGCTGCTTTTCTTCAAAAAAGGTTGGCATATTTTATGGTTTCCTCCGTTTTATTCATAGTTGGTTTTTCAAGTTGGTTAACTGATAACTTTGGCTTCTCCTGACCCCTTGGTTGAGTCTCCTAGTTTGTTGAGGAAAGAGGCATAGCTTCCAGCAGGCATTTCCAAAACGCCCCACCAGGAACCGTCAGAACGCCATTCTTCGCGTTTAATGGCTCCATAGGCTTTGATGGCACCGTAGGCGCGTACTGCATAAGTTGCTGGTATTGTGACTGCTATTTGGAGTTGCTCCACTTTGAGTGGGAGAATTGGGCGTAGGAGCTTTATAATGTCGCGAGCTTGCTCTTCTATTGATTTGTAGGGATCTATGGGGTAACGAATTTGTTCCATAGCGTTTTCAATGCGCATAGGTGGATGAGGAAGGTTAGTTTTTGGGTCGACTGCTTGCCGGCTAATGTAGTCGATGATTTGCTTTCTTTTATCTTCAACCATTTTGCGTCTCTGTTCGGTTGTAAGTTGTAGTTGACCCTTTTTTAGAATAATGTCAGCAATCTTTAAGGCATCGGTGATGCCGAAAACTTTACGTAAGTTATCTTCCGCTGCGCGCGTACCTTTGTTGGCATCTGAATAAATTGTTTCAGCTACTAAGACCTCGGTAATACCCGCGATTTTTCCATTACGGTAATCTAGGGCTTTTTGGGGTTTAACGAGGATTTCAAAATGCTCGCTGTCTTTTGTTAATCGCGCAATTGTAAACTTTTCACTCATTAATTTTTCACTTGCCCGAACCCAGCTGTTTTATTATGCCGTCTACAGCTTCGTCGGGGAGCATTTCAAGTTTTTTAGTTTCTGCGGGTATAACCGCGACTTTGATGCGTGGAGGAAGCTGACGGGCCTCGAGGGCTTTTGTGAGGCACTTGATTGCTAGTTTCTCGGCTTGTTCAAGTGTCATGTCTTCTCTGTATTCTTCTTTGAATAGAGCCAGCACCGTTTCTCTACCTGCTCCGAGAGCTGTAGCTTTGTAACCGCGGTATGTGCCACTGGGGTGGGTACCGAAAACACGCGGACCTGTTTTGTCAACTCCAGCGAATATTATGCTAACACCGAAAGGTCTGACTCCTGCGTGTTGGGTGTACATCTGCTGGATGTCGCATATTCTCTTGGTTACAACTTCTGTGTCTATGGGTTCGTCGTAGGTGAGTTTGTTGCTTTGAGCGTATATCCGAGCTTGGTCAATTAGTATGCGTGCATCACTGCTCAGACCGACGATAGCTGCCCCAATATGTTCGTCCACCCTGAAAATTTTCCATGAGTATTGGGCTTCTTCTAGGGGTTCAATGTTTTCTTCGGCAGCTAACACTACACCTTGAGCGCATTGGAGACCAAGTATAGTTGCGCCTCGATTAACGAGCTCCATAGCGTATTCAACTTGGAAGAGCCTTCCATCTGGGCTAAAAACGGTTATCGCACGATCATATGCTCCTGGTGCTGCAAATACGGACATAATTTTAACCTCTGTACACTCTTTTCACTATTCGCTGATTCTCATGGAATAACCACACTAAAAACCTTTCCTTTTAAATGAGTAAGTATTTTTGGTGTTCCCCGTTTGATGTTTGGTTGGCACATTTAGTTGATGGATTGATTTGGTATTGCTTAGACCACTGACTTTTGAGATACAATGCCCCTACATAAAGCTTGTAGCACCCGTGGTATCTACCGTTTTTTCATTATTGTCTTCCCGTTTATCGTGGATAAGGCTTATTTAATGGGTGTTAGTTGTTTTGTGAATATGGAAGAATGAAGTATGAGTGACGACCTCTCAAAATTACCGCCTCAAGTACAAGAACGCCTCCTCAGGCTCCAACAGCTCCAGCAAACTCTGCAGACAATCCTGCAGCAAAAACAGCAAGTTGAAGCAGAAACTGCCGAGATTGACCACACCTTAGCAGAATTACAAAAAACCTCGGATGATGCAATAATCTACAAGGCTGCGGGTTCGCTTCTAATTAAATCAGACAAAGCGAAAGTTACCGCAGAGTTGACTGAACGCAAAGAACTCCTTGGCACCAGAAACACTGTCCTGTCACGGCAAGAAGAACGTATGCGCAACCAACTCAAAGAAGTCCAAACTAAACTGCAAGAGGATCTCAAACCCGTTTCCACCCCGTCTTAAAACTGGAGAGGAAATGCATATGGTGGAACTTGGCATACCCGAGTTAACCACCGAACAATTTGAAGAGGCTTGTACAGTAGCTGAAAATGCTGCTCGTAAACTTGTTTTATCCCGGGTTGCACAAAAAGTTTTAGAAAAACTGGACATAAGCGTGGAAGCTGAGGGCCTAAAACCCATAAATTTCACGGTTGAAGTGGAGTTAGAGCTGTCCAAAGAAGTAAAAGATGTAAATCAACAAGAACTTGCAGATGAAGCTGTGAAAAAGGCTTTTGAAGCCATTGAAAACTACCTGAGAAAGCTAAAACATGACAATCTCTAACATACTCAGAATTCTTGAGGACGCAAAAGCTCAACAAGTATTGCTTTTGTGCCATCATAATAGTGACCCAGATGCAATATGTTCTGCATACGCTTTGCAGAACCTTTTAAAAAAGGTCAAACCTGAGATCACCACAGAAATTGGGACTGGACAAGGAATAAACAGACTTGCCAAAAACATCGTCCAAAACCTGCCTATAAAAATTAACCTAAAACCTGATGTTGATAAAGCCCAAGTCATAATTTTGCTGGATACAAACACAATTCAGCAACTTGGAGATATCGTGGAAAAAGTCGCCAAAACCACCTCGCCTATCATCGTCGTTGACCATCACGCAGTCCACCCTGAAACTAAAAAGCTATGCAAACTTTGCATAACTAATGAAGATGCCTCCAGCACCTGTGACATAATCTACAACTTCTACAGAGAACAAGACATAAGACCTGATCAAAACACAGCCAAAGCACTATTTTTAGGTATGGCTTTTGACACAAGACACTTTGTTTTGGCAAACTCTGCTACCTTCAAAGCTATAAGCTACCTAGTCGACAGCGGCGTGAACGCTCAAGAGTGCCTCTCAATGCTCTCAATTTCAATGGATTTCAGCGAAAGGGTTGCCAGAATTAAAGGTTGCAGGCGAGCCAAATTACTCAAATTGGGCGATTGGATAATTGCTCTTTCACATGTTAGTGCCTACCAAGCATCCGCAGCCCGCGCGTTGACCGATTTGGGGGCTCACATGGCTGCGGTGGCAGGACAAAAAGGGGACAGCATAGAAATCAGCTTAAGGTGTACCCGTGAATTCAGCGAAAAAACAGGCATCCACCTCGGTAGAGATATAGCTAAACCTTTGGGAGAACACCTCAAAGGCATGGGTGGCGGACATGCGATGGCCGCAGGTGTTAACGGAACAGGGGACATCGACGGCGGATTGAAGTGGTGTCTGCGGCTTTTAAAGGAAAACTTAGCTAAAAATGAGTAGTTACTCTTAAAAGAAGCAAGCGCGTGCCTAAATTAGGCAGGCATAAGAAAATGCCCATCATAGAAACAAAAAACCTAAGCTACACTTACCCAAGTGCTTCGCGCCCCGCTATATTGGATGTCTCCATAAAGGTAGAAAAGGGAGAATTTGTCCTTATAACGGGTCCAAGTGGTTGTGGGAAAACCACTTTATGCCGAACCTTCAATGGACTTATACCGCATTTTTATCAGGGCGAACTCAAGGGCGAAATCATTGTAGCAGGTAAAGACGCAAAAAATCATCCGACGGTGGAGATGGCTGAACATGTAGGGATGGTTTTTCAGAATCCAGAAAATCAGCTGTTCGCTTTAAGCGTGGAGAAAGATGTAGCATTTGGGCTGGAAAACCTTGGTTTCAGCAGGGAAGAAATGCGTAAACGAGTCAATTGGGCTCTCAAATTGGCAGGCATTTATGATTTACGTGAAAGGTCACCCCATGAAATGTCTGGGGGACAGCAGCAGAGAGTAGCCATCGCAGCGGTTCTTGCGATGCAACCTGAAATCATAGTGTTAGATGAACCGACCAGCTTTTTAGATCCGCTAAGCGCCGAAAAAATTTTTGAGGTTATTTATGACCTGAACCAGAAACTTGGAATAACAGTTGTGTTAGTGGAGCACAGACTTGACCTGACAGCCAAATACGCGGATCACATCATAATTATGGACGAAGGCAAAATATGCTTCGACGGCAACACCCGAGAAGTTTTAAGCAAACAGGAAACCCGCCTTATAGGTGTAGGCATACCAAAGGCAACTCTGCTTTATGAGATGCTCAAAAAAGAAGGTGCCAGACTGAGCAACAAGACACCACTGTGTTCAAGAGAACTGGCGGATATTATTCAGGAGGCACTGAAGTAAAATGCTGGTTGTTGAAGACGTACAATTCACCTATCCCAGCGGCGTCGAAGCACTCAAAGGAGTATCTCTGACTGTGAAAGATGGAGAGTTCGTTGCTATAATGGGACAAAATGGCGCAGGCAAAACTACTCTGGTTAAACACTTCAATGGATTACTTAAGCCCACCCGCGGTTCCGTGCGCGTAAATAATGTTGACACATCCAAGTCGAGCGTTGCAACACTGGCCCGTCATGTAGGGTTTGTTTTCCAAAATCCTGACCACCAATTGTTCTGCGAAACCGTAGATGACGAAATTGCGTTTGCCCTGAAAAATTTTGGTTACGAACAATGCATAATAGAGAAAAGGATAACGTGGGCAGTAAACTTGCTCGGGTTGAGCCAGTACCGTAAAACGTCGCCCTTTATGCTAAGCGGTGGAGAACGCAAAAGGGTAGCTCTAGCCTCGGTGTTGGCTTGGGATCCGCAGATTTTGGTTTTAGATGAACCTACCATCGGTCAAGACCACAGACAAAAAGAGAATTTGCGTCAGTTTATAATGCAGTTGCAAACCCAAGGCAAAACTATCGTTATAGTTACACATGACGTGGAATTTGTGGCAGAATGCAACCCTAGAGTTGTACTTATGAGGGAAGGAAAAATTTTGGCAGACGGGCAAGGCAAACAGATTCTTACGAACCCGACGTTGTTGGAGCAGGCTTCAATTGTGCTACCACAGATTGCACAGATTTTCAAGCATTTAACGACACAGGGGTTCCCAGTCAATATTATTGACATTTACGAAGCAAAGAATCTGCTTATGGAAAAGCTGGAGGAAAGAAAACATGAGTGTCTTTGACGGCTTAAAGTTCCGCAAGATCTACTCGCCTGTCCACAATCTGGATCCTCGTATGAAATTCATTTACGTCATCATCGTCTTCGCTGTAGCCATAATCTTCAGCAGCATGATCCCTCTTGTATCGTTGTTTCTCATGCAGGTTCCATTTGTGATGTTAGCGCGAGTACAAAAACAGTGGTTGCGCTCACTAAGAGGCGCCATGTTTTTGGCGTTGTTCATATTTTCTATAAATATTGCGACCAACTTCTTCACCCAAGGTTATACTTTGAACGCAAAAAACATTGAAGACGCCGCCACAATGACAATGCGGTTTTTGGTTTTAGTAGAGTCGTTCTCAGTATTCTTTCTGACCACTTCACCTGACCACCTAGGGTTAGCTTTGGAGCAGTCAAAAATACCCTATGAGTTCTCATTTGCCTTCACTACAGCGGTTCGCTTCGTACCCGTCTTAGCTGAGGAAGCACAAACCATTATGGACGCACAAAAAGCCCGAGGCTTGGAACTTGAGAAAGGCAATTTTCTAAAACGCATACGTAACTACGTTCCCGTGCTTATCCCATTGATTGTAAGCGCTATCCGCAGAAGTCTAGAGTTGGCAGAAGCTATGGAATCTCGGGCGTGGGGCGCCACCAAAAAGCGCACTAACCTCTACGAGTTGAAGTTCCATCGAGGCGACTATGTGCTGCTAGCGCTAACCATTGGAGTTCTAATTGTCACTATCTACGCCTTCCTTTACGTTCCAATCCCAACTATACGCAGCTTCTTTGGATTCCCGTAAGCAAGTCTATATCCAAAGTGGATGCCTATGAGAGATTCGGGAAAATTTTTATAAAGTTACAGCACCCTCTGCGGTTCAATGAACTCCAAATGGATTGTGATTTTTATTATTTCTATGTTGGTTACGCCAGTTTTTGTAATCAGGAGTCCTTTTGCTGGAGCCCAACATGTGCAGCGTGCCACGCCCGATGTTTTTGTAGGGATTGATATAGCCTACAATAATTATACGGAAATCAAAAGTTTAATCGACGAAGTCAACGCCTATACGAATCTACTAATCATTGGATGTACAGCAATAACATACAATCAAACATTACTAAACGAAATATGCGAGTATCTACACGAGAAGAACATGTCGTTTATTATCTATCGAGACTGGCTACGCCGAAACAGCACAGAATGGTTTTCCTTCTGGGTTGAAAACGCAAAAACACGCTGGGGAGACAAATTTTTGGGATTCTACTACAGCGATGAACTTGGAGGAAAACAACTTGACCGCCACGAGCATTTAACTGTCAACCAAGCTGTTGACGCACATGATGCTGCAGAACAATTCACTGAAACAGTGAGCAGTCAGTTAAGACGCTTTAAATTAACCTATAACAGCTCAACATCTATACCGTTGTTAACTTCTGATTATGCGCTTTACTGGTTTGACTACAAAGCAGGATACGATACGGTTTTGGCGGAATTTGGCTGGAACTACAGTAGGCAACTGAATGTGGCTCTTTGTCGTGGAGCCGCCAACCTACAAAACAAAGAGTGGGGAGTCATGATAACTTGGACCTACACCAAGCCGCCCTATATCGAGGGGGGTAAAGAATTATACGAAGACATGGTTTTTGCGTATGATAACGGCGCTAAATATATAGTAATTTTTGATGCAAACGAAGAATACACAGCAGGGATACTAAGGGAAGAACACCTACAGGCGATAAAACAGTTCTGGCAATACGTCCGAGAAAAACCAAAAAAAGCACTATAACGGATGGAGTAGCGTTTGCTTTGCCTAAAGACTACGCATATGGCTTTCGAGGACCAAACGACAAAATATGGGGACTGCGGGAAGCCAACCAATTTTCCTTAGAACTCAGCATACACACCGACTACTTACTGAAAAAGTATGGAACAAAACTGGACATAATCTACGAAGATGGATTACAAGAGAACAAAAGCTACAGTTACAGCAAAATTATTTATTGGAGTGAACTTGGTTTGCCACAGTATCCATACCCTTCTCCTTCAACCACACCAAGACAAATAACAACATCAACTCCTTTGCCAACGCAAACTCAGCCCAATGACTCACCTGCACGAATAGATACAATGATGCCACTCGAAGACCACAGCCTTTTGATGGCTACCACAGTCATCGTTTGCGCTACCGCTTTAGCACTATGGGTGGTACTTAGAAGAAAAAGCAGGAACCATAAGTGGCAGCTTTTTTAGCTACAAAAGGCACATCAAAATGAACAAACAAGGAGAAGATAATTTTGGCTGACTACCCACGTTTTGGGCCTTCAGGTGTCCCGCCCATCTTCAGACTCATGGGAGCAAAACTGGCGGACGTACCAAGACTTTTAAAAGTTGAGGGACTGGACGCTTTCGAGTATGAGGCAGTTAGGTGGGGACAATCACCACAGATCAAACGTGAAGACGCACAAGCTCTAAGGGCGGCGGCAAAGAAAAACGATGTCTTACTTAGCCTACATGGATCCTACTTCATAAATCTATCAGGGGAGCAAACAGTAGTTGAAGCAAGCAAGAGACGGTTAATTGCATGTGCAACAGCCGCGGAGTGGATGGGCGCGTATGTTGTGGTTTTCCACTCAGGCTTCTACGGGCACAACAGTAAAACTGAAACATACAAGAAAATAGTGGACGCCATTCGTGATGTCATCAAAACCCTCAATGCCAACGGCATCGAAAAAGTGAAGTTGGGCCCTGAAACAATGGGTAGACATAGCCAATTTGGCAGCTTAGATGAAATACTGAGCATTTGTCAAGAAATCGAGCGTACCCAACTCGTCATTGACTGGTCGCATCTACACGCACGAACAGGTGGTGGACTCCGAACGGTGGAAGACTTCCGCAACACCGCAGTCAAAGTTGAAGAAAAACTTGGCACAGAAGCCATGCGCAACATGCATTGCCATTTCAGCAAAATCGAATACACCTATAAAGTGGGAGAGCTCCGCCACCACATATTAGACGCGGTAGAATTTGGACCTGACTTTGAGAAACTGGCTGAAGTCATCATTGATTTGGGAATGCGCCCATGCATAATTTGTGAAACCCCCATTTTGGATGTGGATGCCAAAAAAATGCAAGAAATACTCAGAAAAACCACAAAGAACCGAAGGGACTAAAAGATTGTTTCATATTTAGAGCCTAAATTTGAGTAAATTAAAAAAATATTTTAGAGAAAATATACGGAAATCTAAAAGAAAAAAGCCGGTTTAATAGGCGTAGACTCTGCCGTAGGGTCTATGAGAGTAAGGCACTATCTTCATGAAGTTTTTGCTTAATACTTCGTCAAAGTCGGCTTTGAAATAGCTGCAGAACTCTCTCACCAGACCCTCTATAATAAGAAGGTCTCCCTTGTCTACTTCGGTAATCTTAACTTCTTTTCCCAAATGTGTAACGTTGCCACGAACGTAAATTACACCTGCATGCATACCTGTGCCTACGAACCGTGACTTGTGCTGTTCTCCATTTTTGAGGGTTAAGCCTAGCACAATCAATACGCCTCCTGCCATGTATTCGCCCAAGAAGTCCATTGCGGTTCCACCCACCACTAAGTAAGGTTTCTTGTCCATGTATTCTTTCATGTGTATACCGGCCCTGGCGCCTATGTCGTCCCGTATGAAAACTTTGCCCCCGCGCATACCGTAACCTGTGATGTCGCCTGCTCTGCCATGAACCACAATTTTGCCTTCGTTCATTGTGTTTGCTATACAGTCTTGGGCGTTGCCGTGCACTGTTATGTGTGGACCGTTCATTAAAGCCGCTAGGTCATTTCCTGGTGTGCCGTAAATGTCGATTGACATGTTAGTTTTCAAGTTGGTTCCGATGTATCGTTGACCGTAAACGCCATGTAACTCCACTTTTTCTGCACCATAACTGTCAAGCGTCCGTAGTAGGGAGTTTAGTTCTCTGTAGTGCAAGTCTTCAGCGTTTACTCTCCAAACCTTATCAGTTAAAGTCAAGCGTGAAAGAAGCCTCGAGTCAAGTTCAGCTAACATTTTTTCCTGTGCAACCATCTTTATTCACCAGCCATTTTTACACCTAAAATTTTCAGTTCTGTATCGGTCATGTTTACGCCACGCAGATGTAAACGGTTACCCCGTAAGCTTTCAATTGCGTTTATGCCCATTCCGCCCATTATTTCTTTGATTTCCATGCTCCAGCCTCTTAGCAGATTCACCAGCCGCTCCGCGCCAATCTCAGGGTTAATTCTTTTGCTAATCCACGGATCACTGGTAGCGATGCCCCATGGACATTTACCCGTGTAACACCTCTGGCAGACTGTGCAACCCAATGCAATCAAGGCTGCGGTAGCAATGTAAACAGCGTCAGCACCCAAAGCTATGGCTTTAACGATATCACCGCTGCTTCGGAAACCACCAGCCGCTACAATTGAAGCTTTGTTACGTATGCCTTCATCACGCAATCGTTGATCCACGCTAGCTATGGCTAATTCAATGGGTATTCCTACGTTGTCACGAATAACTTTTGGGGCAGCGCCCGTAGAACCACGAACACCGTCCAAAGCGATGATATCGGCTCCTGCCCTAACTATCCCACTTGCAATCGCTGCGACGTTGTGGACAGCCGCAATTTTAACCGAAACAGGCTTAGTGTAATTCGTTGCTTCTTTCAGAGCGTAAATCAGTTGCCTCAGATCCTCAATTGAGTAGATATCGTGTTGAGGGGCAGGAGACAAAGCGTCGGTACCAACAGGAATCATACGTGTACGTGCAATATCTTCAGTAACTTTTTCGCCTGGGAGGTGCCCACCAATACCAGGTTTTGCGCCTTGACCGATTTTAATTTCTATGGCAGCACCTGCATTTAGATAATTGGAGTGAACCCCGAAGCGGCCTGAAGCCACTTGAACGATGGCATTCTCTCCATATTTGTACAGTCGTGAGTCTAAACCGCCCTCACCTGTGTTAAAATAGGTACCAGACCTCGTTGCAGCACGAGCCAAAGACTCGTGGACATTCAAGCTGATTGCGCCATAGGACATAGCGGAAAACATTATTGGAGTTTCCAGCGTCAGTTGTGGCGCAAGCTTAGTTTTTAGTTCTATGTCTCCGTCTTCAAACTCTATTTCCAGAGCGTCAGCTTTTGCGCCAAGGTAAGTTCGGAGCTCCATAGGTTCACGCAGGGGATCAATGGAAGGATTGGTAACTTGGCTGGCATTAAGCAACAACCTTTCCCAGTAAGTCAGGTGAGGTTTGTCTGCACCCATACCTGTTAGGAGAACACCACCTGTTTCAGCTTGTTTTTTGATGTCCTTTATGATTTCAGAAGACCAGTTAGCATTGTCACGAAAAGGACCAGGATTCTTCTTTATGCTCAGAGCATGCGTAGGGCACATAGTTACGCAGCGTTGACAGTTAACGCAGTTTTCGTCTTTGCTTCGTATGACGTCGTCTTGGGCATCGTAGCTGTGCGTCTCGTAAGTGCACTGGTTTACGCAAACTTTGCAACGAATACATTTCTCTTCGTCACGTTCCACTATAAATTCTGATGGTAAATAACTCTTCACGGCTACGGCGCCTCCACTTTAGCTGCGATTTCTGCTAGTTTTTTTTCGCCAACTCTGCCGATGACGGGCTCGCCACCTCGCGGGGCCCAAAGTTTATCCAGCTTAGGCGAAACCAAGCGTATAGCGGCTTCTTCAGACGATAAATAAAGCATTTCGCCACGTGTAGCTGCTATCAAAGGACGCAACTTAATTCGGTCAGTTAAACCGATCATCTCGCCATGATGTGCAACAATAATGCTGAAAGGCCCATTCATCAACAAGCTCCCATACGTTTGACGTAAAGCTCGGAGGACATCACGGCGCTTTGGCTCAAAACCGTCAATTTCCGACCAGAAAGAGGCAGCCAAAATCTGCGAAACCACTTCTATGGGTAAGCGCTGACGCCGCATAAGCAAATCAACGGCGTATGCTAACACTTCAGTGTCGGTTTGTAAGGTGCATTTGTAACCGTACATTTCCAGATATCGGCGATTAATGCCGTAGCTTGACAACTCACCGTTATGTACCACGGTCCAGTCCAAAATGTTGAATGGGTGCGCACCGCCCCACCAACCAGGCGTATTAGTCGGAAACCTGCCGTGGCAACTCCAAAGGTAACCGTAGTAGTCTTCGAGACAGAAATACTCTGCTATGTCTTCAGGGTAACCGACGCCTTTGAAGACACCCATGTCTTTACCACTGGAAAACACAAATGCTTTACCAGTTTCGGTGTTTATACGCATAACCGCCTGTATGACCCATTCGTCTTCGGATAGGTTTTTAGGTCTACGTTTTTTGGGCTCAACAAAGTAACGCCACATCAGTGGGGGATCAACGACGTTGGCGACTTTGGTTTGCATTTCTTCATCGTAGATTATATTAAAACACGAAGCCAGTACCCTGTCGGTTTTCTCCTTTGCATCTTTACTTAGGTACATTATATGTAAAGCGTAATAGTCTTTAAAATCAGGATATATGCCATAAACTGCAAAGCCGCCACCTAAGCCGTTGCTGCGGTCGTGCATGTTTGAGATGGCTTTAACAGGAGCCTCTGAGTTGAACCGTTTACCGCCGAGGCTCATCACGCCAAATATAGAGCAACCTGCAAAATCTTTGTCTTGGTTGAAAGGGCTTATGATTTTGTGGTCAAGTTCGTTCACATTATCCACCTATGTTCATATCTTTTCTTATTGTTTCAGGCAAGGTGGCAAGACTGAAGGCTTCACTAAGTAGGGCTTGCTTGAAATTTTTCACGTTAATCTTGTTTTTAATGAGGTAAAAGAAGATGCCTGCCTTTTCGATGTCGGTCACAAAAGTCATCCCCACGATTACGTTGTCTTTGAGCACAAGTTTCTTGTAAACCTTCGTCTCAGCAGAGTGTGTACATAGTACTTCAAAGGCGGTTGCGTCTTTTGGGTTAGCTAAACCTATAGAAACAATAGGTATACCGAAGTATTTGAGGGAACTCATATTGGTGCCACCTGGGTATTCAGTTTTTTTGCCCGCCATGTTGTAGCCCGCGACTTTACCTTCCAAAACTGCAAGAGGCCACAGAGGTAGCAATCGGTTCTGGTTTAAAACGAAATCGTAGACTTCTGCAACATCGCCGCCGGCGTAAACATCAGGAACCGTAGTTTGCATATATTTGTCTACAAGTATACCCCGGTTTGTCTTGATAGCGGTACCAACAACAAGTTCAGTGCGGGGGATGACACCGATGGCAATTATAACACAATCGCAAGACACTCGGTGGTTGTTAGTCAACAACACTCCACCGACAATGTTGGGATTTTCGGTTTTGCCAATTATACTTTTCACTGATTGACCTGTGATTATTGTGACGCCTGCATCTTGGATTATAGCCGCAACTAAGTCGGAGGCGGTGGGGTCAAGAATAAGACTTAGGATTTTGTCTTGTAACTCCACCAGAGTTACTTGTAAGCCACGGTTGGTGAGTGCCTCAGTAATACTTATGCCGATTAATCCTGCACCGATGACAACGGCTGTTTTAGCCTGCATAGCTTCGATTTTTTCGACTAATCTTTCAGCATCACGCAAGCTGGTGAATGTGAAAACTCCGTCCTTATCTAAACCATCCATTTTGGGCACAAAAGGTTTACCGCCAGTTGCAATGAGAAGCTTCTCATAGGCGATTTTAGCGTCATTTTCCAAAGTAACGAATTTTTTGGTGGTATCCAATTTGACGGCCCGTTGTCCAATTAATATTTCAACTGAATACTTCGCCCAAAATTTGTCATCATGGGTTTTCATTTTCCCCAAGTCTGCTTTACCGCTTACAAAATCGGAAATCATAGGACGAGAGTAGGGCGTGCAGGTCTCTTCAGATATGACAGTAATTGTACCTACTGGGTCCACTTCCCGTATAGCCTCAACCGCGCCTGTACCTGCCGCACAAGCCCCGACTATAACATATTTGGACACTATACTGTGCCCTCCTTACATTCTAAAGCGCCATTGGGGCAACTGGCAACACACGCTGGTATAGCCAGATCGGCGCAGGCGTCACATTTTGCTACTATTTTACCTGAAATGTCTGCTTTTATCGCGCCATATGGACAAACCATTATACAAGTCCAGCACCCGATACATTTGTCAGGGTTATGTTTGACAAGACCGGTTTTTTCATCTCGTTTCATTGCTCCTGTTAAGCAAGCTACTGCACAAGGAGCAGTATCGCAGTGTCTGCACTGTATTGCAAAGGATATTGGTTTATTCATTTCTAAACGTACACGGCTTATAGGTCTGGGGTATTCGCGGTTATAGGCTTTAACAGGGTCTTTTGATTTAGAGTGTTGTACAATGCAACCTACTTCGCATAATCCACAACCCATACAGTGCACTTGTTTTGCGACAATTCTTCTCATTTTTTTATCCCGTTTTTAGCGCTTATTGTTGGTAAGTATTGAGATGTAAAGTTCTACATCCGTTGTACATAAAATTGAACTGCTTACAGTTGTTTGTTTATTTGATTTTGTTTGCAATTTACATGTGTTTACTGACACTTTACTCCCCCAAGTATATTTGCAGTCCTTTAGTGGTACATATTTCTATATAACTTTGATGAAAATCATTTATGTGTAAGGGAATGAATTATATATCATATATGAAATATATGTACAAGTACAAGTGAGGGCCATGGCAGAAAAAGACTTGGGCTATAGACGAGTCCAATGTACAGGTCGAGGCAGTTATATTATATCCTTACCAAAAGAGTGGGTTAAGGACATCGGGCTAAAACAAGGCAGTGAGATAGCCTTCAATTTAGAATCAGATTCATCCTTGACATTGATTCCCAGAAAAATTAAAGAAAAAACTGACGGCGGTAAAGAAGACAAGCTAAAAGAGTACTACATAAGCGTTGATCCTGAAGAAGACATACAGTCCACATTGCGTTTGATCCAAGCATTATACGTCATCAGTGCCGACGTAATACGAGTACATTTCAAAAAATCACCGAATGCCTCTAAATGTAAGGTTAAAATTAAAAATTTTGCTCGGGATACTTTTCTTGGTTCAGAAGTCATAGATGAAACAGATGACGAAATTACGTTACAAATTTTAATTAAACATACTGAGTTCCCCATAGAGAAAGCAGTGAGACGTATGGCGATCATTGCACTTTCAGCCAACAAGGACGCAATTGCAGCACTCAAAAACAAAAGCAAAGAACTGCTCCAAAGCGTGGTAAACGCACATCACGACGTGAACAGATTGGGATTATACGTCGTACGCCAGTTAAAGTTTGGCATAGAGCATAACATGTATCGCGAGTTGGGATTTCGAACACCAAAAGAATTTTTGCTGTACAGAATTATAGTGAATAACATAAAAGACATAGGCGAAAACGCACTAAATATAATGAATAACTTGGTAACATTCCAAAAACTCATCGACGATCAAGTTCTTTTTATAAAAGAACCACTGGATGAAGAAGTTTATTCTCAGTTGCTCAACTTTAACGCGCTTGCACATCAGTTGTTTGAAGATGCCACCAAAGCCATGTTTAAACGTGACTACAACGATGCAGAATCGTTAATTCCTAAAAGGCAAAGCTATGTAACTTTGGAGAACGACCTTATTCGTCTTATGAGCAGCAAAAAACTTGACCCCAACATGTCACCGATTCTCAGATTAGTGTTGGACAGTTCAAGGCGTATATTAGACTATGCTCAGGATGTTGCGGAATTGACGCTGAACCGAACGGTAGAAGAACTTTGTGCTTCATTCGCACTGAAGTAAGGCGGGGCGCTTATAAACTTACAAAGCTACCACGCTCTTAAAAAGAGGTAAAACGTCAGATAAAGTCTAATTTGAGTCTAAGAATAAAAAAGAAAAGTGGGGGTTGTGTCTATTTTTGTTTTCTTAGGAAAAGTGCTGCAACTACTACAACCATTATGACTACGATTGCTGCAGCTGCAATTATGTAGGTGTCGGTTGGTGGTTGGGCTTCAGGTAATGGTGCAACAGAAGGTGACGCGGTCGGAGTTTGTGTAGGAACTATCGTCGGTGCTGCTGAAGTTGGAGCTACGGTAGGTTGAGGCGAGGGGGCTTGACCAACTGCGATATATGTTGAATCGGTAGAGCCATAGTATGAGTTGCTACCCTCGAAGGTGGCGATAACTTGGTAGATGCCTTCAATTTCAGGGGTCCATACTATGCCGTATTTGCCGTTGATGTCGCTGGTTGCTGTTCCTATGTTGATGAGGTTTCTGTTAGGGTCAATAGCAGTGAGTTTAATAGTAACACCTACAGCGTTGGTTGGTTTTGGTTTCTGCATGTATATGTATTCCATCCAAGCCGCTTGACTTTGATCAGACATCGCAGGAATCGTACTGAATGCCCCGCTAGCCACTTTCGCCTTTGCGCCCGCCGACTGGTCGGTTACTGTTCCTCTGATGATGATGCTTTCTCCTCTGGATATAACTGTGGCTGGAGCATCGACTGTTGTGGCGCTAGGACCTTTACCGATAGCGTATAAGGAGTTGTCATAGTAGTTATAGTATACCAAAACTCCATCAGCAAGAACCGCGGTAGACGTACCTGTTCCACCAGTTTGACCTGACCAACTCAGCATCTTGTAGATTTCCGCTCCTGTAAATGCGTCAACGCAATAAATTGAGTTCCCGCGGTACAGAGGGGTATTTGGTGAGTGCTCGTTGTTAAATGCGTATACTTTGCCGTCGGCTATGGCAGCTATAAAGATTGGTCTGAGACCCCAAGGCGTGTCAATGCCGCTGTTTGTGTTGTTGTATTTCCAGACTAAGTTGCCGTTTGCTGTGTTGATGCATAAAAGTTCTCCGCCGAAACCTTGTACATACAGGTTGCCATAGGCTACTGCTCCTCTTTGGCCTCCCCCTTCACCGCTTCCGTAGTATTGGTAAGCACGGACTGGGATGTTGGTGGGTCCCCAAAGCAAACGCCCAGTGTCTAGACTGTATCCTGAGAACTGCATTGTTTCAACATCAGCCATAAGTATTACGCGGTTTACTGGGTCAATAGGCAAAGTCAAGAATCGCCTTGTGAGGTTGCCTGAGGGTGCGGGATAACTTTGTTTCCAAAGCAGTTGTCCGCGGCTTTCTGGTTTGTCGCTTATAGCCCACATGGTCCAAGGGTCTGGGGTGAACTTATCGCCTACACCCGCAGCAATGGCACTGCTTCTGCCAAGTATTATGTCTCCTGGTAGAATCTGAACAATGGCGGGCGCCGCGTTTCCAGTTAGATCAGCTGTTATCGAGACGTTCCACGAATATGCTTGGCTCATGTTAACGGATTTGCCGTTGGGGCGCCATTGCCAAGCGCTAGTGGTTGTGCCTAAACCTGCATGCAAGCCCATTTGCTCTTTAGTGTTGTTCCACAAAGCCAGCCACCCACTTTTCGTAGCGGTGCTGTAACTGAGGACATAACGCACGATTTCGCCTTTGTCGGTATACACCTCGGTACCTGTCGGTACGCCTGTTTCATTGAACAACCATTTGCCCGTATATGCGTCAAAGCCTTGCCAAGTTGTAACGCCTGCTGATGTAGAGGTCTGCCATAATATGCCACCAACTACACCGTGCTGATTGGGTGATTCGTAACAGTAAAGTTGCCCGAAGGTTGGCGAGGGAATCAAGGATAACGCCGTACTTGTAGCAGAGACACTGTTATTGCGTACATTAATTTCATCGCTGTGCCACAGTACCTCGCCTGTCTTCAAATCAAGGCACGTATAACCTCCGCCTGTGTTTGAGTGCCCAAGCGGCTCAGCGTAGTATACTCTGCCCTGCATGACGATGGCGTTGGTGAATCTGCCCTCGTAAGAGCCACCTGAGTAGAAACCCGCGTCTGGAACTGCACTACCTGTATACCCGGAAACTGGAGCCCAGTTGCCGCCAACGACTCCGCCGAACTCAATTGGACGTACCCAGAGTATGTGTGGACTGCTAGGTCCTTCGCCTGTTTGCCAAAGGTTGTAACCGCCTTTTTGGGCGCCGCGTAACCAGTTAGATGCGATGCCAGACCAATGGACATTGTCGGCGGATATTGGCCGCGTCCAATAATTGGTTGGAAGAGGGTACTCTTCCACTGGAGCCACTGGAGTTTGTTGTACAGTTAAAGTTGCTGACGCAGTACTCGGCAGAAAAGTATCGTTTATGTAGACGCTGTTTGATCCTGGCAAGCCATTGGTGGGATGATAAAGGGAAAGCACTTGTCCTGGATATCTGAACACAAATGTGTACTGACCAAGCTGTGTAGGAGTGTATAACGTGAATGTGGAACCTGTTGGGTCAGAGTCGAATGGACCAAGCGTTTCAGTGGTGCTGTCAGGCTTTGTAATCGTCACAGTGAAGCCACGCCACCTGTCGCCTGCATTTCCAGCAGCTGTAGGAGGAGCCATATGGAGCCACATGACAAGAAATACGTGCTGGTTAACACCTACGGGGTTAGGTGAAATTGCGAGATACGCGTAGGTTGGAATAGATATTGGAGGGGTGCTTGCACTAGCAATTGGGAAAAATGAGAGCATACTGAGGAGTAAAAGAAATGCCAAAGTGATTGCTGCAAGAGTTTTACTGGTTGAGGCTTTTGCCTTATTAACACTATTCTTACTCATTTTGAATCTCTCCAAATCCTATTCGGTATTTTATGTTAAATGCGCATTTAAAACTTTGCAAACACCGAGTCTGCAGCATTTGGGTGATAATTAAAGTTTAGAAAAATGCTTTGTATACTTAATAATTCGCCTAACAACACCCTCTTCAATGAACAAAGCCAGATTATTCTGTTTTTTACAACTTTAAAATAAAGTAGCGGTCAGAAAAATTAGGCGCCAAAAAGTAATTGCAAACAAATTATACAAATTTAATACAGATCAAAGTTACATGAATAAATTTCAAGCCTAAGCATTGATCCAATTTTAACTATTTTTTGAAGCTTACCGCTGCATAGCCCACCACACTGGATTTGTCACCTGTAATGTCTCCGCTAGTTTGGTGACTTAAAAGTTCAGCTCTACGTGCACCTGAGGCTTTGGCATAAGTTATCAAAGCTCCTATCGGCGCGTAACCGCAAGCACTGATGTTTTGATTTTCAAGAACTGTGTAGAATTTATGTTCATCCAGTGCTTCAACAGCGTTTAACGCCGCAAAATCCTTTTTTTCCACCTCTGCCTGCGATTCGTAGTGAGTAAAATCTGAAGAAGCAATAACCACCGCGTTACGGTTCCGCAAAATTGCAGCCAAGGCTTTGCCGATTTCCCTAGCAGACTCCAAGTCCTGCATAAGAAAACAAATCGGCACAAACTTAAACTCGCCATCGTATAGATACTGTAAAAAAGGCAACTGTACTTCAATGGAGTGTTCTTGGCTATGGGCAACATCATCTACATCTAAAACACTGGTTTGCTGCAATAAGTCCTCAGCAACTGCTTTGTCAATTGCTACGTCACCAAAAGGGGTACGCCAAAAACCCTCCTTAACAACAGCCACTCCACTACCGTGGCCTGTGTGGTTGGGACCAAGAATCACCACGGTGTCGGGTTTGCCGTCGGCTGCCAAAGAAAAGTATGCGTTTGCCGCTACAGAGCCAGAATAAACGTAGCCTGCATGCGGGCAAACTAGCCCAACAATTTCGCGAGGGCCATCCATATTGACTTTTGGAAGTTTTTTTGGACCAAAAGAATGGAGAAAACAGGATTCAACCTGAACCTTAAGGGCATCGGCGGCCCACTCGTAGAACATTCCCGCTACAGCTGGGCGCCGAATTTTAGCCATCTGTTTTAGGTATCCTCCTCTTCTGCCCGAGATATCTTTGCTTCGAAATCGTCTATGGTTTCTTTTGGGTTCTGGTCAGGAGGCAGTTCTCCTCTTTCACGAAGTACTTGTCTAGCTAAAAGCCAGAAAATTATGGCTAGGGCACGTCTACCCTTGTTATTAGTTGGAATAACAAAGTCAACACCTGCAAACTCGTTGTCGGTACTGCAAAGCGCTACAATTGGGATGCCTACGTCTGAAGCTTCTTTGACTGCTTGTGCGTCTGCGCGTGGATCTGAAACTACGATGAGTTCTGGGTCTACACGATTAGGGTATTGAGGGTTTGAAAGCATACCAGGTATGAATCGACCTATCAGCGGAGTCGCACCTGTAACTTCACAGAATTTCTTTACTGGTTCATGAGCATAGAGTCTCGTTGCAGCTACAGCTATTTTTGCGGATTCAATGCGAGCAAGGAATTTGCCTGCTACGCGGATTCGGTCGTCAGTTTTCTTGACGTCTAAAACGAACAACCCATCGGGTCTTACACGGTAGATGAAAGATTCCATATCTCGGGTTTTCATTCGAGTCCCGATGTGGATACCCGCAGACAAGAGTGTGTCTCGTGGCAACAGAAGATTTTCACCTTCTACTGGTGGAGCTTCTTGACTTTGCGGGACTGTAGGTTGTTGAGGGTCTGGTTCTGTTTTGGATTCGACAATCTTACTTTCCTGTGCCTCTTGGGGCGCAGTTTCAGATTGCGATTTTTTTATTTCTTCTTCTGACATTGTGTTTTTTCTCCGTTACTTTCAAATTTTCAAGTTTGCCATCTTGGCTCGGTTGCCAAGGAAATGTTCTATTCGGATGAGTTCGTTTAGTTTGGCTATACGTGTACCTTCAACTACGCCAGTTTTAATTATGGGACAACCGAATGCTACAGCCAGATGCGCAATGTGCCAGTCGGTTGTGTCTCCGCTGCGATGAGACATGACGCAAGCGTAGCCGTTGCGTTGTGCGTTTTGGATTGTTTCTAATGATTCGGTTAAGGTGCCGATTTGGTTAACTTTTATGATTATTGCGTTTCCAGCTCCCACTTTGATCCCCTGGCTTAAACGTTCATTGTTTGTAGTAAATAGGTCGTCGCCGCAGATTATGCAGTTTTTGACCTGTTTATTTAGAGCGGCGAAGCTTTTGAAGTCTTCTTCGTGGAAAGCATCTTCAACATAGGTAAGGTGATATTTCTCGATCATCTCTTTAACGTATTCAAGTTGTTCGCTGGCGTCACGCTTTTTTCCTTCGTTTTTGTAGTAGTACACCTGCTCTTTTTCATCCCAAAGAGAAGAAGCTGCTATGTCAACGCCGAAACCACACTCAAAGTCCATTTCGCCGCTGACTTCCTCGCAGGCTTTAGAAATAATTTCAAATGCGGTGTCACCATCGATGTTTGCTATCCAAGCGCCTTCATCGCTTTTGCCTGCGGTGAACAGTTTATCTTTCTTTCTTAAGGCTTCGCCAATTTTTTTGTGAATTTGTGTGTTTGCGGTTACAGCCTCCAGAAAAGTCTCTGCGCCATGAGGGAGGGCGAGAAATTCTTGAATGTCAGGGCTTTTACCACGTGCATGTTGACCCCCGGATATACAATTGCCAAGGGGATAAGGTAGAACGTTGGCGGTGCTCCCGCCGAGGAACTGGAAAAGTAAAAGGCCATGTGAATTAGCAGCTGCTTCGGCATTTGCAAGAGAAATAGCAAACGCGGTATTTCCACCTATAACTTTGAAATTGTTTGTGCCATCAATTTCGTGAAGAGTGCTGTCAATTTCTTCTTGATAGTCCGCGTTTAACCCTGCAAGTTCAGGAGCGATAAGTTCGTCGACTTTTTTTACAGCTTGGTCTACGCCACCGTTAGGGTAATATATGACTTCGGCTTTTCCCCGACTTTTTCCTGCAGGTGCAGATGCTCGACCAAACCCTGAGGTGGTGATTACATCAACTTCTATTGTTTCTTCTCCTCGGTTATTGAAGATTTTTCTAGCTATGAGGTCCTCAATTATTGATGACACGTGTTTTCCTCAGGTGACTATAGCATATTTTTGCTCTTATTTTAGGTTTCGGAGATTAAAATATGGCGTTTAATGTATGCCTTTTGGGCAAAAAAGTTATGTAAGCATATGTGGCTGCTTTCTGCAATAAACCGATGCCCACTTTGTCTGCCAAGCAACTTATTGCTTCTGGAATTTAGCTATAAAGAAACCGTTGCATTGATGGATATGCGGATACAACCGCTGGCATTTATCTAAGCCTCTCAGCCCAGGCGAGCCCATTTTGGGCTCAATCTCAATCAAACTGAATTCTGGATGAACTTGCAAAAAGCGTTCCACAACCATTTCGTTCTCTTCAACAGTTATGCTACAGGTGTTATAGGTTAGAGTGCCTCCTGAAGCGACATATTGAGCACAGCTATTAATCATCTGCCACTGGATTTCAGCCATTTTTTCGATGGATTTTTGATTGAGACGCCATTTAGCCGCGGGAAGTTTAGCGAAGACACCTGTGCTCGTGCAAGGAGGATCCAAAATCACCACGTCGGCTTGCCTATTAAAAGGCAAAGAGAGGCAGGCATCAGCAATTATGGGTTCAGCCATGTTAACCCACATACGTCCCACTTCTTGTCGCCAAGTTTTTATTCTTCGCCTAGAAAAGTCGACGGCATAAATTGAACCTTTATCCTGCATCAATTGCGCAAGATAGGTAGTTTTTGCACCTGGTGCCGAACAAACATCAAAGACTGTTGCCCCTGATTTAGGGTTAGCAGTTTCTGCAGCGAAGCAACTGGCTTTGTCTTGAATAAAAAAGTTGCCAAGGCGGAAACTGTCAGTTCTTGTAAGAGGACGTTTAGAGCTGACAACTTTGAAGGCGTGTTGTAGAGGTTCAACTTTATCCACAATTATGCCGTCAGCATAAAGTTTGTGTAAAAGCGCCTCTTGCGAGCCACGCAGAGTGTTCAGTCGTATGTAGGTGGGCGGTGGATTTAGGTTACCTTTAAGAAAGGCAATGGCGTCGTTGCGACCAAAGAGGTTAAAACAGTACCTTACAAACCACGTTGGATGGAAAGTCTCCAGTGCAACGTGCTCTTCATCAGTTGCTTTGTCCAACAAGGGTTTTATTTTTTGGGTAAGCAAAAAACCGAGTACCGGTTCAACGTACATCAACGTTTGCCAACCTAAAATTGCTCTGCCCAACTTGGCTATGTTCTGAGCTTCTTGCAGATCAGTTTTACCCCAGTTCTTGGCTACACGTGTTTGATAAACGTACAGCCTCAAAAACGCTTGCACACCCATAGTTAACTCGTCAAGAGTTTTAGATGTGAGTTGACTGTTGATAAATTTGTCAATGATGTTCTTATGCCTAACTGTTTCCACGACAAGACCGTAGCCTAAACGGACAGCATCAGGGTTTCGTATGCCCAGTTGTTTGACTACTCGACTGAGGGCCATGTGTTCGCTGATTTTTTGTAGTTCTATCCAACTGAGGGTCTCAATAGCTATGATCCAAGCGTCCTTCAACAAAGCAGTTACACAAATTAAACAGCGGCATACACCTTTAATAAGAATATGATATGTGTTTACCCTATTTTCCACTAAAGATTTTAGGCGTGTCTCATTAAAAGTTAGGAAGGGAAAAGAAACAAGGATGCCGCAGTCCAAAAACTTAGATGCATGGCTCCAGCTGACCAAAAAACCAGCTGAAAAAGACAAAGTGGAAGAAACACAGCAAACCAGAAAAACAGAGATGAAAGAGCACAAAAAAAACCTGCGGCCTTTTCCACCAAAAGCACCTGAAAATTTATCGCCTTCCTATTTCGTTTCAGCTACTTATGATGGGCGACAAAAGAAAGCAGTAGTTAAGCTTTATGAACCTAATGAAGGGAAAATTTACTTCTGGTATGACAACACAGGACATAAACCATACTGCTTAACCAACCTTTCACAGTTTGAACTAGAGAAGATGGACAGGGTAATCACTCATGAAGGTTTTGACCATTTTGAGCATGTAGAGCTGCTTGATGCATTAGCAGACAGAAAAGTTACGGTTACAAAAATCGTAACAAACGACCCACTAGCCGTAGGCGGCAAACCTCAGGGTAGTCTTCGGGAAATTATACCCGAAGAGTTCTCCAAAACCTCCGATACGCCAATGAGGGAAGATGTCAAGGTTTGGGAAGCCAAAATCAAATACTACCAATCCTACATATATGATACCCGTTACTTGCCAGGAATGATTTTTGAAGTTAAAAAGGGTAAACTCACTCAAGTTTGGATAGAGGAAGCAGAAAAAACGATTGCGGCCCTCAAAGCCATCTTTAAAGGTGCAACAAAAGAAGAACTCGGATACATCGAAGAGTGGGCTAGACTTATAGAGTACCCTGCACCCAAGTTTCGCCGTGCCGCTATAGACATCGAAGTTTATGCACCCATATCGTCTCGTGTTCCTGACCCCCGTGAAGCCGCCTACCCAGTGGTTTGTTGCTCTCTTTACGCCTCAGATAATCAAAAGAAAGTGTTGATGCTAAAACGGCAAGGCGTAAAAGTGGGAAACACAAAATTGCCAACTGACGTCGAATTGGAGTACTACGAAACTGAAGAAGACCTCCTCAGAGGCATCTTTGAAATTCTATGGGAATACCCTTTTGTTTTGACCTTCAACGGCGACGACTTTGACTTGCGGTATCTAACTCACAGAGCTACGAACCTTGGGATAGAGAAAAGAGAGATACCTATAGAAGTTGGCAGGAGAGTAAGCCTGCTCAAATATGGCGTGCACATTGATTTGTACAAGTTCTTCTTTAACCGAGCCATCCAAATCTATGCATTTAGCAACCGTTATCGCGATGTCACCTTAAACGATGTGGGCAAAGGCGTTATTGGCTTGGAAAAAATTGTTTGCAACAAAGGCATAGGGGACTTATCATATACTGAGTTGGCAGAGTACTGTTTTCGAGACTCAGAGATCACCTTTAAACTCACTAACTTCGAAGACGAACTTGCCATGAAACTTATCCTTGTCCTAACTAGGATCAGCAGCATGCCTATGGAAGATGTAAGCCGCCAAGGTGTCTCCCGCTGGATAAGAAACTTTATGCACCGCGAACACCGCCACAAAAAAATGCTCATCCCCAACTCACAGGACATACTCACCCAGAAAGGACAAACCGCAACCAAAGCCATAATCAAAGGCAAAAAATATCAAGGAGCCATAGTCGTCGAACCAGTGCCAGGTGTACACTTTAATGTAGCAGTTATGGACTTCCCCAGCCTGTACCCCTCTATTATTAAAGTCTGGAACCTCGGCTATCAATCAATCCTCTGTCCCCATGCTGAATGCAAACGCAATATTATTCCAAACACGCCTCACTGGGTATGCACTAAAAAACGTGCAATGGAAAGCCTCCTCATAGGTTCTCTACGCGATCTGCGTGTGCAATGGTACAAAAATAAAGCCAAAGACAAGACCCTCACAGAAGAGCAGAGAAACTGGTACAAAGTGGCACAAGGCGCCCTCAAAGTCATCTTGAATGCCAGTTACGGCGTCTTTGGCGCAGAAAGCTTTGACCTCTACTGCCCACCCGTTGCGGAAGCTACTGCAGCCATAGGCAGATTCGCTATAACTAAAATACTTGAAAGAGCCAAAACATTGGGCATACAAGTTTTGTATGGCGACACCGATAGTTTATTCTTGAAAAATCCATCGAAAGCGCAGATTGAAGATTTAGTCCACTGGACTGAACATGAACTAAAAATGGGCATAGATGTGGATAAAATGTACAGATACGCCGTTTTCAGTAGCCGCAAGAAAAACTACCTCGGAGTACTTGAAGATGGATCCGTAGATGTAAAAGGTTTAACAGGCAAGAAAAAGCACATTCCAGTTTTCATAAAAGACGCATTTAACCAGATGAAAGACTGTCTGGCACAAGTCAAGACGCCGGCCGAATTCGAGAAAGCAAAAAAAGACATAGCAAATATCGTCCGCGCCCGTTACACAAAACTGAAGCGACGAGAGTGGGAAGATATGAGTGAACTTGCCTTCAGCGTGGTACTAGGAGATGATCTTGAACGCTACACCAAAACTACTCCACAGCATGTGAAGGCGGCAAAAAGTTTGCAGCAAAGCGGCATAGAAGTGCGGGGAGGAGACCTTATACGTTTTGTTAAAACAATACGTGAACCTCATGTGAAACCTGTGGAGTTGGCTACCAAAAATGAGGTTGATGTGGACAAGTATATTGCATATTTACATAGTACATTTGACCAAGTGCTTGATGCTTTGGGGTTAAGTTTTGACGAAATTATAGGATTAACTAAACTTGAAAGATTTTTGGCATAAATTAAATTGAGAGAAAATCAACGAGCACTGCAAGAGCGGTGAAAACTGCTATGATCAATGAGATAATGGTAACCACTTGCCGCTCCGTTAGAGGTCTACGGTAGGTTAGCAAGGTTACAAGGCTTCGTCGATGGTCAGAAACAAGTTTTTTACCGTCAAATGTAACGTTGGCTTTCTTGTGTACAAAAAAGACAGACGATAAGATGAGGATAGAGTTGACGACGTAGGGAAGAATCGATATAAGCAGGCTAGATTTGAGGTCGGTTAACACTGCAAACGAGGCTATCGTTAAACCTATTGCGAAGGAACCTGTGTTGCCGACAAAAATTTTGCCTTGAAAGTTGAAAAATGCGAGAATTAGCCACATAACTAAAGGACCAATCATGAGAACTTGAAAAGTAGTTGAAGTCAACACAGTCAATCCTATAAGGATTATAGCGGGGCCAAGGGTTTCTAACCCATTTAAACCACCCAGCATATTAATGGTGTTAGTAATTACCATCACCATTAAAGGCACAACTATAAAGACGTATGCGCCGCCAAATTGCACACTTCCCAGCAGAGGGATTGAGATAGAAGTACGCATTTCAGGAGTAGCCAAAACGAAATACATCAAAGGTAAAGCGGCAATCAAAGGCATGAAAGCTTTGTAACGCCATTTTAAGTCTATCCAGTCGTCCAGCATGCCCATGAATCCACCAAACAGTATACAGACAGCCAGGGTCAAGGGGGCTGAAACACCGTTTGCAGTTTTACCGACACCTAAGAAGTAGGCCAAAAAAATGTAGATAGTAGAGAACAGGACGTATATTACGCCTAAACCCCAAGGAACCAATGGCTTTCCTGGTTTGTGCTGGTCTGGGACCCTGGGAAACAAAGTTCTCCCACCTTAAGGTGTAGTTACCGAGGTATTGTATTTTTCCCAGTCAATTTTATAGAGGCAAACTAAAGGCACCAACGTACCATATTGCTGTGCCGCAGTAACTGGATCTACTTCTAAGCCTGCGATATAAACTGGCGTGAAGTACTCAAGAGTAGATGCGGTTTCCGACATAGTAAAGCCGTATTTGTCTGCCCATTGCTTCTCAGCGTTGCTCATAAGCTTGTATATTGTAGAGTTCAAGCCCATGTCATTCCATTCGGTAACACCGCTTGTCATGTTGTAACCGAAGTCGGTTTTGTTACTCCATTGGTAGTCAGATGTCATGTAGCCTGAATCAATGAATCGCGGCTTTGCATTGCCTGAAATATCGGCCATCCATACCCATTTGCCTTCGTCGCCGTAACCGCCAAATCGCACATTACCACTTAATTGGTTATTGGAAATTGGAAGCTGAAGCGTCATAAAGACAAGCAAATATGAAGCATCATAGTTCTTAAGCATCTTTATTGACTGCGTTTCATTTGCCATCATAGCATAAGCCACATTTTCGATTTGAGTAGCATTCACTGTTGTGTTATCACACAAGGTCGTGACATTACCAAGATACCCTATCCAGTTACCATAATCCCACCAGCTAGCAACAACATCGGTCTGGGCGAGGTTCTCCTTCATGTAGGCAACCATGTTCCGCCATTGCGGAACAGGCTCATTAGCAGCTATGGGCAAACTTGACGAAGTTATAGCTAAGGGGCTATATGCCATGTTGTAAACTCGAGGTTCTCCACCAGTCTGAGGAGAGAAGGCAAAGTTAGTAACTAACAACCCAAAGATCAACAAGATAGCGATGGCGCTGTATTCTTTGCCCACTCGACTTAGCCGCCGTTTAGACTTTAACATAACTTGTGAACCAGACTCACGGATTAAAGTATAAAACGGTTTTAACAAACCGAAAACGCCGTTGGAAACTAGCAGGGCAAACGCAGGAGCCAACAATATAAGCAAACGAACCATGGAGCCTGCAAAATACAAAGAAGACAAACCGAAAAGCACCAAAAAGATGTTTCTGTTAGTCGGGTTTTTCACTGTGAAGTACATACCTACCAAGAAGAATAGTATGCTGATGCCTAATTCGTAGTACATTGAACCCCAAGCTGAAATGCGGTGCTCAGCCACGGATTCGATAAGAGGTTGGGCGGATCTCTGGAATGGGTCAACCACCGAGATGAACTTACCGGCAATGCTAGTTAAATCGCCAAACACGGCTATACCAACTACACCGCCGACCAAAATAGCGAGGAACGCCACTGAAAGTATAGTTTTAGTGCGCATGGTTATGTTAGTCCGTAGAATTTCAGCAACACAGAGAACCACAAACACAGCGGCAACTGGCAGTATTGCACCTGACGTTAGGTAGTGGGGAGAAAGAACTGGAACGTTTATGGCGGCAAACAAACCTAAACCGAAGGTTATACTGTATACCATTAGAAGACGCTGGGTGTAACGTTTAATCAAAACAAGTATAAAGGCGTAAACGGCAATTAGGTCAATCAAAAAATAGGCTGCGCCCCAACCGGCGCTGAAATAGAAGAGCGCGGCGGCTGAACCCAGCGAGTACAGCAGCACCGATCTGAAAGATCTGTTGGGGTCAAGGGCACGCATAAACAGAAAAATGAACAATAAAAGAGCGAGTACACCAACAGTTTCGGTGTCAAAGAAGCCCAGAGAAGACCGTTGGATATAGGATGGCATCAAACCCAAAATGAGAGCAGAAAGTAACCCCACGGTTTTTCCACCCATGTCTTTTCCTACAAAATACATTAACAAAACGGCAAACGTACCTAGTAAGGGAGCCATTAATGAGCAGAAGGACATTAAGTCAATACTTACACCTAACGCTGAAATGATGCTGTAAAGTACCGCAGTAGTCATAGGCAACGAAGGTAAAGACTGGGACATATCAAGCCCATCTGGATAGAATTGCTGAGTATTTATCCATGGAGGAGAATAAGGAGACAGTAAACCATCGTTGACCATTTTATTAGTTAAAGAATACTGGTAGTAAGGGTCAAATTCATTAAGCCCTAAACTGCCTGAGGGTATTTCCCAGCGCATAGGCAAAACACGTATCGTAAACGCAATAAACAAAATCAACAATAGAGCGGTTATAGTTAAGATAGATGCGTGGCTTACTGAAACACGCAGTTTTCCCGTACCTTTTAGTCCTCTTGAAAGTGCCTCTTTAATCGCCATTTGTGCCATCTCTTCACACAGATTGATTATGCCATCTATTTATTTTTGCGGTTATTGGGTTATATCATAAAGCCATTCATATATGCCTTTTCCAAAAAGTAAAGCCGTAAATTCAGTTGCTAGGTGGTTTTTACAGCACAAAAAATAACCCATGGGCTTAAACTATGAAAGTGGTTCAGCCTCAAAAACCTCTCAACAACAGAGAAAAAAGGAACTAAACGGTTGTTGGACATTCGTCCGAAAGGCAACCAATTGTAGCCCATTTTTTTGATTACATAAAATCTGTTTTTTCTCAAGGTCTTAACAACTTGTTTGTAGGAGTGCATGTAGGATTTACCTTCTAGTTCACGAATTTTTGACTTAAGGCTGGATTTATTGCCGAAAGAAAAAATAAAAGATGAATCAAACTTCAGGATTCTGTAGCATTCGCTGAGAACAGTATCTAACTCAGCAATATAGTCTAGAACTTCGATCATAAATACAGCGTCCACGACCTGATGTTTCAGCGGAATTTGGTTTGCATCAGCTAAAATTATGTTGACGTCGGGACTTTTTTGTTTTAACCTACGCAAACTGTAAAGATCAATATCTATGCCTACAACAGTAACCTTTTTGTTTGCAGCTAAAATAGAGAACCTGCCCGATTCTGCGCCTACGTCAACAATAAGAGAGAGTTTTTCAAGATCAACACAATCAAGAATAAAGTCGGTTTCTATCTTAGTCAAATATGTTCCCATTTGGGTTTTTGCAGCCTTTTCCCAGTGTGTTTCTTCGGCAGGCTTTATCATCTAGTAGTTCACGGTTTTGCGGGTTTCACTTCAACGTTAAGGGGTAACAGAGAAAGTTTTCTGCCGCATTTAGGGCATTTGCCTTCATGTTGATGGAGAATTTCGTCTGGAGGTTTAAGCTCAGCGCCTTCATATAAGATGGTGTGACACTCATGACATACAACACGCTGCGGCACCCAATGCATCCTCACCTAAGAGAAGGACATACAAAATATTTAATTGTTGTTATATTTTGAGATTACCTCTGTATCTTTTTTTTTAAAAAAAAAGAGTTAAGAATCAACTGAACGGTACACATGTTTATTTCATAAAAGTTACTTTTCATAGTTTAGTGTGATGCAGTTTGGAGGGATACACCTTTATCATCACTGAAAAACCAGATGCAGCTTACCGCATAGCCACTGCGCTGAATCAAGAAGGTAACGTGGAACGCGTTGTTGAGAAAGGAATGCCATATTTTGTGGCTTACCGCGGAGAGAAAATTGTAGTAGTTCCTGCTTTGGGACACTTATACACTGTTACACAAAGTGAAAAAGAACAAGGCAATCATTATCCTGTGTTTAATCTTAAGTGGGTTCCACTGTACCAAGTGAATCAAAAAGCCAGTCGAATCCGCGTTTGGTTACAAATAATTTCTAAGCTTGCAAAAGAGGCAAAAAGGTTCATTGATGCCTGCGACTATGACCTTGAAGGCAGCATAATAGGCTACTGCATACTAAAGTACAGTTGTGGTGAAAAACAAAGCGTAGCTAAACGGATGAAATACTCTACCCTTACAAAAGAAGAGCTACAAAGGGCTTACGACACTCTTTCGCCACATCTAGACTTTGCCCTGATAGAATCAGGACTGACAAGACATGAAGTTGATTGGTTGTATGGCATAAACCTCTCCCGCGCCTTAACGCTAGCAACAAAAAAAATGAGCGGTTATTACGCCACTCTCAGCACTGGGAGAGTTCAGGGCCCAACGCTCAAATTTCTTGTTGAACGAGAAAGGGAAATAACCGGCTTTATGCCAAATCCTTACTGGATTTTTAAAGCAAAAATCACAATTGGTGAAAAACAATTTGATGCTGGCTACAAAAAGAATCCAATAAAAAGCAAAGAAGAAGCCGAAAAAGTAGCTGAACTATGCAGAGAAAAAAAAGGCGTCATAGAAAATATCGAGGAAAAAAGGCTTATTTTACCACCTCTGGTTCCGTTTGATTTGGGCGCACTACAAAGCGAAGCCTATAGTTCTTTTGGTTACTCGCCTATGCGCACCTCCACTATTGCCCAGAAACTTTACCTTGAAGCTTTGATTTCCTATCCTCGAACAGGTAGCCAGAAATTGCCTTCCCAAATAGGGTATGAGGACATTTTTAAAAAACTATCAAAGTGGCGCGAGTACAATCAACTTGCAAGAGAACTATTGACTAGACCAAAAATAAAGCCAAACGAGGGAAAAAAGGTTGACCCAGCGCACCCCGCTATTTACCCCACAGGAAAATTGCCAGAAAAGGCTCTGGTGGGGGCAGAGAAGAACATTTTTGACCTTGTGGTTAGGAGGTTCTTTGCAGTTTTTGGGTCTCCTGCAGTTCGCCACATCTTGGAGGTAACAATTAACATTGGAGAAGAAAGTTTTTCGCTGACTGGGAAAAAGATGTTAAATGAGGGGTGGCTTCGATTCTACAGTCCCTACAGAAAACTAGAGGATTCACCGTTGCCGCCGCTTCGGAAAGACCAAGAAGTAAAGGTGGAAAAGCTAATTTTAGAAAACAAATTCACTCAGCCGCCACTGCGCTACAACCCTCGGACACTACTTCAAAAAATGGAAGAGTGCAACATAGGAACTAAAGCCACCCGCGCAACCATAATACAAACGCTCTATGATCGCGGTTACATCCGCGATGAAAAAGTTGCTGTTTCCGAATTAGGGCTTGCAGTCACGGATGCCCTTGAGAAATTTTGTCCATCAGTAGTCTCAGTTGAGTTTACCCGCCAATTGGAAGAACAAATGGAGGCAATTCAGCAAGGAAAAGAGACCAAAGAGAAAATCATGAGGTGTACTATCGAAAACCTCAAAGAAATCACAGCTATTTTGAAAGCTAACGAAAGAGCTATAGGAAAACAATTGAGCTACGCCTTGCAAATTACAAAGATAAATCAGAAAACAATAGGGCCATGCCCTACATGTCATAGTGGAAAATTAATTATCATAAAGTCAAAAAGAACCAAGAAACATTTCGCCGGTTGCACAAACTATTTTAATGGAACATGCAAAACCGCGTTTCCCCTGCCTCAGAAAGGGACAGTTAAACCTTCTGGCAGAATTTGTGATAGTTGCGAATGGCCAACGGTACAAGTTAGCCTAAGAGGAAAAAAACCTTGGATTTTATGCCTAAACCCCGCATGTCTCAACAGAATCCAAAAAAATAAAGTAAACGACCATTAAGTAGCGAGCAACACCCTACGTTTAGAGAAAGACTTTAAAGACCACTAAGCAATGATATTTAAGTCAGATTGTGAAGCATACATTAACAGGTATACGCCTTAGAGGTAGACAACCCCCAATTAAACGGAGAAACAATAAATGTCCGACAAAATAAAAAAACAGACCACCTCACTACCCTACTTGCTCAGCCGATGGTTCAGCAAAATCTCAACCATGAAACCCTCAACCACAATCACAACCATAGTCATAATAAGCATAAGCATGCTACTTTTTGGTGGAATAATTTACGATGTAGTCAATGCACCTCTCTCCGCCGTCTACGTAAACTCCAGATTTTACTTCCTGTATCCAGACTTGAGTTCACAGTTTATATTTGATACAGTAATTTCCGTTACACTATACGCTTTCGGATTAATTGGTTTACTCGCTCTGTACCAGAGCACAAAACATGCCTACAACCCAAGACAAGCATATATGACGCTGTCTGTAGCCGCCACTTTAGTGTTGATATCATACATATTCTTAGAGTACTTTATCCGGCTCAAAATGAGCGGCATCTAATTTTTAATCCCTCTTTTACCAAGGGTTCTTTTTTAATTTGAATTTGTACGCCACAAAATTAGTGAACAAGTGAATTGGAGGAGTGATCAAGAGTACCGCAACAGCCAACTCTGCGGTCACTAAATTCAAAAGCAGAGAAAACAACAAAGCACCAACTACAAAATCTATTTGGTCAACTATCGGAAGTAAACCCCCAGGAGCAATGTTAAGCCGCCGCTTCAGGAAGGCGCCAGCCAAATCTCCCAGTAAAGCGCCCAAAGGTGTGAGCACGCTGAATAGTAAAGGGTAACCAAAAAGTAAACATTCCACGAGCCCCACGCCTATTCCTATTGTCAACCCGAAAAAGAAACCGCGAAAAGTTTTGTTAGCTCCGAATATAGGTTTCCCATCAACAAACTTTTTTCCAAAATCCATTGTCAGCCCGCCGCCTCCAAGTACAGGTGCAGCATTAGCGCAGTAAGCAGGGAAAATAAATTTTAGCGCTTCAATAACTAAAGTTGCTAAATTCATGTTATCAACCATCATTGAGGAGGCATGTAATCGTGAATACCCGTTTCAGCTATTCTCAAATAGCAAGTTACTTCTTGAGTGTTACGGTTCTTCTCCAAAATAGCCTGCACCACTGACGGTGTATCTGTGGGTTTGAGAGCAATCACGGTGTCTGCCCAGAACTTTAACACGCGCTGTGCCACTGGTGCAACGGAAATCGAAACTTCGCTGAAAAGGCTCTTAACTTGGCTTGTCACCACAATAGGTATGCTCAGCATTTTGGCTGTTTGTGCCAGAACTGCCATCTGCCTGTTCAACTCACGATTTAGTGTAAACGCGGTTGTTTTACTTGAAGTTTCAGCAACTTGGGCTCGATAAAGAGAATTGAAGGTGTCTACTACCACTAAACCGAAGTTTTTAGCTATGTAATCCCCTAAATGATCCACGACAAAGGTTTGTTCACTAAAATCGGCAGGTTTCATCAAAAGAATCATTTCAGCTACAGCATCAAATTTTTCTGCGGCTAAATGGAAAAGTCGTTCACTGGAAAAAGTGTTGTCACAATCGATAAACAACGTTTTGAGTCCCCGCATTGAACAGTTTATCGCACATTGTAAAGCTAAAGTGGATTTGCCTGTTTCAGGTTCACCGTAAATGAGGTTGATGGTTCCAGGCGACAGCCCACCCTCCAAGGCGATATCTATACAAGCACAGCCAGTGAGAATCTTGGTTTCCACAGTTATGCACGTTAAGGGATATTAACTGCGAAACTAATAATGTGTTCTGCCCTAAACATCGAAGTTAGGAAGGGTATGAAGTCAAAAGTTGCCGTGGCGACCGTTCAAGGAAAAGCGTACTTTTTAATAGTCAATGAACTTAAGCGCCGCAACATTAGGTTCATAAGTCTCCTCCCTCGGGACTCTATCCCGCCAGGCATCAAGGTTGTGGTAACCACTGCTGCTGAGCAACAACTGGTTAATCATGGTAGAATTTTGGTTTATGATGCAGAAACTGACCCTGAACTCATGGGAAGTCAACTTGTTAAAATTCTTCAGGGAAAAGAGGTCTACGAAAAAATTGTCGTTGGTATAGATCCTGGAGTTGTTTTTGGGTTGGCAGTGGTAGCTGATGGAACAGTCATTGACGCGGAGAATTGCTTTAGTGTAAAATCTGTCTCAGGAAAAATTAAAAGTGTTTTGCGAACAGTTGATTTTGCTGTGACCGTAGTTGCTGTTAAAATTGGTAATGGAGTGCCTCTATACAAAACACTTGTGGAAAGGTTAGACAACGATTTGCCACGTGAAGTACTATTAGAAATCGTTAGTGAAAAAGGAACCAATCATAACGCTCATGAAACGGCTCACAAACGAGGACTGCGTCACATTTTTTCAGCTATAAAGATAGCTGGAAGAGAGGGCTACTCTCACCAAAGGAGACAAAATGTTGAACAAGGCAATTAACTGCGGCAAAACTTTGCTTGTCGACGGACCTGCAACAGTACGTTTTGTTACAGGGAAAGTGAGAGTTTTTGGTTACTTAATAAGTGGCTCAGATCAAATTCTGGTGCCTGAGGGCAAGCGTTTGCCCTTTTTTATAGAAGAAAACTCAGAATTCGATGTAAACGCTGGGGAAAACTCGCAAATACAGGAAGTCTGTGGGGACACAATTCCAACATCTTGGGCTGACGCTTTTGAAGATTTGCTACTAACACCTAGGAGAGCAACAGTTCGAGTCATGGTTATTGGAAGCGTAGACACAGGGAAAAGCAGTCTTTGCACCTATTTAATAAACCGACTTTTAGACGAAAAATTTGGAGTGTCGTTTTTGGACGGAGATTTAGGGCAATCAGCCCTTGGACCACCAAGCACTCTTGCGTATACAATAGTTGAAAAACCCCTTGTTGACCTGTTTGAACTGAAAGCCGAGGAGGCGTTTTTTGTAGGCGCTACATCGCCAAGTGAAAATTTGGATAGAACACTAGAAGGGTTAGCGTTCCTCACTGCAGAAGCTGCAAAGAGCACTGCTGACTTTGTTGTTGTGAATACGGATGGCTGGGTTTTGGGAGAAGACGCTGTAAAATACAAAGTGCAGTTGGCTGAAAAGTTGGCTCCAGACATAATAATCGGTATTCAAAATAACTGCGAGTTAGAACCGTTGCTAGCTGAGCTGGAGAGATTTAGAAAAATTATCGTCGCGGCACCTCGTTGGGTTAAAGAGAAAACAAAAGAAAAACGTAAAAATATACGAGAACGAGGCTACGCTAAATATTTAGCAGGAGCAAAAATTAAAAAATGGAGTTTAAGCGCATTAACTCTCCAATATTTATGTGTTGGCATTTTGAAAAATGACAGCCAAAAAAGCTGGAAAGGTTTATTGATAGGACTGCATGACAGCAAAATGAAATTTTTAGGAATAGGAATTCTGCAGAACCTTGATTTGAAAAATGGAACCCTCAAGGTATTCACCGCAGTTAATACTGGTCCCACATACATCATTTTAGGCAAAGTTTGGTTGGACGAGAAACTGCACGAAACCTACAACTAATTTTTACGTTTTGAAAAAATCTCGAAGCACGGCAGATAAAACATTATCTTTTGCGGGTAAAAGTTTCATGCCGTCACGCACCCAAGCAGGCAAGAAACTTCTACAATAATTAGTTGCGTACCTGTAATCAAGAAAGATTATTGCGCCTTTATCGTCTAGTGTTCGGATTGGGCGCCCTGCGGTCTGGGAAGCCTTCGTCATCGCAGGTAAAACATAACCGTATTCACGCCCAAATTTGGGGAAACGCTTCTCGTAATACTCAATTTGAGCTTTCACTCGCGGTGTTGGTTCAGCATAAGGTACACCTACGATAACTACAGAGTTCATTTGATTACCTGGAAAATCAACGCCCTCCGAGGTTCGCCCTCCCTGCACGCCTAAAAAGACAGCCCCGCCTGTTAAAGCATGTTGTTTAAATGCTGCGACTAAATGTTCGTTGCCTTTGGAACTCATACCTCTATGCTCGCAGTACAACGGCTTTTTGACGGCTACTTCTAAACCTGCCTCAAGCAACGCTCGAAGAACTTCAAACGAGGCGGCAAAAACCCCTGTGTTGACGGGTGTGTTGGCAACGACTTCAGTTATACGTTTCACAATAGTTTGGTACATAGCAAAAGTGCGACTTTCCATAGCTGTTGAAATACCAAGACAAACAACAGAAAGTATGTGCTCTTTGGGGAAAGGAGACGGCGCAACATGTTGGATCGTGTTTTCAGGAAGCTTAGTTATTTTCATGTATGCCTCCAACGGTTGTAATGTACCCGACATAACAACATTGGCGTAGGTGGATGAAAACACAGGGCAAGTAGTTTTTGAAGGATCCAACGCTGCAATCTCGAGTTTTGCTGTTTGAGTATTTTCTCGGGTGAAGTATTTACTGATTAGGGTGACGTGGGATTCATCGTCTGTTGTGGCCATCCACCTCAAAAGGAAATCACTCATACCATAGAGATAACTGCGCGGATGCTTGCCTTCAGAAAGTAAAGTTTTCTTTATAGCAAGCCCTGCCTCGTTGAGGCTTTGGAAAAAACTTCTGGGAGCAAGGATGCCTGCTTTGTCTCGCACAATTTGAGTTAGAAAATCGGGTGCAAGTTTTTCTTCGCGGCTTATACATGCGGCGCGTTTTTCAGTTTCTGCATAAAGTAGCCTTGCGAATACCGCAGCTTCTTCGTAGCCAAACCTTTTGGCTTCCAACTCTGCTTGGCGCATAACGTAAAGGCTCAAACTACTGCTGGAGATTTCTATAGCTGTTTCAGGCAGATTATGTGCTTCATCGACGACAAGTATAATTTTCTGCAAAGGAGTTTCCAAGTTTTTGAGAAAAGCATTGCGGATATCCGGGTCAAACGCGTAAAGGTAGCTTAAAGCTATCACATTAACCTCAGAAACAGAGGATTTCACCAGTTCATAAGGACAGATGTCTTTTTTCTTGCAGGCGCGAATTATCTCCAACGACTGATAGGGGCGCGTTGAAATTTGCTGTTGAAGCTGCATATATTCGTAGGTACGCTCATTATTTTTGTAATACGGGCATTCACCTTTAGCTTTAAGAAGCTCACAAAGCTCCATGAGAGATTTTGCATCGGAGGCTTTGCGTGATTCAGACTTGTTGAGACACATTTCGTGGCGTCCACGCAAAGAAATCCCTGTGATGGGGTGCTTTTTGCTTATAGCTTTAAGCTCCTCGATTACACGTTCGTGCTGTCTATGAGTTCGCGCTACGTATAATACCTTCAATTTTTTGCTGAACGCTGTAGGAAGGACAGCCGCTAAAGAGGAGATTGTTTTGCCTAGCCCATTGCTACCTTCAATTAGCACTGAACGGCGGTCTTTGACGCCGTTGAAAATTGTACTTATGAATTGGGCTTGATAAGGGCGCACTGTGTTGTAGGGAAAAAACTCAATGACTTCTTTGGGAAGAGCAGTAGGTGAACTCATTGCCTATCCCCATTGTCCCTTTGTTGGGCAATACACATTCACGACGCAGATGTCACAGGAGGGATTTAGGGCTTTGCAGGTTTTTCTGCCATGCGCAATTAACAACAGGTGTGCAACCAAATAGTCGGATGGGTCAAAAAGCAACTGTAGGCTCTTACGTGTGGTTTCGTAATCACCTGTAGCAGGTGCAAAGCCTAAGCGTTTGGACACGCGGTTCACGTGTGTGTCTACAGGTATGGTGGATTGATTTGCAGAGAAAAGTAACACAACATCTGCCGTCTTGGGTCCTATTCCTTTTATTTGCATAAGTGTATCTCGTGCCTGTTCAAGAGGTAAAGACAAGATAGATTGTAGAGTTCCATGATATTTCTCGAGTATTGTTTTTGCAGCCTGTTTTATTGTTTGCGCCTTAGCTCTGTAGAGACCTGCAGGCCTAATTGAATTTTGGATCTTACTGATTGGAGCTGCCCCAAGAGCCTCAGGAGTTATTTCTAAGGCTTTCGAGAGGTTTTGGTAGGCTTTAACCGTATTTCGGTCTGCTGTATTCTGCGAGATAATGGTTACAACCAACGTTTTGAAAGGATCACGTTCGGTTTTGACACTATTAGTCAGAGCTATTTGTTGTTTGAGAATCTGTAGGATTTTTGCTGCGTCGTTGTAATTCAAGTGTAGCTCTGTCCCTAAAAATTTTGTTAGATAATGACGCGTTAAGACTATAAATAGCATCTGGGCGAGTTTGAGAAAGACCTGGGGGGAAAGCCAAGGAGCAGGCCTGTTACTTTTTAGTTTATAGTCAAGGGTCTTAAAGAGACACAGCAGATTAAACCTGAAAATTTCATTTTGAGGAACAGCTCTCTCTGTTGAACTAATTGATTTTGCTTTAGGTTATCAACAGTAGAGCCCATAATATTTCAATGTCTATTTGTGGTTAGTCCGTGAGGCACTGAGCCTTTATATATTGTTTTCTCCAGATCGACACTTCTGGCAACTTTGGGTTTTTTGTTATAATCTGAAATAGTTTCGTTATGTTCTTCAATAATTGCACATGAGCAAAAATATGTTCTTGAATTGGTCATCAATATTGCAAAGGCAGTTGAACTATAAAGTACCAAAAGGCTCTTAAGGTTTAAGGTTGCGCTTTTAGATAGAGTCGGTTACCTGTAGCTTTTTAAGAGGAAGACATAAAGATAAAAACAGAAGACTAATCTGGAAAGTCTTAAGGAGAAAATTATTGTGGATCGCGCTAATGTCATCAAAGAGGAACTAAAGGAAGAGGACTATCGGTTTTTAGCTGTATATGTTGAAGCGACAAATAGCTGTCTGGTCTTGCTTAGTGAAAAAGAAGATAAATTGGGAACAATGGCAATCGCCGTACCCAGACGAGATACGGTGGATCCAGTTTCGTCGTCTATTTTGATTGGGGATAAAAACGCAATTTCAGCACGAATGTTCGCTGAGTATATTGCTGGTAAAAAAGGAAAAATTGCGGTTGTATCCGTTTATTTGGACAGACTAACGGAATTACAAGCGCAGGCGTATTTTATGCGGTTAATCGAAAAGGTACTGCGCTCCGAAACCGCAAAAAAAGCAGAAAAAATATGATGAAAAAATACCAATAAGCCGACTAATTCAACGTTATTAGGTAGTTACTGAATTTTGCGGCGCAAATTGGTTAGAGTTTAATTCCTTTGTGATGTTGAGAAGGAAAAACCGACACACCAAAGTAGGCTTAAGAAATAATCAGATGAATGAACAGTTTATGTCTAGTTTGATGGAAGTTTTGTCGGCGCTGTGGGTAGACAGTCTTTACTGATGTCAGGATTCTTCAATTTGTGGTGTGACCATTGAGAGGAGAAAAAACGTGGGAGAAAAACCGCTTTTAGCCTTTATCTGAGGTGGTTGCTTTAACATGTGAAATTACTAATAGTGTAATACTAAAAGCAGAAACTTCGGTGTTAGATGAACTGGAAAACAGCATTGTAAGGTGAGACTTTAAGAACACCAATCATCATTATTCGGTAGGCACCTTCAATGAAGCAAACTAAGATATTAAAGGTCGATCCGCAGCAACCTGAAATTGATAAAATACGTCAAGCCGCGGACTTTATTAAATCTGGGGGTTTAGTGGCATTTCCAACGGAAACAGTTTACGGATTAGGTGCAGATGCCCTCAACACAAAAGCAATTTTGGATTTATTTACAGCGAAGAAGCGGCCACTGGACAATCCGTCTATTGTTCACGTGGAAAATTTTGAAGATGTCACGCGATTAACTCTGCAAGTTTCAACCACTGCTAAGGAACTGATGAAAAAGTTCTGGCCTGGACCTTTAACTTTGGTTTTTAAGCGTTCCAATATTGTTCCTGAGGTTACAGCGGCAGGTTTGGAGACGATAGCAATTAGGATGCCTCAGCATAAAGTCGCATTGACCTTGATCAGAGAGAGTAGATGCCCCATTGCGGCGCCCAGCGCTAATATCGCAGGTAAACCTAGTCCAACATCTGCTGAGCACGTTCTTGAGGACTTGAACGGTCGTATAGACGTCATAATTGATGCGGGGGCGACACGTATAGGAGTCGAGTCTACTGTGCTGGATGTAAGCGTTGAACCGCCAATGTTGTTGCGTCCTGGAGGAGTCTCCCTTGAAGCATTAAAAGATGCTATTGACGAGGTGCAGTTGCACCCCTTTGCTGTTTCTGAAAAAGAAGTTGCCCCCGAAAAAGCCAAATCTCCTGGTATGAAGCACAAGCACTATGCGCCTAAGGCTCCGTTGATTCTTGTAGAGGGTGATCTATCAAAAGTCATGAGCACTATAAAAGAACTCATAGCTAATTATTGGCTAAACGATAAGAGAGTTGGCGTTTTAGCAACAAGTGAAACTGCCTGGGCTTATGAAGCAGATGTGGTGAAGTCTCTGGGTAGCCGTCGCAACGTCGAGGCAATGGCGTCACAGTTGTTTAGACTTTTACGGGAGTTTGACTCTGAAAACGTCGACGTGATAGTTGCTGAAGGAGTGCCCTTAGACGGTTTAGGGTTAGCGGTGATGAACCGCTTACGTAAAGCTTCAGGTTACAACATAATTAAGGCTGTTTGATAGTAGGAAAACCTTAAATTACACAGATTTGATTGTTTGCGGTTAGAATTTAAGATTTGTAAATTGTTGTAAAAATGGTGAAAAGAATATGGCACAAAGTGGAACAGTTCCCGTTCTCGTCTTAAAAGAAGGCACCGGAAGAACAACCGGCCGTGAAGCACAAAAAAACAACATAATGGCTGCAAAAATTATTGCTGAAACCATAAAGAGCACTTTAGGCCCCTGCGGTATGGACAAGATGCTGGTCACAAGCTTCGGAGACGTTGCCATAACAAATGACGGCGCAACCATAATGAAGGAACTTGATGTACAGCACCCAGCGGCGAAAATGCTGGTGGAAGTTGCCAAAGCGCAGGATAACGAGGTAGGCGATGGAACTACAACTGCTGTGGTCTTGTCAGGCGAATTACTTGCCAAAGCTGAGAATTTATTAGATAAGAATGTTCATCCAACTGTGATTATAGAAGGCTTCAAGAAGGCAAGCGAAAAAGCCCAAGAAATTTTGGATAAACTTGCTATGCCTATCAGCCTTGGAGACGACAAAACACTACGTGAGGTTGCACTAACAAGCTTAGCCAGTAAAGGTGTTGCCAACGCCAAAGAACACTTCGCTAAAATCAGCGTTGAAGCTGTCAAACAAGTTTCTGAAGCAGTAAACGGCAAGGTTAAAGCGGATATTGATCTGATCAAAGTGATCAAGAAACATGGCAAAAGTCTTGAAGAAACTGAACTCGTTAAGGGCATGGTCATCGACAAAGAAGTTGCCAGTTCACAGATGCCTAAAGTAATTGAAAACGCCAAAATCGCACTTCTCAACACCAAATTGGAAATTGAAAAAACCGAATTTGACGCAAAAATCAACATTGAAAGCCCTGAGCAAATGAACTCTTTCCTTGATGAAGAAGAACGCATGCTTAAGGAGATGGCAAACAAAATCTGCAAAACAGGCGCTAACGTTGTTTTCTGCGAAAAGGGCGTTGATGATATGGCACTTCACTTCTTGGCCAAGGCCGGTGTACTCGCTGTGAAAAGTGTAAGTAGCAGCGACATGGAAAAACTTGCCCGAGCCACAGGTGGTAAAATCTTAGCCAGTGTTGAAGATCTCACCTCAGATGCATTAGGCAACGCCAAAAAGGTTGAGGAAGCAAAAATTGGTGACGACAAGCTTATCTACATACGTGATTGTAAGAACCCGAAGGCTGTAACCATAGTCATACGAGGCGGCACCGACCACGTTATAGATGAAGCTGAACGTTCAATGCATGATGCGCTATGTGTAATCCGCAACGCCATAGAGGACGGTAAAATTGTTGCCGGAGGAGGAGCAGCTGAAGCTGAAGTTGCCAAGAACTTGCGTGCTTACGCAGTTAAAGTTGGCGGACGTGAACAACTAGCAGTTGAGGCATTTGCCGAAGCAGTTGAATGCATCCCGTTAACTCTAGCTGAAAACGCAGGTCTAGATCCAATTGACATCATGGTAAATCTGAGGGCTAAACATGAAAATCCCGACAACAAAAATTTCGGCATAGATGTTAACACAGGCAAAATTGTAAATATGATAGAACAAGTAGTTCTTGAACCACTACGCGTAAAACAGCAAGTCATAAAGTCAGCCACCGAAGCAGCCAACATGATCTTAAAAATCGACGACCTCATCAGCATCAAAGGCACAGCAGGTAAGACTCCACCGATGCCCTCAGGAGCAGGCGGAATGGGCGGCATGGGTGGAATGGGAGATATGCCCTACTAAGGGCGCCCATTTTATTCTTTCTTTATTTAAAGAATTCAAAAAGAGATCATTTTTCTTTTCTACGCCAATTTTTATATTGTTGCAGAAACTCACTAATTGTATCTATGAAATTCTGAGGCGTGAAATCTGTGAAACATGTAAAAATCTCAGCGTTTGACTGCCCTGATGCGTGGTTTCGAACGTTAAACTGCATCTGGCAAGAAGGTGATACCTTTAAGGTTGGCTTTGGTTCAGAGGAAACCGAAACTAAGAAACTTAACATCTCAATCGAAATTGCCCACCCAGAAAATAGGCCACTAGTAAGCGACAAGGCTCCTTGTGACATGAGATACGTTCAAGGATACGCCCTAGAATATTTATGGTGCGGGGAAAAACAAGACGAAGAAACCTACACGTACGGTAGCAGACTAAACACACCAATTAACCAGATAGAAGAAGCAGTGCAAAGGTATGTACAAGAGCAATGCGACAGACAAGTTACTATGGTCATCAGGTTACCTGAAGACGTCAAAAAATATGTCCGAGACAAAAAACATGAGCCGCCTTGCCTCAGCCTTATTGATACGGAAATTCTGGAAGGGAAAATGCACCTTACATGCTACTTCCGAAGCTGGGATGCCTACGCAGGATTACCTGCCAACATCGCAGGGCTGCAGTTATTCAACGAGGCATTTGTGAAGGAAATTAACAGTCGCGGTAACCTCGAATTGGAAACAGGGAAACTGATTTTCCACAGCAAAAACTGTCATATATACCAAAGACAATACAAACTTGTCGAGGAACTAATATCGCCAAAGAGTACTTCAAAAATGCAACGTTTGGCTCAAACTATGAAAAGTCGTTCAAATCAAAAAATATAGAACTCGACAGCACTCCAACCATGTTACATAACGATTAGAAACCTATTAGATTGCGTTACACATAATTTTGACAGTTTCACCAAAAACACTGGATGTAGTCTCTAAGTCTAAACGACACGTCTAACGCTTTGGCTATGGCTTTAATTTTTTCTGTATTCACCTCAGGTAGCCTCACAGCGGAAATTTCCACCTCTAAACCAGCAGCTTTGGCTTTCCCTATAAAGTCCAACACAGTTCCAAAGGCATCTTCGAAAGTAGGTCTACAATTTTCATTGTAAGTTTCTGAATCGTGTCCATTCAAGCTGACGCTAACCTTGCTGATCCCTCCCGCGCATAACTCCAAGGCAACATCTCTACCTTTATTCAAAACGTAACCGTGACCATTTGTATCTAATCTAATAACCAGAGAACTGCCACTCCTACGTTTGATCCAACGGGCAATATCCAACAGTACATCCAATCGTTCCGTAGGTTCGCCAAACCCTGTAAAAACCACTTCATGCCAACGTCTCATGCTTAAAACTTGCTCCAACTCAGCTTCAACTTCAGCTATTGTTGGCTCAGTTTTAAGTTTAAGATTAAAACCGCCAACACCCTGTTTGAAATTACGCAAACAGAACCAGCAACGATTAGAACACTTGTTAGTGATGTTTAGGTAAAGACTACTGCCTAACCAGTAAACTACGTTGGGTTTTTCATCTGTAATCAAACGCTTCCACTCATTTCATAATAAGATTCTGCTATATAGATTACATAGTTTACGTTCATAAACATTAAAACCAAAACAGAACTCTACCAAAGAAGTGAGAGACATCACATGAAGAAAGTACCGCAGTTTGAATACGAGATTCCTCGTTATAAGAAACCACCCCAAACATGGCCTGATTGGGGCTACAAGAGGTAAAAACCTAAAATAAAATAAACTAACCCCAACCATGGGCAGCATTCACTTTAAAGCCCAAAGCAAAGTTTATTATACGTCAGCAGTGCAAGTTGAATTTTAAATGGTTCTACTACTCATAAATCTGTCTCAGGTGATTTTGTTGGTTAAGACAGCCATCTTCTTGACGAATATTTTGATATCTTCAGGTTGCCCATAAACGGTTAACTGACCAGTGGGTTCTTCTCGGAAGTTCAGATTCGTTTGAGTTGCAAGCTCCTCCAGCTTCTCCAAAGGTAAACTTGGCAGCGGTTCAATGCGGATCCACTTCTGGTCAGGCGGCACACCCGTCATGAAACGGGTTTCCCCGTTCGGTTTATCTAATTCAAATTGGGTACAGCCGCATTCGTCGATAGTTGCTTGCTCTAACAATCTTAGCCATTCGTCAACTTTTTCAGGGACAAAATGCTTTTGGGCTTCAGTTATTAAGTAGGCTTCTACACTTCCAAGATATTCTTCAATTTTAGGAGCAGTTTCACCAAGGTCTTTTTGGCTTACACTCATAACTTTTAGCAAAACACGTGCGGCCTTCAAGTCTCCTAAAACATTTTCTGGTATAGTGACACCTTTTTTTCTTAGCGCAATTATTATTACTTCCAGTATCTGTGACCTATCAGTGTATCCCATAGCAGTTTTCTCCATTACAACCTTTACTCTGTGCAAGTAATAAACAGTTTCCGTCCAAGAAGAACCGGGCAAAAAAAATCGAGAAAAATTTAACAGATTCCGCCCTCTTTAAAATAGTAATTATCTTCTTTTTTCGAGCCGAAACTGCGTACACCTTTTGTTTTAAGTTGATTTTTTAATTCACACGCCTTAGTTTCGGTTAATTCGCCACGTTTCTCCATATAGGTTATTATTTCTTCAGCCTGTTTCTCCGTGTCGCATCTACGGATAAAATCGATCACGTCTGGAGTGTAATGTCGGAATTTGTCAGCAACAGGCAAAATTTCCTGCCCGTTTGCCATTGCTTTCTCTGCAGCAATCGGGTCTTTGCGCACGGCATCTATAGAAATTTTGTTTTGGCCACCTTCAAGCTCTTCGAACAGATGAGGAAACATTTTTTTTAGATCTTTTTTGTCAGTTTCCACGATTACCCGCAACTATATATCTGTTATGTGAAGGCATCTTTAAGTCCTTTTTCACATAAAAAACAAAACAGCCATGACCAACGTGTTTTCAAAAAGGAACAAAACGTTGAGTAGGGTTAGTTTTGAGGAGTTTTTCTAGCACTCCGATCCCGAGTCCCCGCATTTCGTCTCCGAATGTTTCACAGAAACGTTTTTTGCCGACCTCTTCGATGCTCCGCACAACAACTTCCGCATTGTACTTCTTCCAAGTCGCAAGATGAATATGAACAGAAGGCACAGGTTTTCCCTGTTCTACCACAACAATACGTTCAACACTAAAAACCGTTAGCTTCTTTTGCTTTCGAAGAATTGATGCAACTTCAATGTCGTCCCCGTAAACAGCTATGTCTATGTCGCTTCCATGCCTGATTGTGCCACGCCAAACACTTCCTACCAGTAAAGGTCTATACGTTTTGAGAAGCTTCATCAGCTTTAGTGCTTCCGTCCGCATTTCAACAAGTCGCTTAAATCGACTTGCCCCCTCGTTTTCCTCGGCAATATTGTCCAGTTCTATTGCAACTTCTACGTTTCTGGGGATAATATGAACACCAACATTAAAAGCGGCTTTCAACTTTGCCTGCTTGTACTCTTTTTCCAAGCCAAAATATAGTAAGGTTGCAGCTTCCCGCGCAACTTTCTCACGTAAACCTGCAGAACGAGAGTTCATGTTTCACCATTTACTGAGCTTCAGCGGTTAAGAATGTTCTCATATAATTCCAATGTTTTTTCGGCAATTCGGCTCCAAGTAAACTCAGCGAGAACTCGTTTTCTGCCGTTTTTGCCAAGCCATCTACGGCGTTCAGGACTTTCCAATGCGCTCATAATGCCCCAAGCAATATCCGAAGGGTTGTTGGGATCAACGTGGTAGCCACACTGGTCTTCTCCGCAGCAGATAACAATTTCGCGCATACCACTGATACCTGCTGCTCCCACAACTACGGGTTTCTCCATAGCCATTGCTTCGAGAGCCACAATACCGAAAGGTTCGTAGAGACTGGGAAACACTGCAAGATCACATGCAGCATAATGGAGGATACGCTCTTCTTCTGAAATGAAGTCGAAACGGAACCTAACATACTCACCCATACGAATCGTTCTGACGAGGTTTTGCAGATATTCCTGCAGTTCTCCTACGCCCACAATGACCAAGCGAACTTTGGGGAACTTGGGTAAAATGTGAGGTAAAGCCATGATAAGTTTGTCAACGCCTTTAACGCCCACCAGTCTACCAAGGAAAAGGATCATAAAATCGTCATCTTTCAAACCATAGTATTCCCTAATTTTCTTCGCTTGCTCTTTAGATACACCTGCAGGGTCATATTTTTGGGGATCCACACCATTATAGCTCACATAGATCTTGTCCCGAGGAAAACCAAGTTGGATAAGCTCATCTTTCATTGCATACGAAACCGTAACAACCATGTCGGCAAATTTTCCTCCACGCAACTCAATGTTGCTAACTACACTTGAACCGTTACCCAAAGTACGTCCTTGCTCAGTGGAATGCACATGAAAAGCTAATGGCAAACCGCTTTCTTTTTTGACAGTGATTCCACCCATAACTGAAAGCCAATCATGAGCTACCACAAGGTCGTAGTTCATTGCTTCCTTTCTGATGAGGTCATTGACCAGTTTAGCCGCAGTTAAGTAGTTATAAACTAAAAGCTTACCAAAAAAATGAATACCACGACCCCATTTCCTTATGTCCTCTGCAATTACGTCAGGTAAAGAATCAGAAACGTCCAGATGAAGAGGCCGATGGATTTCGATGCCGCGCCAGATCTCCCTCGTAGGCATCGAGCCTTCATCATCGTTCATGGTGAAAACTGTAACGTCGTGGTCTGTGAGAACAAATTTTCGTGTGATCTCAGCCGCGTAAGTCCCTAAACCGCCCACTATTTTTGGTGGATATTCATAAACCAGAACTGCAATTTTCATGGTTGCACCGTTAACCTGTAAAATGTTGTTGATTCTACTAAAGCTTTGCTCACAGAGCTTAAAATCTGCAAGTTTATTGGGTGTTACACATAATGAGGTGGGGTTTGCAGCAACATGAACTTTGCCGTCGATCGAAGACTGAGAGATAGTAGGGTGTCTTTTTTTTGGTTTAAAGAAGAAAGCTAAAATAGTTAGTTGACAAAGAAAGGTAGAGAAAACAATTGAAAACATAAAAAAAGTCGGAGACAGTTTTCGACCGTTACATACCAATGTTCAACCTATTTCCTGAAAAGGTACGAAGCGTTTCCCCAATTTCTCCAAAATTTGTGACATAGAAGTGTATTCTAATTCTTCAGAACCCAAACGAGCAGGTTCGAATTCGCCCATCCGCCGCAATGCATTGCCGTTCAAAACGGCTTCGCGACGTGCTTCGTCAAATGCAGGGTCGTCAAATAAATCAGCAATCATAGGGTTACCATCATCGTCTGTAGCTATTTTTCCGTTGGCCACCTGGAAACCTAACGCCACAATCCTTGGTGGCCCATCAAAAGCTGTGCATTTGGAGTCTTTAAGTCCAACAGGCATGAGCGGTCCCCAATGGCTACCCCGCATCCAGCCTTGCACAAAATAGGTGTGCATAAAGGGTGCTAAAAGTTCGCCCACTGCAGGGAGGCCATGTTGTGCTCGTGTTATCATAACAGGATCGTCTTTTCCCACGTATTTACCTGCAATTAAGGAGAGTTTGGAAACACTGCTTGCGGCGCATATGAGATTATCGTCCGCACGATATACTCGGGAGATGACGTAGCGTCCAACAGTGCCTATCAACGCAAGAAGTTCGTACATTTCTTCGGGACATTTAAGAGTTATGGATTTGTTTTCTAAGGTGTCGACCACTTCAAATTTAAAGCCACAAAGCATATGTGGATCAATTATTAGACCTGCAGTGTTCATAGGGTCGGCAAACATACGAAACAGCGGATAGTTGAAACTGCCTGCACTAGTTTTGTCTGCTGCAAAAACAACAACAGGGTCAGCACCGCGCTCTTCAAACTCCATCTCTGCCACACCTGGACCCATGCCGCAGATGTTGCCACTGAACGCCGTTTTTAAAAGGTCTTGTCCTGCACCGTATAACTTTAGTGTTAAAGCTTTGTCGGCAGCTTCGCGGAAGGTGTTCCATGCAAGTTCGTGTATCATGTGGTTGCGTTCCCCTTTCTCATGAGCTAATAGGAGTTCCAAATCGTCGCCGGCGTTGAATATGTAAAAATTGTTGATTAAGCTGTTTTCTACTGCTTCTTTGAGTTTTTTTTGGGCTATTTTAAAAAGAGGTTGAGGGACGATATGGTGACCGGCTAAGGAGCCGACGTCACATTTTATTAGGGATATTGTGGTTTTTTTGGGCACAAGCAACCCATGGTTAGGTTCGGTTGAAATAACATTTAAAGTTTATTCTATAACTGGTTTTGAAGAAATCGAGAAATAGGAAAAGTACATATCATGTTTTGGTAAGGTGGTTGCTGTGGTTGATCTGTATGTAGTTACAGCTAAAGTTCCTGAAGACGTCTATAAGGAGATGCTCTTGCGTGTTCCCGAAGGAGATCGAAGCGATTTTATCCGTGAAGCTATAATGGAGAAACTACAAAAAACACCCAAGGCAGACAAAATTCTGCAATTAGAGGAGCGGATGAGCAAACTTGAAGAACAACTTGCGAATGTACATAAGTGCCTCGCCGACTTGGAGCTTCTAACTTTTGGGCATCAAAAAGTCAATCCCTATAAATTTTGTAACGACGAATTGGACAACAAAATTTTGGACTACCTCATACATTACAAGGGAGGTACCACGCCTGAACTGGCAGCATACCTCAAAATCAACCGCTGGCTCGTACTAAACCGACTACGAAAGATTCAGAAAAACTCCAAAAAACAATGCGGTAAATCCATCATAGACTACTACGGCGGAGTAAAAGCTGGTAAGAAAAAAGCATGGTGGATAAACGAAGAATTCATCCAAGAAGAGTAGCGATTAACTTAAATTGAGAAAAAGAGTTGTTTGAGCAGTTGGGCCTGTAGCCGAGCACGGATTAAGGCGTCGGCCTCCGGAGCCGAAGAACCTGGGTTCAAATCCCAGCGGGCCCGCCATGATACAGGAGAAACATATTGTTATGGAGAAAGTCGTTGTTGGTTGGAGTGGAGGTAAGGATAGCGCTTTTGCATTATATGAAATTTTGAAAGCGCAAACTTATGAGGTTGCAGCTTTATTTACTACTGTTACTCGGGATTACGATCGCGTCAGCATACATGGGGTGCGCCGTGTTCTACTTGAAGCGCAAGCAGAAGCCTTGGGGTTGCCTCTGGAAGTTATGTTCCTTCATAAAGGTGCCTCTGACATTGATTACGGAACAGCCTTCGTCGACGCTCTCAAGAAGTTCAAAAACATCGGAGTCGAGAGAGTGGTGTACGGCGACATTTTCTTAGAAGACGTGAAGAAATACCGCGATAACTTGCTTTCCAAAGTGGGTATGCTGGGTGTGTATCCGCTTTGGAAAAAAGACACTACTCAAGTTGCGAATGCCTTCATAGATTTAGGCTTCAAAGCCATCATAACAGTTGTTGACTCACAAGTACTCGACAATGTGTATACAGGCAGGGAATATGACAAACAGTTTCTCGCCGACTTACCCGTGACTGTTGATCCCTGTGGAGAAAACGGTGAATTCCACTCTTATGTCTACGACGGTCCCATATTCAAAAAAGCTGTCGCCTTCAAAAGAGGTCAAGTTCTTTTGAGAGAAAACCGATTCTGGTACTGCGATCTCCTTCCATAAATTGATTGTAACCAAAAGAGTGGGCCGAGCCGGACTTGAACCGGCGACCTTTGGCTCGTAAAGCCAATGTCCTAACCAAGCTAGACGACCGGCCCACACATATTTTCCTTTAATTTAAGGTTTTGTGGTTTTTAAGGTTGTTTGATCACGAATAGATATAAATCCGTTCCGTTCTATATCAGCCACATCACAAAGATGTGACGATTATTGGAGTCTTAATCATGCAAAGTCAAAAACGTATTCTCTGTACAGGCGCAGGCGGTCCAGCAGGCATAAACTTTACAAAATCTTTGAGAGTTGCACCAGAAAAAATGTACCTTGTTGGCACCGAAGCTAACTCGCTATTTGTGCACCTTTCAGTAACAGATAAAACCTATGTGGTGCCACGGGCGAAAGATCCAATTTATATCGATAAACTGAACGAAATTATAGCCAAAGAGAAAATTGAGTTTCTGCATGCTCAACCCGATGTTGAAGTGGAGGCTGTTTCAGAGAACCGTGAAAAACTAAATGCCCCTGTCTTTTTGCCCTCAAAGAGGGCGGTGAAAGCTTGCCAAGATAAACTGGAATCCGCTAAAATCTGGCATGAAAAAAACATTCCTGTTGCCCGAACGTTGGAAGTTAAAAAAGACACAGATATTGAGAGGGCATTTGAAGAGTTCGGCAGCCCCATTTGGATTCGTGCTCGAACAGGCGCTGGAGGAAAAGGCAGCACCCCTGCTGACAACAAAGAAACAGCTGCGTCGTGGATAAAATATTGGAAATCAAGAAAAGTTGATTGGGAGTTTATTGCGCAAGAGCATTTACCAGGGCGAAATATAGCGTTTCACAGCATATGGAAAGACGGCGAGTTGATAACGTCGATGGCAAGGGAACGCCTAGAGTACATTTATGCGTATCTGGCACCTTCAGGAATCACAGGTACTCCTGCCGTTCAAAAAACCGTCCACGAAGCTGAAGTCAACAGAATTGGAACTGAAGCCGTTCTCTCAATTGATCCCAATTTTACAGGAATAGCATCTGTAGACTTGAAGGGAAATGCTGAGGGGGTCCCATGCGTAACAGAGATTAATCCTGGGCGTATGTTCACAACAAGCTTCTTTTTCTCTTTTGCAAGCAATATTTTGAGGAAAGACTACGGGGCAAACATACCATATTTATGCGTTAGACTGGCGTTCAAGGAAAAAATTCCTAAAATCCCACAGTATAATGTTTTACCTGCGGATGTTTATTGGGTTAGACATATGGACGCCCCCGGCAGGCTAGTTAAGGACGACAAAGTTCTCGGAGTCATGTACCGTTGATTAGAGCGGTCATTTTTGACCTTGACGGAACACTCATCCAATTACCCATCAACTACCAAAAAATGTATGCGACGTTTTCTAAGATAATGGAGAAGGAGCAAATTCGGCCGTTACTTGAAACGGTAGCTAACCTTGACAAAAACACCAGAAAGCAGATTTTTAAGGCATGGGACAGAGCTGAGTTAGAAGTTTCGGAGAAAATCACGCTTAATCAAGAAGGAATTGACCTATATTATGAGTATGCCGATAAACCAAAGGCTCTGGTTACGATGCAGGGCAAAGCCATAGTGAAAGCTGTAATTGATCGATACAGATTATGTTTTAATTTTGTTGCCACACGGGAAAATTCACTAAATAGGGCAGAACAACTCACTATTGCCGCTGCAAAATTGGAAACCCCACTAGACGCAGTTCTGTTTGTTGGAAATACAGAGGGAGATGCTGTAGCGGCAGAAAAAGTTGGTTGTCAGTTCCGGAAAATAACCTAACTTAGCCAGAGTTAAAAAAGGCGTTTATTTTTCTTGGATTAAAAACAGTGAAAGTTGCCGCTCTGATTCTTCTGCCGAGCCGTGGAATCAATCCCGCAGCGTCAGTGCCTAGTTTACAAACTAGAGCGTGCTCAAACATACCTAAAGATTCTATGTCAATTACATCACGATTAAGCATTGCTTGTGTCATGGCAAGCTTAACCTGAGGTAAAGATGCACCCAAAACAAGTAACCTATCCAGAAGGGAGTCGCGCCAAAAAAGATATTTCTCTATCTGCTCCGTCGCCAACTTGGCGTTCACAGCACTATTTGGAATATCAACATTAACCACTTTTATTTTGAGAGGCAAATTTTCACATATACCCCAAAGTTCAGCGATTTTATCAAGAGAAATTCTGTTTACTTCTGCAAGTTCAGTCTGCAGATTTTCCAGCGGTACCTTTGCCAGTACAGGCTTTGGCCGGTAAACTCCAACATCCACCAACAAGTCTTTTCCACTGCCTTTCAGATCAGTAACAAAACCCTTCAACGTAGAAAATGAAACGATGTTTTCTATTACCGAAGGGCAGAAACCTACATCGCGGGCTAGAATGTTCTTCGCTATTGGTTCGTCTTCTCCTTCAAGGGATAAATTAACCCAAGATTCATTTGGGTCAACGTCTACGGAAACTTTTACGTCTAATCCTTCGAATAAGGTGTTCAGGGTTTCGTCAATGAGCCGTCTCTGGTTGGAGCAGTAAATTTTTGTTAACAAAGTAACGGCGGTCATGTGTCTTCACTGATCAACTTTGCCACTTCATCGTGAATAAGTTGAACTCTTGCCGCGGCAGCATCTAATTTTTCTGCCCGCAACCTCTTAATGGTAGCTTCTATAGGTATACGTTCAGAAGTTTCAACCAGCTTGTCAGCGTAAGAAACAATTTTCTCTTCCAGCGTCGTTGGAAAATAATTGCCTTCAGGCCATCCTAATTCTGCGGCTTCAGCGGCGGTTATACCGCCGCCAACGTGACATTTGATAATTGAAATTACAGGTTCGGGCAAGCCTGCTTTTTTTGCTATTTCCACTCCTGCAATAACATGATGAACGCTATGTGTTTTTGATCTGCCAATATCGTGCAGAAGAGCACTGATTTCCACGAGGTCAACATTAACTTTCAAACCTTTCTTTTTGCAGATATCCGCGGTTTCTCGGGCAATTTTCGCTACCGCTTCACAGTGAGCAATTACATTTTTGGAACAGTTGCTTTTGCGGAGAAGTTGCAAGGCTTCCTCTCTTGTAGGAAGCACAGGTTACTCACCTAGTTCCTTGCGGAGTTGTTCAACTTTTTCTGCAAGTTTTTGGGTCATTTTCCCATTTTCAAAATGAACTAACGGTTTACCACATGCATTGCAGTGAAAAACTGCTTCCACTGCTTCTTCAAATGTGACTCTACGGCACCCCTCTGTATTACAATAGTAAAAATCATGATTGCTCTCGTATTCGAGTCGGACGCAGAGCTTTTCGAGAACTCTTCTTTTTTGACTTAAAATGAAGCCTTCCAGCTGATCCGGTTGGAGTTTCCAGTGAAAAATGAACCACCCAGTTTTCGGATCACGTGTTCGTCTTAAACTTACAAGAGAGTGGTCATAGAGTTTGTATAGAATTTTACGGACCGAGTTAAGTCTGATTCCTGTTTTGTTGGCTATTTCGTCGTCTGTGATTTCATCTATGTTCTTGAGAAATTCTATGAGTTTTACAGCCTCTTCTTCACCAAGAGAAACTGCTACTTTCATCAAGGTTGCATCGTCAATTGTTGATAACATATTCTAGTTCCTTGAACATTATAAATAATGCATAATGGTTGCATAAAACTCTTCTGCGCCACCCCGCCAAAACTCATTATACTACTCTACTTGTTTACCTCGCTTTTGGGGAATTATACGCTTTTTGGCATTCTCAAATGATGCCGCTAAGGTTTTCCCTTCAAAAAACCTGTCCAAAAATATGGCTAAGGCAGCGCATTCAGAATGTGGTTGATTACCTACGGCAACGTTGAAGTCAGAAACATCTACGGAATAAAAGACAGGAGGCACTTTTTGGCTACCCACTAAAATCAGAACGTCTTTTTTGAGTACCCGAATTTCATCTAGAACATTGCTTGATTGTATATTTTCCCCGTAGGCAGTTAGGTGAACAACTACTCCGCCTTTTTGTTTCCAATCTGTGACAACTTTTTTCCACGGTATGCCCATTTCAAAGGAGAAATTTCCACCCCAGTTTGCTGTAACTTGCTCTATTGTCTTTTTGATGGAGTTGTCTCTAATGTCAGACAGCACAAATCCTGTGGCGCCTAACGCACGTGCTACTAGAGCAACGTGGGTTGTGAGTCTGGCGTCTCTTTGTGGACGATGACCCCATCGTAAGACGACGACTTTGCGTGGTTGCATCCATTTTGCCTTCTAGTTTTTGGGTGAGTAGGTTGCTTCGAATTTTCCGTTAAGTTCATTTACGCGTTTTTTAATTTTTTCTGCAAAATCAGGAGGAGCCTCGAAAACAATTTGGATATTATTGTTGAGGTAATCAGTTTTTTTCACATCTGCCTCTGTGTGAACCCATGAAATCAGTGGCATAGCTTCGTTTGTAAGAGGAAGAAAGAAGGAGGCCTGAATGTAACCTTCAAGTTTCTTTACTATCTCCTTTTTTAACTTATCTATGTTTGTTTGGGTTAATGCTGAAATTAAAATGGGGTTCTTTGTTTTTTCTTTTAGGATCTCAAATTTTTGTTTTACGTCTACTTCGCTTAGCTTGTCGATTTTATTAAACACAGTTATTACTGATACATTTGATGCACCGATGTGTTCTATAGTTTCTTGGCAGGTTTTGATTTTTTTCTCTATAATTTGTATGGGTTCGCTTACATCTAAAACTAAGAGTATGAGGTCAGAGTATATTGTCTCTTCCAGTGTGGAGTGGAAAGCTTCAATTAAAGACAGAGGTAAACGGTCAATGAAGCCTACTGTATCGGTTAGTAAGAATTTTCGTTTAGAGAATTCTACAAGTCTTGTAGTGGTTGAAAGTGTTGTGAATAGAGCGTTGTCTACGCGGGCAGTTTGTTCAGCTATGGCGTTAAACAACGAGCTTTTACCTGCGTTTGTATATCCTGCAAGGGCTATAGAGGAGAAACCCAATTCGGCTCTTCGGTAACGGTGAAGTACACGTTTTTCTCGAACCCGTTTGAGTTTTTTCTGTATAGTGTGAATTTGCCTTTTGATTGCTTCAATGTAAACCTCTGCTTCGTAAACACCTATACCCATAAATCCTGGTTGCTCTCCCATTTTTGTGAGGCGAACTTTTTCTTTGGCGTGTTTGAGTTCATTTTTCTGGGTCGCCAGCTGGATTTGCAGTTTGGCTTCAGTTGTTGTAGCACGCCTTGTAAAAATTTCCAGAATAAGCTGAAAACGATCTATCACTTCAACTTTGGTGGCTTTGGCTAAGTTATACGCTTGGAGTGGCTTTAGGTTGTTGTCAAAAATTATTTTTTTTGCTTCTTTTTCCTTTACCAAGTTAACTAGTTCTTCAACTTTTCCTGCGCCGATTTGGTAGCGCGGATCTGGCCGCCTTGTTTGTTCAAGTTGCCCGACAACTTGGTAACCCGCAGATTCGGCTAAATGTTTGAGTTCAAGCAGACTTGATTGCTCACGGTTTAGTCGTCGCTGGACGATTATTGCTTTCGTTGCGTGGTATCAGCTCCCTTGTTTTTCTTGTCGAATTGCATAATATCACCGAGTGTCAACTCCGTGTCCGTCGCTTTTGCGAGTTTAGGTGCAGGTTTTTCCTCGGAGATCAGGGCAAGTAGTTTAATTTTAAGCGCATGTTCAAGTTTTGATACAAGCAGATCGTTAGGAGCAACTTTACCTGTTTCAATTTTTCTGAGCAGAGATTCCTTTTCATTTATTTTTTTGGCCAATTCTTCGTGACTCAACCCAGCTTTTTCTCGGGCGTGCCGTATTACTTCCCCGTAGTCTTCCACGATTTCTTGCGTGGTATCAACTTTGGGTTGAACAATTTTCTTTTTAATTTGGATTGGACGTAAAGAAGAAGCGTAGAGCGCCGAGGAAAGATTTGGTTTTTGAAGCTCAACTCTAGGTTTTGGCGTTTCTGACCACGTAGTTGTTCCATGTTTGGCACACTCATGGCAAACAGTCATCTTTGCACCTTCTATTACGACTTTATTTGGATTTTCATGGATTTTACGCCCACATACTTCGCATCGCATTGAGTCTACCCGGTTTGTTTTTATTGTTCACGGTATGTTTATAGTTGTCGAATAGAAAAACCCAACTTTCATGGTGAAAAACAATTGGACAGCGCTCTGAAGCAAATCCGAAACATCGCAGATTACCAATTTGGGCGAGGGATTGGAGAGAAACTTTTTCCTGACGACGTTGAAGTGGTTTACTCGCCTACCACGAAGCGGATACGCTATGTTAATTTCAAGGGTGAAAGACTGGCTACGCTCCGCCCTACAGACAGTTTGTTTTCTTTGAGTATACCAGCAGCGAAGATGTTAGTTGAGAAAAAGATTCCTTTGCGCTGTTTTGCTGTTGTATGCGACGATGTAAAGAAGTTCATTGCGGATGGCGGCGATGTTTTCGCTGCACATGTTGTCAGAGTTGATGAGGAAATTCGGGCAAAAGATGAAGTTATAGTGATTGATGAGTTCAACCATGTATTGGCGGTGGGACGCGCGTTGCTGTGTGGTGCAGAAATGCAGTGTTTTAAGGTAGGGGTTGCTGTGAAGGTTCGTCACGGTTGCGGCAACAATTTGGTAAGTTAAATATATTTGCTTGTTATGCAGAATAGTTTTTGGAAGTGTAATACATGCAAAGACGGCTGAATCCTCGTGATGCAAAGCGTATGATGCAACGTATGGGTATGAACATGTCGTCTGTGGACAATGTGGAAGAAGTAATAATAAGGACGCAAAACAAAGAGATCGTAATTGAAGAACCTGAAGTGGCAATTGTTCAGGTGCAAGGTCAGAAAATCTTTCAAGTTGCAGGCGGGAACGTAAGCGAGAGGGCGCCACAGCCAAAGGTTTCGGCTTCGCCGGCGTCATCAATTTCCGAGGAGGATGTACAGCTTGTGGCAGGGCAAACAGGCAAAAGCGTGGAGGCCGCACGAAAGGCTTTGATGGAATGTGATGGGGATTTGGCTAAAGCAATCTTGTTACTTCAGTCTTAGTAGCTTTTGAAGTTTGTTAGAAGCAAGACGGTCCTATTTTGTGTATTGGATCTGCCAATTTGAGGGGGATCTACTCTTTAGTGTACCTAGCGAATAGTTTTTGTTTGCCGTTACCTCTGATATGTGACAGTGAAATGCGGTGCCTCTGATTTCTGTCTTTGATCCTTGGCGCAGTGGCATGTGCACGTGTCCGCCTAAACTTACCTTTAACCCTTACAGTGGATGCGATCACCATTGCGTGTATTGCTACGCGTCAAGTTATATTCCCAACTTTTCAGAATGCCGACCAAAAAAAGAGGTACTCCCAACTTTAAAGAGAGAAGCTATTAAGCTTAAAGGAGAAGTAATTTCAATTTCTAATTCTTCGGATCCCTACCCGCGAATTGAAGCTACTACGGGTTTGACGCGTAGATGTCTAGAAATACTCGTGGGAAGTAACTGTAAAATTCAGGTAATCACAAAATCAAACATTGTCGTTCGAGATAATGATTTACTCAGCAGAGCCAAAGCAACAGTGGCATTAACTATAACAACAGATGACGAAAACACAGCTAAACTTCTTGAAACCGCTGCTCCACCTATTAGTGAACGGCTGAGGGCAGCACAAGAGTTAATCAACAAAGGTATCGCTGTTTCCGTCCGCGTTGATCCCATAGTACCTTTAGTTAATGATCAACCAGAAAAACTCATTAAAACTCTTGCAGCTATGGGCGTCAAACACATAACTAGCTCAACATACAAAGTCAAACCTGACAATTGGCGTCGGTTCTGCCAAGCTTTCCCCACCGTCGCAGAAAAACTGAAATCTCTATATTTTCAAGAGGGCAAAAAGATAGGCGGGAGTATTCTGTTACCCAGAGAAGTAAGGTATAAACTTATGAAAAGTATGCGGGATTTAGTAACGGCAAGCGGAATGAAGTTTGGGGTTTGTAGAGAAAACCTAGCTCAACTTAACACTGCATCGTGCGATGGTTCATGGTTACTGAATACTCAATAGAGGTGACTATTTGCCTACCCAACAGAGAGTGATCATGCTTGTGGACTTGGACTACTTTTTCGCTCAATGTGAAGAACTCCGCAATCCTATTCTAAAAAACAAGCCGGTAGTCGTAGGGATGTATTCAGGTCGTACAGAAGATAGCGGTGCGGTGAGTACTAGCAACTACGTCGCCCGCAAATACGGAGTCAAATCAGGAATACCGTTGTTCTTGGCAAAAAAGAGGCTGGAAGGCATGGGGGCGGTTTTTTTGCCTGTAGACTATGATTTTTACCAGAGCTTTAGTGACAAAATTATGAATATACTCCGAGGATATGCAGACGCCTTCGAGCAAGTAGGGATAGATGAAGCATATTTGGATGTTACACAAAAACTTCATGGAGACTTTGAAGAGGCGGCTACTTTGGTTCAGCAGATGAAAGCTGACGTCAAAAATCAAGTGGGTATCACGTTTTCTGTGGGAGTGGGACCCAACAAACTTATAGCTAAAATTGCTTCTGACCAAAACAAACCAGATGGTATAACGGTGATCCAGCCGTCACAAGTGAACACGTTTTTAGCGCCTTTGCCTGTTAACAAACTTTTAGGCGTTGGACGAAAGACGTCGCTAAAAATGCAAGAATTAGGCATAAAAACCATCGGTGACTTGGCGACCTATGATGTACAGAGATTAATTGAGATTTTTGGTAAAGTGCTGGGAGTCTATTTTCATAATGCCGCAAATGGTGTAGACAACGACCCGGTTGTGGAAGCAGGCGAAGCTGAATCCATCAGCAGAATAGCCACGTTGAAAGAGGATACCCATGATTTTGAGGTTATCATTCAGAAAATAAATCGGCTCAACGAAGAAATCTACAAAGAACTTTCCCAAAAAAGTTTAACCTATAAGCAGATCGCTATAATGGCAATTAGAATCGATCTCACAGCGAGAAGTCGATCACTGACACTCGAAAAGTCGGCTAAAGACATGGAAACACTCAAAAAACACACAAAAGAGTTGCTGGAGAAATACCTCCACGAGTCTGACCTACCGATCCGTAGAATAGGCGTCAAAGTAGCCCAACTCAGCAAAGAAGAACAAAAACAACAGCGCCTAACAAGTTTTTTTACAAATAAAGAGTTTCAGGGAACTGCTACTTTGAAGTAGCGAAAAAAATAGAGAACACTTATTAAGATGTTTGATGATTGCTGCTGTTCCCAAACAAAAATAGGGAGGCAAAAATTTGGTGTCTGATTCAGAATCAAACCGTAACGCTTTATCAGCTGAGCCTCTTACACTAATTTCTGAGCAGATTTTCACTTTGAAAAATAGCAGAATCGCATCCAGAAATCAGAGGAAGAAAGAGGCAGAGGAACCCATTTACCGAGACGCATCTAAGGGGCGTCATTTTACGTCCTTCACGTTAAAGACTAAACTCTGTTTTTATACCTCAACCCCCTTTCTTTAATAAAAGGGACGAAATTGATGCAGTACACCGAAGCAAAAATGGGCAGAATTTTTGTATTACGACTTCATGATAATGACCATTTACCCGATGTAATTGAGGCGTTTGCGGTAAGAGAAAAAGTTTCAAGCGCTCTCTGCTTTTTAGTTGGTGGTATGAAAGACAAAGGACGAGTTGTAGTTGGCCCAAAAAACGGGGATGTCTTACCTGTGGAGCCAATGGTTGAGCTTCTGCGGGGAGTTCATGAAGTTTGTGGTGTAGGCACTATATTCCTAAATGAAGAAGAAAAACCAAAGCTACATATGCATGCTAGTTTTGGACGAGACAAAAAAACCCTTACTGGTTGCGTCCGCATGGGCATGGATATATGGCGTATAGGTGAGGCAATAATTTTGGAGTTGAAAGACACTACTGCTAAGAGAGCCATTGATAAAGAAACACGTTTTGAGTTTTTGGAAGTTTAGAAGTTTATCCCAAAAAAGTGAAAGAGAAAATGCGTTTGGGGGGATACGGCCCAAATTCTCGGCTTCCTTCACGGTCAAAAGCTGAGAAACTTCCTGTTTCGAACATCATAATGTAAACATCCCTGAAGGTTAAAGTTGAGTTAAAATAAGTTAAGCTGTCACCGAACGCATCAGAAAACTCGTATAGAAGCACATATTTTGCGTTGCGTTCCCTGCAGAGATTCACCAATTCGGTGGCGTTAAAGTGAGGTGTATAAGTGTCTACGGGCTCTTGCGGGTACTGCCAAACATAGACGTTTTTACCTTGGGCCTCTATGTAAAATCGCACAATGTCTTGGCTGAACATATCTTGCGGACAAAGAACGGCAACAGACTCTCCTTCTCTAATGTTGGTAGCTACGTAGTTGGATGCTTCTTGGATGGGAATTCGCACCTGCGAGCGTTGCACCCACGCGTAAGATTGCTCAACGCTGAAACCTACACCAACAAGAGTAAATGCGATAAGAAAAACTGCAGGAATCAATGCGAAATGTTTCTCTTTTGCGCTGAGATGTTTATTTTTAAAGATGCTTTTTCCTATGCTTAAACTGTAGGTGAGGAAGCATGCCGCGGATATTGCAAGGACAGGGAAAAGTGGTACAACATAACGCCAATGCCTATTTGGGATAATTGTAAAGAAAACATACACGAGAAAGAACCAAATGAGCAGATATTTATCAGCTGCTTTTCGCCGCCACATAAACATAGCTATACCACCTAGACCCAACAGATAGGGAAAAAGTGATATAGGATGAACATTAAAGTAGGGTTCTGTCATTTCCAAAAAGTAGAAAATTGGTAGTTGAAGCCAACTGGGAATTTCTATGTAAAAGTGAGGTAGCCGATTGCCTCCTGCACTGTTTAAGCCGATGCTGTAGAGAGATTTGTCAGGATTGCCTACTGTGGCAGCGTAGAACCATGTATTGAGCATACCTGAAGCGTAGAGTTGATAGGAAGCCAGAATCCAAGGTACAACTACTGCAAAGGTTGTTAAAAGAATAAGGGGAAAACGTTTCAATTTACTTTTCAAGTAGCCTCTACCCAGAATCAGTAGACCTGTCAACATTATGGCTAATCCAATTATTACCTGATATTTAGTTAAGATACCAACGCCCAATGTCAGTCCACTCAAAAGCAAAGCGGCGAGTTTTCCATTTTGAAGCCACATAAAAAAGAATAGAACGGATAACGTAAAAAAGAAAATCAGCATAGTTTCAATCATTGCCAGACGAGAAAGCCAAACAAAACCTGGCATGATACCGAGAAAAATGCTGGCAAGCAACCCAATTTTAGGCTCATATAGTCTGCAGGTAAACTCGAAAACTGCATACAAAGACAGAAACGAAAAAACCACTGAAACCAACCGCCCAGAAAAAACTGCTATGCCGCCTATACTGAAGAAGGCTGCCGTGAACAAATCAAACATCGGCGGGTAGAACGCGTTAAAAGCAAAGTAACTGGAAAAGTCTCCTCGCAAAAGATACATACCGCCGGTCAGATGAGTAACTTCATCCCACATTATAGAGTTGTAAGAGATGTTTACCAGCAAAAGAGCACCATAAGAGAAAGCGAACACAAAAAAAGCTACACGCCACTTGTTTAAACCACCCCGTAGCCACCGTGACAGCGGACACGAACGTAACATGTTTTAAATAACCAACTGGTTGCAGATTTTGGGAATTAATAATGCGGCAAACCGCATATAAAAGCATCCAAAAGTAACCCTGATCTCCCCGCCCAAGTTTACGCGGCTACAGTTTCTTCTTAACTAAGACTGAAAGAATAGCCGCCGTCAACACTAAGACTATTAGGAAAACCCCGAAGGCAGAAAGCAAAATTCGAAATATGGGCTGTGAATGATAAACTACGTCTCGTGGCACATCCCGTAGTCCCCACAAATACACAGAAAGAAAAAGCCCAACAAACACTGCGCCCACTCCCTCTATGGCAAAAAGGAACCCTTTCAGTTGTGCACCATCCAAGTTCATAAGGACCTCCCCGTGAAATCTATATTGGCAAGTTCATTTATAAGATTACCCGCTTCTACAGTTAAAGATACCATTAGGACAAACATAATATACCTAAACGGCGCCAATAAATAGCAGGGATTAGAGAGAAAATGACTGACTACTCAAATGGATCCCTAAAGATGGGTCTGCTTCTTGTTGCATTAAGCTGGTTTTTGTTCACGGCTTATGAATTTCTAAAAGGCGCATACAACATCGGCAGAGGATATGGTTTTTGGATTTCCTTAACCGATACTGCAGGCGCGTTTGGTCTGGGTTTTCGAACAGCAGCTGCACTCATAGCGACGTTCACCATATTGTTTTTTGTTTTCAAAAAGGATCTCTCCAAACCTGAACTGTTCATGTCCATCAGGTGGATACTACTAGGAGAGATAGTATGTTTCTTGGCTTTGTTTCCTTGCGTAATTTGGGGAATGCTTATCCTTGCTGGAACAGGCACATCCATGCTAGGTTTAGGATTCTTCATAGAAAGCACTTTACCAGTTATGATTGAATCCATCGGAATTCCCATAGTGTTGGTCAAACTATTTTTTGAGTTAAACCCTAACAAGCCGCTCAGAGGCGCCATAAAATGGGCGCTCATCACGGGAACATTTTACCTTTTTGTTCACTGGATAAATAACACAGGCAACTGGGTAGGCGCCATAGAACGCAAAGGAATAGAATACGTCACAGCTCACCCTGATCACATGATCAGTGTGGGGCTCACCGCAATCGGATTGCTTGCACTGGCACTTTACGCATTAAACTTTACCAAAAAGTCCATAGGTGTCAACTCTTTAGCTGAACTTGACTTGCGCAAAGTTGGGGTTATAATTACTTCGCTTGGCTTGTACTTCCTACTCATATACGTTATGTGGCTGTTTTTGGGGACGGAAGCAAAATGGAGCACATGGTACGCTTGGTTCCTAGGTCACAACATGGACCTTTGGTTGATGTCTCTGCCACTGGTAGGGGTGCCACTACTATTTAAAGAAAAGCCAACAATCACAACAAGCTAGCTCTTAGCCGCACCGTGTAGTTCCATTGTGCCTGCAACGCGAAGTTTTCCACCCTCTAAATACGTCAGAACGGCGTTGTCACCAAGTCGGTAAACCAGCTCTTTCTCTAGAGTTAAAGTCAACGTGGGCTTACGCCAGTCGCCTTCGTAGTCAACAGTCTCGACTTTGCTGTTAAGAAACTGCAACCAATGTCCCACATGGAGAACCATACCAGGTTTTATTGAGGTATTCCAATACTTCACAAGTGATGCCTGTACCTTCAGGACTTTTGATGTTTGAACTGAGGGGTCATTTGTCAAAACAACGCCTCGGTCTAAATCTTCCACTTCGACATTTTTCAAGGCAAGACCCACACGGTCACCTTCATATGCAACGTCAAAATCATCGTCGTGTTTTTGAATAGACCGCAGTTGAGCTGTTTTACTGCTAGGCAGAACTCTCAGTACATCATGTTTTTTTATTATGCCGTAAGTGACGACGCCTAACACCACTGCACCGACGCCTTTCACGTTAAATGCATGATCAACAGGAACACTTCCAACAGTCACCGTCGCTTCACTTGCGTTTTTTTGCTGGTTCGCTTCAGCTAAAAGCTCTTCCCTCATGACTACAGGGTTATCTTCAGCAAACTGGAAATTCTCTATCACGGTACCTGTTATGAGAGGAGCAATCTTTTCTTTGGGAATATAGTTTCTAAGTATGAGGTAGCCGCTGCTGATTCCCACAGATTGTATCATTACAAGGCTTTCACCTAAGGCGGCGTTTAACTCATCAACAACCACGATGGCTTTTTTAGCTATTGAACATGCATAAAAGAGGGGGGCAAGTCTTTCAGGGTAACGTGAAGGCTCGATTAATGTTATAGTGGCATCGCCCTTTTTGAAGTCGTATAGGGTAATATCTGTAGAGGTACTTTTTTTTCCGATGCCAGCAGCGTAACCTAGAGAACCTATAACTGCAACAACTAAGTTGCCCATGAGCATATTCCTCGCAAATTACCGCACGATGAAGCACGTCACAAATAAGGTTTGTGGAATTTTCAATTAAGACTCCACGAAGAACGATTACACAAAATGTCCTTACAAAGGCTTAGGAAACATTTATACAAGGTAGATTTATTTAAAATAACAAGGTTACTCTTAGCTGATTTTATACCAATTAGGAAGCAAATAGATAATTTCTTATCTTTGTACATCCGTGAATTACGTGAAAGCCCTTATTTTGCGGGCCATTGTTCCTTTTAGCAGTTTTAACTCAAGTTGGGGAGCAAATCGACGACCTAAGATCAGAAATAACCGCCTATAGGTTTTGACATAAATGATGATGGGGTCCGTGCTATTGTATCCCACAAAAGCTGTTAAGTTGATTTTCAGTAAGAGAAAACAACTTCATGGTCCTCCAACAAATTAGTGGATTTTACGGGTAAACTGGCGGACATGTAAAAATTGGATCTGAATGAGAAATATAGACCCTTAACTTCGGCCACTCTTATAATGGGCCATAAAGCTGGGTAGCAAGCAGTAAATTCTGTTGCTAATAGAAGAATCTTCTGACGTACCAGCGTGTCTTCATTATGTAGGGTGTAAGTAGTATTGTCAGTACTGTGCCTATAGTGGAGAGCACTATTATGTCGCCAAATACCCATCCGAAGAAAACAGTTGAGAACAAGTCCGCGGTTATGTCTCCAAACATCAACATTGCACCTACACCAAAGATTCCTGAAACTATACTAGCTAAGATAACTCCGACAATCAGCCATGTGCTCCATGTTTTGTGGTCTTCGATTGTGGCTTGGATGAGCAAAAGTATTATGCCAATGATGAATGTAGCAATGAAAACTTCGCTTAAACTGCTGATTAAAGCGAAAGCAGCTACAACCACGTTCAGTAAGAGAATTGCAGAAAGGATGTAAGTTACTTTTGGTCTTTTAAGTTGAACTGTAGGCTTGATTTTTAGTGAGCGGTAAATCACTAAGGGAACAAAGCCTTCAAAGAAATCTGCCAAAGACCAAACAAGCAAAAACTCCCACGGCATGTTAAGATATAAACCCATAAAAACACAACTCAGATAACCAGCCACACAACCCCAAACACCAAACCAAAGTGCAACAGGCACATAAACTGCAGCTGCAAGGTATAAGCCTGAAACGCCTGGAACAGGGGAAGAAACCGGCGCAGCTACAACCGCCCAACTGGCGAGAACTGTACACACCACTGTTGCAATTGCACAAACAACAGGGTGCCTCCAATTAACACCCTTAATTTTATCAAGAGACGCAAGCGACAATTTAAATCAGAACTATATTTTACGTTACTTGTTAAAATATTCTTGCATATCTTAGAAAATAGTACAAGAAAAACAGTCATAATTTTATCCAATTATAAATTATACAAGTTTATCTAGTTCTACGAGATGGGTTCCAACTAAAAACTATAGAATGGGGGATTATTGGTAGCCCGGAAGAGATTCGAACTCTTGTCAATGGCTCCAAAGGCCACTATGCTTGACCACTACACCACCGGGCTTTTAGGCTTCTTGGGGTTGAGACGCTAGAGTTTTAAGGATACATTTTTTACCTAATAAGCATTCTCACCGAAGACAAATAATTCGCTGTGGACTGATTATTGACAATGTTCTACCCCAAAATGGGGGCTACATGATTATTCAGACATATTTAGGCTGGAGTTAATAGCCTATTCCTTCATTAGGCCTAACAAAGTTGTAGTAAAGTATTAAGCCCGAATACCCCTTAAACAGGTGAACTTCTGTTTCTTAGGTTTTAGGGAAAACGTCTATGCAAGTAGTTGGCCTAGAAAGCTTGCAGTGATAATGCGCAATTCCAAGTTTAGTGCAATGAACTTCAAAGGCAGGTGTTTCGCCTTTGCTGGTTTAAATTGGGTTTAATTATCAGCGAGGATCTGTTTTGAAGCTTCATATTGCCTAATTGACTTTTTTTCAAGAGCAACATGTGTCCTCCCCCTCTTGAGCCACAAATCTTAAGTGAGCCAGTTATGGAGCGGGAATGATCATCTCTGATAGCTAATCACCCAACCAGTCATTGCTACACAGCTTGAAATTAGCTTGCCAACGGCTGTTGTTATGCTCTCTTTGAAAACGCTCAGTTCTCTACGTCTTCCGACGCTTAATTAGAGGGGTTTAGTCCTGCTTCACAGATTAATGAGTAAACTTGATGATGGCCAACAGTGTATCCTTTATGCCCGAGTAGCCTGCCATCTTGGGGGGATCCACATTCATAGCGCTTCCTTAATTTTATGATCTTTGTCCCAAGCGGTCCAAGTTTAGATCCACATTGTCGCCCTTTCGGTTTTTCCTGTATCCCCGCCATCTTTAAGTTTTTCAGCATCTAACTCCAAACAGGCTATACTCTCCCTAATATTAGAGAGTGTAACCCATTTAATGGGTAGAACAACCGAGACTATTGACACTAAGATTTTTAAGTGGGATTTGTAATAGATATAGTAGTATATTTGCTGAAACTCTCTGCTCAGACCACAAAGCTTATATATAAGGTAGCAAACTCTGCTAAGAATGCGCGGGCCGAATGTACTGTTTTCTTAAGCCCCACACGAAAAATGGTGACGGTTTTGCGCATGTGTAGAATGGAGTTGAAAAGATGAGTAAAGATGCCCCTAGAACCCACCAAAGGTTAGCCGATAAATGCCCCGAATGTGGCGGTCAAAATCTTATTCACGATTATGACACAGGCGAAACTGTATGTGGTGATTGTGGTCTTGTTCTTTATGAACAAATGCTGGATAAAGGTCCAGAGTGGCGCGCGTTCACGCAGGAAGAGAAGGCGTCGCGAAGCCGCGTAGGTGTACCTACATCGTATTCAGTTCACGACAAAGGCTTGTCTACCGCAATCAGCCAAGTTGACCGCGACGCCTTTGGTAGAAAATTGCCTCTTTCAACAAGACTACAGATGTGGCGACTTAGAAAGTGGCAAATACGCTCACGTGTACACTCTTCAATAGATCGCAACCTAGCCCAAGCCATGGCGGAGCTAGATAGGCTCTCTGACAAGGTATACATCCCACCGCCAATTAAGGAAAAATCCGCAGTTATCTACCGTAAAGCCCTCGACAAAGGATTAGTTCGAGGCAGATCCATCGCTGCAATCGCTGCAGCAGCACTTTATGCCGCATGCCGTGGAAGCGGGACGCCGAGAACTTTGCGAGAAATTGCTGAAGCAAGTCTTGTAGACAAAAAAGACGTTGCCCGCTGCTATAGGCTACTTTTAAGAGAGCTTGAGGTGCACATGCCAATTGCTGACCCATTAACATATGTTTCGAAGATTGCGGAGAAAACAGGGATATCAGGTAAAACCCAAGGTGCTGCTATTGCTATTTTGCGTGATGCACGCCGTAGACGTGCCGCGGCGGGAAAAGACCCGATGGGGTTGGCTGCCGCTGCATTATACATTGCCTGTCTTCAGAACAATGAAAAGAAAACGCAGAAAGATATAGCTGAAGCAGCTGGCGTAACTGAGGTTACCGTTAGAAATCGCTACAAAACATTGAAGAAACAGCTGAATTTGGAGTTGCCTGATTAGCAACTTTTTATTCTTCTTCGCTAGTTTTTTCGAGTTCCATGTAAACTGGACCGATGTAGCCACACTTAGTGCAAACGTATTGTTGAGGTGTGAGCCACAAGTCTAGTCCACTGTACAACTGTAGTTTTGGGTTGGCACATTTCGGACAGAAAATAATTTGTGGCTTCTTATGTTTCAGATTTTTGAATACATCTCGGAGATTTTCCAAGGTTTTCATTTTGAGGACTTTCTTTGTTTGGTGGTAGTAACTTATTGGGTTTGAATGTTTTCCGCCGGGTAGCCGATTTTTATGAGAAACTCTTTGGCGCGGTCGCGGTGATCGCCTTGAAGCATTATTTGTCCGTTCTTTGAGGTCCCACCACAAGCGCAGTATGCCTTAAGTTTATGTGCAACATCCTGCAAGTTAGAGCTGTCGTCTATACCATCCACGATTGTTGTTGGCCTGCCGAACTTACGGGTTTCAAGCCTTATACGGATTCGCTGTTGCTCTTTTTCAATTTCACCACAAACACATAAGTCCTTGGGGAGCCCGCATGTTGTACAAACTTCAGCCATGACACTCAACCTATGGATTAGAGTTGGAGGTATATAAGAGTTTCAAGAAAGTTCAGGGTTTATTTTGGTAGTGGTTTCATATAATGAAGATTGACCATTAATTTTAATTGTTCAGGGCAGCTATTTTGCCGTTCTCAGCGTTTAAATTATCTCTGTAGCCTCAAAATTTAAAGTTACAACAAATGTACCTTGCTTTCAACCTATTCTCTATTCAACTTGTGCCTTTCGGTAAATTACACATCAATAGGTTAAACCACTGGAAGCAATTTTGAAGAACCAAGAAAAAGGTTAGATTGGGCATCAGAAAAGGTTTAATTTCATTCGCCAGCAAATTGTTATACATGAAAAATTTTCTTGCCTGCCAGAATGAAGAGAACATGGGGTTATTCACAGACCTTTATGAACTGACGATGTGTGCCAGCTACTTTGATAACAAGAAGTTAGAGCTAGCCACTTTTGACTTGTTTATTAGGCGTTTGCCATCTGAGCGCAGTTACTTTTTATTCGCAGGACTTGAACAGGTACTGCTTTTTTTAGAGAAAATTTGTTTCACTGAAGAACACCTTGCATATCTCGAAAGACAAGGGTTCGAGGAACACTTCCTAAAATACCTCAAAAACTTCAAGTTCACAGGCGACGTTTATGCTCTCCCTGAAGGTACTATAGCTTTCCCGTGTGAACCACTTATTCGGGTAACCGCCCCAATAATTGAAGCGCAACTGATCGAGACCTTTCTTCTCAACACCGTTAACTTGCAGACTATGATAGCTACGAAAGCCTCTAGGGTAGTGCAAGCCGCCAAGGGTAAAACTGTGGTCGAATTTGGTTTAAGACGGGAGCATGGAGTAGACGCCGGTATGAAAGCTGCCCGCTGCAGCTACTTGGCAGGTTGTCACGGCACTTCAAATGTGCTAGCAGGCATGACCTACGGCATCCCACTTTTTGGCACAATGGCTCACTCTTTCATAATGGCATTTGAGAATGAAATTGATGCATTCCGCGCCTTTACCAAAACCTTCCCCACCAAATCCACGTTGCTAATTGATACCTACAATGAGACGGAGGGAGCAGAAAAAGCTGTTGTCATAGCTAAAGAACTGGAAGCCAAAGGTTACAAACTCGGCGGAGTACGCCTTGACAGCGGAGATTTAGCGGCAACCAGCAAAAAAATCCGCGGCCTTCTTGACGAGAAGAGGTTGCATTATGTGAAAATTTTTGCCAGCGGCGACCTTGATGAATATAAGATAACTGAACTCTTAAGTAAAAACGCAAAAATTGACGCTTTCGGGGTAGGCACCAAGATGGGAACCTCAGCAGATCAACCGTACTTAGATGTTATATACAAGCTTTCTGAAACTTCAAACCAACAAGGCGTTTTTTCACCTGTTATGAAGCTAAGCGAGGGCAAAATCACTTTACCAGGCAGAAAACAGATCTACCGCTACAAAGATTCTGAAGGTTACTACATGAAAGATATGATTACCTTGGCGGATGAGGAAAGAGGTGGGGAGCCACTGCTAGTTAAGTTTATGGAAAAAGGTAAACTCATCAAAAAACTTCCAGAGCTCAAAGATATCCGAGACATTGCCGCAGAAAACCTATCTAAACTGCCAAAACAGTACAAGAAACTGGCAAACGCTCCATCATACCCCGTTGAATTAAGTCCCAAACTGAAAAATTTAATTAAAGAACTAAAAGCTAAACTAAGCAAAAAAGAGACAAGCCCAAATTAACGCAACTTTACCCCTTTCGCCCAAGGTAACCCATGAAGTAAATATGGCAAACACTTAAAAGTCTTCTTGAAAAAGGGTAATTGCCATCAGAGAGCGAATCCTATGCAGAGTTGTCCAGCTATAGTTGCTGTAGGTCGAACCAAATTTGGAGAGCACTACGGCAAAGAACCCGAAAAGCTAATTGAAGAAGCATGGCTTGGCGCCTCCCGTGAATGTGGGATAGAACGCAAAGACTTGCAGGCATGTTACATCTCAGACTATTTTCTCCCGATTACCAATAAGCTCGGTCTAGAGGAAGGCTTCCTCTCAGAACTCACAGAACTTCATGTGCCAATGGAAGCCACCCGCTCTTTCAGCGCTGCTCTCAAAACGGCATGTCATGCAATACAAGCAGGTATTTACGACACCGTACTTGTAGGCGGTATAGAAAAAATGACTGACCGATGGGATAAAATCAGGGATGACCTAATGCTTCTTGAGGATCCATGGAGTTACTATGCAGGAGGCACTCCTGAAGCGAATCACGAACTTATGCTACGCGCGTACATCAAAAAATTTGGAATCAAAGAAGAAAACCTCGATAAACTTAACGTGGCTCTCGCTCAGGTTGCCGTTAAAAACCACTTTAATGCCACCAAGAACCCATATGCCCAGTACCAACGAGGTATCACCGTGGAACAGGTAATAAATGCCCGCAAAAGTTGCGGTAGGTCACTGGGACTCTTTGATTTTGCTCCTATATCTGACGGAGCCTCTGCGCTCATTCTCACAAGTTCAGAGAAAGCTGAAAAAATAGCCAATAACCCCGTTTATGTATTAAGCAGCACATCCGCAACTGACTATCTGGATTATGCTACACGTAAAGACCTGACTCATTTCGTTGCAACCAAACTTGCCATGGAAAAAGCCCTGAAGAGCTCCAGAGTAAATCCTTCAGAACTCCAAGTGCTGGAACTCTATGACCAGTCCACAGTTATAGAGATGATCTCTCTTGAAGATTTAGGGTTATGCCAAGAGGGAACGGCGTGGAAATACATTTACGAGAGCTACCAAAAAATCCAAGGATATTATGATATTGACGGAAGAAAAATTTTTACTAACATGAACGGTGGCTTAAAAGCTGACGGCAACCCTCTAGGAGCTACAGGAGGCGCACAAATTTTTGAAATTGTAAAACAACTCAGAGGCGAGGCAGGGGAACGACAGATCCTCACGGATAACAGACCACAATACGGTTGTGCGCTGGAAATCGAGGGCTTTGGCACCAAAAGCTATGTCAGTATCTTAGCGAGGAATAAGTCATGAGCAGTGAACCAATTGAACGCAGAGTCTCCTACTTAGGCGACAGACTGAGAATCAGCCGATGCACAATCTGTGGCAAAGAATACTTCGAAGTTCGAGACTACTGCAGCAACTGTGGCAGGAAAAGCTACGAGAAAATGGCGCCCGCTGACCTCTTCTTTGACAAAGGTACACTGGAACTGTGTACATTGGTAAATGAACCCACCAATAAATTCACAAAACTGGAAAGATACATTTACGGCATAATCTCATTTCACAACGGCAAAATCCGTGTTCCAGGCAGACTCACCGACCAACTCATAAAAGATGGCCAAACTTTGGAACTGCCAAATTTGGAAGGCAAAGAGGTTGTGCCTAGATTCCGAAGGCGTTACATGGTAAACAAAAGCGATGTAGTGCCAACTATCTCGCTAGCTTTCACTTTCACAGACGAATATTACCCGCACCAAGAGTACAAAATAGTTCAACCTACCAAAGAATACAAATCGCCGGGAATCATAGGCTACGGCGTTTATTCTTCGAAGTTCCGCATAAGAGAAGGGGGCATCGAACGCGCCGTGCCTTACGTAGATGAAGACTCCGTGACTGCTGCTGTTGAAGCGGGAAAACTTGCGTTGGTACATGCAGCTATAGATAGCACCCAAGTTGGTAAGGTCTATGTGGGATCAGAATCTAATCCTTACGCCGTTAAACCTATAGCCTCCAAAGTGGCGCAAGTTCTCAAACTCGGTAAAGAAGACGAAGATACTCAAAGCGTCGATGCTGTGGACACCGAGTTTGCATGCAAAGCAGCCACCAGCATGTTTAAGGACGCCGCAGCACTAGTAAATTACCCAAACAGCGACATCGACTATGCCATGGTTATAGGCGCAGACAACAGTCAAGCCGCACCGCGCGGGTGTCCAGGAGGCGAGTTGGATCTGTTTGTCGGTTATGGTGGAGCCGCGTTTCTGTTCGGCAAAAAAGATGTAATAGCAGAAATTGAAGGATGGTACTCTTGCACTTCAGACACACCAGATTTCTGGCGCCGTGACGGCGAACCTTTCCCTATGCATGGAGGCAGATTTACAGGCGATCCAGCTTATTTTAAACACATACGTAAAGCCGCAGCCAAACTCATGGACAAGCTGCGGTTTAAAGCGAGAGACATTAACTATTTTGTGCCGCATCAGCCTAACCCCGCGTTTCCGACTAAAGTCGCCAGAGACCTTGGTTTCAAAGAAGAACAGTACAACAGCGCCCTTATTGTTAACAAATTCGGTAACACTTACTCGGGTTGTTCGCCTATGGGTTTAGCCGCGGTACTCGACATAGCCAAAGCTGATGAGCTCATACTTGTCGCCAGTTACGGCTCTGGCGCAGGAAGCGACGCCTATATACTCAGAACAACAAACCAGCTTCTGGATAAAAGGCAAAGACAAAAAATGACTGTAAAATATCAGACAGAAAATCCCCATATAGAGTACGTGGATTACACGACATACCGCCGTTTAAAATTAGGCATGTAAAGTGAGTGATGATGCGCCTCATATTTGGAAAGCCTTAATAAACGCCCGTGCAAAGTGGTAGACGGAGCCTAAGCAATTGTTTGCCACAGACACCCTCAAGATTTTTTATTCTCCGCGCAACGTTTTCAAAAAAATAATTGAGAACCCAAAATATTGGGGTGCCCTCCTAGTTTTGCTATTGTTTGTAGGTTTACAAGTACTCTTTGATTATTCACAACAGTCAAAAACTTATTTTGAGCAAACCACCCCAAATGTAGGTTTAATCTATAATTGGAATTCAAATGCGACTCTCTGGAACGCCAAGACAGGAGTCAACATTAGCAGCAACTATGATGATTTCATTAACCAAACTATCTATGTGGGTCCTCCATACTACGTTTATTACAGTGTTTTTGGCAACAGCAGCCTCCAGTTTGACGCCACAAACAGTAATTTTGTCTCAATGACTTTAGAAACACCAGAGGTAGATTGTGGCCCAACAGGGTTCCAAAACTTAACCTTAGCAATCAAAATTGCTCAGCCTCAAAGTGCTCCCCAAAAGGTAACCTTGACCTTATTCACATCAAACAGCAATGATAGCTATTTCCAGCAAGACTTAACTTCTGCCTTTGCGGGTACACACAGCTCATGGAATAACTTAACAATCCCCGTGGGCTCCAACACACCTCTGTGGCAGAGCGTAGGCAATCCCGGTTGGAGAAACGTAAGCGCTGTGAAGCTAGATTTTGAGTTCCCAACAAGCAACAATGTAACCATAAATGTAGGGGGACTGTTTTTCCGAAGCCGATATGTGACTTCGCCCGAGATTGACAGCGGTACAGTACTCTTGAACGCTGCCTACACTTACGGTACTCAGTTCATTTTTGAGTGGATCATCCTGACCGCAATTGTTTACATACTTATAAAATTATTTAAAGGCGCCTTAATTTGGAAACCGCTGTTCATAGCTATTGGCTCTGCCTTAGCCGTTCTCTTAATTCGTTCTATTGTTTTCTTTGCGGCTACAACGGTTTTGCCCAACGTCTACTATCCCTACGAACTCGCCTACGGCGTCTCCTACTCTCTTTTTGGAACTATGGCTTATCCTGCAACTCAAGTGTCAATGCTGTCGGCACAAACTTTGGCTGTTTACAACCACATAACCGAGGCGACATTGGCGTTCCAAGCTATAACCGAGTTTGCTGCTATAGCCATCTATACGTGGCTAGGCGGTTTAATTATGGTAATCACAAATTCGTTGTTACCAGAGTTTTCGCTCATCAAAAGGATGGCAGTCGCGGTGATAGGAATAGTTATCACTAGTCTGCTATTGGTTATACTCATCGGCGTCGTCTAGATTTACTATCTGCAAAACATCTTGAAGCAACTTGAGAGGTTATTTCACACTTGAAATGAAACGAGCTTATCAAAGGTTAGCAAGATTTATATGATTGCGAGACTTTTCTGCAAATAAACTGATATCATCAGTTCTCAGATTCAGTCTACAGGTGGAATGGTTAAATTTGAAAATTAGTGAACTGCGTGACGGAATGAAAAGAGTTGAAGTTGAAGCCGAAGTTGTAGAGAAGGGCACACCTAGGCAAGTGATGTCCAAATATAAAGACGAAGCTTACACAGTTGCTGACGCTATAGTACAAGATGAGACAGGCACCATAAAGCTGACGCTTTGGAATGAACAAATTGACCAAGTAAATCAGGGCGACAGGATCAAAGTTGAGAATGGATACATAACGAGTTTTAAGGGTGAAATCCAGCTTAACGTGGGCAAATACGGCAAACTGACCGTCAACCCCTGAACAAAAACAGATAAATTTTTTAATTTATTTGATACAAAAAGGAAGAGAAACGATTTTAGCTTGTTTTTAAGTCATCTATGAATAGCTGAAGGTCAACGTAGCTGTCGCCATTTTTGTCACAAAGTTTCTGTTCCGCAGGGGGCGAAGTCAAGTAAAAAGGTATCCTCTGGGAAAGGCGTTCTTGGAAAGTAGGTTCTAACGGGTTCCTGTAGAAAACGCCAATGGGTATTCGATCACCCCACTCTTGTGCTTTCTCAATTGCCGCGGTTTTTTTCTTCAATTCTTCAGTCCATTCGTGCACCAGAGGGTCGAAATTTGTTTCTTCGAGCTTATAGAGACGACCTTGAGGCGCCCCAAGTGTGTTTTTTTGGTCTTCTCCTGCATACCACTCTTTTGTGTTAATGTTGTTGTATGTGGGACATGGTTGTAAACAATCTATAAAGGCTAAGCCCTTGTGTTGTATTGCTGCTTTTATTGTTTCTTTTAGATGTTTTACGTCATAAGCGTAGGAGCGGGCAACAAAAGTGTAGCCTGAAATAAGTGCCAACGCAATGGGGTTTACGGCCTCGTTGATGTTGGCTCGGGGCAGAGACTTTGTTTTCAGACCCAACTTCAGCGTAGGTGAAGCTTGCCCTTTAGTTAAGCCGTAAACACCGTTGTTGTGGAGGATATATGTCATGTCCAAGTTTCGACGCCCTGCATTGACAAAATGCCCTGCGCCTATTCCTAAACCGTCTCCGTCTCCGCCTATAGCAACTACTTCCAGTATAGGATTTGCAATTTTTATGCCCATAGCAAAAGGCAATGTTCTCCCGTGCAAAGTGTGGACGCCAAAACATTTGATATTGTGAGCTACTTTACCTGAACATCCGATGCCTGAAACGAGAACTATCTGATGTGGCTCTAATCCGAGCTCTGCGAAAGCCATTTGTAGTCCATTCATTATGCCAAAGTTGCCACAACTTGGACACCAGTCGGCATAGACGTCGGTTTTGAAGTCAGATGGTTTAAGAACCATACATCAACACCTGCCTCGTTGGGGCCTGATTGGTTAGGACTAACTTTAGAGCTTCGTAAACTTCGGTTGTTGTCATAGGCCTTCCCGTATATTTTAGAATAAAATAGTTAGGAGCAATGCCGGTTTTTTCTTTGATCAAATCGCCGAGTTGACCACAATAATTGTCTTCTACGTCTATTATGCATTTTTTACCAGCAAGCAACCTTCTCACAATTTCAGAGGGGAACGGACTAAGCATACGTATCTGTAGAAAGCCTGCGCTTAAGCCATCAGCCTTTAGAAGACGAATAGATTCTATTATTGCGCCTTTAGGTGACCCCCAACTGACCACAATGTTCTCGGAACCTTGATCTCCAAAAAATGCCAGTTTATCTTCAAGAGGAATCTCCTTGTCAACAAGATTAAGCTTCTTCATTCGTTTCTCCACCATCAGCCTTCTTGTTAAGGGTTCTTCACTAATGTGACCACTCTCATTGTGCTCGTCTCCTGTGTACCAATGGACACCGTTTTTTGTGCCCAACGCAACCCTTGGAGATATACCTGTTTCGGTGAAGCTGAACCGCTTGTACTCTTTACCTTCAAGGTCTTTCTCTGTGAGGAGTTGCCCACGGTCAATTTTGAATTGGTGGTAAGCAAAAACAGGATAGGTTTGGCTGCAGTTCGCCATGGCTTTGTCCAGTAAGTGTATGACTGGCATCTGGTATTTTTCAGCCAGATTGAAAACTTTGGCTGCATCATAGAAGCACTCACGTATGTCGCCTGAAGCAAGAACAATACGCGGAAATTCACCGTGACCTGAATGCAAAACAAAATGCAAATCTGCCTGTCCATTTCGAGTTGGTAAGCCGGTGGCAGGAGCACCTCGCTGATAATAAGTTATCACCACAGGAACTTCGCTGTTGCCTGCCCAGCTTAATCCCTCAGCCATAAGAGAGAAGCCAGGTCCAGAAGTTGATGTTGCCGCGCGGACTCCTGCGAGGGCTGCGCCGGCAGCAGAGGTTATAGCGGCAATTTCATCTTCAGTTTGCACCACAATAATGGATTCATCTTTATCTGAGGTTTTCAGAATTTCGTGGGCCTCAAGATATTCGCTTTCATCTGCCGCAGGCGTAATTGGGTAGTAGGTTTGGACTCTGCATCCACCTAAAACTTTGCCCATTGCCACTGCTTGGTTACCTGTTACGAAAATGCGTTCCTCAGTGATTGATGTCTTTTCAAGGCGATGTTTAAAGTTGTCTTTGAATGTGGATTCAGCATAGTCGTAGGCGTGGTTCAAGGCGATTACGTTCATTTCAGCTATTTTTGATTTGTCGGCAAAAATTGCACGCACTGCTCTCTCGGCCAGTTCACGATCATACTTGAAGAGTGCAAAGGAAACACCGACCGTCAAGACGTTTATCATGCGGGTGATTTTACTGAGTTGGATCACGCCAAGTTTTTGCCCTATTTGATTTAACAAGTCCATGTAAGGGACGGAAAAAACTTGGATATTTAGTTTTTTGGCGTGCTCCAGCCAGTCAGCTAGAGTTTCACCGACGTTATTCTCTTGCATGAACTTGCGCATTTCGAGTCGGAATTCGGGTGGCAGGGTAGAGATATGCATGACGTTAGTGTTTAAATGTTGTGAGCCAATGATAATTCCGCCTTCGGGAACCACTTCATTCATGTGTCTAACCACAGTTTCAGCATCAAAAGCCGCCAGCAGATCCACATCATTGATGTTGGCGAGGATTTCTTTTTTAGACAGACGTAAATGAAAGTAGCTATGTAATCCTTTGATGTTGGAGTGGTACTCCCTTCTGCCAAAAACGTGAAGCCCACCGTAGCCGCAAGCCCTGCCGAATATATTTGATGCCGTATCCACTCCGCTTCCTTGTGGACCCCCAGCCATCCAGTTTATACTGTCTTTTGCCATCGTGGTTTCCATCCATTAAAGTAATGAGACGAAAAATGCGCGTTTTAGCCGCCTGTTGCTTTGCCGTAGCCTATACAGCAGTCACAACCCGAGGTTTCCCCACAGTAAGGGCAAACACATTTGCAGTCGTTTATTGAGTTGCCGCATCGGTCACATCGAGGCAGATCTTCTTTTGTAGACACACCATTCGCCTTCCTATTATGGATTATTATGTGTGCAACTGAATTAAGTTTTCTCCAAAACAAAAACTGAGTCAACTAACTCGACCACATTTGGAATATAACAAAGGGGATTTCTATCTAATGAAAAATTTTGGATCCACTATTATGAATGTTCTATGCCGACTTTAAAAATAAGAGTGAAATAAAAGAGGGGGACGCTTTACTTTAAGAAATCATCGAAACTCCAGTAGTGTTCTTCTTCTTGCATTACTATATCTTCGAACATACGCCTTGTGGTTGTATCGCCGAGCTTCATTGCTTCTTCAATAATTTTGCGGTATAACACAATGGCGTCGTTTTCTGCTTGGTGATCTAGTTTTAGGAAGTCATCAGCGTCGTCGCCTATTTGGGGCAAGGGGTCAGGGGTAAACACTGCTTCGCCTTCTAGCAAGTAAATACGCTCGCTAATTTTTTCTAGGTGATCCATCTCTGCCATGAAGATTTTCTTGAGCAGATCACTGACAACTTTGGTTTTGTTGCTTTCCGTAATAACCTCTAAGGGCGTGTTTTTTACCCGTAAGGCAAGATAACTAGCTTTTTCGTGTTGGTTCGTGTATTGAATTATAGCAGAGATTTCAGAGGCAACTGCCCTATTAAGAAGCGCGAAGTAATCAGCTTTGAAAACTTTGCGCCACTCCGATAGCGGCACAGTTTCGGATCCCTCGACTTCGTCTTTCATGTTGGCGTATTCTTGAAACTTGAAAAGGTGCTGTTCTTCTTCTCTGTAGATTTTCTCGAAAGTCTCCCGTGTTTCCCAGTCGCCAATTTTTCCTGCAGCATCTATTATTTTGCGGTACAAAAGCAGGGCTTCCTCTTCCGCTTTAACACCGTTTTTTGCAAACTCGCTTAAACTATTGCCAATCTTTGGTTTGTCTGCCTTGGTTGTAGCGGAACCGCCCAGATAGTAAATACGCTCCATGATAACAGCTGCATGTTTCATTTCTTGGATGGCAAATTCTTTGAGAAACTTGCCCACTACATCATAGGTGGTCTTATCTAATAGGAGGTTTTCAGGAATTGTTCTGCGTAGCAATTTTTCCATTTTTGCATGCTGAAGTATGTACTGTATTGAAACCTGAATTTCTCGAGAAACAGCCTGATTTAAAAGATCGATATATTCAGCTGTTGTTTTAACAGACATAACAAATCACGCTCGTTATAGAAGTATGGATTATATGAAAATATAAAAGACTTTTGTACTACTAGCGGCAAAGCTGTTCTGAAAATTAACAGAAGAGATGGAAACAACTTCTTTTTTATAAAAAGATAAAAAATTGAAAAGGTAGATTAAGCCTTTTTGGGGCTTACTTCTTCTTTTCTACTTTCTTAGCAGGCTTCTTTGCTTTTTTAGCCACGATTTTAACCTCAGAATTCCATATATGCTATTAATTTATATTTAAAATTTGCTAAAGTCTACGCTTTGCGTCAGCAATAGTCAACTCACTCAAAAACAGGCTGTTAAGTAAAAAACAACTTAAAATTATTTGCCACTTATCTTTCAAGGGTAAAAAAAGAGTTAATTTATTGTCTTGCAATCTTGAAAAACCACTAAAACGGTTGCCAAACAAGAATCAAAAGAAATAACACAAAAATTGTTGAACCGTAAAACTATACTTTTTCGTACACACTACAAAACCAAAGAACCAAAAAAAAATAAAAACGGGTTTTGTCAGATTAGTGTTAAAATGGTTAGGCAAAAATGTCCCACAGCAACTCCGTTAAAAATAAATTTGTAGTTCTTAAGGAAGTTACAAAAAGCTATGGCGGTTTCCTTGCTTTAAACAAGATTTCCGTTGAAATTGGTGAAGGAGAAATTTTCGGCTATATTGGTCCTAACGGCGCAGGGAAAACGACCACTATGAAAATTTTAACTGGGTTAATTACTGATTTCCATGGCGAAGTCCGCATTGGTGGCTTTCAAGTTCCCAACCAAAAAAGCGAGGTACATAAATTATTGGGTTATCTACCGCAGAACGTGGGTTTTCAAGAATGGCGAACCGTGAACCAAACGTTAGAAACTTTTGGAAAACTATCAGGTTTAAATGGAACAGAAGTAGAAAGACGCATACCGGAAGTTTTGGATTTGCTTGAACTTTCCGATTCACGGTACAAGAAAATTTCTCACTTGTCAGGTGGTATGATTCAGAAATTAGGTTTAGGGCAAGCGATTCTTCATAACCCAAAGCTGCTGATTTTAGACGAACCTCTCAACGGGTTAGACCCTCTTAGTCGATACAAATTTAAAGAGATCCTATTGAAGCTCAGTAAAAAAGGCACAACAATACTGTTTTCATCGCATATTCTCAGCGATGTTCAAGATGTAGCTGATCGTATCGGCATCATAAATCATGGACAAATCAAACAGTTGGGCACACTAAATGAACTTAAAGAATGTTTACTTGGACAGAGAATAGTGGAGGTTTTGTTAGCTTATTCCGCAGATAAATGGCGAGAACTCCAAGACATTAAACATGTCGAAACTGTGGAGCAACCATCTGTAGGCAGGGTTCTATTTAACCTTGAAAAAGGCGCGGACCCGGACGATGTTATAAATGATATAGTTCAAAGAATAGCCAAACAGAAGATTCGAATTCGCGGTATAACCTTGCTGTCTCCTTCACTGGATGAGATTTACCAAAAATATGTAAAGGGAGATTAGAACATATGAAACTAACGTTACTTTTTGCCGATGAAATAAAAGGGTTTTATAAATCAAAACTGATGCTGGTTCTCTGGATAGGTTTGCCTATTATCGCGCTGTTGTTCCGTTTTGTGCAAACTACCTCCACAGGGCAAGACATACCGTTCACAGTGATTTCTACAATAGTGGTTTCAAGTTTAGCTGGAACACTTTCTTCTGTTATGTTGGCTGTCTCGATAATTAATGAAAAAAACCGAAATGTCTACACATTGTTCCTTATTCGACCCATAAAACGGAGAGAGCTACTTTTAGCCAAGTTTATTTCTGTCTACAGCTGCGTTACTATAGCTAGCCTCCTCGCCGTTCTCGTTGGCATGACAACAGACTACATCACTACAACTGCTTTGTCCGTTGCAATAATAGATAATACGGTACAGTCACTTGTTACGAGTTTGTCTATTCTGGCAGTCTCCTGCGCTGCAGGGGTGTTAATAGGGGTAGCGTCGCCGACCGTCACGGTGGGTGCGATACTCGTCATTTATTGTGGAAACCAGATTTCAGTCCTTCCATTACTGCCAACCATACTGAACATAACCTATGCAACCCTTTTTACCACAGCAATAGCAATGCTAACTTGTAGTTTACTTTTGATGGTAGCCATTGGCTTGTTCGAAAGAAAACAGTTCTAAACAGACAACAGAGAAATAGATGAAAATTGGGTGGGCTTTATGTGGCACACTATATTTTCTTCCAGCGTTTTAGCATGTTCTCTAGGGTTGGCTTGAGCTTTGCGTTTTCTTCTTTTATTTTTTCTTTGCCCAGTGCCTTCATGTCTGCGTCGATTTCTTTGATGACCTCGGCATAGTGGATGCCTTCCGCGGCTGACACGTACTCAACTCGGAATCTCTGCGGACTCATGCCCAGTTTGGTTAACATGCCTTTTAACGCGTCGGTTCGGGCTTTCATCTTGTAGTTACCGCTGATGTAGTGACAGTCGTAGGGCAAGTGACAGGCACCAACCAAAACCATACCAGCGCCTAAACGGAACGCTTCTAGTATGAACTCACGGTCAACCCTGCCTGAACACATTACACGAATAGCACGTACACTTGGAGGATATTCAAATCTGCTTGTACCCGCCAAGTCTGCGCCTGCATAGCTACACCAGTTGCACAGAATAGCCAAGATTTTATCTTCAGGATCCTTTTCAAGCGCCGCCCGAATCTGCGCCATGATCTGGGCGTCTGTGAAGTGCATCTGCGTGATAGCGTGCTGTGGGCATTCAGCAACACATGTTCCACAACCGTGGCAACTGGCAGTGATTATGGTTGCGGCTTTGTTGGGTTCGGCTTTTATAGCGCCGTAAGGACATTTGTCAACGCAAACACCACACTTAGCTGTTTTGTTTCTGCACTTCGTTTCGTCAACAATGGAAATTATAGGCTCAATCTTCCACTTTGACTTGGAGATCACAGTTGCCGCTCGCGCCGCTGCGCCGCTTCCCTGCGCAACGCTGGCGGGGATGTCTTTGAGACCTTGACAGGCGCCTGCAAAGAATACACCGTCCGTTGGAGCATCTAAGGGTTTTAACTTGGGGTGGCTTTCCATGAAGAAGCCGTCAGCGCCACGAGACAAGTTGAGGATGCGCGCAATTTCATCTGAACCTTTTTTGGGTATCGAAGCAGTTGCTAGTACCACCATTTCAACATTGACTTCTATGGGTTGCCCGAGGTTAGCGTCCTCTGAATACAACGTCAAATTGTGAGTTTTGGGATCTTCTTCGATGCGGCTTACGCGACCACGTATGAAATTAACGCCGCGTTCACGGGCTCGATCATAGAACTCCTCGTAGCCTTTACCTGGCGTTCGCATATCCATATAGAACACGTAAACTTCGACGTCTTCCTTGTACTTCTCTTTGAGCTGCACGACATGTTTGAGTGTGTACATGCAACAATAGTTGGAGCAATATGGGTACTTGTTTTTGTCCCTAGAACCAACGCATTGAATAAAAGCCACAGAATGGGGTTTTTGGCCGTCGGATTGCCTGAGAACCTTGCCACCTGTAGGGCCCGCTGCCAAAATAAGTCTTTCGAACTCCATTGATGTTATAACGTTAGGGTATTTGCCGTAACCTAAGAGAGGCATGTCATAAGGCAAGTAAACGTCAAATCCCGTGCTGACGATGATTGCGCCTACTTCTATGTCAACTTCTTCTGGTTTTTGCTCAAAATCTATAGCTTGTCTTTCACCGCACACATCCACACATTTGAAGCATTCTATGCAATAATCCTTGTTGATAGCATAAATCAGCGGCACAGCTTGATCAAAAGGAACAGATATGGCTTTGCGTGTACCAAGATTCATGTCCCACTCGTTGGGATATTCTATGGGGCAAACATCTTTGCATTCCCCACAACCTGTGCACCGCTGAGGAATTACATAACGTGGGTTCTTGCGGATTTTAACTTTAAAGTTGCCTATGTACCCATCAACTTTGACAAGGTCAGAATAGGCAAAAATCTGGATATTCGGGTGACGACCGCAGTCCACCATTTTTGGACCTTCGATGCATATGCTGCAGTCAAGCGTAGGGAAAGTTTTGTCTAAAGCCGCCATGTGCCCGCCAATGCTTTGTGTATTTTCAAGCATATACACTTTGAAGCCCATCTCGGCAAGATCCAGCGCTGCATTCATGCCGGCTATGCCACCGCCTATTATGAGAGCTTTATTGGTAACTGGAACCTCAATTGTTTGTAGGGGCATAAGTAGGCGTGCCTTTGCCACTGCCATGCGCACAGCGTCTTTGGCGCGTTCAGTAGCTTCCTGTGGGGTGCTAGGGTGGCACCATGATGCAAATTCGCGTATATTAGCCATCTCATATAAAAAGGGATTCAAACCTGCCTCAGATACGGTGCGCCTGAAAGTTGCCTCGTGCATTCTTGGCGAGCACGCCGCGATGACAACACGGTTTAGTTTTTGTTCCTTTATGGCTTTGCGTATTTCTTCTTGACCCGGATCAGCGCACGTATATCGGTTCTCTTTTACGAAAACTACGTCAGGAATTGCTTTAGCGTATTCAACTACTTGTTTGATATCAACGGTTCCTGCAATGTTTAAACCACAGTGGCAAACGAAAACACCGATACGCAACTCTTCTTTTTGGGGCTGCGCACTAAAATTTGAAGGAGTTTCAGGTTGGCTCATCTTATAACCTCTTCAGTAACGGCTCGTTTTTTAACTATCTCCTGCGCTTTTTTGTTACCGATGGACTTAAGTTCTTTCACTGCATCCATTGGCGAAGTCAGACGCTCTAATGCCTTGTTCCATGTTCCTGAATGTACAGGTGTATGAAGCACCCTTGTTCGTTTAACAGTTAGAGCTTCGTCAACTGGACAGACAATTTTGCAAGCCCCACAGTAAACACAGGTTGCCTCATTAACCTGAACCTTGCCGTCAACAACAGTTAAAGTTTCAGTTATGGGGCAAACATCAACACAGTCATGGCAGCCCTCAGGGCACTTGGACTGGTCAATGGCTATTTTCCCTTCAAAAGTTTTGCTCATCTTGATTACTCCAGCAGGACACTTGTATTCGCAAGCCTTGCAAGTGGGACATTTCTCTTTAGGAATGTTCACACTTACAACCACATGGCGCCTTTGGCTGGGGGATAAAGCTGCCAAGTTTTCCACAGGTTTGCCATCAAAGGTTACTCGAGATATGGTTAGTTGGTCAAGTGGACAAGCCTCAACGCAAACATCACAGTCTTTGGGACAGTTGCGCGTATCAATTTTTATGTTACGTATGAGTTCAGGGAAACTTTCCTTTTCCACAACGTTAAAGTTGCGTGAATCATTCAACGTAACTTTCAATGCACCATAAGGACACGTTATGTCACAAATGCCACAGAAAATACATTTAGCCAAATCAATGTCAACTTTGGCATTCCTGGCTTTTTCACCTTGAACCTTTAGTTGTTTCTGGAGCTTAATTGCCTCTTTCGGACAAGCTAAACTGCAAATTTGGCAACCCACACATTGTTTTTTGTCGAGAGTTAATTTGTAGTGTTTATTCTGTAAAATCCACTCTAACGTGAGGGCTTCTGCCGTATCGAGTTTTTTGGTTTTAAACGGCATTGGTTATGTCCACCATATAGACGTAGGTGCGCCGAAATTAGACTGTTCAACGCCTTATAACCGTCTATTGCATTTTGGAGTACAGTTTTATTGATATAAATATTGCTTGAGAACAATAAACATTCATACGGTTCAACATTACAAAACCTGCTGTTGAATTTTAGACCAAAAAGCTTTTTATGCTTTAACGGAAACAACCACATTACACTGGAGCAACTCGTCATCTCGCAAAGAAATCACAAGAAACCCTGCATGCTCCACCCATGTGCTGAGAGCCTCCAGATCCACGGCTCGTTTCAATCCTGTGATTACAAAATACGCACCGCGGTTTCCAACCTGTGAAAGTTCCTTGAGGGTGGTGGCAGGGGTGGGCATATTCTGGAGCACTGTAAAAGCGAAAACGAAACTGAAGAAGCCCCCCTTAAAAGGAAGATAATCAGCGTCAGCACGAACCACAAAAACATTGCTGAGATTTCTAGCACGTCTTTTAGCTTGGATTAGCAACCCTCGTGAAACATCTACGCCTACCAGTGCCTCAACCTTTTGGGCTACGTAAGGAAAAAATAATCCTGAGCCACAGCCAACATCAAGCACAAAACCGCTGGGAGTCACTGGTAAGGCTTCGAGGGCAACTGTGAATTTATTTTCCTGTTCTTCAGTATATCGCTGCTCATATATTTGAGCTGTTAAATCGTAGCGTCGCATCACACTAAGTTTTCGCTGCCACTTGTTCATCTTATGCCCAACTTGCACGGAGCGTTTATACGTAAAACATAGCTATAGCCATTACTCAAACAGAACGAAACTTTTTGGCTCCAAAAGAATCAACTGGTGTTTAGTGCTTTATTTTGCAACTTCGTTGTAATTGGTTTTTTCTCTCTTACTGTACATTATGGCACCACCTATAATCACCAATAGAACAGCAGATACTATAGCTGAAACCACAGGAATTCTAATTGCCGTGTTAGGAATCTCAAATACAGCTATCTCCTTCAACTGCAATATAACGGGGGCAAATAGCAATGAGACTAAATTGATGACTTTTATCATTGGATTGAGCGCGGGTCCTGCGGTGTCCTTCAAAGGGTCACCGACCGTGTCACATACCACGGTTGCTTTATGCTGCTCTGAACCTTTACCCCCAAAATATCCATCTTCAACTTTTTTCTTTGCATTATCCCATGAACCACCTGCGTTAGCCATAAAAACGGCCAATAACTGACCTGTCAAAATGACTCCTGCTAGGAAACCACCCCAAGCTGCCGATTCTAACAAAGTTCCAACGACTAAAGGTGTCAGTATGGCAATTACTGCTAAGCCTGCGAGTTCACGTTGCGCTGCTGAAGTACAAATTGTTACAACACGGGCGTAGTCAGGAAGTTTCGTGCCCTCCATTACACCTGGAAGGCGGAACTGTTCACGTACTTCTTCGATTATTTTTTCAGCCGCCCGGCTTACTGCTCTAATAGAGATGAAACTGAACAGAAAGGGAAGTGCCGCGCCGATAAGTAAACCAACGAAAACCAAAGGATCAGCAGCTATGTCAAGTTTCAACCCTGGAACACTTTCTGTGAACGCAGAAAACAACGAAACTGCCGCCAACACCGCAGATGCAATGGCTATTGCCTTGGTTACAGCTTTAGTTGTGTTACCTGAAGAATCCAGATCTGCTAGAATTTTACGTGAAGCTTTTTCTTGACCGGCCATCTCAGCGATTCCATTTGCGTTATCGGCTATTGGACCAAACGTGTCCATAGCAACATTGTTACCTGTATGAGTTAACATGCCGATGCTTGCTAACGCAACGCCGTACATTGCAAAAGTTACGCCGGCACCTGTCCAAACTATAACTGAGACAACAATTGTTAATGCGATCACCAACGCGGTCCAAACGGTGCTTTCGAAACCTAACGAGAGTCCACGCAACAAAACGGTTGCTGACCCTGTTTTGCTTGACTCCGCCACTCTTATAGTTGGTCTCCGATTTGGGCTTGTAAAGTAATTTGCTAGTTTATTGAAGCTTATGGCTAAAATAATACCCATTGTCGTCGCTAGAAAAACTCTGATGTCTTGAACGTAGAAAATCGCAAGTAAAAATAGACTTACGCCTGAAATGACGCTGGAAACATCATAGGAAAGATCCATAGCTTTGAAAGCGTCACCTCTTGTTATTCTGTTAGGCCAAAGCGAAACGGCATAGGTTCCAATTATTGTACTAACTACGCCTATCCCTCGGGCTATAAGGGGAAAAATTATCCATTTGTAGTCAAAAGGGGTGATGGCTAGCCCAAGAAGCAAAGCCGAAACCATGGTCACTTCATAAGATTCAAAAATGTCTGCTGCCATTCCTGCGCAGTCACCAACATTGTCGCCAACTAGGTCTGCAACAACAGCGGCATTCCGCGGGTCATCCTCAGGAATACCCCTCTCAACTTTTCCCACCAAATCTGCACCCACATCGGCCGCCTTCGTATATATCCCGCCGCCAACGCGCATGAACAAAGCAAGCAGTGTGCCACCAAATCCGAAACCCAAAAGCACCTCAGGAGCGTCCCTGAGAAAAATCAGAAAAATCAATGTACCACCCAACAAACCAAGTCCATCTGTAAGCATACCCGTGATTGTGCCTGTGCGATAGGCTATTTTGAGTGCTTCGCGGAAACCTTTCTTAGAGGCTTCAGAAACCCGTATATTTCCCTGAACTGCCATGTTCATGCCTATAAAGCCGACCATAGCAGAGAAAAAAGAGCCCATCAGGAACGCGCCCACTCTTCCGATGGTTATAGAAAAAGGATAGTTTGTGAGCACAGCAGACAGATACAAAAAGATACCTAAGACTCCTATGAATATAACAATTGAACGGAGTTGTGTTTTCAGGTAGGCGTTTGCGCCAGCTTTGATGGCGCCCCAGATCTCTTTGACTTTACCTGAGCCTGTGGGTTCTTTAAAAATTTGTCTGGCAAGAAGAACAGCATAGATAAGAGCAATCACAGATACCCCGATAACGGAATAAAGCCCGACCTGCTCTACAAAGAGTAGTTCTTCACCCATTTTAGTTCCCTTCTCAAACATCAAAGGTTTTGATCAGAGACCCATGGCTTGCTGAGTTGTATGCACTTAATATTTAACATTTTTGTAAATTAGGATTTAACATTTACACAATCTTACTAATTGCAAAGTTTCACACATTACATTTAAACAAGCGATAAGTTGACGTCTATGAGAAATCTTATGTATAAAAGAGACTCTATTATTGTTGAAGTAAAGTGTCCGAAGACAAAATGATAGTTCTCAAAAGCCCTACGTTTACAGAAGCCTGCGGGATAATTGAAAAAGCATTGAAACAAAAAAGAGCGCTCATAGTAGTGGGTAACTGTCATGTGCACTATTCGGGGCGTGCGAGATCCACTCTTGAGGCAGGAGAACGACTTTTAATTATAAAAGAAGATGGCGCGCTCCTCGTGCATCGCCCTGTTGGTTATGAACCCGTTAATTGGCAGCCTGCTGGCAGTGTTTTTCACGTTCAAACCAAAGAAGCTGAACTTGAAGTTCACGGTGTTAGACAGAAGCCGCGCGAAAGTGTTAGGGTCAATTTCGCTGAAATCTACATGGTTTCAGCGTTTCGACTCAATGATGTAGGAGAATTTTTATTACATGCCACCGAAGAGGATATGCATCGGGCAATACTTCTCAAACCTGATCTCTTGGAAGAAGGTTTCAAACCCATCAGTTGGGAGAAAAAAGTGAAGCCAGGGTTTGTGGATATCTACGGAGAAGACAAAGACGGAAAACTTGTTATAGTTGAGGTAAAAAGGAAGGTTGCTACCAAAGAAGCGGCTCTGCAACTTGCAAAATACATTGAACCAATAAAATCTAAGATAAATCGTGAGCTCCGAGGAGTGCTTGCTGCGCCAAGTTTAGGCAAGGACGTGCAAAGGGTATTAGTGACTTTAGGCTTAGAGTTTAGGAAATTAGATCCAAAAAAGTGTGCTGAAGTACTAAAAAAGCAAAAAAACGCCAAATTAGAAAAATTCTTTGAAGAAAAATAGTCTGCAGCATCGGACTTTAAACTGTTACCTCTAAGAACACTTAAATTTAACTGTCACTTTTGTGGTTTTGAGGTTGTCATAGAATTGGTAAATTTTTGGAAAGATCTGCCAGCGGGCGATAAACCGCCAGAACTGTTAAACATGGTTATCGAAGTTACAAGTGGCTCCCGAGACAAATACGAGTATAACAAAAGTTGGGAGGCTTTCGTTTTAGACCGGATTATTCCCTCTTCAGTGGTTTTCCCTGTTGAATACGGATTTGTTCCTCAGACATGGTATGATGACGGCGACCCCCTAGACATTATGGTGCTGAGTTTCGCTAAGTTAACTGTGGGGTGTGTAGTTAAAGTCCGAGTTATAGGTGCCTTAATAATTGAGGATGAAGCTGGAATGGACGCTAAGATACTTTCTGTACTCACCAGTGATGCACGGTTTGAAGGTTACCATGACATAAGTGATTTACACAAACATAGATTAATTGAGATACAGGAGTTCTTTGAAACCTACAAACGGCTTGAACCACATAAGTGGGCAAAAGCAAAGGAGTGGAAAAATGCCAAGGAAGCAATGGATATTGTTAAATACTCCATGGAAAAATATAGCGCGATAGAAAAACAAAAAGATGTATGAAACTTGATTTCAGGCAATTGCCGGCTTGGTTGAAAAGAAATCCGTGAGAGACTTCTGGAAGAGCGCTTGCCGCAACAATTTACTTTGGGTAATCCACTGTGCGATTGGAATTTCTAGCCTGCTACTGATAAACTTGAGGGAATCTTGCAAATCCTTAAACTGTGAAGGTTTTTGCCGCATGGCATTCCGCACGTTCTCTCTCACTTGCCAGACACCGATCGGCATAATATATCCCGGTCTGGCCTCTCGTAAAACAATCACTGTGGCCTGGCGTCTCTCCTTGACAAGCTGCTCGCACACGGCTAACCGTGCAGAATAGTAGCAACCACCGATCTGGGCGTACGTGGTTCTGCCTTTGTTTCCTTCCCAGTCAGAGTAAATGGTAACGGTGGCGCCATTTGGGTTCCATGTAGTGCCAGGGTACCACGCTTCCATTGATTCATAGCTCCAAATCGCAGGGATCATAAGAATTTCGAAAAAATTATCTAGATAGCTGCTTTCATAGACGCGGTACTCGTTTATCTCGGGAAATGTCTTCACTTGCTCCACGAGACTTTTGCTTATGATATCGTCTACAGCTGTGATGCTCCAACGTGTGGGAACTAAACAGCGCTTTTTCTCTAATCCAAAAGCTCCGACGCTGAAGGCTTTTTGGATCTTAGTAATTAAAACTCCACGATTATAGAGATCTATTACGGCTTGGGTAGATTTTAAGTCAGTATCATAATACGCTTTTTCTATGTGGTGGTCAAACCGGGTGTTCCCAACACGTAAGTCACGCATTGGAGCACTAGGTCCAAAAGGCTGAACGTCATCACTTAAAAAAATGGATCCGCTAGGCTTTTTGGTGAGTCCCAACTCCATATCCACACTGCTGTCTGCCAATGCCAACTCTACGGTTTTATCCATAATTTTTCCTGCCTGCGCAAACTTCTGTATGTGAACCCGATACTTGCCGCGGATCAGCAAACTGCGGAACCCCACAATTTCATCAATTGACTTGCCGAACCACTGCTCAGGCAGATCATAAACACTGGTGTCATCTTGAACAGGAGGCACAAGCGGACCTACATATACATTAGGATAACCAACTCTGCCAATAAAAACGCTAGGTGGGGAAACACCCGCTATCTCCTCGCTGGACATCAGAGGCACACTTTTGAGGAAACTGTTAATTTTAACCAAAAGGGGACAGCGTGTTTTGCCACAAAGATTCCTTGCACCCTTGCATAAGACGCAGAGACTGTTTTGGCTTGGTCGAGTGACAATCTGGTTCGCAACAATCACACCATCATTGACTTGTCTTATGACTTCTAGTAACCAATTATCCTGAGATGGAGTCTGCCTATTTTTTGATTGTAAATACATACAATCCTGAAAATACCACAGCTGTTCTCATATGTTTTCTGTAGCCAAAACAAGCAAAAACTAGGCGGATACTACATAAACATTGACATTACATTGTTCACTAAAACAATTATCTAATCACGCAATTAAACAAACACGCAAAATGATAATACAACTAAGTTTGTTGATGGATAGGTTGATAGGTCTTAAGTGCTCTGCTGGAACCACAAACCCCTCAAAGAAAAAGTTCCACCTCTCTACCTCCTCGTGAAGCCTCCACCCCTCGACATGTGACCCCCGGGCCTCAAAGGGTTCAAATCCCGCCTGCTCTAAGAAGCTTTCACAAACATGCCTCGTCAGGGATTCGCTGGCTCATCTCAGGCAGCTACGGCGTTTCCCTGTAGCAGTTTCCACATCACATGCTAGCGTATTGGATCAGCTTCTTCAACACGAGTTTCCTGTCACGTTTAGTTAACCCCTTATAAGGCTGACCGTTGATCCAAGTTACGGCAAGTTCAACGTCCTTACGAGTAGCCACTGAGAGGTCAAAATCCATGATTCTAAGAATAGTTATTATATGACCTGTATATTTTGCGAAGCCCACCTTGAAAGCCTAAATGAGGTCAAGTGGTCTATGAAATAGAGCGTTGTCTCGCCATTTTTGAGCTCTGCAATAATCGCCCTGTAACGCCTTATCGCCGTTTCGAAATCTCATATTTCCCCGCTCATTCCATTTAGAGGAAGCTCGACTAAAAAGAGGAGAAGATAATTAAACCCAAGTTGTAGGCGCCCAGGCCGGGATTCGGACCCGGGTCCTGCGGGCGACAGCCGCATATACTAGACCGGACTATACTACCTGGGCTCAACTGCTTCTTGAATACTCACTATTTTAGCTAATTAACCTTTCCCGGAGAAAAATCACAGTTTTGGATAGGTGTGCTGTTTTCCTGTAATGTAAGCTATGTCTATTCGGCCCATCGTTGTTTTAGCAAGTTTCTCAGGTTTAATCTTTGCAAGTTTCTCTTCAGGTTTGGTTGAAAGCTGCCTCACCAACACTTCAATGGCGTGCTGCTTCTCAGTCAAGTCATCAATTAGCGATATTGAGCCTGAGAAATGGACGCAGGTGTAAGCGTAGTCGCATTCGTCGGTGACACCGTAGTCTAATACTGCTTGTCCCCAAATTTTGTTGTTGGCTTTAAGGTAAACGAGTTTTTTTCCCTCAGAAGCACAGTGGAAGTAAATGCAGTTTTTGGCTTCGTCATAACCATGACTTAGAGCGACAAGGTAGGGTTCGTTGTCCATACAAAGGGCTATTGTAATATAGGTTGTGGATTTGAGAACTTTCTTTAGAGCAGCAGCATCAGTTATCTCACGGTCTTTGCGTCTAACGTGAAAGGTCATGTTAGATAGTTTGACCCATTGAGAACATATTAACTTTTGGAGTCTGGCTTCCACAGCCTGTGGCTCACAGTTACAAGACTTTGTTTAGCAAAATTCACAATGTCGGGGGTAAATATAGAGAGACACCCTAAAAAGAAGTTGAATGGAAAAACATACCAAGGTTCGAATATGTTTCCACCAAACGGACCCATCAACATCAAACCGTAACCAAAATATTGAATAGCGGACCAAACGGCAGTTTGTGTCAATGCTCCTGCAAGACGCGCTCCATACTTTGTTTTGCTTCCGAGTGGCATACCACAGCAGATACCTATAAAAATCTCTCCTGCAACTGCGCCTGCACCTCCTGGGAAAAAAGCGTTTACGAGAAATTTCTCTACAAGGTTCCCTGGGATAAAGTGATGCACCCAAGAACCGGGCCAAGTAAGAATAGGTATGTAGTAGCTTCCCGTCGTAAAACGTATGGCTACAGGAATGCAATAGAGCATAATGCCGCTTAGTTGCCAAGTCCAGAAGCGTTTACTTTTTAAGGTGAACTTTGCTGCTTGATGAATAGCCATAGGCTTTCTGCGCAGCATATAGCTAAAAGTTTTTTGGAAAACCTTTACCGCCTGTTCATCTTTAATGTAGTTTAACCCTAAATTTTGTCTGATTACACTTTGAGTTCGTCTATAGAAAAGCAACCTATATTATGTGCGCCCTGCAGCAACGAGGAGATCCATTAGAGATTCTTTGGTCACCAACCCATATTTGCCGTTCTTCGCCGAGAACTCGTCAAATTTTTGGACACCGTCTGAAACTATGAATGGAGAACTTATGGCAAAAGGTACAGGATCCATAGTGTGTGTTCCCACCGTAATAGGTGTAGGGTGATCTGGGAGAACGGCGATGGCACAAGACTCATGCAAACCGTTAAGGATTCTGCCAACGAGACGCTGATCTAAATCCTCGATTGTCTTAACTTTTAATTTAGGATCCTTAATATGTCCCGCCTCATCTGGTGCTTCAACATGAACAAAAACTAAGTCATTACTTTCCAATGCTTTTAGAGCATAATCTGCTTTACCTTCATAGTTTGTATTATGCAATCCTGTGGCACCTGGAACGTTGAGGACTTCCATTCCAGCGTGAGCTCCAATGCCCTTCACCAAGTCAACTGCAGAAATGACGGCAGCTTTCAAACCATATTTCCGTTTAAACAAGGGCATAGAAGGTTTAGGTCCGCCTCCCCATGGCCAAATCATGTTAGCTGGTCGTTTGCCCACTTCAACGCGCTTAATATTGACGGGGTGGGATTCCAGAATTTTTTTAGAGTCAAGAATCAATTGTTTGAGTTTGACTGCTGCCTTTTCTGCTTTTTTGGAATTAGCCATAGGTAGAATCTCCAGAATAGGAAGACCTATTGCATCGTGGGGAGGTGTGCATTTTATTTTGTGAGAGTTGGGTTCGTTGCGCAAAATCAGAAAGTGACGATAATCAAGTCCCGAGAAGAATTCTACCTCGCCTGTTTTTTCGAGAAAAGCCTTAATAGCAGCTATAAGGGGCTCAGCTTCCCCTGTGGTTATGTGTCCAGCGGAGTAGTCAAGGATTTTGCCGTCGTTCTCAGTTATCAGGTTACATCGAAACGCAGCATCGGTTTTGCCAAGATTTATACCCCTAGCAGGGGCTTCTAGTGGTCCCCTTCCTGTGCAGTAACGTTTAGGGTCATAGCCTAAGAGTGAGAGTATAGCTGTTTCCGATCCTGGATTGAGACCGTCAGGCACATTTTTAATTAACCCGTTTTTGCCTTTGGCTGCTATTGCATCTATGTTCGGTTTGTGAGCTATTTGGAGGGGAGTTTTGTTTCCTAGCTCAGGCACAGGATAATCAGCCATGCCGTCGCCAACAATGAGCAAATACTTCATAGTTTAGCCAGCTCACCTTAAACACTAAAGCCTTTTTAAAGATTAGTTGAAAATAAGGTTTGTCTACCAAAAAGTCCAAGGCAATTCATCCATGTACTCGTTCAGAGAGCGGACAGTTGTACCGTTATGGTGCTTAAGAACTTTAACTATCGTGGAAGCTAATTCTAAATTTACAATTACAGGAACGTTGAATTCAACTGCTTGCCGACGTATAATGTAACCGTCAGTTAAAACTTCAGTGTATTTTGTTCGCTTGTTAGGCATGGGCACATTGATCACGAGATCAATTTTGTGTTCCTGCAGGTAATCGAGTATGTTATTGGGGTTTACGTTTGCCTCTTTAACCTTGAGCAACTCAGTAACCTTTACTCCGTGTGCTTGGATAACTTCTGCAGTGTGTTTAGTTGCATAAATTGTGAAACCCATCTCTTCAAAAGCCCGAGCTAACCCCACGGCACGTCTCTTATGTTCGTCACCGCCCACTGTTATAAGCACCGCGCCGTTTTTGGGAGGCATACGAAATTCGGCAGACTGCAATGCTTTAGAGAAGGCGTCAGCGAAGTTTTCACCTAAACATGCAACTTCGCCTGTGCTGAGCATTTCCACCCCCAATATAGGATCAGCACCACTCAACCTCATGAAACTGAACTGAGGCACTTTAACAGCCACGTGGCGGAAGGGAGGTAACTCGCATGTTTTGAGAACTTGAGTAAATTTCTTACCTAACATCGCCAAAGTTGCAAGTTCGATAAGGTTAACACCGCGGGTTTTACTTACAAAAGGAATTGACCGCGAAGCACGCAAGTTACATTCTATGACGCTAACTTCGTCATCCTTGACTAAGTACTGTATGTTGTAGGGACCTTTGATGTTTAAAGCCTTGACAATTTTCTGTGTGGCATCTTCAATTTTCTTCGTAATCGCTAGGGAAAGAGTCTGCGGTGGAATGGACATCGTTGCGTCGCCACTGTGTACACCTGCGTTTTCAACGTGTTCTATTATTGCACCGATGAGACAGGTATCACCATCCGAAACGCCGTCGGCTTCAACTTCTTTGGCGCCTTCCACAAATTTGCTTATAACAACTGGGTGGTCGCGGGAAACTTTAGCGGCTAACTTGAGAAAGTTATCTAATGTGGCTTCATCGTAGGCAACACGCATGGCTGATCCTGAAAGCACATAACTGGGGCGCACAATTACGGGGTAGCCTATTTTTTCTGCAAAAAGTTTGGCGCCTTCAATCGAGGCCAGTTTACTCCATGGCGGCTGTGGAATATCGAGCCTATCCAAAAGCTCGCTAAATTTGGAGCGGTCTTCTGCCACATCTATATCTTCGGCGGCTGTGCCCAGCAATTTTATGCCTGAGTGGGCTAATTTCATAGCAAGATTATTTGGAATTTGCCCGCCGACGCTTGCTATTAGTCCTGAGGGATTTTCTTTTTCGTAAATGTCGAGGATCCTTTCAGGGGTCAATTCTTCAAAGTACAGCTTATCTGAGATGTCATAGTCGGTGGAAACTGTTTCAGGGTTATAGTTCACCATTATGGCTTCTTGGATGCCGTGTTTCTTTAAAGCCCAAATGGTATTGACGCCACACCAGTCAAATTCTACACTGGAACCGATACGGAAAACCCCTGCGCCTAAAACCATAACTTTGATGTTTTCTCTGTCGAGTTCTATGTCATCTTCTGTTCCTCCATACGTCAAGTACAAATAGTTAGTTTTGGCGGGCCATTCTGCTGCCATCGTATCGATTTGCTTAATTACAGGTGTTATACCCGCGGTTTTTCGAAATTGCCGAACTTCAGGTTCAGTAGTGCCTGTGCATATAGCAATTTGCTCGTCTGAGAAACCCAACCTCTTTGCTTCACGAATAATCTCTTTAGCAGCACTCTCTTTAAGTTTTAGAGCACAAAGTTGCGCTTCCATATCGATGATATTTTGAATTTTGTGCAGAAAGAATGGGTCAACACCACTTAAGCGATAGATTTCTTCGACGGAAATGCCCATTTTTAGGGCTTTAACAATTTTGAATAGTCGTTCATCCGTGGGGTTAGCCAGCACATCTTTGATTTTTTCAGGGGATTCAGGTTCAGAATCTTCAGGGTTACAAACCAAACCTACCTTGCCGATGTCTAGCATGCGCACAGCTTTCTGCAGCGCTTCTTCTAGACAACGTCCAATTGCCATGACTTCGCCGACGGAACGCATCTGGGGACCTATGTGGCGGTCTGCATTTTTGAATTTCTGCAGATCCCACCGAGGGATCTTGACTGTGATGTAATCTAATGCGGGTTCAAAACAGGCGGTTGTGACTTGAGTAACTTTATTTATCAACTCTGGCAGAGTGTAACCGATTGTGAGTTTGGTGGCTATGTAAGCTAAGGGATAACCTGTGACTTTGCTTGCGAGAGCCGAACTTCTAGAAAGACGCGAATTAACTTCTATAACACGGAATTCTTCAGATTTTGGATTCAGCGCCCATTGAATGTTGCACTCACCAATAATGCCTAAGCTACGTATGGCGTTCAAAGCTGCAGACCGCATCAGATGGTATTCACGGTTGGTCAGTGTTTGAGAAGGCGCCACAACAATTGAGTCACCCGTGTGAACACCCATTGGATCAATGTTTTCCATGTTACAGATTATAAGGCAGTTATCGTGGTAGTCACGCATAACCTCGTACTCAAGTTCCTTCCAATGACCTACGTACTCCTCTACGAGAACTTGGGTTATTCGACTCTGAACCAAGCCACGGTTGACTATTTCTTTTAATTCGTTGTCGTTGTGAGCAACACCAGCTCCTTTTCCACCGAGTGTATAAGCGACGCGTACGATTACAGGATAGCCAATTTCATTTGCTGCTACTAGTGCATCTTTCACTGTGTGTGCTGATTTACTCCGTAGTGTAGGAACACCGGCTTTAATCATGACTTGCCGGAAAAGCTCACGGTCGCTAGTATTCTCTATAGATTCAACAGATGTACCTAAAACTTTGACGCCGTACCTTTCTAAGACGCCGTTTTTTGACAGTTCAATGCCACAGTTAAGCGCGGTTTGACCGCCAAAACCAAGTAGAATGCCGTCGGGTTTCTCTTTCTGTATTACTTTTTCGACGTATTCGGGCGTCACAGGGAGGAGGTAAACTTTACCTGATAGGCGTGGATCAGTTTGAATAGTTGCTATATTGGGGTTGACGAGAACAGTTTCGATACCCTCTTCTCGGAGAGCTTTTATGCATTGGCTACCTGAATAGTCAAATTCGGCAGCTTCTCCAATTTTGATGGCTCCACTGCCGAGAACCAGAACTTTTTTTATCCAATCAAACTTGGGCATCTCGGCTATCCTCCAGACTCTTCAGAAATATATCGAAGAGGAATTCAGTGTCGTATGGTCCTGGGGATGCTTCGGGATGCCACTGTATAGCAAAAACGTGTTTACTTTTGTGTCTAACACCTTCTATTGTTTTGTCGTTAGCGTTAACAAACCATGCTTCTAGAGGTGTTCTACTGAAACATTCGTTAGTTATCGCGTAGCCGTGGTTTTGGGTGGTGATGTAACAGCGATTAGTAAACAAATCCAATGCAGGCTGGTTTTGACTACGGTGACCGTATTTGAGTTTGTATGTGTCTCCGCCTACCGCCAACGCCAATATCTGAGCACCCAAACAGATGCCCATAAAAGGCTTTTGTTCAACAATTTCTTTGATCGTTTCTATGGTAGCAACGCATTTTTTGGGGTCGCCTGGACCGTTACTTAAGAAAATACCTGCTGGACGGTAATCTAAGATTTCTTTAGCGGAAAAATTGTATGGTACACGAGTGACGTTTATACCGCGGTTTAACAGGTTTCGTATAATGTTATATTTAACCCCGCAGTCTATGAGAACCACATTATATTTGCCACTGACAGCGTAGTGAACGGGTTCTTTGACAGAAACCGCACTAACTAAATCCGTCTGGTTAGGGTCAGGAATAGAAGTTGCTTCTTTAAGCAAACTCTCAAGGTTAAGGTCTTCACCTTCCTCACAAACTTGAAGTACACCCAACATTACTCCGTGTGTTCTAAGTTTCTTAGTTAAGGCACGGGTATCGATACCACTTATACCAGGGATGTTTTCGTCCCGTAACCACTGATCCAAAGTCCGAGTCGACGCCCAATGGAAAGGTTCAGTACATAACTCGTGGATGATTAATCCTGAAGTTTGGATACGTTCTGATTCAAAATAAATGGGGATACCGAAGTTTAGATCACAAGAAGACGGAACACCATAGTTTCCCACAAGAGGATAGGTCAAAGCTAGAAGTTGCCCTTTATAGGACGGATCAGTGAGAGCCTCAGGATAACCCACCATTGAAGTGGAGAATACTACTTCTCCGGTCACTTTTCTGGAGGCGCCAAAGCCTTTACCGACATAGAAAGTGCCGTCTTCTAAAACTAGAGCCGCTTTTTTGTTTTTGCAGGAGTCAAGTTGTTGAAACAAAGCCCTATTCTACCTATCAACTTAAATTTTTAAAGATTACGTTTTCACCTTTTGTGGGTAAAAATATAGCTGCACTACAGAGCTTAGCTTGTTTTCCGCTTCTTCAAGCGCCTTGTCAAGCTTTGATATATTGGATTTGGTGGCGAACAGCTGTTTTTCTCGTGTCACCAACGCACGCTTCACCTCAACGGGCGCTGGTCCGCCTTTAACGTTGTGGGTCTGCACAAGTTTAAGCGGGTTCACCAGTTCTTTGATCTCTTCCTCTTTAACGGTAACTTTTATACCTGCCACATCCTGGGAAACTTTTGCCAGCAAAACAGGCGTCGCATCCTCAAAGGTCAATTTTGCTTCAATCAGTGATTTGACGAGGGCACCGACAATTTTGTGGGCAGTTCGGAAAGGTACCCTATGTCTCCGCACTAAGGTGTTAGCCAGTTCAGTAGCTGCCACAAAACTCTTCGAAACTTTGCTTGAAATGTCTGCAGTGACTTTGAGTTTAGGGAGAATTTTGTGCATCATATCTAAGGAAGCACGGGTAATTTCTACAGAGTCCCACAGTTTAGGCGTAATTTCCTGAAAGTCCAGATTATAAGTGGAGGGCAAATTTTTCAGCGTTGCAGTTACAGCCATGAGATTGCCCAGCACATGACTAGTCCGCGCACGTATGACTTCTAAGACTTCAGGGTTCTTCTTTTGAGGCATAATGCTACTGGTGCTAGTAAATTCATCAGGAAGTTCAACTACTCCAAAATCAGGAGAACTCCAAATTATTAGATCCTCAGCAAATCGGCTTAAGTTTACTGAAATCATCGCAAGCACTGATATGGCTTCAACTATAAAGTCTCGACTGCTCACCGCGTCTATGGAGTTTTCTACTATGCCGTTGAAGCCTAAAAGTTCAGCGGTGCGGTCACGATTTATCGGAAAACTGGTAGTTGCCAAAGCCCCTGCTCCTAAAGGAGAAAGATTAACTCGAACGTAGAGGTTTTGGAGTCTCTGCAGGTCCCGTTCTAACATGTCAAAGTAAGAAAGCAAGTAATGCGCAAAAGTTACAGGTTGAGCAGGCTGCAGATGCGTGTACTCCAAGATTACAGTCTCCAAGTTCTCTTCCGCCACTTCGGTCAAGTGGTCCTGTACATGAGCCACGGTACGCATTATAACGAGCAATTCGTTACGTAGAACCATACGGATGGCGGTGGCGACTTGGTCGTTTCGGCTTTTGGCTATGTGAAGATTGCCGCCTACTTCAGGTCCATTCTCGCTGAGAACTGCTTCCTCAACAGCCATGTGAACATCTTCTGCAGATTCACCCAATTGCATGTTTACATGTTTTGCTAAAGTCGCCAAAATTTTTGCGCCGTCGTCTTTAGTTATGATTTCCTGTTCAATAAGCATAACAACATGAGCTTTGTTTATGGCTAAAACCGCATCTAGCAGGCGTGTGTCATCTTTGAGTGATGAAGTGAAGTGGACAACGTCTTCACGTATTTTTGTTAGGCGTCCACCATGAAGGATTTTTGACGTAACACACCAACTCTTTGAGTTTTATTTACACAAGAAGCTATGTTGATTTGACGCTTTTTTCTTGGAAGATAACTTGAGAGCGTTGTACATTCTGGTTTGAAGACCCCATAGTTCAATGAAGCCCTTTGAATACGACTGGTTAAACGAGGTTTTGATGTTATAGTTAGCCAAATTTTTGTCATAGAGAGACATCGGCGAATTGCGTCCAACCACTCGGAGTCCGCCTTTGTAAAGTTTGAGGCGAACCTCGCCGGTCACATTCTCTTGTGACTTGTTTATGAAAGCGTCAAGGTCCTCTTTGAGAGGGTCAACCCAAAGTCCAGAATATGCCAAGAAGACCCATTCGGCATCAATGTATTGTTTGAAGAGGACTTCATGGCGGGTCATAACCAGTTTTTCTAAGTCTTTATGAGCCTCCAAAATAACTGTGGCAGCTGGACATTCGTAGACTTCGCGGGATTTTATACCAACGAGTCGGTCTTCGATGTGGTCTATACGTCCAACTCCGTGTTTTCCCGCGATTTTATTGAGGGCTTCAACTAGAGCAAGAGGCTTCATTTTTTCTCCGTTGACTGCTATGGGGATGCCTTGTTCAAATGTAATTGTAACGTACTCTGGGGTATTGGGTGCCTTCTCAGCGGAAACTGTCCACTCGTAGGCTTCTTCTGGCGGCTCATTTTTTGCGTCCTCCAAGAGTCCACACTCTATGGCGCGGCCCCATACGCTGGCGTCTATACTAAACTTTTTTGCAGCGTCAGAAACAGGGATGCCCTTGGTTTTGGCGTATTCAATTTCTTCTTCTCTAGTCATGCCCCATTCTCGAACAGGAGCAATTATTTTTTTGTCTGGAGCTAACGAACTCAGAGTGATATCGAATCGCACTTGATCGTTGCCTCTGCCTGTGCAACCGTGAGCTAATCCTGTGGCACCTTCTTTCTCAGCAACTTCAACCATTTTCTTGGCAATCAGAGGGCGCGAAAGACTAGTGCTGACGGGATATTTGCCTTCGTAGAGAGCGTTAGCTTTTATGGCTGGAAAAATGTAATCAGTTACAAATTCATGTTTGGCATCAACAGAGAAGTGTTTTAGGACCCCAAGTTTGTTGGCTTTAGCTTCGACACCCTTGAGGTCTTCCTGTTGTCCGACATCAACGGTAACAGTTATTACTTCTGCGTAATACTTCTCCTGTAAGTATTTTATTAATACAGATGTATCTAGCCCGCCGCTGTAGGCGAGTACAAATTTTTCAGTGATGATTTACTCCCCCGTTTTTGAAATCCAAATTATTCCCCTAGCGTTCCGTACAGTGTTTTTAAACTTTACGACTTTTTTGTAACATAACAAGCTTTAAATGTCCTAAATAATACATCATGGGCTGTATGACGACGACCGCACAAAACGTCCGCAATTACCTCCGCAACAAACCCTATCTGCTGGAAGCTCTAGAGAAGGGTATAGTTAATCTCAGCGAATTGTCTCGTCAAATCCAAAAAGAACTTGAAACTAACAACATAACCGCTACCAAAGCTGCTCTACGCCGATTCGGTGAAGAACTAAAAAAACGTAGGCAAAAAAGAGAGGAAAAAGTGTTGCAAATTCTCAAACGCAGCAGCATAGCAGTTTATGACCGAAAAGCGGTGATTATAACTACCAAAGAGGTTAACACAAAAAGTGGCATGAAAGTGGATTTACCAGGAAAATTTGTCTATCTCCTTGACCGCGCCGACCTGCCTGAACGCATAAGCACATTGGTTAAACACGACAATTGCACCATGATTGTCATCAACTCACCTGAAGAACTAGAAGCAACCCCAGGAGTTGTTGCCTTCTTGACCACTTTGCTTGCCGAGCAAAATGTGAACATAGTAGAATTCATCTCCTGCTGGACCGAAACTGTAATAGTTGTGGACAAGCAGGACAGCCTCAAAGCGTATGAGGCATTAACCAACTTAGTTGGTTAAAAATAGAGAGAATCTAACTCAAAATAATATTAATAATTGTAGAAATATTAACTGTGCGTCTGTGAGGAAAAGCGATGCCCCACAATGAAGTTACAGTTCAAGCACCAGCGACCAGCGCCAACCTTGGACCAGGATTTGACATCTTCGGTTTAGCGTTAGAGTATCCCAGCGATAAAGTTACAATTACACTCGCTGACAGAGAAGCCGGCATAAAAATTGAAGTTTTCGGGGTGGCAGCGCAGACAATTTCAACAGCACCTGAACGAAACACTGCCGGCGTCGTCGCAAAGCACATTCTAAGAGATTACTGGCTAAACAGGGGCGTCAACATTAAAATTGAAAAAGGCATATGGCCAAGCCGGGGCTTGGGTAGCAGTGCAGCTTCGGCAGCAGCCACGGCGTTTGGATTAAACCATTTACTTAATATTAAACTTTCCACAGATCAGCTCGTCAGGTTTGCAGCTAAAGGGGAAGTGGCTAGCGCGGGGTCTGCCCACGCAGACAACGTTGCCGCCGCTATCTACGGCAACTTTGTAATAGTGAAAGCGTATAATCCCGTGGAAGTCATCCCTCTGAAGGCGCCTGCTGATATGGAAGTCTGCGTAGCGTTCCCTCAAATAGTCACGCCGAAGGGTAAAACTGTGAAGGCGCGTTCAGTTATACCGAAGATGACACAATTAGAAAAAGTTATCTATAACACAGGGAAAGTTGCAGCGATGGTAAGCGGATTTTACACTGAAGATGTAGATCTTATAGGTCAGTCTATGTCGGACGCCATTGTTGAACCAGCCCGAACTTTTCTAATTCCAGGGTATGCTAAGGTTAAAGAGAGCGCTTTTAAAGCAGGTGCATGTGGCTTTGGAATCAGCGGTGCTGGTCCTTCAGTAATAGCCATAGTCAACAAGAAAAAAGCAAACTCTGGGAAAGTGGCACAAGCCATGAAAGAAAGCTTTGAGGATGTTGGTTTGGAGGCAACTGCTTTTGCCACCCGACCTAGTAAAGGTGTAAGTTTAATTGAGGAGTGAAAGAAAGTGACACATCAAGAATGCATCAACTGTGGAGCTAAATACAGCATAAATGAAATTGTATATTTCTGCACAAAATGTGGAGACCTGCTTGAGGTTAAATATGACCTTAACGAGTTAGCAGAGAAATTAAAGAAAAACAACTGGCAAGATATGCCGCTTTCTGTTTGGCGGTACAGAGACTTAATGCCCATCGAGGACGTAAGTAAAATAGTTTCGCTCAACGAAGGCGGAACAGGACTGCATTCTTGCCACAAGTTGGGAAAGCAGTTAGGACTTTTGCAGTTATGGGTGAAAAATGAAGGCGAAAACCCCACTGGGTCTTTCAAAGACAGAGGCATGACTGTGGGCGTCTCCAAAGCAAATGAATTAGGCGCCAAAAACGTTATCTGCGCCTCTACAGGAAACACATCGGCGTCATTGGCGGCGTATGCAGCAAAAGCAGGAATGCGATGCACTGTGTTGATTCCTTCGGGCAAAATCGCCTATGGTAAACTGTCGCAGGCGATGATTTACGGTGCTAAAGTTCTTCAAATCCGGGGCAACTTTGACCAATCGTTAGATGTGGTGCTTAAAATTTCTGAGAGACACCCAAGCATCTATCTGCTCAATTCGATTAATCCTTTCAGGGTTGAGGGGCAGAAGTCACTGGCTTTTGAAGTATGTGATCAGCTCGACCAAGAAGCGCCAGACAGAGTAGTGGTACCTGTGGGTAATGCAGGCAACATCAGCGCGATCTGGAAAGGCTTCACTGAATATAGGAAACTTGGGTTTATCAAAAAACTGCCAAAAATGACAGGCATTCAGGCGGCTGGATCCGCGCCAATAGTTCACGCTATAAAAACCAACAGTGACAAGATTGTACCAGTCGAAAACCCTGAAACTGTAGCTACAGCCATTCGAATCGGGTCACCTGTCAGTTGGAAGAAAGCTGTCAACGCCATTCGCGACTCAGACGGAACAGCAGAAACAGTTACTGACGACGAGATTCTGGAAGCGCAGAAAATGTTAGCCCGCGTGGAAGGCATATTTGTTGAGCCTGCAAGCGCTTCATCCATCGCAGGACTAATTAAACTAGTGAAGAATGGCATTATAGACAAAAATGAACGAGTTGTCTGTGTAACAACTGGACATGGGCTCAAAGACCCAGACACCGCAGTAAAAATGAGTGAAAAACCTGTGGAAGTCGATGCTGAAATGTCTGACATTGAAGAGGCTCTTGGTCTGAAGCAGTATGTGACAGCGGGAGTAAGGTGAGAAACGATGAGGATAATTTTGGTAGGGTATGGTGTCGTAGGTAGAGGCGTAACTACCATTCTTACAAGTAAATATGCTAACAACACTTCAGATTATGGCTTCAATCCAAAAATTGTTGCCATCACAGATATAGACGGGGCGGTTATAAATCCAAGGGGTCTGAGCCCACAGAAGTTAGAAGAGATTAAGCAAAGGGGTTTCCCCATATCAAAAGATCCCGATTTTGGTCACCCTGGAATGACAGCACTAGAAGTTATTGAATCTGTCGAGGCAGAGGTAGTGGTGGAAGTCACACCTGTCAACATAAAAAACGGCGAGCCAGCTATTTCTCACATCACAGAAGCTTTCAAAACAGGGAAACATGTTGTCACAACAAATAAAGGACCGTTAGCCTTGGCCATGCCAGCGCTCACTGAGCTTGCTGAACATAATAATGTTTGTCTACGCTTTAGCGGCACCGTTGGAGGAGGAACCCCTATGCTTGAATTTGCCAAAAGATGTCTTGCAGGAGATAAAATTCTTGCAATTCGTGGTATATTGAACGGGACAACTAATTACATACTCACTGAGATGACCCAGCATCACATATCTTTCCAAGAAGCTTTGACAGATGCTCAGAAATTAGGATACGCAGAGAGAGATCCGACCATGGACATTGACGGTTTTGACACAGCATGTAAGGTGGTTATTTTGGCTAACTGGATAATGAACAAGAAAGTAACTTTAAAAGACGTAGACCGAACGGGAATCCGTGATGTAACATTGCAAGCGCTTAATGAAGCAAGCAAACGAGGTAACACAATTAAGCTTATAGGCACCATAGATGGTGATAAACCAACTGTGAAACCAACCGAGATAGCGAAAATTGACCCGTTATGTGTTAGCGGAGTCCTTAATGCCGTAACCTTTTCTACCGAATATGCAGGAGAACAAACTCTCATCGGCAGAGGTGCAGGTGGCATAGAAACTGCCAGTGCAGTTTTAAGGGATCTCTTAGACATTAGAAATAAGTTAGCAAATAGATTACTCTCATAGAGAAGGAATCTAAATGAAGAAAATAGTAATGAAGTTCGGTGGAACCAGTGTTGGCACAGGCGAAAACATTCGTCACGTAGCCGATTTGGTTGAGCAGTACGCCAAAAATGGCTGTAAGGTGAGTGTTGTGGTCTCGGCTTTAGCGGGAGTCACTAACAGTTTGCTTGAGGTGGCTTGTCAAGCTAAAAAAAGCGACATAAACCACATCGAAAGTTTCACCAAAAAAATACTCCAAAAACATCTGGAGGCAACTTCAACCGCTATTAGTAGCAATCAAATCCAAAAAGAAGTAAGTCAAATTATAGAAAAAACCATTTCAGAACTAGAGAAGATTTTAACGGGCATTTGCTACGTTGGCGAGCTTACAGCTAAATCCAAAGACTACGTCGCCTCATTTGGAGAACGGTTATCTGCACCTATTGTGTGGGGGGCAATAAAAGACCACAAGCTTGAAACTCGATGGTTCACGGGTAAAGAAGCAGGGATAGTTACGGACTCAAACTTTGGTGAAGCAGAACCGCTAATGAACTACACTACACACCTTATCCGCGAACGAGTAGGCCCGCTACTCGAGAAAGGTGTTATTCCAATTGTAACAGGCTTCATCGCTGCAAACCAAGAGGGTGTAGTGACCACTGTTGGGCGTGGCGGTTCAGATTACACCGCGACAATCCTCGGCGTTGCGTTGCAGGCTGACGAGGTGTGGATTTGGACCGATGTCGACGGCATAATGACGACAGACCCTAAAATTGTTCCAAATGCCCGTATGCTCCCTCAACTTAGCTACCAAGAAGCGACAGAAATGGCGATTTTCGGAGCTAAAGCTATGCATCCGCGTGCCTTGGGACCAGCAATTAAAGAAAATATACCTGTACGAATACGTAGCGTTTTTCACCCAGAAAACGAAGGAACACTCATAACCAAAGACTCTGATGCAAAATTCAGCGGTGTAGTCAAGGCAGTAGCCCTCATCAAAGATGTGGCTATGATTAATGTTGGCGGTGGGGGCATGGTAGGTGCGCCGGGTAGTTATGCTAAAGTTTTTGAGGTTTTAGGCAAAAGCGGCATCAATATAATGATGATTTCTACAGCTGTTTCTGAAGCAAATATCTCCATGGTTATCCGCAGAAACCTAGTCGGAAGAGCGATCAGCACTTTAGAAATAGCATTGATGGGCAAGGGTTTGGTCAGTGAGGTAACCACCGAAGATGATGTGGCAGTGGTAGCTGTGATGGGCGCAAACATGAAGGGCACTTTGGGTGTGGCATCAAAAATCTTCGCCACCGTCGCCAATGCAGGTATAAACATACGAATGATTGCCCAAGGTAGCTCAGAACTAAACATTTCATTTGTGGTAAAAGAGAAGGATGGTTCTACGGTCGTGCGTGCAATTCACGACGCGTTTGGACTAGACAAAATCTAACATAACTGCCTTCTTCTTTTTTATGTTGTGAAGTCGTTCAAAACGCAGTCTCGGTTCCGTTGAAGCTGTTTCTCTTGTTATGGTAAAGTTGGCTTAGTTTCAGAAGAGTTTCTTTATAGATCTGAATGCTATCTAAGTATTCACTTATCAATATGTGTTCCTCAGGTGTGTGATCCAGATGACCATCCCCTGGCCCATAGGTCACTATGGGCAAATTCATGGCTTTTCCAAGAATGTTCATGTCGCCTGTACCAGTTTTACGCAGCAAAGTGGCGGGTTTGTTGAGAACTTTGCGGATTGCCGCTGATAACGCATGCACCAACGGAGAGCTTTTGTTTACCTCAAAGGGTTCAACTGAATCTTTCAGTGTGACTTTGATGTTAACTTTGGGGTGGGCATCTTTGTATTGAGTTATAGCTTTTTGAACTTGCTCTAATATCTGTGTAGCTGTAAACTGGATGGGAACTCGAATGTCAAGGTGCATTTCACATTCAAAAGGGATGACGGAGTCTGCTCTTCCACCTTCAAGTTTTGTTATACAAAGAGTAACCGCATAGAAGGGGCTTTCCTCTTGCTCAAGTTTAGGGAAACTTTGTTTGATGCACTCTGACAGCTCGAAAGCTTTTTCGAGGGCATTGTCGTAGAGCCATGGTGTTGAAGAATGCCCCGTTTGGGTCTTGATGATTATTTTAAGTTGGAGTTGCCCTTTGTATCCTACCGTTATATTTTCTACGCCACTCGGTTCTCCAAATATAGCATAGTCGGCAAAGATGCCTTCATTTATAAGATGACGGACGCCACGACTGGTAGCTTCTTCTTCGACAACTGCAGCCACTAGAACTTTGCCTTTGAAATCAGATTCTTTGGCAACTTCTGCTGCTGCCATAATCATAGCGGCTAATGGTCCCTTTGCGTCGACTGCTCCGCGCGCGTAGATTTTACCTTCCTCCACTCTCAGTGGGAGGTAGCCCTCAACGGTGTCCATGTGTCCACATAAAAATATGGTTGGCTCACCTTCACCGACTACTCCTATGACGTTTCCTATGGCGTCCACGCCGACTTGAAAGCCAAATTTCTTCATTTTGCTCGCTATGAAGTTAGCGATGTCTTCTTCTTTGCCTGAAGGGCTGTAGATACCCAGCAGGTTAATCAGAAACTGGACAGCTTGCTGCTCTTGCATATTCTTCTTCTCCCAAAACCAAGTCAAGAACTGATATGGCTTTGTCAATTTGCTTTTTTGTTATTACCAAAGGAGGCAGAAAACGCAGTACGTTGCGACCAGCGTCCAATATGAGAACACCTCTCTCAGCAGCTTTCAATATGACGCTAAAGACTTCAAAGCGAAGCTCCATGCCTATCATCAGGCCTTTTCCGCGAACTTCTTTCACGATACTGTGTTTGGTTTGGAGTTTTTCCAGTTGTTCTTTGAAATATTTGCCGAGGATAGCGGCGTTTTCAGTCAATTTTTCTTCTATGAGGGCGTCTATGGCAGCGCACCCTGCCGCGCAAACCAGCGGGCTTCCGCTGAAGGTTGTGGAGTGCTCGCCAACCTTGAATGAAGACATTATAGGTTCTTTTGCCACGGTAACGCCAATTGGCAAGCCCCCTGCGAAAGGTTTGGCAAGACACATTATATCAGGGGTAACGCCCCAGTGTTCACATCCGAAAAGTTTACCTGTTCTGCCAAAACCAGTTTGCACTTCATCTAAGATTAAAAGGACGTTGTTTTCGTCGCAGATTTGGCGTAAACCCTCCAAGAAGCCGTCTGGAGGTACACGGACGCCACCTTCCCCCCTGATGGGCTCAGCAAGGACAGCAGCGGTTTTTTCAGAGATTGCTTCTTTGATTTTGTCAAGATTATCTGGGGGAACATGTTTTATGTCAGGAACCAGCGGCAGAAAAGGTTCACGGTACTTTTTGTCCCATGTGGCGGATAGGGCGCCCATGGTTTTACCGTGATAGCCACCCATCATAGCGATTATTTCGGGTTTGCCTGTGTATTTGCGGGCAAGTTTAATGGCACATTCCACTGATTCGGCGCCGCTGTTTGAGAGAAACGCTTTGTTTAGCCCTTTCGGGGTTATGTTTGTGAGTTTTTCGAGGAATTCGGTGCGTTTATCGTTGTAGAGGCTGGCATGACAGGAAATGAGAGATTTTGCTTGTTTGCAGATTGCTGTGACTACCTTAGGATGGCAGTGACCAAGTAAGGCTACGCCGTAGCTGCCCATACAGTCAACGTATTCTTTGCCATTTATGTCCCAAACTGTGGCGCCTTTACCCTTAGTTATAACTATTGGGCGTTTACCGAAGACGTTTGCCATCAGCTTGTTTTCTTGTTCAATTATGTTTTTTTCATTCACAAGTGATCACGGTGCCAGTTTCATGTTTCAATGCAGAAGAAATTGGGGTTTTTCCTGTACCTGAAGTTATTATCACTTCGCCAACGCCTTGATTGAGTGCTTCTAGTGTTGCATGAACCTTAGTGCTCATGCCCGCGCCTATGCTTTTTAGAACTTCCTTGACTTCTGAAGCACTGATTTTTGGAATACGTTCACCTTTGAGCATCAAGCCCTCAACGTCTGTGAGAAGTATTAGACTGTCAGCTTTGAGGGCACCTGCGATTGTTGCAGCAGTGCGGTCACCATCCACGTTGAGGGGTTCATATTCTTGGCTCATAGCGATAGGCGTCACAATAGTAGTGTAGCCTTTCTCCATAAGAAGATTTAACAATTCGATGTTGACTTGAGTTATTTTTCCTGTGTAGCCACCGTCTATTACTCGCTTGCGTCCTCTTTCATCAACAACTATAAGACGAGCTTTTCGTTCTGCCTTCAGGATAGAGCCATCTAGACCTGACAAGCCTACTGTGGGAATCCCTTGACTTTGCATAGCAAGGGTGATTTGTTTGTTGATTTTGCCTGCCATGACCATTGTGTAAATTTCGATTGTCTCTTTGTCTGTGTAGCGACTTCTGAAGCCTTCAGGCGAGATGATGAACTTTTGTTCTTTACCCAGTTTCGAGGCAATTTCGGTAACTTCAATGCCGCCGCCGTGAACCAGTACCGCCTTATTTTCTACAAGCACATTTTTGAGGTCGGTAACGAGGTCGCTTGAGGCGCCTTCTTTGAGTATGCTTCCTCCCATTTTTATGACAAGAAACATGGTTATCACATCGGATGGAAACCCGTACTTTTTAGCCCTGTTGTTTCGTCAATGCCCAGCATTAGGTTGAGACATTGAACACCTTGACCTGAAGCGCCCTTGACCAGGTTATCGATGGCAGAAAACATCATCAGATGGTCTGTGTGATGGTCAATTTCAAAGCCTATATCACAGTAGTTTGTGCCTTGGGTGATTTTTGGATCAGGAAGCTGGTAGACGCCTTTCTGATATTTGACAAAACGTATGAAAGGTTCACCTTCGTAGGTTCCGCGGAGTGCCTTCCACAGGTCTTTAGCGGTTATAGGTTGCTTTGGAAAAGCATGAATAGTAACGAGTATACCGCGTATCATGTTGACGGCGTGGGGAGTAAAGGAAATTTTGACAGGTTCGCCTGAGAAGACGCTAATTTCCTGTTCAACTTCCCCGATGTGCCGGTGCATAGTAATCTTGTAGGGTCGGACACCGCCAGCTCGCTCAGGATGATGGGAAGCCGCAGTAGGTTTGCTACCTCCTCCTGAGGAGCCAACTTTAAGGTCGGCGACTATATGTTTTTTGTCAATAAGATCAGCCTTAATTAAGGGAACTAAAGCCAGAATCGTGGCAGTTGCCATGCATCCTGGGCACGAGACGAGGCGGGCTTTTTTTATTTCTTCACGGTGTAACTCAGGAAGACCGTAGACAGCTTCTTTGAGAAGTGAAGGGTTGCTGTGTTTCCAGCCATACCATGTTTCGTAGTCAGCGGGGTTTTTGAGGCGAAAATCCGCGCTCATATCGATGACTTTCAGTCCTGATTCCAAAATTTTGGGAACAAGGTTGACTGAGCCGCCGTGGGGAGTTGCTGTGAAAACTACATCGCAGTTCTTTTTAAGTTCAGTTATGTCTTGAGGAACAAATTTTAGTTGGGTTAGGCCGCGCAGGTTCGGATGAACATTAAAGATGTATTCGCTTGCGCTTTGGCGGCTGGTAACCATTGTTACCTCTACCTGTGGGTGCAGAAGGAGAAGACGCAGAAGTTCTCCTCCAACGTAGCCTGTTCCACCAATTATTCCTATTCGTATCACTTTGTTTTTCACCTTTACCTCGTGACTTTTAGAGCAGGCTCTGGGCGCTTTTCAGTAGTGGCACCGCGACGTTTATACCTGCTATGAGGCGTGTTTGCTCCCAAAATTCGGGGCAACTGTTGGCCTCGTGGAAGACTATGTTTGTATGGTTTGCTTGCACATTTTCTTCAATTACGTTTTTAATCTTAGTATATGGCTCGGTGCTCATGTAGTTTTTAAAAGCCGTCTCCAGTTTGCTGTTCCACGCCTTAAAGTCATGCAAACGGCTTTCGTCTTTTTTGATTTTTGAGACAACAGAGAATGTTTCTGCTGCTTTTTGGAGCTCAGCTTTCACGGTTTCATCGTCAACTTGCTTGTTTTCACCTACGTTCACCATGGCATCCAAGGCGAAAACCCAAGCATCATGATTTTTGCCCAATGCTTTACCACATTTCACTGCCAAGCCTTGGATGCTTTGAGGCAGTTTTACGTCAAAGACAAGATTGCCAAGGAAAGTGTTTGTTCGAAAATCAGCAAAACCTGCCCGCGCTAGAGCAACGGGGTGACAGATGGGTTGTTTGCTTTTTTCTTTGGACACTATGATACGTAAATCATAGAACCATTTTTGAATGAGTTCCTGTGCAACTATGCCAACAGGATTTATGATGGAAGGTACAGTTTTTTGGATATCGTTGAGGAGCGCGTGTCGGTCTTTTGAAAGCACGATGCCCTTGCCGTGGGTTCCAGCGTCAGGTTTTATTATTATGCTTCTGCCAATTTCCTGTCGCAGCAGGTCGGCAATGTCGGGTTCATTGCGAATAACTCGACCGTCCTTGGTTTTATCAGAGGGGTCACATGGTACATAGGTGGTTTTTGGGATAGGCATTCCAAGTGCCCAAAGTTCCATGAGAGTACGGAATTTACTGTAACAGGTGAATTCTATGGCGGAAGGATTAATAATTTTTTTTCCAAGAACTTCTAACGTGTGAGCAGCATAAATTCGGCGGTTTTTGCTTTGTGCACGATTCATGACCACTTTTATGTCTTTGAAGGTGTCTGTGAGGTTTTTACCTTTACTGGTAACGTTGAATATGTTTGTTCCTATAGTTATGGCGATTTTGCGGAAAGGAATGAACGTCAAGTCAATACCGAGTTGTTCGGCGGTAAGTTTGATGCCGTTTTCGTCATTCTCCGAGCGTTCATAGAGAAGACCGATGCTCATTGTTGACGCGCCCTATGTTAGAATTTTTAAGTAAAGAATAAGGTGGGAGATGAGTCAGATAAAATATCAATTGACGAGGCCTGTGTTTTGGTGAATACTGTTTATTCGCCCCAGTCTTCTCCTTCCAAAGTTAGTTCTTGAAGGTCAACGCAGTCCCCATTTACCTCTTTTACTTCGAGTTCCAGTCCACACCCCGGGCAACTGAGGATTTCTCCTTTTGCTGTGTCGGTTGGAACATCTAGGTCCGCATCGCAGTCAGGACATTTTGCTTTCATCTGTTTCACCTCTTGGATGGTTAGGATCGGTGTTTGTTTACTCATCTTGTTCTCACGTTTATTTTATACGAAATATCTTGGTGATTTAGCCACGTCTCTTTTAAACATTGTGACTTATTTGTAACATACTGGACTTTTGACGTCCCAAACAGAACAACTTTACCGAAGCACTATTTGATTTTTGGTACGAAAACAGGACAAACACCCTATAAATAAACTAAAACCGCAGTGACACACAAAAATAAATGCGAAATAATTAAATTTTAATTAAACTAAAACTATGCTTGGCGTTTGTGGATGGACGAAAAAGATAAAGAAATTCTGAAAAGTCTCAAAGAGAATGGGCGGGCAGGCTACATAGATATTGGAAAACGGATTGGGCTCTCTGAAGGCGCGGTTAGAAAAAGAATAAAGGCGCTCTTCGACAGCGGCGTAATTCGCAAATTTACAGTCAAAATCAGCGTGGCAGAAGGGGCAGAAGCCATAGCTTTGCTATCTACAAATCCTGCTTTACCGACACAAGAAGTTTCAAAAAAAATTCAAGGAATCCCGAATGTAGAAACTATATATGAAGTAACAGGAGAATACGACATAGTTGCAGTCATAAGTGGCATGAGTGTCGTGGAAGTTAATGAGTGCATAGAAAAAATCCGCCGTGTTGAGGGAATACAGAAAACTAACACGATGATAGTTTTGCGTAGTTGGTAGCTAAAGGCACTATTTTTCGTGTTTAGTTTTCAGGTAGTAGGCGGTGAAGACTCCGCTGCTTGCTCCATAAAGGCTAGCCACGTAGTCAAGTGTATCGCGGAGAGTTGCTGCAGAAGGGACAACAAGTTTGAAGTTGTCGTGGTGTATGATGTCGGTCAGACATCCTGTTTCTGTTTTGATGATGGGTAGTCTTAGGTAAGCATTGCCGCATTGGATAACTGCGATTTCACCGCGAGCAGGTTTGCCTTTGCGGACATCTATGGTCTTATGACCCGCTTTAATCCACGTGAAAACTTCTCTTTTTACTGGCAACAACGGCATCGGATACGGCACAAGTCAATTTGGAAGTTAAAGCATTAATAAACTTGACGTTAATGCCCAAATCAGAGCAAGAAGAAACGCTGGCAAAAAATACTTTGGTTAACGGGTTTGACTGGCAAACAAATAACTACGTGTAATCTGGAACAAAATGAGTCACTGTTATATGAAATATTTACTAATTAAATAAAATTGAGTAATGATTACCTTAAGCATTTAGTAACTGGTATTTTAGAGTAGAGTTATGCAAACTTTTAGGGGCGATTACCCTTAAAGAAGGTTTTTCCCGGTTTTGGTTTTCAACAAACTTGTACCTAAACCTAAAAAGGGTAAAGTCCAAACATCTACAGCTAAAGCTAAATCTAAATTTCCACTAGTCAACGAATAAGCCAAATAAATTAAGTAGTGTATGCCAGTCATAACCAGCGAAAAACCAAACCACTTTATTGATTCACCGCTGTTTTCAGTCAACAAGTAAGCTCCAGCGACCGTAAAAACCATCGCCACCGACAAAGTTATCATTGAACCCAAAAAACCCCACGCAGTTACACCTTTAAATAAAAAGGTGTTCCCTATGACCTCAATCATGTCAAACCAACGGAAAATCACATTAAACCACAATGCCGCCACATAGCCTACAGCGGCCGCCCCGATCCATTTCAACGCTTTAACTTTATCTGCAAGGCGGATCTTAAAACTCAAAAGCATAAGCGGTACTCCTGCGAAAACAGCCTGCATCAAAAAAGAAACCCCAAAAAAGTTTAAACCTAAACCTAGCCACCATAGCCCAGAGGGAAACAACAAAACATAGTAGGTACCTTCCAAGAATAGTGCAGCCTCGGCTATGCGCTCAATCAAAGAATGAGGTTTAAGATTATCACCGCCGCAAACCAGAAAAGTCCCCGTCAAAGCCAAAATAACCCCGCCAAATCTTGTCCATAACCCTACTAGCCTTGACAAGAGTACGCCTATGTTACCGGCATAAAAATCTTGTTTTCCAGCAATTACGTTGAACAGGTGTTGGAAGTTGGATGGGAACATATAGATAACCCAGACAAGAAGAGAGCACAGGCTAGCAAACACCCAAATTTTTACGCTACGACTAAGCTGAACCAAACTTTAAGCCTCAAAATGGTTGCTGACATTTAAACGCATTCTGTGCCACATACCAAAAACATGCATTCCTTAAAACTTTAACTAGACCAATTCTACTTAAGACGGCAATACTTTTTACAGTAATCCTCAGCGCTAGGAAAAATCTCGCGCACCCTCTGGTAACGTTTTTCAGCGTTCAAGCCGTTTGCTAGAAGCACCACATCTCGGGTTTTGCCGAAATTTTCGGTTTTGCCGTTTTCTCTTTTACGAACTATTTTTATGCAGTCATCCACCATACAACTCAACACGCAAGCGCCACAGTAAACGCATAGATCTTCAATTATGCCGACCTCCCCTGTTTTCCAATATAACGCGTTGGTGGGGCAGGCCTTAATGCAAAGTTTGCATTGTACACCGACACACGTGTGCTTGTTGATGTTGATTTTGCCTTCTTTAAATAGGTCTTTCACACCTGTAGGCTCTAAGAGTTCTTGGCGTAAGCTTTTTTTGGCGGGTTTTAGCGCAGGGGACGGCGTTTCGGAGAGCAAATTGAATATGTCTATGTCCGCGGATTTTTTTTTCAGACATTGAGACCTCCCAAACAAACAGGCTGACTTTATGGTTATTATTAGGGCGAATTATAATTACTTATCTTAATCAACTCCAAAAATGCCATGCAACACTTAATAACCCAAATGAGCAATAGTAAATTTGTGAGTTGCTATGTGTGAGTTTAACGTAATACTTAATGGCAAAACTGTTTTCAAGGATGTCATTTACGCAAAAACTGACGAGAAAAGCAATGTCACAGTCAAAAATGTCCTTGGTGAAACAAAACAACTCTCAAATTGCAAGATCATTGAAGTAGACGTAAATGCAGCGCAACTAATTTTAACGTCTACAAAGTCATAGCAACTGCTTTGGTAAACAAAACACTATTAGTTGTTGTGTAAACTTTAAGCAGTTGCACTGTAATTGCTCAGGTATAATGTGTAAATAAAGCTATGAAGGAAAACAGCGGCTTTTTATGGCTGCCATTTTTCTATGAGGTACTTGGGGATTTCGCTGCTGTCGCGTGGTCCAACTTGGACTTTCCAGCCGCTGAGTTCCTCAATTTCGCCGCTGATCCGTGAGGCTTTGCCTGGAATGATGAGTTTGCGGTGTTTCACTTTGTTTTCTACGCCTGAAGCTTTGATAGCTTCTGCAACGCGTTCGGCTGTGAGTTTGCGTCCTGCAACGCCGCTGTCTATGGCGGAGCCTTCTGTTTCGACGACGATTAGGTAGGCGTTGATTTTATTGCTTTCAATGTCTGAAGCTACGGTGTAGTAGGTCAATGCGAAGTTAGAGGTGAATAATACAGGTGAATTCTCGTCTGGAGTGCCGAAAATTTTCAATCCTGGAGCAACCGCCACAGGTTTGCGTGGGTCTGTGTAGATGTTCTGGCGCAACACAGCAGTTGGAAGTAGTGCCCAGCCGTCAAGACCGTGCATCACAATTATGTCAGCGTAACGGACAACTAACATGGAAGCCAAGTATGATTCTTTCCACTTTATGATTTCGTCGGCCACGTCGCCTTTGTCCACCCAAGCAACCATCGGCACGCCCAACAATGGTAAACCTGCAAGTTCTTCGCCACCTTTACATGCTGCTCTACGTAGCATGGTAAAGTTGTTTATTGTGTCGCTTAGACCTTCATTCATGAAGGTTCCAGGATCAAGAACAATGTCAGTTATTCCGTAAGCCGTCAGAGTTTTTACCAAAGAGACCAGTTTGTTGAGGTCGTTTGGTGCCGAGGCAACGAGGGGACATTTGTACATGAGGGCAAGTTCCGCCATGTCTTTCCAGTTTTCTACCGTTGCTGCATATAATAGGGGATTGCTTTTTGGCGCAGCCATCAAGCCTGCCTCTGCCACGTTGGCATCCAGAGTGCATATCATAAGAGGCAACTTTGTGTTTTCAGACACTTTTTTGACTGTTGCCTTGAATTTTTCTGCGTCGCCTGAAGTGCATCGAACCGCAATCATGTCTAGCTTTAATGTGTAGCCGATGTATTCGTAGCTGAAGTTTTCCGTGCGTTTGATTCGGGACACAATTTCTTCTTCAGTCATCTCGTCAGTTACGTCTATAGCGATGGCGGTGGGGTTGAAGTATGTGAATTCATGTCGGTACATCACGAGTTTGCCGCCGATTTTCTTTGCTTTTTCACCCGCGCCAATTATAATTTCTTTAACTGCGGGCTTGAGCATTTCTTTAAGTTTAAGATAGTTTTTCTCGTTTTCTTTCCTGTGTAATGGAGGACAGTCATCAATGTTTACTTCACGGTTAACAATTTTTGTAGCGAAAGCCATGCAGTTTTCTTGACCGCATTCCTTGCAGTTGGTCTTCGGTAGAAGTTTGTAGACATCTATGGGGCTGAGTTCTTTTAATCCAGCTTTTTTGCTCACATGCCACACTTCCTTTAAGCTTTAACTGAAACCCAGTTTGTGTATTTGCTGGGGTCGGCTTTAGCTCCACTTACAAGTTTGCTAGCCACATCTTTGAGGGTCTTTACTGCCGCAGGGTGCATCATCATAAATAAGTCTACACCTGCAAGCAGCAACGTAAGCGCAGTGGTAACTTCCCACAGGGGACCTCGAAGTTCTCGTGGTTCCCATTCGGCGGACATTTTTAGCCAGGCTTCACGTGCAGCCCAAGCGTTAGTGGTTCCTGAGGACATTGGGTGGGCTAGTTCATTGTCGCCCATCAAGCCGGCCATTCTGGCGCGTTCCATGTTTGTGAAAGCGTAGTCGAGACCGTAACCTAAAGCAGCAGTGGTCAAGTCCATAACGATGTCTTCTGGCGCCAAGAATTCATAGAGTCTACGGTTTAATTCACGTGCCAAGTTCAAATCCATCGGAGTAAAAGACAAAACTGCGTGACCATTCTTCTTGGCTAACTTTGCGCAACGCTCAACATCCATGTCTCGGGTAATGGAGCTCAGTAAGAAACGTTCACCTTTGAAAGTTTCCGCGATTTCTGCGAAAACATCAGCGTCCTTAACAGGGTCGCCACAGCCACCTATTACAAGTGGTACGTCGACGGCTTGCAGAACGTCTTCTACGGTTTTCACGGCAGCTTTTGGTGTGGCGTCTTTGAGTAAGGGATCAATGCTGATGAGGTGAACTGTAACCATGTCTGCACCAAATTTTTCTACTGCAAGCTTCGCCCAAGCAGCAGGATCACCGATAACGTCTTTAACGTGCATCTTCACTGCTTTAGATAGTGGCACGTCCATGTCGAAAACGTCTAAAGTAATCGTTGGAGGATGAACGGTCGGCCGCTCGAAAGTATAGAATGCAGGGGAGGTTTCGCCGCCGATTATGCGTGATTTGCCACGACTGCCACCTTCAGCTTTGGTGCCACCGAGTCGAACTTCAGCGATTTTGCTGGGATAAACTTCCACTGGAGGCATAAAATCTGCCTGCAACAAAGCGGTGGGTTTTGCCGTTAAACTAGGAATTTTTAGTTTAGGCATAACGCGCCCACCTACACTTGGTTCCCATATGAATTCTAATTCTGGGGCGATCAGCTCGAAGTCTTCCAGCTCAATTTCCTGAAACTTGGCAAGAGCCTCTAGTAGCTCTTTGCTGAGGGCTAAGCCGGAATCTTCGGTTTTTTTGTCGTGGTGAGGCAAAAGTTGTCACCGTTTTTCGGCTTTGTCATCTTTGAGTGCTTTTATTATGACTTTGTTGGCATAGATTTTTGCGTCTTTGAGTATTATCTTGAAGCCGCCAGCAGTTATAGGTAGTGTTGATGCAGCCATAACGGGCATTTCACCTTCGGTTACTGCTTCTGTGGGGATTGCGGCTTCTTCAACTGGTGTTGCTGCCTCTTCCTTCCAGTTTTTAACCACAGGATGGTTCTTTTCCTTCAGGAAGGCTTTAAGTGATTCTACGCTTTGCACGTTTTCTTCAGTTGCAATTTTGTCAATGATGTCCGCGGGTATGAAGTCTTTGACGCGTTCTTTAACTTCTTTAGGTAGCCAGACTACGCGGTTCCATCCGCCATCAGCCGCGAAGAATTTTTTGCTACGCATGTATTCGATGGACATACCGTGGAAGCCGTCCACTTGTCGTCCGCCTGCTGCTGAATCGGCGATTGTTGAGAAGGGTAAGCCGTTTACGGTTGCGCCTTTGAAGCTGCGGTGGACTACGCCGAAACCGTCGACCTCTGGGATATAGAAGGTTACTGCTTCGAAGCATCCACATGAGGTGTGAGGATGGTCAAATGCAGTGTAGAGCCAGACTTTGGTGACTTCCCCCATCGTGCGTTTCTTTGCCATCTCGTTGACACCTGAAAATTCGCCTTTTTCTGCGTTGATAACTTCGCCTCGTGGTATTGCAAAAACTGGCCCTTTGGGGTCGATACTTGCTGAGGCTTTGCCGTCGAACCAGCTGATGGCGCCGCAGTTGCTGTATCTTTGTGGGGTGATAACGCACACATGTGTTGGAGCGAATGATTGGCAGAGAGCACAACCGTAGAACGTATCTACTTCTTCATCTTTGAGACCTCTAGCTTTTGCGTCGCGTGCTTCGTATTCGGCTAGTGCTGTAGGGTACATTTCTTTGATTTTTGCAGGGTCCGTTACGAAGGTTATTTGGACTTTTTCGATGATTGGCAGTTCACTTTTGAAGAGGCGGTACAGAACTTTGCCGATTTGTTCGAAGCTGTTGAGGCCTTTCTGGAAGGATTTTTTGCCTAGCCTTATCCAGATGTCGTAGCGTTGGTTGAGGTGCATGAATCCTTCGATGAAGTTTAAGTAGCCGTGTATTCGTCTTTCAATGACACCTTCGAGTCCCTGGTCAAGTGTTGCACCTGCTGCTTCAACAAGTATGCCGAGGGGATATGCACCGCCTTCTTTGAGGTCTTTTATGTCTGGACCTATGATAGTAACTTTTCCATCTTCGACTTCATTTATAGGTCGGACTTTTGCGAGTTCAAATTTTTCTTTAACTGTTGGGCCACCGAGTTCAACGTACATGTCGTTCCTGCGGATACGTTCGCCTTCATAGATTACGCCAACATCTACAGGTATATCTTTAAACATAGACATTTTTTATTGTCCTCCTTCAACAAATTTTGAAGTCATGACTCTGAGGTTTGAAGCCCATTCTTCAAGGGTTGCGTTTGGGAAAGACCAACTTGCGTGAGGATGATAGAGGTTATCGAGGGTCATGGTTTTTTGGTCTGGTGCAAAATGCTTAATCCCAGAGAGTATAAGAGCTTCCATGTAGTAGGGTAAGCCCACAAACATAACTAGGTCTGGATGACCTTTGCCGTCAATTCCCTGCCATTGAGGGTCTACAATTCTCTGGGCTATGTCCATAGCGTTCATAAAAGCTGCTGGTTGGTATTCGCGTTTTATGAATTCTCCAACCATGTGGGCTGTTGCCACAACTGGAACTTTGCTTGCGTTAGCTAAGTCGATTATGTAGTCGATTAGTTGTTTGCCTTCTAGCCAACGCTGGGTTGCGTTGCTACCAACAATGAGGAGAGGTCTGGAAGCTTTTTTTATCATTGCCACTGCTATCTCAGGTTTTTGGATTGGATTTGCTTTTTTGGTTGCAGCTATTTCTGCACATTGCCATGGTTCACACGACATATCTTATCACTCCTTCGTTTTTCGGACCATTCTTGGAAGCAACGTTGGATCTGGAATTAGTGATTCTTTCCAGCCTTTTGCTTTTAGAATAGCTCCGATTTCGTCTTTCATAGTTATTGGTATGTCGGCCTCGGTTCTAACAAACATATGAATGTCTGGAGGCATAGTTCCATAGTGGCGCTTGTGTAAATCTATATAATGGCTCAATTTGCCCGCGCGGCCTTTCCAAGTATCGTTTGGTCTTATACACAGTTTAGCAATCTGAACCATTGCCTCTTGAGGCGTTTCGACTGTTTGGAAAAGATGCTCAGGTGCAGGACCAGCATTAACTTTTTCGCCTGTACGTGCATCTAAGACTTCCCAGTTTTCAGGCTTATCTGATCTGCCTAAGAGCATACGCCGATATTTGCTGCCATGTGGACCAACAAGCACTGGGACACCTAAGCTCCAGAAACCTGCAGCGATTGAAGCTGCTTTCTGTGAATATGCACCCCAAGCTAAGCCGACTGCTCCAAGACGATTATGAATGTAATCTGCAATTTCCTCGTAGTTACCTCTCAGGTTGCGTTTTGCGAATATATTTGCTACTTTTATTGCTGCGCCTGCTATGTGGCTGTTTGCGACACAGGATCCAACATTGAGGACGCCGCCTGCTTCAAAGCCACCAGGAAATTCTTCGTAGAGTGTTTTACCTTCCTCATTTCTGTAGCTACCTGCAGACATTGCTGAACATCCTGATGTGACTACAATATACCGCCTGCTAGCGAATTCTCTACATATGTCGTATACGTCTTTACCACCATGTGGGTAGTTTGCGCAGCCTACGACTGCCAAGATACCAGGTATTTCACCCAAGACTATTGGTCCACCCACGCTCCGGATTTCAACATCTGAGATGGCACCTCTGCCTGATCGGCATAAGTTGTCCTCTGAGAGCAATGCTTTTTCGCCGCATTTAACAATGAGACTGTGCACCATAATTTTCTGTGGGCATGCCTCTTCGCATCTTCCACAGCCAATACATTCTTCATAAAGGTTTGCTAATAATGTTATATCGCCTTCCGCAGCAGCTTTTAGAGCCCGCGATATTGAGAGGTCTTGTGGGCAACTTCTTTGGCACAAGTTGCACTGTCTACAGGTTTTAGCGATTTCTTTGACCTGTTCAAGAGTTGGTAAAGCATTTAGTTTTTTACGGATCGGCGCAATTTTAACAGCTGTTTTTACTGCAACTTCGCCAACTTTCTCTGGGTCAAGGATAAGTACACCAGGTACCCTTCCACTTACTAGGTCATCAACTATTTGGTCGGCTGGATCGTTTGTACGGTTCTTGAAGCCCATGCAACTCTTTTCTGATGCTGCAATTACGGCTGCCTTTACTTTTTCAGCCTCGGCAAATATATCTGTCCTGACACATTGTTCGTCGATCACTACAACATCTGCAAAGCCTGCTCGAACGAATTTCAGTTGCCAACTGATTGGGCCGACAATCTTTGCGCGATCATAATATCGGGTATTGTCGAACGCCGTGCAACATAAGCCCACAACCTCCATCTTATCGGCGAGGTTACTGTCTCGCATATAATCTATAATGCCAACTGAGGGAACAACGTTGTGACCGATACACATGATAGTGGGTTTAGTTCGATCGACAGATCCGATACCCATTCTGATAAGTGGTGCTTCTGGATCAGCCTTAGGGAAATTCAGTGTTGAAATTTGAGCAATGTCAGCAACTTCCATACCAACTTGATCTATTCTCCCAGCATGGAAGGCTTTGGATTCAAAATCTAAATTGTTGCCTTCTTGACCAGTGTGTGCTGCTGAAAGGCAGTGAGTGATTTGAGTTTCGCAGTAGGTTAAAACTTCATCTAAGTCTCCAAGGGTTTCCGGCTTTATTCCGGTAACAAGTCTTGTAACTGGAGCCTCAACCTTAACGTTTAAACCACCTACATCGAGAGGGAACTTTCTACCGTATTTTTCAATCAGGTGATCAACAACATGTCGGGCGTGAGCAGTATGAGTTGCAGCTCCAATACTGCATGCAATGAGTACAATACGTGAAGATTGGGCACCTATATCTAAACCGCATGCACCGCGCTTTCCAGCGGTCAAATCACATTTACCATACGTGCAAAGACAACAGAGATCACAGTCAGGCATATAGAAGGGTTTGTATTTATTGAGTAACTTCATATCCCAATCCCGCAGGGTACTAATATGGGGCATGGGAGTTGGACCCATTGGTTCGGTCCAGTTATCATCAACAAGTTTTCCTATAGACAATTCGAGGTTTTTGATAAGACCATTATTGGTCTTCATTTCACCTATTTTTACGTGTACATTTTTGCTGGTCAATGTCAAACCTCAGTAAAGGTTTTAGATATACCCTTTGATTACCCAGCTTTAAACCTTTCCAAAGTTCACGCTGAAAAGTCATGGTATAAGGTGAAGAATGTCAGCAAAAAAAAGACAATAGTATAGAAAAGAAACTCAGTTATTGATATATGTAACCTGCAGCATTCATAATTGACTTAACAGAAGCAAATGCAGCATTGACAGAAGGAAGATCAAGTAATGACTTTCCGTTAAGAACATAGTCGTCAACTTGCTCATCAGCAACGATTTTGCCTAAGTACTTAAACTTCAAAGCCTCTTCAGCTTTACTTGCCAACTCTGAGGGGAACCTATAGCCACCTACAAGATAGAAATTATCAAACTGCATATCCACTTCTTTAGCTATGCGGTAAGCGCGCTTCGCGTGATCCACGCTTTTTTTGGAGTGGTCTAGCATCTCGAAGATGTCGTTAACTTTTGAGGCTATACGGCGGTTCAAATGTTCCAAACCTGCAGGGGAATCAATGAGCACGTATTGGTAGGTTTTTGTCAAATGCTCCAAGGCGGCTTTTAAAGCAGAGTTTGGCATGCAGTAGCAACCTTCTACCCACTTAGTCCCCACAGACATGAAATCGAAATGTTCACCCTCATACAACCCATTAGCTAAAATGCGGCTTTCGATGCGTTCGGTCGGGGAAACACCCACCATGGTTCCGCCTTTCTCGATGAAAGTGTCGACGATAAGTTCAGCCATTGTTGCTTTACCGGCTTCTTTGAGGTCAACCCCCACCATCTCTGCAAGGTTCTGATCAGGATCAGCGTCCACCAGTAATATGGGTGCTGCGCCAGCCTCTATGAAGCACTTCGCCATCAAAGCTGTAAAGCTTGATTTTCCTGTGCCGCCACGACCAATAGTTACAAGAGTTTTCATCTGTAAAAACCTCAGGAAACTTGAAGGTTTTTAATTAGAGTCTCGCATATATTGTCTATGGTTTGTACCGCTGAGATTTCCCTATGTAAAAGCGGAGTTTCGCCACGCATATCTGCAATGATTATGCCTTGGTCGAAGGGTACAAATGATAGTAGGGGTAGCTCATTTTTTTCTGCAAAGCTTTGTATTGCTTCTTGTTGGGTGTCGTTCATGACACGGTTGCCAATGAGGTAGAGTTTTTTCATGCCTGCGGCGGTTGCCATGTCATGAATGTGTTTGGCAATTTCTAGAGATTTCAAGTTGGAATCAGCCACAATCAACAGCGCATCCACGTGGCGAGCAGTGGCTCTACCTATGTGTTCTACGCCTGCTTCTAAATCCATAACAACAGCTTCGTTGACTTCAACAACTAAATGGCGAAGTAGAGCACGAACAACTGCATTCGGAGCGCACATACAGCCTGAGCCCATGGACTGTACTGTACCCATAACAATCAGGTTTACCCCCAATGGTGTAGACACAGCGTACTGTTTAACTATGTCATCAACCGTGAAGGATAAGCGGTAAACGCCCGAGTACCCCGTATTGGTTTTTGAGTCTACAAGTTCTTTGTTCTCTGTAATTGGCAAAATTTTTCGCGCTTCTTCTGCACTTAAACCTAGGGTCATAGCCAAATTAGGAGAAGAATCAGCATCAATTGCTATTGTTTTTAAGCCGCGTGCAACAAATCCTCGAGCTAAACCGCCGGCGATCAGGGTTTTGCCGACGCCCCCTTTACCAGAAACTGCAATCTTCATAAATTAACACAACTGAACCTTTAGCTTTAATGTTAATTTAAGTTTCCATACAGAAAATGATTAACAGATGGAAAACTATTCAATTGTGTTAACAAAAAAGTTGTTAATGCCCAAAATTCGCCAAATAGGCTCCAATTTAAGCCTACTTCGTATAGTTAATCTTAAATACAACTGATAGAATATCGCCATTCGATTATTGGTGTCACATGGGTGTTGGTCGTCTCTAACATCGACCTAACAACGGAAAACATACAAGTAATGAAACCTGCAACGTTTTTAGAAGCCACAATAAAAGATACCACACTCAACTTAAGCAATGATTACCGATACCTAAAAACAGGATATTACGTTTCGCTTCACGCGGAAATTTTGGGCAACCAAGTTATTCCCACCTGTGAAAACATCATAGATTCCAACCGTACCCCCATTTTACTTCTTAGGGCGGCAAAGGCAGGAATTCCGACGCTGCCCTTTTTGGTGACTGATTCTGTGAAGAAGATAATGACTGAAATTGGGTTCCCCGCGGTAATTTTTGCTGTAAACCCTTTTATTCATGATGGTTACAGGACAGCAACTAACAAAAGCGCCCTGTACCGAGCCATGAAAAGCTTAGGAATGAACTATAAGTTCACGGTTTGTGCTCAACCTCTAAAAGGAGAGATTATTTCGGCTAAGTCGATTTTCGGCAAAAGCGATAACGGTGATGAAGGCGCAAGTATTTCCAAGAAAGTTTTTGAACTGTTCAAAATTCCCGTTTGTAAGCTGCATATCCAGAAAGTCGAAGGAAAAGCTTACTTGTGTGGTATGCAACCTTTAGCTAAAGAGGAATTGTCTCCAAACGACTTGAAAACAATCAGCAGGAATATTGCGCTCATTTCTGAGCGGGGAGAACCATTTAGTGTCTAAAATCGCGTGTTTTGTGGAGAGATATAATTTTTCTGATCCCCGAGAGGAAGTAGCACTTCAAAACTTTAAACTTGCAGCTGAAAAAACAGGGAACGAATTTCATTTTCTGTTTCGTGAAAACATATCTGACATCCCCAAGTATGATGCGGTTTTTATAAGAGCAACCACTGACCCTCTGTTTACTGCCTACATCGTTTCTAAAACGGCCTGGGAACTTGGGTTAAAAGTGGTGGATGACCCTGAAAGCATAACGATATGTGCTAACAAAATCCACCAGTACGCTTTATTTGAGAAATTCAATGTACCCCACATACCTACTGTTTCCTTGAATAAGGATGAGTTGCATCACAGAAAAATTGCACAGATTTTCATGGAGTTGGGTAAACCTGTGGTTGTAAAAGCGCCCTACACCAGCTTTAGTAAATACGTAGAGAAAGCGGCGTGTGAAACCAGTTTCCGTGAGGTGGCAAAACGTTTCTTCAAAAAATCCGACGTTCTGGCTGTGCAAAAGTTCACGCCTACAGAGTTTGATTGGAGAGTCGGCGTGCTCAATAACGAGGTTCTGTATGTTTGTAAGTACATGATTCCTAAAGGTAAATGGAAGCACGGTGCTAAACTGCGTGGCAAACCTACTGTGGTTTGGGGCAGAACAGTAGCGTTGAAGAAAGAGGATGCCCCTCAAAGTCTTAAGGATGTTGCCTTAAAAGCGTGCAGAGTCGTGGGCAAAGGGCTCTATGGTGTTGACATAAAAGAAGTTAACGGTGACTACGTCGTTGTTGAAGTAAACGACAATCCGAGCATATACGCAGGCTATGAAGATTCTCGGGATAAAGACGTGTACACAAAAATCATCAACTATCTCAGTTAGTAAAAATATAAGCGAAAACTCGTGTTTCGACAGCTATTTATTTTTAACCTGATAATTCAATGACTGTAAAAGCTTAAACAAAGGGAGAGCCGAGTTATTGAAACACGTTATTAAAGACTACAATTTCGCTGAAGATATGTCTGTCATTGAACTGGTCAACCAAATGGAGAAAGCATGGGGCTTCACGGCGGGTAAACTTGCAGTCGGCGTTAACATTCTTGAAACCATGATAAAAGCTAAGGGTTGTGTAAAGTTTCTCTCGTTTACAGGCAACCTTGTTGCAACAGGTACACGTGGGGTTTTCAAAGAACTGGTCAAACGCAAACTTGTTGACGTTGTTATAACATCTTGCGGCACATTGGACCATGACATGGCAAGGTGCTGGAAAAACTATTACCGCGGCAGCTTCGTCATGAACGACTCCAAACTGCACGAAGAAGGAGTAAACCGTCTGGGAAACGTGTTGGTTCCCAACGATAGTTATGGCGTTTTGATTGAGGAAAAAATGCAAAAATTGCTTTCAGACCTGTACCAAGAGGGTAAACGTGAGATGTCAGGTAGCGAGCTCGTAAAGGAAATTGGGAAACGTTGCTGTAATGAATCGTCGATTCTTTATTGGGCAGCAAAAAACGACATCCCAGTTTTTGTGCCGGGTATTACAGATGGAGCTGTAGGTTATCAAACTTGGGTGTTTAGTCAAGACCACGATTTTAAACTGAATTTGCTGAAAGATTCAGGTCAACTGAACGACATTGTTTTTGACGCGAAGAAGACAGGAGGACTTATTGTGGGTGGCGGAATTTCGAAACATCATACGATTTGGTGGAATCAGTTTAAAGATGGTTTGGACTACGTGGTTTACGTGAGCACTGCTGATGAGTGGGATGGTAGTCTTAGTGGAGCTCGGCCTCGTGAAGCGGTTTCTTGGGGTAAGATAAGTGCGAAAGCGAGGCGTATTATGGTTGAAGGGGACGCGTCGGTGATTCTGCCCGTTATGGCAAGTGCGCTTTTCAGTAGGCTTGCTCAAAACAAAAAATGATGGAAAAAAGGGTTTTAGAGGTCCTTGAAGAGCCAGTTCATGTCTGGTCCATTACGTTTCTTTTTCACTCTTTCGCAGAGTGCGTGGGTTACCAAGGGTAGGGCAATTGTGGCGTCGCAGTAGCAAACTGCGCGTTTTCCTGCTTCGGCGTTTATTTTGCCCCAGCTGATTGCTTCTTCCAGCGTGCAGCCGCTGAGGCCGCCCCATTGTGGGGAGTCTGTGGTTATTTGGATGGCGTATTTGTGGGGGTAGTAGTACTCTTGCAGGCCTTTGCGTAGGTGTCCATCGCGTCCTGGTACTCCTTTGTCTTCAGTCATAGGGGAGACGGATATGGCTATGAGTTGGGTGATGTCTTTTGGAACGCCGCCGCCTATGTATATGACGCCTATGTCTTTGGTTTTGGTGCCGATTTGGACGAATTGGTCAAATTCTTTAGCTGAGTCTACGATGATTTTGTGGCCTTTGTTTTTTGCCATGAGTATGGTTTCTCCGTAGGCGCTGTCGAGGAAAGCTGGGCTGAAGATGGGAACGTTGTTTTCGTAGGCTTTAGCTGCTATAGCGGGGATTTTTTTCTTGCTTAGGAATTTGCCGAGTTCGTGGAAGAATTCGTGGCTACTGTATGGGTAGTCGGTTTTGAGGGTCATGACGAAGTCTGTTATGAGTTCTTCCATTTTTCGGTAGTCGGTTTCTTTTCCGAAGACGTCGTAGTAGCGGTTTATGTCGGCTTTGAGGAGTTCTTGGTCGTTGACTAGGTGGCTGCCTTGCCAGTAGCCTAAGCCCATGGCGTCGACGATGTCTTCGCTGACGTTTGCACCTGTGCTGACGAGGACATCTATGAAGCGGTTTTCTATGAGCCAGTTGATTATGGTCCATTGTCCTGCTGTGGACATGGAGCCGGCGTAGCCCATGACGATGGTTAGGTCTTTTTCTTTGATCATGTTTTCCCATACGTCAACGGCTTCGCCTAGTTTTCTGCCTTGGTAGGCGGTTTTTGTCATGTCTGTGAGGAGTTCGTTGACGGTTTTGGGTTTGACTTTGATGGGTTGGAGTTTTTTGGTGAAGTATGAGTTGGTCATTAAGGTGCACCTTGTTGTTGTGATGTGATTATTTGGGTTGTATTTGAAATTTTTTGTTTTGTTTGTTGTTGTGGTTTGGTTGTTTTGCGCAGCTGCTTCTTGGGGTTTGGGTCCTGGGTTGGTTTTTGCTGGAGGGGTTTAGTTTGGGTTGTTTTTGGTTGTTGTTTGGTTGTGTGGGTTTTGTCAAGTAGATGCGTTGTTGGGGGGTGGGCTGACTAAGTTGAGAATGATGGGGGCAGCAGTAAGGTTCTAAACGTGGGGGTATTGTCTTGTTAGCGGGTTTAGATGTTTATCGGTGTGGGTCAACTCAAGCAGAGGATAGCTGAGGTTTTAGAGGTTTGAGGGGCGCAGGGAGGTTCTTAGAGAGTGTAAAAGAGAAATGTGCATTTGATTTATGGCAGGATAACAATACTGCAGACTCCCAGTTTGTAGCTGGGGTCTGGCGGAAGGAGAGAATTTCAAAGAGAGAAAAGGCTCTGAGCTACCTACTCTTTGAAGGCTATATCGGCAGGGTTTCCATACCCCAATTTTCCCGATGTTCTTTCACAAAGAGGCTCCAATATAATAAAATAGCTGTTACATTTTTTCTGGTGCAACAACGCCAATCAGGTTTAACGCGTTACTAAGAACAGTTTTTATGGCCTCTGTTAGGGCTACACGTGCGTCGCAGAGTTCAGGTGTCTTTGCCTTCAGCACGGGCAAAGCGTTGTAGAACGTGTTAAACTTGTCTGCAAGCGCGTTCGAGTAATCTGCAATCATGTTGGGTTTGAGGTATTCTGCAGCTTCTATGAATACTTCTGGAAAACTTGCTAAGGTCAAAACGAGGTCATGCTCCAACTGTTCATCTAACTCTTCACAGAACAGCTTCGCTGGAGACCTCGCGGCTTTACGCAGAATACTGCATGCTCTTGCGTGAGTGTACTGCACATACGGCGCACTGTTGGTTTCAAAATTTAGCACTCTGTCCCAAGTGAAAACCACAGGCTTACCGGTATCCACATCCACAAGCGCGTAGCGTACTGCTCCGATGCCTACGAAACGGGCGATTTCCTGTTTTTCTTGTTCAGTAAGCTCGGGTGAGCGCTTGGAGACTTCTTCGTATGCACGTTTAATGGCTTCGTCTAAGACCTCGTCGAATGTGATGTAGTGTCCTCTGCGGCTACTCATTTTGTAACCAGGCAAAGTCACCAAGTTATAAGCAAAATGCACTAAGTTCTCAGCTTGCTTGCCGTAGCCTAAAGCGTAAAGCGCGATTTTTAGCTGTAACTGTGCCAGTGACTGCTCCATGCCGATCACGTTTATGACTTCCTCTGCTTTGTGGAACTTCCACAGAGTATAAGCTACATCACGCGTCGTGTACAGGGTGGTGCCGTCGGCACGCACCAACGTCAAAGGTGGAACTTCTTGTTCCTCACGTAACCCCAACTTCACCCGTAACTTTAAGGTTTGGATGACTTTATCAGCGTCGAATTCTAAAACGCCGCCTTCACTGAAAACAAATCCAGATGCTTTGAGTTTCGCTAGAACATCAGAAACTTGGTTGCTCCAAACAAAGTCGCTTTCCCAGTCCCATGAATCATAAAATATTTCCACGCGTTTTGCAGTCTGCCGAAAACCTTCAAGGCACAACTCACTTACTTCACGTATGAGGTTTTTAGCGAGCGGTTCACCGTCTTCGTATGCCCGGTTGAGCTTGCTTATTTCCTCTTCAGGGTTGGCATCTGTATTAATCTTCTCTAAGAGCGCTCTGAACAAGGCTGGATGTTTCTGTTCCAGTTCAGCCGCGATGCCAGACCATTCGGCAAGTTCCCTATTGAGTTGGGCAACGTCTGCGGCGGCAAAAACCGCTTTCGCTGTTTCAAGTTGCCGTTTTAAGCGGTTGAGCTCTACGATGCAACTTGTGATTGTGTAGATTTTACCTATAAAATGGTCAACTTTCTCATCAGGCTTTGGCTTACCCAGCTTAGCATAACCATAAGCTATAACACTTGATTGGCGCCCTACATCATCAACATAGTAATGGGTTGAGACATTGTGGCCACGGAGCCTAAGTATACGCGCCAGAGAATCACCTAAAATTGGGTTCCGAGCCTGCCCAATATGAATGGGGTGTAGTGGATTGACGCTCGTATGTTCCACAATTATTTTTTTAGGCGCATCCGTTTTAGGAAAGCCATAATCCTTGCCCAACTGCCTTATAGACTCCAGAGTTAAAGCCGAAAATCTGGGAAAATTAACATGAAAATTTATGAAGCCGCCTACAGCTTCAACCTTTTCGATTAAATTAAAAACCGATTTATCCACGGCTTGGGCAACCAAAACAGCAAGATCAACAGGTTTAAGCTTAAGCTTCTTGGCAAGCTCAAAACAAAAAGACGAAGCCAACTGCCCATAGGCAGGGTTAGCAGGCTTCTCCAACAAAGTTTCCACATGAACTTCAGGGAGAGCCTGTTTTACTGCCTGAGTTAACACGATTTCACATTCGCGCCTGAAATCAGCAAATGGGTTAACTGAAACCACTACATCCTCACCTGTCTAAACTGTAAGAGTAAACCACTAAGACACGATGGTATTTAAAATTGAAACTCACTTATCTACATACTGGACGAGAAACATGAACACCAAACTAATATTCACCGAAAAATGCCTCAACTACGGCAGCTGGCACATAGAAGGCCCGCAAAGAGTCAAAAAAGCCCATGACATCCTAAAACAGAAAGGCTACCAATTTGTAGAGCCAGAACCAGCCACTGAAGAAGACTTGTTAAAGGTGCATGAGGCAGAGTATATCTGGAACCTCAAAAAGGGGTTAGTTGAAGACCCAGACACGCCAGCCTACGACAACATATACGAATACGCAAGGCTCAGCGCGGGGGGTGCGCTACTCGCAGCAAAAACTGGAGGTTTCTCGCTTATGAGACCACCTGGACATCACGCGGGAAAAAGCGGTTTCGCTTTGGGAGTTTACACTCGAGGTTTTTGCTACCTCAACAATGTAGCCATCGCCATCAGAGCCTTGGGTAGGCGCGCGCTGATTTTAGATATCGATGGCCACCACGGCAATGGTACACAAGAAATTTTCCAAGGCGATTCGGAGGTAACTTATGTTTCACTACATAATTATCCACAGTATCCAGGTACAGGAGTTAGATCTGAAGGAAATAGTCTGAATTTTCCGTTGCCACGTGACTGCGGAGAAAAAGTTTTTCTAGAAACACTTGACAAAGCTTTGGGTATGGTTGATATTCAAAAAGTGGAGGTTGTGGCGGTTTCAGCAGGTTTTGACACACACCAAGGGGACTTGGCTTCACTTGGCTTAACGGAACATAGTTACTTTGAGATAGGAAAAAAAATTGCCGCGTTGAAAAGACGCACATTTTTCGTTTTAGAAGGAGGATACATGGGAGAAAAAAACGGCAATGATATAGACCAACTGCTAAGAGGGTTTGAAGAAAAAGATTAACCCATTCTTGGCGCTTTTAATTCTTAATAAAATTGGGCGATCAAATATTGTATACATTTTGATTATTAATTAATTTTAAGAACAAAAAATTGAAAATGGTTAAACCTATAAAGAGAGGCAAAAGCCTCTGTGTGAAAGGTAAAATTGCTCCCGTCAACCGCCGAGCTATTTTGACTTTTTGGTTTTGCCTTTTTTACTTAGGGCTTCAAGTTTCTCTGAAACCTTCTCAGACCGCTTTTCTGCATCTGCCAAAATTGGTTTCCAATCCTTGTTTTTGACGATGTTGGTTATGCGTTCGGTTTCTTCGGGCAGCTTCGCTATTGTGTCGCTCATGAGTTTTTCTGCTTCTTCGTCGGTAGCTACAAGTGTCAAAGCTTCTTCAGGGCAGAATTCTATACACTGTGGTTCACCGCCGCAAAGATCACATGCGGCAGCTAAGCCAGTATCAGAGTGAATGGCGATTCCGCCGTGTGGACAAGCTTGTACACACCAGTCGCAACCCTTACACTTCTTTTCGCTAACCATCAGAATCCCAGTCTCTTCATGCTGGGACAAAGCCTTTTCTGGACAAGCAGATACACATTTCGCATCGTCACAAGCCCGGCATGCTAAAGCAAAATTGAACAGCGGTTTCATGCGGACAACGCGGATGCGCGAATGCAAAGGATTCCAGAGTGCTTCGCCTTTTTCTTGGCTACAAGTATATTCGCAGATGCCGCATCCAGTGCATTTTAAGGGATCAACGGAAACGAATTTTCTTTTAGGGAATTTAGCGGATGGCATTTCTGTAATCAGATTAGTTTGGGATATCTAAATATTTCTGTGTTTCCCATGAATTTTCAAGATTTACCGCTCAAACTTCACTGAACAATTGCTCGACTCAGTTGACGCCATCCTATGAATCGGATTCTTGACAAGAACAATCCATTTCAATCACTTTTTCACGAGTTTTTCCAAAACTTGTCGAGCTTAAAATTGAGCTTCAAAAATACGTAGTGAGAAATAAGGAAAGTTTTACTCTAGAAAACAAGCTCTTTTACAGTCACCTTTAAAACTAACAGTGACGCATACGCATGACTGAAAAAGAGGAACCTTCACGTATAAGCCGCTTGAAGTTATCGGTCCGGAACACGAGTTCTCCATTGTCAACCCAGAACTCAAACCGCTGCCCATATCTGATCGGGTCATAAAAGCTTATTGCGGTCGAATAGTTAACTTTGTGGAGTTACCCACATTCACTTTTGGAAAAGAAATGCAACTGCACGTTATGGAATTAAAAGCCAACAGGCCCTTCCATTCACCACGGGTTTTTGAGGAAACGATGCAAGAAGCCGTCGTGACTCTGAACGACTTTTTGGGAGAAAAATTTCACGCAAACCTTCTCGGAACAGGCATGCACCCGCTTCTCAGACTTTCAGAGACAGGAGTTTGGAATCACCACCACAAACGCATCTATGAAGAATATGGAAAAATCTTTAACCTAAACCAGCACGGCTGGCTCAACATACAAAGCTTTCACTTAAACCTTCCTTACACAAAAGAGCAAACAGGAATTCAGATGCATAACATCCTTGCCAACCTATGTGCCTATATACCAGCAATTGCAGCTTCTTCACCAATTTATGAAAGCGACTTGGGCCCAAACGTAGACAACCGCCTCGCCTTCTACAAGATAAACCAAAAGGAAGCACCATCAATAACAGGGGAAGTCATACCTGAACCTGCTACATCTTTCAGGATGTACAGAAAAGAAGTGATAGAAAGATATTCACAAGAGCTAGCCTACGCAGGTGCCGATAGAACGCTTCTCTTTAAGGAGTGGGTAAATTCTCGAGGTGTAATTTTCCGATTCGACAGAACTGCACTAGAAGTGCGTGTTATGGACGAGCAAGAATGCATCAAAGCTGATGTTGCCTTAAGTTGCTTTGTCCGCGCTACATTGAGGGGCTTCATGAACATTAACGCTGAGTTGTTACCTTACTCGGTTCTAGTTTCAGATTTCAATGAAGCAATTGCAAAAGGACTTGAAGCGAAAGTTTCAAACCCACAAGGACCCACAGCCCGCCAAGTTTGCCAAAACCTCTTGAAGGTAGCGTGGGCGAACGCTACAGAAGAAGAAAAAGAATATCTGCCACTAGTGCAGAAGCGCATATCAGAAGGCAACCTTTCCGACATCATCAGAAAAAGAGTATTTCGCAGAGCTCAAAGAACCAGCCTAGAAGAGGCTATAATTGATGTCTATTCAAAACTCGTTAGGTGCCTCGTAAACAACCAACCCTACATCTAAGAGGAAATGTCGCCGTGACGAAAAACGTGGGAAAAACCTACTCTTTTGATGTTTGCGCTAAATGTGAGAGTGTATGCTGCAAAGACGCCAATCCACCCCTTACAGAAGAACGCCAAAAAATTATACATGATTATCTTCTAGAGAAGAAATATGCCACGGAAAACATGTTTGTTCAAGGAGATTACGTTCATCCTGCAAGTGATGAAGAGGGTTACTGTGTGTTTTTTGAAAAAAACACGAAGAAATGTATGGTACATCGAGTTAAACCTGAAACCTGTGTAGCAGGCCCAATAACATTTGACATCAACAGGCAAAAGGGAAAGATAGAGTTTTATCTGAAAAAAGCTGAAATTTGTCCCTTAGCTCAAGGAATATACGAGAATAAGGCTCGGCTTAAAGAGCACCTTGAAGTAGCAAAAGCGGAGATATTAAGATTAGTTAATGAACTGGACGGTCGAGCTTTACAGGCAATTTTAAGAATTGAAGAACCAGAAACAATTAAAATATTTGAAGAACCTCTACAGGTAAACGTATTAAACAAAATAAATTTCAAATAGTTTTATTAGTTTGAAAGTGTCAATTGGAAGTTAGGACGTTTTGGAGAAGAGGACAGTCTTGAAACCTATCGAACGTAAGATGATAGCCGAATTATTGAGAAATTCGAGAAGAAGTGACAGGGAACTCGCCAAAGCAATTGGTGCATCCCAGCCAACAGCCACGAGAATACGAAGTAAACTCGAAAAAGAAGGTTACGTTAAAGAATACACAGCAGTGCCTTATTTCAGCAAAATTGGCTATACTATACTTGCATTGACTTTCATGAAACTAGACCCAAAATTAACAATAGAGGAATTTGAAAAATTCAGAGAGAGACACCAGCCACAACTATCCAAACGAAATTACGGAATAATTTTAGCTAAACGCGGAATGGGAATAGGCTTCGACGCGGTAATTATTTCCCTTCACGAAAACTATACTTCTTACGATGAATTCCGCCATTACTTACAAAGAAACATGAGTGAATACATAAACAACATGGGCGCTTTTCTATGTAACCTTGAAGAAAAAAGCAACTTGGAGTTAACGTTTTCTTTACTAGCGAACCAAATTCTAAGCACAACCGAGGCGAAAAAAGAAACACGGAATAACGGCACATCTTAAAGCCGCAATTTTCACGTTATAGAAAACCTGTTTCTTTCAATTTAATAGCGAGAGCTATGTTACCTTTGAATTGAGCTTTCCCCGTGAAAAAAGCTTTTTCAGGGCTCAACTTTCCATTTACAAGGTCAAGAAAGTCACAGTCTGCCATTTTTAAAGTCAAAGTTGGTGAGGTGTGAATGCCTTCGACAACTTCCAATTTCTGATCTTTCACCCTCGTTACCCAACTACCACCATTGGGACCTGTTAGGTTAACCTGAACAGTAACGTCTACGCCTGCAGCCTTGTCAGCCCTAAATCTTAGGGGTAGAACTTTCTCGAAGAATTCCCGTGGTGACGTTGAGTCCATACGTATTCTCTCCTGTTTTACCTAAACAAATCTTTCTCTTTTGGCCTTGTAAGTTCGGTTATAGAGGCGCTTTCCACAACTTTAAACTTGTATCCTCTTATAATAGCCACAGGTATTCCTTCGTCAGCCTGTCCAATCACCAGTTCTGCAGCAGAAGCCAACTCATCTGCAACACAGGTTCTTTTGACTCTTAGAACATAACCAAACAGGTCACGTTCACCGCGTCGATCACGTATGGGTTGTATGCCCGCGACTCCTATGGCAACGTTGATTTCCCCCATCCGAAAAGGGCGCCCATGAGTGTCGGAGATAATTACGGCCACATTATACCCCGTTAACTTTTTTATTTCATCCCGTATTTTTCGCGCTGAAGCATCAGGGTTCTCAGGCAACAAAACAACGTTTCGTTCACCTTGGACGTTAGACCGATCCACTCCAGCGTTGGCAGATATGATACCGTGCTTCGTTTCAGTTATTATACTGTTTGGACCCAAACGCACAATTTCCCTAGTTTGCCGTAGGATTACCTCCACTAAAGCAGGGTCTTTGCCAACTTGCCGGCTTATTTTCAAAGCCTGTTCAGAGGGCACAACTTCGTCAAGGTTAACAATGTTTCCCTCTGCTTTTGAAACCGCCACATGTGTAATAACTATAATGTCTCCCTCTTGAATAGGCGTGTTCTGGTTTTTGGCAGCGCTACAAATCAGTTTAGCCAAGTCATCTCCTTTGACTATCAAGGGTAACTTCTCTATTGGGATTACCTCTATAGGCAACAGAACACTCCTCGGTTGACGAGTTGTGAATGGTACTGTTAAAAAAAAGGACTTTAAAGTTTTTCCTAACAATTTACCTCTCGAAAAGTCACAGTCTCTATGCAATCTGTTTAGCACACTAAAAAGTTTACCAAAACCCAAGGTCATAAGCAATAGCCAAGTTTTAAAACCAATACTGAACATATATTTCTTAAAGACGCTTTTGAGAAGAGGCTACCGAAGCGTGGGCACAGAAAATTTAAACCTGATTTTCAACCCCAAAAGCATAGCTGTCATAGGCGCAAGTGATAAACAAGACGCCGTCGGCGGCAAGGTTCTGAGTAACTTAGTAAAGGCAGGCTACATGGGTTCAATTTTCCCTGTAAACGCTTTCAGGCAAACAGTACAAGGAATACCCGCGTATCCAAGCATAACCAAAATACCGTTAAAAGTTGACCTCGCAGTTATTGCAACGCCCGCCCACACAGTTCCTCAGTTAGTGGAAGAATGTGGAGAAACAGGCGTCTCAGGGATAATTATAGCATCCGCGGGGTTTAGAGAAAAAGGAAAAGCGGGTCTCGAACTTGAAAAGCAAATATTGGAACACCAAAAAAGATATGGCGTACGCATAATTGGCACAAACAGTTTTGGCGTTATCAGACCAAAAATAAATCTCTACGCCAGCTTTACAGATAAACAAGCCCACACAGGAAAAATTGCCTTCATCTCTCAAAGCGCGGCTTTGTGTGCTTACGCTTTAGACTGGGCGACTGAAGCACACGTTGGATTCAGCGCTGTAGTTTCAACGGGCTCCATGCTTGATGTGGATTTGGGAGATTTAATTGACTATTTTGGAACCGATACTGAAACTCGAAGTATTGTTCTCTATATCGAATCTGTAAAAAACGCAAGGAAATTTATGAGTGCCGCACGAAACTTCACTCGAAACAAACCTATAATTGTAGTTAAAGCTGGGCGCTTCAAAGAAAGCTCAGAAGCTACACTTTCACACAGTGGCTCTCTGGTAGGGGAAACAGCAATTTATGATGCAGCGTTCAAACGGGCGGGCATTGTACGCGTTGATGCGATAAGAGAATTGTTTAATTGTGCAGAAGCTTTGGCGATGCAACCCAACCCCGAGAAGCCGGACCTGACAATAATTACCAACGCTGGCGGCCCAGCGATAATGGCTACTGACAGTCTTGTCGCCCGAGGAGGTAAACTTGCCAAGCTAAGTGAAGAAACTATTCAAGCCCTCCAAGAGACACTGCCTTCCTACTGCAGCATATCAAATCCACTTGATATCTACGAGGATGCGACGCCTGAGAGGTTTAGGAAAGCCATAGAAATTTGTATCAGAAACCCCAGCAGCAGCGGGTTCCTTATTATTTACACGCCGCAAGGGAGCACCACTTCTTCAGAGTTAGCGCAACTAATAGTGGATCTTACCAAGCAAACTAAGAAGACGGTAATCACGGCCTTAATGAGTGAAGATAATCGCTGCTTGCAAGCACGCAAGTTCTTACGGAGAAACGGAGTTCCAGCGTTCACAACACCGGAAGAAGCAGTGTCAACTTTCATGTATATGTATAATTACACACAGAATTTGACGCTTCTCTACCAAACACCTCAAGAACTCTCAATAGAACCCGCGAATACCCGTCTTCTGAGGGAAAGTCTGAGGCGGGCTTTCTGTGAGGGACGCAAAGTTCTCACTTTACCAGAAGCTATTCAGTTCCTCCGCGAATACAAAATTCCCACAGTAAAAACTCTTATTGCAAATACACGTGAAGAAGCAGTTGCTTTGGCTTCAGAGGTTGGTTATCCTATTGTGATGAAAGCCCTTTCCCTTCAGGCCACTCACAAATTCAAAATTGGCATGGTCAAACTCGACGTTTGCTCCTCCGCAGAAACAGTCTCGGTTTTTGATGAGTTAGCAAATAAAATCAAAAAATACACTCCAGCAGAATTTCGAGGCGTAGCAATTCAACCTATGCTACGGGAAAGGGGATATGAATTAATGCTTGGGTCTAAAAGAGACAAACATTTTGGTTCCGTCATTGTTTTCGGCGCTGGGGGGACTGCAACGGAATTTTTTAAAGACACCGCTATTGGTTTTCCCCCTTTGACTCAGACGCTTGCAAAAATACTTATCGAAGAAACAAAAATTTACCAACACTCAATAGCAAGCGGATACCTGCTGAATGTAAATATGCTTGAAGATATTTTAGTCAGATTTTCTCAGCTTGTTTTGGATTTTCCAGAAATAACAGAGATTGATGTAAATCCATTGATAATGAGCGAAAACGAGGTTGCGGCAGTAGACATACGAATGGTATTAGATTGGGATAGGATGATGAGAGAAGTGGCAGAACACAAAGACACCATAATTATTGCGTCTCACCCTCAGAAGTATAACATGATTCACAGGTTGAACGCTGAAACAGAAGCAACGTTACGCCCAATAAAGCCTGAAGATGAAGCCCGCCTTTGCGAGTTTTTAATGTCCCTCTCACAGGAAACAATACGGTTTAGATTTTTCCGCATACTAAAAGAATTACCTCATGAAACCTTGACTCGCTACTGCAATCTTGACTATGACCGAGAAATCGCAATTGTTGCAGAACTTAAAGACACCAAAAAAATAATCGGAGTCGGAGGAGTTATTGCTGAACCTAACGGAAAAAATGGAGAGTTTGCTGTGTTAGTTGGGGATCGATGGCAAGGTTTGGGCTTGGGTTCAAAACTTATGGACGGCATAATAAATATTGCTAAAGATTTGCGACTAGAAAAAATCTACGGCTATGTTTTGGTTAACAACTTCAAAATGTTACATTTATGCGAGAAAAAAGGCTTCAAAACAGAGACATATGATGAAGACGTCGTCAAATTAACATTAAAAATTATTTGAAAAATAAAAGATGAAAAGGGGTTTTTAGCTTCGGAATTTCTGCAGTTTACGCAGCATCTCTTTGTCGCCTTCGGCATCGCCTGCGCAAGTGGCAATAATACCGTCGACGAGACCGTTGAGTTTTGCTGCTTTCTCTTCCACTGTTTCCATTGTTGCAGCCGTCGGCCACCCAATCATCTTGACAGTTTCTACGTTTTTGGGTGTGCCAACTAGGAAGTAGGCGTAGATGGGTTTGTTCAGTTTCTTGCATTCCTTTGCGACGGCCTCAAGGGTTGGGAAGGATTTGTCTTCGAGTCTCATGAAGTAAATGAAGTCCCATGGTTCTCTAACGCGGGCAAGAGTTTCCTCCAGAGAACGGCGTGCAGTAAGCAAGCAACCCAATTTAAGATTCTTAGTTTTGACGGTGTTACGTATGAAGTCGCGGGCTTCTTCCGAAGATTTCAACATTTTTATAGCTTCGCCGTAACGTGGATTGTCACCCATTGTAACTGCTAAACCGTCGAGGCCTATGATGTCGGCTGCGAGGGCTAAACCGCCGACTTCAACTGGACCTTTATAGTGTAAAATGAAGATTGGGCAAACGTATTTTTCTGGGTACTTGTACTTGAGTAGGCAGCTTACAACGACACCACTTGGCGCTGGAAAACCAGCAGCGCTGTCGGTGACGTTCCAGCCATCAACAAGGTCTTTGATTTCTTCTGCAAGCTTTAGAAATTTACGTGTTGGGACAAATTCGTTTAGTATTTTCATTGTGAGGTCATCTCGGCTAAAGGGTAGAAGGGCTTCATTAAAAAATCTTTTGCATAAGCAAACAGGCTCTGAAACAGAGCAATTGTATACCTGATATTTTAAGTTTTTACTGTACGCGCCTTTTTGAGTTGACAGAGTTTTAGCAGTTCAGTTTTTTCTGTTTCGACCCTTTGGACATTCAAACCTTGCAGCAATCTTTTACCTACTTCAGAACGCACAACAACAGTTGAGTAACCTCTTGGGCTACCCGCCGAACCCACCGAGATATCAGCTAACGTGGCAGCAAAATCGCCACATCGTCGGCACCCCTCTACAACAGCACCTTCAAGGTCGCTAACCTTACAGTTGTAAGTTTTTCCCTCAATTTCTACCTCAAAGATTCCTTTTTGTATACGTGTTTTTTCAGCTCTATCAATGTCTACTCCTGTTAGTCGTTGCACTTCAGTTTTCAATTTTTCAGGTACAAAAGCTTCAAAACAGAACAAACCTATCAAAGTGATTTCAACGTCAGCAACGCTACGGCAGAGATTCTGCTGTAGCTTTCTTACTGCTTGAACTTGACATGGAAGGCATACGACAGCGATTCGCTTTTTTCCTGAGTCTAGCAACTCTCTTAGCTTGGACAAAACATTGACTTGCAGAAAAATTGTTCCACTTGCTGTTAGGATAGCCGCGGTGGTTTCTGCCACGGACGCCTCTGCAAGATAGCGGTCTTTTTTGCGGTGAACCACAATGGCAGCGTCAAAGATATTTTTTTCCAAGCCTGAAAGTAATAATGCTGTAACTACACCGCCATCCTGCCCGAAGAAGTCGCTTTTCGCAGAAAATAATTCACTGTGGACTCCCAAGTTTTCATCTCTGCTGCCACTCAAGCGGAGCTGTTCAGTTTGCGTTGTATAATCCACACTATGAATCTCCCAGAAAACGTTGTATATAGCTTAAGTTAGAAGTAGAATAAAATTGCGGTAAAAAAGAAGGGTTTACCGAGATAGATTGTCTACAAGGTTGCCTTCTGAATCCACTAGTTGGATCTCAAGCGGCATGTTACCCACTGCGTGAGTTGCGCAACTGAGGCAAGGGTCAAACGCACGTACAACCGCTTCTACTCGGTTAAGCATGCCTTCGCACAATTTGTTTGCTTTGACGTATTTTTTGGCAACCTGAGTTACGGCTTTGTTGAAGGCAAGGTTGTTGTGCTCTGTGGCGATTATCATGTTGGTCCAAGTGATTAGACCGTTTTTGTCTACACGGTAGTGGTGAATTAGAGTGCCTCTGGGGGCCTCGGCAACGCCAACGCCTTCGGAATTACTGATGGATGCTTTTGCCCAGACGTTGTCAGACAAGATTTCTGGGTCTTCGAGGATTTCTTTTGCGCGTTCAAGACAGAAGAGGGTTTCAATTAAACGTGCATAGTGATAGTGGAAGGTACTTGTGACGACGCTATGTTTGCCTAATTTCTTAAACTCTTTGAGTTCCTCGTCAGCCAAGGGAGTACCACATTGGGAAGCAATGTTTAACCTAGCTAGAGCGCCCACACGGTAGAATCCTTCGGGATAACCAAGTTTTTTGAGGTAGGGAAACTTCATGTATGACCAGTCTTCAGAGGCTTCGCCGATGTACTCATAGTATTTCTGAGGGTTCAGGTGATCAGCCATTATGCTACCGTCAGGAGCAGTAACGCGCAAAGTTCCCCTGTAATGCTCCAAACTACCACTATGATTTACCAGTCCCAGGTAATGGGAGGGAAAGTTCCCAAAAGTCTCTGCTTCTTCTTCAAATTTGGGCAAATGGTTCTTCCACATAGCCAAAGTTTCTTGAGCGGTTCTCAATGCTTCAGGCAGATTTTTCTTCAGGTAATCCCGTTTTTCCTTGCTGAGTGGCGTTTTGACGCCTCCTGGAACGATCCAATCGCTGGAGTGGATGCGTTTGCCTGCTACGTTTTCGATGACTTCTTGACCAAACTTTCTTAGTCGGATGCCTTTGCGGGCTAAGTCAGGGTACTCTGCTGCCAAACCAAGTATGTTGCGTTTGGCTGGATCAGAATCCATACCCAGCAATAAATCTGGGGAGGATAAATGGAAGAAGTTTAGTGCATGAGACTGAATGAGTTGCCCCATGTGTATTAAACGTCGCAGCAACTCCGCAGTATAGGGAATGTTTACTCGAACCAGTTCATCACAAGCCTGTGCCGAGGCAAGCAAATGACTAACAGGGCAAATACCGCAAGCTCGTGCAGTAATGCTGGGCATCTCGTAGAAGGGTCGTCCATCACAGAATTTTTCGAACCCGCGGAAATCGATAACTTGGAAACGGGCATCTCGCACTGAATCATCTTCGTTCAGGAAGATGCTTACCTTGGCGTGACCTTCAATTCGAGTAACAGGATGTATAGTTATAACTTTAGAGTTCACTTTGGTACACCTTCTTTAGCCGTATTTTGATTTATTCTCCATTAATGGTACTTTCCCCGCCAGCAACTCAGTTAAAACATACGTGATGTTTCCTGCGGGTGGAGGGCAACCAGGAATGAAATAGTCAACCTTGACGACTTCATGTAAAGGATAGACTTTTCTCAAAAGTTTGGGCACATCCATCGGGATAATGGATTGAATATCGCTGTTCTCTACGAATTCTCTTTGTAAAACTGCGTTGGTGCTGTCTTTGATGGTGTTGCGTAAGGCGGGAACGTTACCTGTAACTGCGCAGTCTCCCAGGGCAATTAAGATTTTGCTGTGGGCACGAACCTCTTTTAGAACTGCAACTTGCTCGTAATTAGCTACCGCACCTTCAATGAGGGTTATATCCACACTTTCAGGGAAGGTTTTTATGTCAACTAATGGACCGTAAACTAGCTGGATATTTTTTGTCAAGTCAAGTAGAGCTTCATCGTTGTCAAGAAGTGACATATGACAGCCAGAGCAACCGCTCAACCAAAGAGTAGCAAGTTTAGGTTTGGGATTGTTAGGCACTATTTTTTCCTCCTGGATAGTACAAAGTTTGCTATGTTTCGATCTTTAGTTTGAGATAAGGGTTCACCTTCAACGTATATGGCGCCTACAGGACAAACTTTAGCGCATTTCCTGCACGAGGTGCAGGAAGTCGAATTTGCCCAAGAATCGTCAAAATCAACAATAATTTGTGAATCTTTACCACGCAGTTTCAGATCCAGTGCATGTACACCTTCCACTTCGTCGCAGACGCGAACACAACGTGTGCATAGGATGCAACGGTTGCGGTCTATGACTAAAAAGGGATGTGTAGAGTCAACGTTCTCGCCGGTCCACTCCCTTTCGTAAGCCACATGATCAACGCCTAATTTATCTGCTAAGGCTTGCAGTTCACAGTTCTTGTTTGCAACGCAAACTGAGCAAACATGCGTTCTCTCAGAAAGGAGCAGCTGGATGGTTTTCTTGCGGTATTCTTTAAGTTTTGGTGAGTCGGTGATAACTTCCATGCCTTCGCTGACGGGAGTTGAGCATGAAGCGAAAAGTTTTGCTTGCCCCTTGAGTTCAACCAGACACAGCCGACAAGCTCCAGTCTTGGTCAAACCCTCTAAGAAACACAAGTGAGGTATGTCTATACCGTTCTCTAGAGCGGCCTCTAAGATGCTCTTGCCTTCTTGAACTGAGATGTCGTGACCGTCAATCTTTAACGAAACAGTTTTCGTAGTCAAAATTCGTCCTCCTTAACTTTATGTTTAAATGAACACTTACCCGCGGCACACTTCTTGTCGAGAATGTGCTCTGTGTACTCTTTTCCGAAGTAACGCAGAGTTGACAGAACAGGATTGGGAGCAGTTTGACCAAGCCCACAGAGGCTGGCGTCCTGAATATAACCAGAAATGCTCCTGAGAAAGTCTATATCCTCAGGTTTTCCCTCTCCATCCATGATGCGGGCATACGTTTCTTGGATTTTATGAAGACCCACTCTGCAAGGCGTACATTTGCCACAGGATTCGTCAACACAAAAGTCTATGAAAAATTTAGCAGTGTCAACCATGCAGGAGTCTTCATCTATAACAACAATTCCACCTGAACCCATAATGGCGCCGGCTTTAGTCAAGGATTCGTAATCGATTGGTAAATCCAACATCGTATCAGGGAGACAGCCACCTGATGGACCACCAACTAAAACCGCCTTGAATTTTTTGTTGTCAGGAGGACCTCCACCTATATCGAAGATGACTTCTCTAAGAGTTATGCCCATGGGAACTTCGATTAGACCTGGATTTTTGACTTTTCCAGTTAAAGAGAAGCATTTTGTTCCCGTGCATGTTGGAGAGCCAATTTTAGAGAACCACAAACCACCGTGAGAGATTATCTGCGGGACGTTAGCTAAGGTTTCAACGTTATCAATAAGTGTAGGGCTTTTCCATAATCCAGAAGCCGCGGGATAAGGTGGACGAGGACGAGGATTTGCCCGGTTACCTTCAACTGAGGCAAGTATAGCGGTTTCTTCGCCAGCAACGAACGCTCCTGCACCAAGCCGTAATTCTATGTCAAAACTGAAGTTTGTTTCAAGAATATTTTGCCCCACTAGATTCATAGCGCGTGCTTTATCAAGGGCCCTCTTTAAGGTTTCAACCGCCAGAGGATACTCCGCCCGAATGTAAATGTAGCCCTTGTTTGCTTCTGTAGCATACGCTGCAATCAACATACCCTCGATTATAGCGTGGGGATCAGCTTCTGCGAGAGTGCGGTTTGCAAATACACCAGGGTCTCCCTCATCCAAGTTGGCAACGATGAATTTTGGAGAACGATGAGCCCTCGCAACGAAAGTCCATTTTTGCCCTGTTTTGAACCCTGCGCCACCGCGACCTCGCAAGCCGCTTAGCCAAACTTCATCAATAACTTCTTTTGGACTCATCCGTAAAAGGCACTTAACAAGTGCAGAGTAACCTCCTGCAGCTATGTAGTCTTCTATGCGGTACGGATCAATTTTTCCCGCGTTTTTCATAACCAAGCGATGCTGCTTCTCAAAATAGGCTTTATTACCATACAACATATCTTTAACGGGCAAACCCAAAACCACGTGATCCCGCACTATTTCCCGCGCCTTTTCAGGAGTAACGCTCTGATACAGGTAATCACCAGGTTCAACCATAACAGCTGGACCAACAGAGCAGGTGCCGATACAACCTGTGCGGGCAACTTTGCACTCCTTTTGAACGCCAAATTCTTTGACGGCGTCCTCGAAAGCCTTCAGGACTTTTAAGGCGCCAAAAGGTATGCAACCGCTGGAACAACAAACGTTAATTCGATACTTATAGGATCTCTGTGCATCCAATTCAGTTTCGGCTAAATGGATAATATCAGCTGGTTTCAGCTTTTTTACCCTCCAATAAAAGTTTAATTTTTTTAATAACAATTTCTTTTGTAGCTTTGCCTACAACCTCGTCGTCAATAACGATACTTGGAGCCATCGCGCATGCACCGATACAACGAGTGGTGAATATGGAAAGCCGCCCGTCAGCAGTAGAATCCCCCCGTTTAACATTAAACTCTTTTTCTACAGCACTGATTATCTCCTCGGCACCTTTCACGTAGCAAGCGGTACCCATACACGTTGTAACAACGTGTTCACCAGGTTGCTTTAGCCTAAAGTAATTGTAGAACGCAGCAACACCGTACACGTGACTAGGTGGAAGTTTTAAAGAGGCAGCAACAAACGAGAGAATTTCTCTATTTAGGTAGCCGTACAGTTCTTGGGCCTTGTGAAGAATTTCGAGAAGGGCACTAGTTTGATACTGATGTTCTTTTATTGCTTTTTCAAGCATTAACTTTCGATTGTCTTCTTTTAACATTTCTTTCCCTGCCTGCTTTAAGCCCTTAATTATTTTCCTTTACAAGCTATTGAGAATCTAAAAATTGAGGTATATAAAACATAACATTCACAAGTCAACTTTTTATCTTGGATTGAACATATTTTCTGCAAAAGTTATTTTTAAACTTTAAACCAGTAAAAAGATGCATTGGTAAACTGAATTTAAATCTACTTCGTTATCGATGTAAACGCTCGGGCAAAATCAAGAGCTATCGAATCAAGGTTTGCTGGGGCGCTGGCGGAAGGAGAGAATTTCGGAGAGAGAAAAATGAAAACCTTTGCTGCTACCACTTATAAGTTAAACCGCCAGAGCCCATACAGCCCCATCTTTTACTCAACCAATTTGACCAAGGAAACACGGTTGGTTTAGCTCTACGTGTTCTTGCGAAAGGCGTCTGCTTTAACTTGGGTTTATACTGCAGGATAGAAACGGTGTAGTCGTCGATATTGGATTTGCCGTTGGGCAGCCAAACTTCAAGAGTGCCGTTTTGGAATAATTGTTGAAGGCTTTGTGTCTCCTCCTCTGCCGCTAACGGTTGAAGCACAGTTTTGCCTTCTTCCTCGTAGACAAGCATCGTAACACATTTAGTTTTCAGCCTAGAGGTGTCTCTGCTTGCATTTGCAAGTTTTTGCTTCTGTCGTCGGTCAGGGGCAGCCATCTTCTATTCCTCAGCCAAGGTTATCTTTTCATTTTTCGGATAAAACAGTTTTTGTCAATATTTCTTGTCACAAGGAAATTGTACTCATCAACGATTGTTAACTAAGCCACCGATGTCAAAACTGCTTGCTTCACAGATAAATTCTAATCCACCAAAGTGTACTTCTGAATAGTGGCTTGGGATGTCTAGCTCAGAAGAAGAAATCTATTCGCTTATGTTCAGTTCATTAAAGCATCCAGCCCGCCGTAAAATATTAAGGATGCTTTCAGAAAAAACTATGACATTTTCTCAGATACTTGAGGAACTTGAAATCCCAAGTTCTCACTTGACGTATCACCTTGAAAACCTTGGAGATTTGATAGTCAAAGACACAGATGGAAAGTACAAGTTGTCTAGTTTTGGCAGGGCATCCGTCTCCATCATGAAAGGAGCTGAAGAAGCACCCAATGTCAACCCTAAACGTTTTTCCGCGTTACCTTTAAGGTGGAAAACCCTATACGCAACGCTTCTCTTATGCATAGTCCTCTTATCTACAATAACGTTTGTGCAGTACACCTCTCTCAGTCAGTTATCAACAAACTATGACCAGCTAAAAGTGGAGTTTGACAGAATTCAAACACAAAACCAGCAGTTGCTTTCATGGAGCACCTCCGCAAACAAAGCTATGGCGGTTATCCGAGATGTGATACAACTCGATGTTTCAAAATATCAAACAAAACTCGATGCTAACACAGTTGAAGACCGCATGGACATGGGTGGTGTAATAGAAGAAGTTATTAGGTACTCGTTTGAAAACGCGGCAAGCAGAATAGAGTTAACCTTGAGATTTAGAAATAACCATTTTTCTCTTTTCCGTTTGAACCAGCTTGAAGGATTGCCCAATTATCCACCAGTCTACACTAAAACTCAGCCTAGAAATGTTCTCCAAGCATCAGCAGAACTTCTTGAAAGATACAACTTGGTGATGGGGGAACCGTACCTTGAAGAGATGTGTCAACTTCTAAAATCCGCAAACGAAACTACAGTGGATCAGACCTTGGGAAATACGAGGTTGCGGATGTCGGTGGTAGGAGGTAACGCAGAAATCTGGTTGTTTTACACTGCAAACGGAACAGACTTCGCTTCTAAACGGTTACACATAGTCTATCAGAATTACATACTGACAGAGCTAAGTGATGACTGGAATCTCTACAAGATAGGCACTACCGAAGTCAACATTTCTAGCGAGCAAGCAATTCAAATTGCTAAAAACGCCGCCAGAAGTTACAGTTGGACCGTGGAAGGCCAGAGAGTTTCAGATTTTGAGATTTTAGACTCACCTGTCTCAGCAGATTTTTATCCACACCCTAGGTCGGAGTATTTGACTCTGGTGCCTTACTGGTACGTCACCTTACACTTGGATAAGACGTATCCTGGTGGAGTCAACGTTATAGCAGTTGGAATCTGGGCGGATACAGGAGAAGTGGCTAATATTCAAGCACTAGGAGACCATACACCTTAAACAGCACTAGAAAATTTTGGTGCGGAGGGTGGGATTTGAACCCACGAACCCCTGCGGGATAGGAGCCTCAGTCCTACGCCTTTGGCCATGCTGGGCGACCTCCGCTTATACTTGGGTCTAAGCCGTATATGTGGCAGATAATAGAATCAGGTATCTTATTAAAAGGCTTTACTTCGCGTGGTACCGTTTGCAAATATTATAAATGGGCTCACGTTTAATGTTAGCTGAAGTTGGTCAATTTGTTAAAGGAGATCGCTAAGTTTTATAAGACAGCAAAACATAACACCGTTATCAACGGTGAATAGAACATGAAAAAAATCTACAACAACGTCACCGAAACCATAGGTAAAACCCCCCTCATACGCCTAAACAAACTCACAGAAGGCTTAAACTGCACCATCATCGCCAAAACGGAATCTCGTAACCCCGGCGGCAGCGTAAAAGACCGAATATGCCTCAGCATGATTAGCGAAGCTGAAAAAAGAGGACTACTAAAACCTGACGGCGTTATCATAGAGCCAACTAGCGGTAACACAGGCATAGGTTTAGCCATGATCGCAGCCGTCAAAGGCTATCGACTGATACTTACCATGCCCGAAACCATGAGCGTTGAACGCCGCAACTTGCTCAAAGCCTACGGCGCTGAACTGGTTCTCACATCTGGTTCTGAAGGCATGAGCGGAGCAGTAAAAAAAGCTGAAGAACTTGCCGCAAAGACACCAAACGCCTTTGTTCCACAGCAATTTAGGAATTTTGCAAATCCAAAAATTCACCGCGAAACTACCGGTCCAGAGATCTGGAATGATACGGAAGGCGAAGTTGACATTTTAGTTGCAGGTGTGGGCACCGGCGGCACAATAACTGGTGTATCCCAATACATTAAACCTCTTAAACCGCAGTTTAAAGCCATAGCCGTCGAGCCTGAAGCATCTCCTGTGCTTAGCGGCGGCGCCAGAGGTCCACATAAAATCCAGGGAATTGGCGCAGGCTTTATACCTGAAGTGTTGAAGCTGGAATTGATCGATGAAATTGTTAAAGTAAAAGACGAAGATGCACTACAAACTGCACGGCTACTTGCCAAAAAAGAAGGATTGCTTGTGGGTATATCCTCAGGCGCCGCAACATGGGCGGCACTGGAAATCGCCAAAAGACCCGAAACAACAAACAAACTTATCGTGGTCATCCTACCCGACACTGGAGAAAGATACCTCAGCACTACATTATTCTAACCACCTACTTAAACAGCAACTTTCGGCGTGAGCAACTCACAGAAAAAGTCGCTTCTCTTATATCCTTCTTTAATCAATTAAAGAAGAAGGGACATCAGGATGACGGAAAAGTCGGCTAAACCCCAAAAAAAGGCAAAAAAAGCAACAAAAAAGGAAGCAGAAGTTTACGCGTGGAACCCAGAAAAAATGCTAAATGCCCTTCTCTCAGGAGAGGAGAAGTTAGAAGACAACTGGGTGGAAAAAGGTTTACCTGAACTTGTGGATAACATAATCAAAAACTACCAAGACTTCGGCGGTATGGATCACTTGGAAGGAAAAGACCTCCCTTCCAAGAAGGTTGTGATAGAAGTTCTTGAAGACCTGTTAACAGTAGTTTTCCCGGGATATTTAGGCAAAACCGAAATCACCAAGTCCAACATGAAATATGTTTTAGGCAACATGTTAACTTCCATATATGTCAGGCTTTCAGCCGAAGTGGAAAAAAGTCTCAAGCATATATGCCGCAAAGTCAAAGAGTGCCCACAAGATGTATGCCACAAAAGAGCGCAAGTCATCGTAAAAGAATTACTAGAAAGAATACCAAAAATAAGAGAACTTCTTAGTGGAGATATACAGGCTGCCTACGACGGGGATCCTGCAGCCATGAGTAATGAAGAAGTCATACTCAGCTATCCTTGCGTCTTGGCAATAACCACCTACAGAATAGCCCACGAACTTTACCTGCGAGGAGTCCCTCTGATTCCAAGAATCATGAGTGAGCATGTCCACTCGTTAACAGGTATAGACATTCATCCGGGAGCTAAGATCGGCAAAAACTTCTTCATAGACCACGGCACAGGTGTCGTTATAGGAGAAACAACTGAAATTGGCGACAACGTAAAAATGTATCAAGGCGTCACATTGGGCGCGCTAAGTTTTCCCAAAGATGAAAAAGGGCGCGTTATCAAAGGTAGAAAAAGACACCCTACAATAGGTAACAACGTTGTAATCTACTCGGGAGCAACGTTGCTGGGTCCTGACGCGGTTATAGGCGACAACGTGGTTATCGGCGGCAACGTTTGGATAACTTCGCCTGTGCCTGCAGGAACCCAAATAACAATTGCACCACCCGAGCAAAACATCAAAAAACAATGTTAAATATTTAGTACAAAACACTGTTTTTTTAATTTTAACGAGTCTCGTAAACTTAAGCTGAAAGCGTTAAAGAAGAAAGTGCGGTGCCCGCAGAATTTGTTATTGCGTATTAAAAAAATAGGGGAGATAGATTGGCTAGGTTATTTTCTTAGTTTCAAGAACGCAACTGCCCCTGCAACAGCTATTATGATAATCACTATTGTAGCTATTACGTAAATGTCGTTAGAGGTCGAGGTTTCCGGTTGTGGCGATGGAGTAGGAGTAGGTGTGGGAGTGACAGTTGGAGAA